>JAAUYG010150359.1_pt1 | contig 28745 bp, 14 predicted proteins | sample 7278091 | NCBI WGS metagenome assembly JAAUYG01 (sample SAMN14350201, study PRJNA611818) | marine sediment metagenome | isolation source: surface marine sediment (0.6m) | place: French Polynesia: Moorea | collected 2018-08 | reverse complement strand
GCATTTAACTCTGTGATGCTTATGTTAAACTTTATTTTATTTAAACTTTAGATGAAACTATCGGCTGTACAGTTTATGCACCTATAATATGCTAGTAGTTAAACTTGATGTGTGCAAGAGACCTACGAATATCCTGTGTTCATCTTATACGCCTTTAATTTCTGCATCCTCCATCCTGACGTTGTGCTTTAAGTTAAATTTCGGGGACCAGAACTCGGTCTATTGCCTAGGCTATGAATTTAAGTGCATTAGATAAGAGTACATGGGCTAACTGAAGAGCATTTTGAATCACTGGAGGCAATGGACCCCTAGCACAATTTGTGTTTAATATAGGCTTACCATAGCAATGCATAGTAGTGCTGAAACCAGCGAAACATATTCATTGAAAGTTTTTACCCTCTTGCAATGTTAAAACTTTGTGTAGGAGTGTAATTAATTCAGAGCTCTATCACGATACCAGGGTTTAGCATGTTTTGGGTGGGGGCATACCTGCATACGTTTGCAAAATTTGAGTACAGCTTACTTGGAAGTATTGTTGAATACTTGGTAGTACCATGAATTTATAATGCATGTGCCAAAATGATTTAATATGTTTACCTCCATGTACTTTGTACTGTGGGATGATGCATAATATATACGTGTAACTTGCGTTGCCATTGCAGCATTGTCCATTGAAGAAGTTCGTAACGCTTTAGAAAAAATTTATTTAAATTTAGTTATTTACATGTATTTAAATGGGACGGTTAGGTTAGATAGCAAAGTTGCACAGGTACATTTATAAAGTGTAAAAATACCAGAATGAGTTCTATTAAGACTATTCTCCACAAGTCGGATACTATTACTGAACCCTGTGAATGAGGTAGGATGTTAGCTTGTGTGATTTTAAGTTCCCTTATTAAGGTTCATGTGTCAGTCCCTTGCCATGGAATTTCATTTATTGCATGTATATTGATAATATAATTGCCTCTGTTATAAGGTTACGCACTGATTGCATGTACTTCAATTGACGCATTGTTGTGGATTATAGTGCAATAAAAATAAACTGCAGAAGATTAACACGTTTATTTAGCTTTATATCCTTTCTGCATAAGCAGTGGGCAGGATCCAGTCATTCGAAACAATATCCAAAATATAAAGTACGCGTGTGATATCAAGTCTCATGCCTTTAACACAGAGATACTAGGCACAATTTACTCAGATTACATATGGACATTCCTCTGCAAGAAATACATATACATAATATAACAAAAAGACCCTGTTTTAGCACAGATTCAGATTCATGATTCTTCAGATGAAATTACATGTATTGCAACACACTTCATTGCTATACAATGCTTTTGACACTTTCCTTATTAAAGTGATCCAGTGCTGAATGGATGGAACACGATTTAACCGCATTATATATAACTGTGTATCTCGGACACCAACATATAATTACAAAACTCGGGATTTCTCTTACACTCTTGAAAGCATCCCTCTGTCTTTAACCTTTTTCAAACCCTTCAAACAGTATTGATTGTGAATGGAAAATCGAAGATTTAAAAGCACAAACATGACTGACACGATCAACAAATGTAACTTCCAGAAATGACTCGTACTTCGCATCCCTTTTGCCAAACTGCCTTAACAGGGCTAAGTCTTGGTTAAGTAAGCTTAGCAAAGTTCACCCACTGTTGACCTTTTCACCAAAGTAACTCTGGGATACATGTGAATATGTGCTGAAAAAGGCTCAATAGTGAAGTTGGTTAACATGGCTACATCGTAGCTAGGGAGATGACAACGAAAGCAGGCTAGGATAGCATGGATAGGTCAAATCTATGTTCGTGAAATGGACGAAGTGGACTAAAGCCATAGCCAACTTAACATAGACCAATGCGAAATCTCTAAGCCTTATGTCAGTTTGGTGAAACACAGGCCTGGAGAGGGGTTTCTCAAGATAACTAATTAATGTGGAAGGACCAAGTCCAACCAACAATCTAATAATATCACATTTCTTTGATAACACACATGATGCAATGCAACATATCTTAAAAACAGCGAAAGCTCTCTTATTGGCTTACGACACCCCCAGGTGACCTTTGATTTTATAAAGTATAACCACAGCAGACACATGCATGTACAAGGAAGATTAAAGCAATTAAAACACCAACAGATAATAAGTGACTAGGATAATATAGAGTAACGGTAATATATGTGTACAGTTTGAAGTTTTACTTCAACTCTTCTGTCTCTCATGTCCACATGGACAATAAAAGAGCTCGGTGACAGGACTTTAAGCCCTCAAAAATATAAAGAATAAAGTACATGTAATATATATATATATATATGCAAAACATGAGATCCCTTTAAAATATATTTCGGAATGGCAACATTGAATTTGATACTCGGAACTGTGGTTATTTTTTATGGTAGCGTCAATCACTGGGAATTACACAATATCACACATATACAGTCATGTTCTAGTGAATATGTAATTGTGCAAGTGCATTGTTACTATATACTTGTACAAGATCACTTGTTGGTCAGTGGCAAGTGGGTACAACGTTCATACCAGCTACCATGTGGCTGTTTTTAACATTCCAAGGCAACCCCAATACAAACGGAGACTTCAAAAAGATTTTCGACATGTGAATTTGGGAAAATCCAATAGCGGTGAATGGACTTTTATCATAAGGTACAAATCTATTGTCACTTCAACATTTAACTACCAGTAATATTTTCTTTTAATGGAGAACTTTGAATAAATTTGTTAAATTTATGATTATGAAAAGTTTGTTAGATAACGTTATTAAAGGTATCAGTATATCTGCAGGTTACTTATGCATTATATACAACACACGTCTGTTTATCGTATACATGTACATGGTATACACAAAATCTTGAATATTGTCCAGATTTAATATCAGATTACTTCATATAAGCTTCACTAAATGCAAGCTCTCAGGAATATCACAAAATAGGAATTACACAAGTAACTACTATACATGTACTAAAGAAACCAACAAAACACAAAAGAATACATACATTGCAAATGCCAAAAAAAATAATAATAGTACAAACATGAGAAAATTTAAGTAGTACTGCAGGATGGAGGGGACAAATAACATGAATAAACATCTGTAAATTTTGTGGCTATAGACACATGAAGTTTTATGCACACATTTGTGCTTGGTAGACAAATCTTGCAACAGTATCAATGGTTCAGTATACATATACGTGTACAGTATATGCAGCCCTGATCAGGTATACAAATTTTGTAACAGTATTAATGGCTCAGTATATATATGTACATGTAGTCACAATCACAACTCAGGCAACTGTTTGTCACATTAAGTTATAAAGTACACAGACATGTCTGCCTACTTTACCAGGTTATATTAACATTGATTTAACAGCATTGGCAACATGTTTTTTCTGATACATTTACCGGTATATGTTTTTATGTGTTATTCTGTTATAATTCACCAAGGACCACTAGGCAGGTATCCAAATTTTAACACTGTATGTGTCGTTGGTCTTGGTCCCAACAGAGCCGGTAATCTTAAAACATCCTTAATGAAAGAGTATACGTAAGAGTATAAAAGGTATACTTTCTTCAAATGTGCAACAAGGGGCATTCAAACTCATGAATATACATGCAGACTGCAAATGCCACCCTCAAAAATAGCAGAAAAAAGGCAGAATTGGCAAAAAGAGCATGCGTTCATCTGGTAAAAGGCTAGGCTGGCCTGGGATGCTGTAGATGAGCAATACATACCGATATACACACACACATATTGCACTACACATGAATCCACATTTCGATATCATGTCAATTGAAGGAACATTACTAGTACCTAAAATATACAGACTGCATATAAGTATGTGCTTTACAATCCTGCACCTAGCACTTTGTTTCACCCTGGGGTGCAGAATACAAATCATTTGTGCTTAAAGCAAATTAAGCTATTTATCATACATTGGAATTTTTAACCACCACAGTTACTCTCCTCTGTATGCTAGGCATCAGAATTAGCAGGGTAGTTATCAGTAAACTATATGAGAATTGACAAACACATAATATTATGAGTATATATAAGGACATGTTTACGATTATACATGTATGTACAGGTGTGAATACATGCAGAAACAAAGGAAGTTCAATTACAGAGACATGTACTGCAGAGAACAATGTGACAAGGTAATCTGCATGTCGGCATGATCAGGTGGTATGTACATTGTACTTAGTACATGAGTGTACTGTCAGTGGACTTATCACAGTAACTTCATGGTTGTAATTTTAATTGCTCAACAACTGTACAGTTTGGCACACGTACATGTACTGTACGGCCAAGAACAAAAGCTTTACACATAATAGGTAATAAACAGGTGATACATGTATGCAGATGCTTAATATCATACAAAGGCAGGTTTACAACTGTGTACATGTACAGTAATTACGGTAGTCACAACACCGGAGGGGATTCATTTTTTTGACGTTTTTCTGGATTTTCTGCCCAGCACGCGGCGCCTTTCTGGATCATCGTCAAATTTGCGAACAGGTCTGGGGAAGTCTCCCGCATCCACCAGACAACCACAGGCCATGTAGTGCCTCAGCAGCTTGTCCCACATCGAGTGGCATCTCAGCAGGTGCTTGTTACCTGGTACGAATAGAATCAGTAAATGTAACTGATAATAAGCACTATGTCTACTGCTTTGTAGTGTACAGTGCAAGCCAAACTACATCCCAGTTGAAAGTATCGGTGTGTACAGTACAGTGGTCCCTGCATTTTAAGACCACCCAGGGACCATGGAAATGTGGTCTTATGTTGCAGGTGGTCTTAAAATGGCTCAATAGTACATGAAAAAAACGCATTTTGGGACCCATTCAACCAGAGGAATGTGGTCTTAAATTGAAAGGGGGAGTACATATATTTTCAGTGCATCGTTGTGGGGCCCTGTAGAAATTGCTTGATTGGTGATTGACTATATATCTAGCACGCGAAACGGTCTCTACATGACCAGAGTGCAGCGTGAAATCAGCTGTCCACACTCTCGTAATAGATTGATATTTTGGTGATAGGACTATTCCTTCTTTTGGTGATTGGTGAATTGGGTCAGAGAAATCTGGTGATTTGGCCCTGTTGGGGGCATGTACTAAATGGGGCATGGTCTAAAAATGAAGATACTTATATTGGCAATGAAGAGTGTATGTTTTCACTGCTGGCGAGTCTTAACATGGAGGGGTCTTAAATTACATGGACTGCTGTATTCTGTTTATACATATCATTTACACAGTAATGTACATGACTGTGAAAAAATCTCAGTCCCAAGTGTTCCCACACAAACGGTGTGATACCCCAGTGACTTATTTCTTATTTTTGAATTTCACTTAAACCGTCCCCGAGATGTTTCATCACAATTTTCATGCCTGGCCACACATTTGTTGTTCATCATCCTCTCACAAATCATACATGTACCTGGCTGTCGATATTATATCAGAGATTCACAAATTCAGGTGTTTATAGTATATTCATATTAAAGTTACTGAAATGAGTCAAATGGTAAATGTTAGTTATTCAAAAGTGGTATATCTAGCAAAAAAAGCCATAAAATTTAGCTTTACATACAGTGCTTAAAAATGTAAATACATGCACCTCTAACCCATAAAACGCCTTTCCACAACTCATGCAGAGATACACTTCAGTTCACCTAATATAACAAGACCCTTCCTCGCCCGGGTAAGGGCAACGTTGATCTGGTTTTCATCAATGATGAAGCCCATGTTTCTCTTCAGCCAGCCTATGGTGGGTCGCTTGTCGATCTCATACTGAGGCAGTGAGCGCACGGTGCTCAGGATGACATAGTCCCACTCTCCTCCTAGACGAAAACAACAATTAATTGCATCAAATATCAAGAACATATCTCCACATGTAGGTTTTTTATACCTAGCAAAAATAGTCGAATATTTTGGGCCAACCCATACATGTACCTCTGTATATATCAAAATAAATCAACATAATTATATTAATATATTTGTACATATTACTAGTAATTAAACTTTAAAATTACAAAATGTTACAAGGCTGCTCTGGATTCAAAAACCATCAATGGTTTAAATTTTCTAATTATAATTGTATGTACTACTTACAAGTGTTTTTTGTTCACGCACCTTGACTCATTACTACTGTGCTGACAATGGGGTTGTTGGCTATGCCAGATTCTTTGAGCTCCTTCTCGATGAGAGAGCACTGCGCTTTGTACTGTGACAGAACTGCTATCTGCCATGGTTTCACTCTGTACGAGTTCATCAGCTCTCGGTAAATGACTGCCTGAAAAGATGCAAAACAATTACATTGAACTTACTGAAATGGTTAATCCCAAGCATTTATCGCCTGTCCACCGTTACTGCCTGCTAATTATAGACTTAAACTTCTCCAAGACCACATATTGTATGGCTTAGCTCTTTTATAAAACCAGTGAAGGTAAATTATTACACATGTATAGAATTTCACATTATTTTAAGTGCTATAACTCACTAAACCATGCGGCACAATTATTAAGGTTCTATACCTACTTATAACAGACCCACCAGAAAATGCAAATGGAAGATGCAGTTATCATGATTATGAAGCTTCAGAATTTGAGGACATAGTTACCTTTGGCCTTGTATAACTATAATAGGCCAACATCAAGGCTTATATGCAACATTAAAGTTGCTATATGTACAATTCATAAACAATGCAATTAACACAAACAATTTATTGGCCACAATAAATTATTTTGTGGGTTTACAAATTTTGGTTTGCTGTACTGTGTGTGTGTAGGTATGTACAATTTTATACAATGTTTGCTGGCATTAATAAATGCCCTACTCAACAACTTGCAGTATTTGTATTCGTTTCCTGTTTTGAAAAAACTAGCTCCTCGAAACCCCATTTCAAATTTGGAAGACTAACATAAATACCATTACTATATATAACACCAATACATGTAATAGGAAGTTGCATACCACATGTTCCAAGGTTTCAGAACGTGAAAGAAGATTAGATGGCATTGGTCTACATAAAACTTTTTTAACTTTGAAGCCCTGTAGATAACTCGTTAACAGTGGTTTATGGTTGACCAATATTTTATTTGTTTTATGTACAAATGTAAGGAAAGTGTGAGTCGAAAACATAGCCAATTGGGCTTAGGGATGTTATATAATTTATACTAACTGCATGTTCTGCCTCGGCTGTATTGGACTTGGATTGTTCATTGCCCTCTGGTCCTGACACAGTTAGCGACTTCTCTGCCCCTTCCACATGGCACATCACTATTGGCCCATGCCTCGTGTTTGGCCAAAATGGCCGTCCTAAGTTTTTAATGACCTCGCCCTCCCAAGATATTGAGCGGTGGGTCTTGAGCCTTCCATCATAGAAATGGACAGAAGGGAATGCGCAGATTGCTGGATGCTGCAAAAGTGTAAAAGCAATAAATTTAACAACTGACCTGTTTAATCAAATCAGTAGAACTGGTATTTGAAACACTTTTACAACAATTTAATATAGGTTTAAACCAAAGAAATCTATGTTCTGGTATATATGACTTATAATAAATCTGTTCATTGACACATGCAAACATGATATCTAGACACCTGAATTGAATATCAGCAAAAATGTCAGACGCACTGAAACTCTTTGTTCAGTAGGCCTGAAACTGGTATTCATCTCTGAATTTATGCACAAGTGTTACTTAATTGATACAATTCGTATATTGATTATGCATATATATGTGAACATATCTAGCCATGATCTGGCTAGATATGGTTAGTGGGGTAAATCTAAAAGCATAAAACATTTGAGATGTAAGGTGTAAGGCTTCTTTTTTTCTTGGGGAGCAAAAGGCTGATCTTTTAATTATTTTTATCATTAATTACAAGATCAAAAGACCAAGAGTTTATTGATAAATTAGCATGTGGGCCTGTTTACTAATTAGATAATTTGCAAACATGCCCAAAACATTTTCAGGTCATGGTTTTACATACTCTCTGCCGTAACACAAGTCAACCAGGTTTAAAATCAAGACTATCCCCCAAATCCCCACATTGGGTACAATAATTGGTAATTACTATGAGTGGTACGTTACCAAGGGTTTCAGGTATTCTTTCACATGATTTCATTTCCACAGTTACATGTACAACTCACTTACCATTCTGTACTGAGTGTCCAGCATAATAGCCTTCTTTGCATAACGTTCAAACAGAGATACACTCAAGCCAAGCCTCTGTGCTGTGGGTTCCATCACAATCGGCGCAAGTTGTTTGTGATCACCAATCAGGACGACCTGCTCGGGTTTGTGCTTCACCAGTGGTACCAAGCTTTCTGGCTCCATACACATGCCACATTCATCGATGATGCACTGCACAATATTTGCCCCACGTGTTATACGATTGCCAGCAGCAGCACCACATGTGCAAAGTATGATATCATACTTGGGCAGCTCCTCGACTGCCGCATCAGTGGTCAACTTCATGTAATCTTCAATTTCTTTGTCGCTGATGTTCTGTGGGGTTTTCATGTTCTTGGCAAATCTTACGTCAAACTCTTTGATCTTCTTGCTCTTGGAGTTCCCATCCTGCCGAATGAGATGGTGTAAGGCAACGCCTTTCAATGACTCCTTGTCGACGAGTTTGTACTTTCTGCCAATAGTGCAAGACCCATAGAGAGAATCTCTGGGAATGGGGAAGACCTGACTCTCCAGGGCATCTGAGTACACCCGCACTAGCTTGGGGCAGCTGTCACCCAGTCTCTCCTGTAGGAGTTCTGTCAGCCAAGGAAAAACAAGAACAGCCATAATGTGGTGTAGACACAAAATATTTCACCTTCAACTTTACTAACATGTTATTAAGCATGTTAGTAAGTAAAGCATGTTAGTACGTACAAAAATAACGCACTTGTGTCACAAAGCTACATGTACCAAACAATAATACATATACAATCATGTACTACTAATCCATGTGTAATCATGTGTAACTATATACCTTATACTAGTATATCCTAATAGAAGCACAGTGTGCGAGTGCAAGGGTTTGAGTGTGCATCTATTAATTCAATAATAAAGCCTGTCATCCGGTACCAACAACAGTGGTCTATATGCATATTTACGGTATCAGGAACCACGTGGACCTTTGTTTACAAGGAAGTCGTGATTTGCGCATGTGCGGCAGCCAAACCAATATCACTTCTATTAGGGACTGCACTTCTATAAGGATATATACGGTAAGAACTAATTATGTATAAAATTCAAAATGCAGGAAAATTCAAGATAACGCCACAGACTTCTAAATTTTATTGTATAGGGATATTATTTTTTTCTGGTTATGTGTTGACTAACGAAATAAAAAAACAAGCATAACAACAGCAGGACATATGTATTTTGATCAGATACCCATTTTTTTCTAGCAATTTGTAACACTGCACTATTAAATGACAACACGTCTTAATAGAGAAATCACTATGCAAAACGTCAAGATCATGTTCATGGTTAACTTGCTATAGAAATATAAAGTTACGCCAGGGTTGTAACTTAACGCATGTGTACGCATGTGTTCTGATGCTAAAAAACGGGATGCCTCTTCGCATTGCAGGCAACCGACTGTCTTGTTGAGTTTCCAGATTTTGTGATGCATTTTGCTGAAGAAATTATGACCAATTTGCTCATGCTGCTCGGGGCACAACCCGTTACAAATAAAGTTACATATTATACATTGTATTTGGAAATTACATGTCTCAAAGTGTTGAGCATCACCGAGATTTTCCCTCACTACTCTCACATTATAAACTGTTCTAGACATGAACATACTCATTGCCACGTCAACGGCACTGTTGGATGGGCCACAATACAACAGCTGTCGGCGAGTCGTACTGCCGTCAGTACGCATCTTCTGGTTCATCTTCACAAAGTGATAGGACAGCTTCACTCCAGTCAGAGTTTTCCCAGTGCCTGAAGAGACAGAACAGTTATTATGTGCAGTTTAAATCAACTTCACTAATATATTATGCCCATAGCATGCATACTAGTGTACGCTACCTCTACTCGGTGTTTTGGGCAGGTACATGTACTAGTAATACCAGCTCTTGTGGTCTGAATGTATAAACATGCACATATATTGGGTAATGGAACTTCACAATTAAGATCACCCATGGTCGAGGGGAAAGTGGTCTTAAATACCACTAATGTTATTTTTGGATCAATAAGTGATACAAATTCGGAGGCAGTCCTGTTTCCAGGATGGTCGTATAGGTAACTGGTCTTACGGTGTGGCCACTTCTAACATGGATTCGTCCTAACTTAGTGGGCCAAACAACATGAACACAAGGAAAGGTAAATCATTTAAATTTTGTAGAAATGATGTACACGAGTAAAACTGCTTCCTGTACAGATGGTACACAGATATAATGATAATATAAAGGTACTGCATGGGCAATTGGATATGCACCCAACATTACTGAGGACTAAAATAAATTTCACAAAACCAACCTCTGAAGTACATGACAATTCATTTACATGAACATGTTTATGCTTACAAAAGTTATATATACAGTCCAGGAATGAATGTATGTATGTTGTCGGGATTCATCTAGAGGAACTGAAATCTTACCTATCAAAGTCAAATTTTCATAGTGTTCAAAGCCAACAACTGTCTGCCTGTCTGTGGCTGGCTATTTTTCTCTGGGGCATGATAGCTATTAATGTATGCCCAACTGTCAGGCATTTTTTTAATAAATCTGGGTAAGCAACTTTTGGGCTGGTCCGACACCTTAATGAAAGTACCTGCCCGAGGAAGTGATTTGTTATCACAATGATATACTCTCCATAACCATGTACCAGTACAGTATGCATTTCAGAATCGGACTCAGACTGTATGAAATTTGCATTATTCTTTATCATTACAATACCTGGTGGTCCCTGTATCAGAGTAAAAGCTTCAGTCAAAGCTTTCCTGATTGCCTTCTCTTGCATTTCGTTGTTTCTAGGCAGTGGCCGGAGGGAGTTTGTAACTTTAATGAACAAGTCCTTGGGTAAGAATTCCCACCTTGGCACTGCAGCAAACAAACAAAAACACGGTATGTCTAACAAAATGCATTTAGTCATAACATTTACAGCAACTGAAATACAGGGTTCATACACAAAACGTTATTAAATATTTTTCCAGGACTATCCAGAAGTTTTTCAACTTACATAATTTCCTTAATAATTCCTCGGCCCATTTGGAACATTTAATTGTTCTGTACATATACATGTATAACAGTTGCTGTATCTCTAAATTTCTGAGGAATAAGCTTGGAAAAGCTTGCAGAACTGAATTAATAACATGAGAGAGCTGGGTAATTTTCTGCAGATAGAGTGGTTTTGTCAAGCCTTTCATTTTTCCAGGGGTTTTCCAGGACTTTCTTTCATTTTCAATTACTTCCAGCCTGGAAATTATCATTGCAAAAATCAAGTACATTCCAGGATTTCCAGGGCGCACGCTTAAGAGCCCTGGAAATATATTGCTACATGTACATGGCGGAATATTTTCTGAGAATGTATCCCACCTGAGTTTGAAAACAAACTGTGAATGTCTGCATGCATAGTGCCAGTACATTTAAACAACATTTGGTGACCGTGTTATGAAACACGTTACCCAAATGTACCAGTATATAGTAGTGTCATAGTACCTAAACTATAAGAAGGTCCTACTGCTACATATACATGTAGCTACTCTACACAAGCTTACCCACATTTGTACTGTTAAGACACTTTCAGTCCAACAAATATTCAACTAGAGATGTTTTGAAAGTAAAAATTTAATTTTATCTGTCAGAGTCAGACATTTGTCATATTGGAAGAGTACATGTAAATGGAATGGTCTACCATATGTCAATGTTGACGGGGTAGAATGTTTCATCAGAAATTATGTTTCCAGAGTCCAAAAACATTCACTCCCAAATGTTGACAATATTGGTACAATGGTGGTAGCTCCTTGCATCTGTATGTGTAGTGAAACGTTTTTGAAATTTACAACTTTATGCCGGTTTTCCCAAACAAAAGAATATAGAGTACCTTCCAGTGGTGGAACCTCCTTTCCAAGGGCTATGGCTTTGACAAGGTCAGATGCACTACCGATATTCTTCACTGCATCTTCCATACGGCTGAATTAAAGAACAGATGTTCCTATATTCAAACGAGCGCTGAGCAGTAAATTTTAAAATCTTATAAATATAGCCAACCAATTGTGTATCCAACAAAAACTACCTTAATATGTACCAAAGATCCCGGACTGTAGCAAATTTTTTTTTTTTCACAAAGTCTGGCGGCCACGTACACACTGAAGTGGTGTACCGGCATGTACATGTACTACATGTACCTGGGTTATACCTTGATGAAACTTATTGGTGGCTAAAGTTACATGGAGTTTACATTTGATATTACATAAATTCCACTTACATACTGAAGTGGCATATCATCTGCCATGTAGGGGATCCCCAAAACTTATTACCGGGTACTGTCATCTATTCCATCAGAACTTATATCATAGAAACAGATAAATATCCTCTCCTTCTTACACCAGTGCCTGGTGGGCTAGGTGGGATAAGCCGGGGTATGGGGACTGGGGAGTAGGGGGACGGCTTTGGTTAGGGTAAGGGGTCATAGGGTAGCTGTAACTGGGGGCTTACCCCAATTACAGCTACCCTATCATGGTAGCTGTAATTGGGGAAAGTTGTGGATAAATGTATCAGGTTGAAGGGACAGAGTTTTGGTATGGTGGGGCGGGGGTCAGGGGGGTGGAGGGGTTGAAGGGTGATGCAGTGGGTGATAATTAATGCAAGGTTGGCTTAGTACGCCAGGGGGAGGGTATGGTATAGAGAGTAATTAAGGTACATGTTTATGCAGCAAGTAAAATAGGTTCTTCGGGAGGGATGGGTGGGACATTAGGATATGGTAGGAGAATGTTTGGTGCTGGGTCGGGGGGGGGGGGACACTATTGGGGTAGGGGGGTGAATCAGGCTTATAGTTGGCTTTCACCCACTCATGGTCATATCACCGACTGCAAGTTGGATTCGGTGGTGTATGCAGGTGTATGCGTGTGAGATGGACCAGTCTTGTTTGGGCCGAACGATCTACGCCCGACAATTTTGGGGTGCCAAGCCATGGGCGGGGTATAGGAAAGATGGTTTTTCAGGGGGATAGAGGTAGGTTAAGGTAGGGAGATGGATTAAGTCTGGTGATGGATAAATGATATGGTGTGGGGTGGAGATCGAAGGCTGGGTTATGGCTAACGGAGGGGAGAAGGGTCAAAAATTGTGGGGGCGGAAGGGTATGGTGCTCTCAAGATCAATCTGTGGCGGTGGCAGAAGTAGGTCAAAGGAAGCAGCCCCATAATAAATTTCAGGGCACACAATAATCGAGGTTCAAAACAAACATCTGTATAGGAGACTAAGGTGAGTGCATGTTTATAATAATATAATGTATAGGATTTCTGCTAGTGTACTTAACTAAGACAGAATTCACAACCTGGGAACCATAGTACACTAGGCAAAAAAAGTTAAGGATATTTTGAAAGTTTCTAGATGTTTTGTTTTGTGCAGTTTCATGAATTGGCCTTAATTGTAGTATTTAAATCCAGGTATTGACAAATATTCTTAATTTATTTGTGTAATGTATTAATTGATTTCAGCAGAAATTCTTTTTAACTGTGCTTCTTACTCATTTGGCAAGGGTTTGGCCAACAGCTCCACAGTAAACATCTCCTGCTTCTTGTACAGGCATTCTGGAGGGTCAATGTAGCGTTGATTCACCGTAAACTTTGCATGGACCATGTTGTCCTTGTTTTTTCCCTCCGTGGTCCGGACGTTATCAATAATTGCATGACCCATCCACACATTCTTGAATGTGGAACAGGGTGCGGCAAACCCCCCAGACTGGGCACTTGGCTGTGGCATCCTGTCATATCGCAGACAGATGTAGTGAAGCATGCCTTGTTCTTCCTCTTTCTCTTTGTTGGTCCGGACTAGGTTTATCTGCCTTTTCTTGCAGAAGGACTGCAGCATGACAAGCTCACCTGTGATTTCATTGTTGTTACGTTTCAGTTGTGTCCGCACCTTGTTCACGAAGATGGGATCGCTATCTATGGTGGATCGGTATGCTGATTCCATGGCCAGGATAGGCTGCCACGTCTCTCTGTACTGGGTCACATTTGGATACGCATCCTTCACCGCGTCTGTGGCTACGTCTGCGAAACATCGGACTGGTTGTCTCTTGTGAAGGACGCATATGTCAAAGGTCGGAGTGATATTGACAAGGCAAGGTTCTGGTTGTAAGACTCCCTGAATGCACTTTGCTGCCACCTGTACCTGCAGAACTCCGCTTAACGACACATCCAAGCCAAAACGAACGTGGTGTCTGAATAGCTCATAATGCGGCTTCATCTCAGAAGTGACTTCACGTGACATTCTTTCCCTTGGTTTCTTGCTGTCCATGGTTGTTTGAAGTACCTTCCACAGATCCTCCAGTGAAGCTTGGTGCCTATCCAGGCTGCTGAGAGCATCTTGGAGTTTCTTCCATTCTATCCCACTCAGGCTAACGGAATGCTGCTGAGGGTCCAGCATTTTTGGTTCCTTTTGATTTGCACTCTGTGGGGTTCTTGCTGACGGATGAAACTCGGTATCTTCATAGATCCGTTTCTCCCACACAAGGCGACATTTTTCTTTCAGTTTGGATTCATCCTCCATTTCTGGCTTCCCGTCCACTGATAGTTCACTGTACTTGAAGCAATTGATCTTCTGGGAATGGCTGTTGGGCATATGAGGGAAAATGAAGTTCATGCCGTCATCATCGATCTCAGCAATGATGCCTGGCATGAACACTGGTAACTTCTGAAGCTTGGCAGCACACTCTAGCTGTTTGCAAGCTTTGTCGTATTTCTTGTAGTGTCTCTGCCTCTTTGTGATCTCGCTGCAGAGAAATTCTATCTCAGCCTTTGTGTATGACACTGGTTTCCCATGAAGCCGTGATTTCACAAGTCGGTGAACAATAACGTCCACATACCGTCGCATTGGGCTGGTAAACCAAGTGTACTGGTCCTTCTGAAGACTGAAGTGTTTGTTTTCTTTCCTTGGGCACTCTACTATTGCACTGTTCTGTATACTGTACCAATCTGACATGGCCACTGTGTGTTTTGGGTGAAGACTCTCCTGTCCAACCAGACTTGCAACTTCTCGCCATGACACACTTGTCTTCTGCAGCTCCTTGTACACGGTTTTCAATAGAAGAACTTCAGACTTATCTGTAAGCTGCTTCTTGTCAAACACTGGACCAATGTAGCGCTGAAAGTACAAAAACAGTGGAAGAACCTCACTGTTGTTGCTTTCCCATTCCTCGACCTGTCTCGGTCGTGGTGGCAGCTGTTTTCGCAGTGGGACGATTTCTGACCCATCTTTCATCAAGTAAGTGGCGATGGCTTCATTTGCCAGCAGCATGAACTCTTCTACCAGCTCATGGGCATCATGATCTGCAATAATATCAGACTCTTCCCAGTGATGCTCCTGGTACAAGATGCTTCCTTTCATTCGACTCTTACGCAGATTGCGAGATATTTCATAAAGGCTTCGAACCGCTGTGGCAATTTCTGGTGAAATACCATCGATACCAGTGTCCTTTGTGATAATTTCTTGTGCCTTGTGGTAACTCATCTGGGCTTTGTTTTTGATTACTGTTTCCTTGATGACTGGCTTTTTCAGAACACGTCCACCTGAACCAAACAAGAAGATCACGGACAGGGCAAGTCTTTTCTCCTTCTCTTGGAGGCTGCAAAACTGTTCACTAATAATGGGAGGCAACATGGGATGGTTGTGCCTAGGCAGAGCGGTGTAGTAGGTGAAAAGTCGCCTTTGTGCTTCTTTGTCTAGATTGCTCTCCTGGGAAACAAATCTGCTGGCATCAGCGATGTGCACCCCAACTTCAAACTGCTTCTGCCCATCATCATCTCCCATCTCCTTGATGGATAAAGCATCATCCACATCTCGACATCCTGCAGGGTCAATGGAGACAGTCAACTCTTCAGTGAGATCTTTCCGACCGTCAAACCACTGGGTTGGTATACCATTGTGGAGTATTGGTTGGAGGTCCAGAACATGCTTGTGATCTTTCCTGCGCAATTGGTACATCAAGTCCAGCATCTTTTGGCTTTGCACGACATCATTTCCCACGTGGTAGACTTTCGATGCATATCCCAGCGGGTAAACATGTGTGTGTCCCCATTTCAGATAGCGCACTTGGAAGAGTTTGCTGTCCACAGATTTTGCATCGAGTTTCACATCTCTTTTCAAATGAAGCTTTTTGTTGTGCAGAGGCACGAACCTGTTGTGAGTGTTGCGATGCCTTTCCTCGATCTCGTCATGAATGATATGGATCTTGGGGGCCGTTCCACATAATGGGCGCATCAGATGTGGCATGTAAGAGTCTGGGACGCAAAGGAATTTCATGGATTTCCTGTGCGTGTTCCTCTTTGTAACAGCCACCACTCTCCCTCGGGTCACCACAATTGACTCCTCGTGGATATGATGTGGCAGAATGACTTTACTTTCATCTGTTTTCTTGGTGTACACTTGTTTAGTGTCCAGTACTTCAGTGTATAAAACTTCCACAATAACCTCATCGCCAGTGAAGGATGGTCCGCAGTTCATGCGTCCTCGGATTTCAATGGTGTCACTGTTGTCAAGAGGCAGACATCGTGCTTTCTGCGTTCCTTCCAGCGTAATGATGCATTCCTTGAATTTGTTTGGATCTTCATTCTTTTGCCGCTGAACTTCATCCGAAGAGAGTAGAGTGTAATATGAATCTCCCCAGCCCCTGCCTCGGCCCCACTCCTCTTCTTCCTCTCCCTCATCGCTGGACTCTGAGCTGGATGAACACTCATCCTCTGTAGCTCCCGAGGAGTCTGTGTCGTCATCGTTGGAGACGCGGCTGTGGTTACTGCCACTGCTTACTGTTCTCAGACGGTTCCCAGCCTTGATCGCCTCCAGCAGAAGATTCTTCTTTCTCGCCGTTTGTTTTTGCCCCAAACGCTTGGATTCTTTAACAATGTCATTTTCCATGAAACCCAGCTCCTTGAGAGAGGCCAAAACACCGGTGCAGGTTTTTAGAACTCCATTCTCAGAGGATGTCTCAGGTAACTGGTCAGTGACTACAACTCGGTTGTTAGGCACATCTTTATCAGTGACAAACGTGAGCAGTGGTTGTTTCCATTCGTGTCCCTTCTCACAGAGCGGTTGGTGACGTTTCTTCTCTGACCAGACCGGTGATGGCTGTCGATGGCACTCCTTACAGAACAGCTCAAAGTGACCATGAAACTTGTCCTTCAGCTGCGTCAAGGCAGCATGTAGGTGAAGATCGCTCTTCAATAAATCATCGATGAAATCACATATCACCAACTTCTTCTCGTGGTCTTTCTTCCACAAGTCTTGCTCCAACTCAGTGTGTGGGAAGTCACATCTTCCACTGCAACTCCCCAACAGGGAATTTTCACAGAGATCCTGGCAGCTTTTGTACCCCACTGGCCTCGGTCTAATTTCAACCCACTGATGGCCTTTCGGGAGCTGCACCAGAAGTTTATTCTGCGCACAGGTGTGATCTTGGCTGAGCAGTTGGCAAGGGCCATCACCACCCTGGTCAGGTTTATTTCTGACAAGGCAGTCTGCACAGCCTAGAGTGAAGTCTGCAGTTGCTTCGTGGAGATAGTCAAACATGTCGCAGCTGCTGGCTTTGGCTCTACGTACCTTCTTCCCAGTGCATACTTTCACAGCTGCAACAATCACAGGCAAATAAACAAACATTATTTAATAGAAATAGCATATTCAAGCCCGATCTATCCTTCTCGATACGTTGTACTTAGTCTTGTTGCAATCTATATTATATTTTTGGAAAACTATCTGTCCCTTCATTTACTCATAGAAAATTCTACCACTCATATTGACAGTATTTTAAGTGCTCTAAGTTCTTTAACTTTTGGAACTTTTGGATCTAAGTTCTGAACTAATTTTCTCCTGCATTTGCAAACAATTTCTAAACACATGCTAAGTTGATAAGATTGAGAAATATTGGATGCAAACCTTAGGTATCTGCTCATAGAAACAGCTACAGAGGGTCATGTAAAGTACCAGTATGATTTAAGATGAATAGAATAATACAGATGTGCTATCAACATATGCATGCAGATACATGTACATGTCTATAGTAATGAGTAAAACTATGCATGTAGGCTTCCTCCATGTGCAGATACATATGTGGGCTAAGCTGTGTGTAAAGATAGGAGCAAATCCACTTTATAATCCCCACCAAAAAGGAAACTTATGACCGACTGCTACTACTATTGAGAAACCAAAGCGCAAGAAAAACAGCCTCAACAGAATACTTTCAAATGAAGACAGCCACCACAGAGTACATGTATGCATGCCATAAACCAAGTACATGTTAGAGAACTGGATAACATCAACGTAGTGGTGAATTCCCTGCAATAAACTACTAAGTGCCTGGAATATCAAAGGTTATTTGTTGTGATTGGAAGCACAACAAAGGCTTCAAGTAAAGATACGTGAAGAGTTAGACATTGCAGAGGTACAAAATGGAAAGAATACATTGGCCCAAAATGAACTGTAGGTCACGGGATTAGTCAAAAGTCAGATCTTTTAAGTTGGTTAGTAAACAGGAAAAGTGCAGAGTCTAACTTTCAATATGTTCTCTTATATAAATAAATATCATCCAAATATAAATTGAGTCAGTCGCAATATACCATACCCTCTGATTTATCATTGTCTTCTGCAAAGGGAACACACAGCTCTGTCATACAAACAGAAATTCTGAATGGCATGCAATATACATCACTTCTAAATACATCTACGTAATTCAGCTTAACACTATTAAAGAGAAGCTCACAAAATCTTCGTCTATTGTTTATTTCCTTTTGAGGTAAATATAATAAACCCTAACAACGTTTCTCTATGTATATGACGAAAAAAAAATGACTGTGCATATTTGGAGGTCAAAAGTTATCATATTTTCTCAAGGAGAGATTACACTATTTAGTTCTTACTGTGTTTGCCTGAATTAAACATACAAAATTACATGTAGCCCCAATCACACTTACCACAACCATTTCATATGACCTTAACAACACCAGTATTATCCAGCACACAAAATAGGATTCCTGGTTACAATTGCTGATACCTGTCACCACAAAAGATCTTACAAACTTACAGTATACGATACATACATGGTACTTAAAATGTTCATCCACAATCTTCTGGGAAATGTTTCAAGCTGGTATATAACAAGATTTATGTTTTAATGAGAAAAAGGTTTAAAGTACCTACAGTTATATGACAAAATAAAAACATCAATTTGCAAACCAATGAAATAGATAGCAAATGGAATATTAAGATTTTTTTAGCTCTGCTTGACTGTTAGCAGAGCAGCTGTCATGGCGTGGGCATCCGTCGTCCATCTGTCCATTAACTTTATTCAGAAACCATTGCAGGGATCCAGGCCAAATTTTATGGGAAGTTACCTGTCCCAAATATCTCCGGTTTTCTTTTTCTTCAAAATTTTCAAATTTCATATTTTCATTTTTTTTTAATATAAACATGGGACCCCATGGGAGCTAATAATTAAAATTTCAAAACACTACTTCTCCCACAGCTTGTCCGACTTCAACTAAACTTTATCATAAATATGGTAGTCATGGGGGAATATAAACTATTACTTTTTTGGGAATCTGCCAAAAAATTTAGGACACTTTAAAATTTTTGTTTACACAGGACCAATGGGGCTGGAAATACTTTATGAGGACATTTGGCTACCATGGTGGAATACAGGCTATTACTTTTCTTGGCAATTGGCCATAGTTTTAAAAAATTTGTGGGCACTTTGAAGTTTTAACAAGTGAGTCAATTATGGGAAAATAGTAAAAAAGGTGCAATATATTTTAAATGCCTGATCGCAGAGTGAAATGGATGTTCCTAGGAACTGCAAATCTTTTAGTTAACTTTGGGGTCATTCGGTGCACTTTGCAAAATTTCCGATGTTAAGATCTTCAAAAGGCTATACCAATCGCAGTTTTTATCCAGTTTCAACCAAACTTTATGGATGGTAATTGGGGGGGGGGGGGGGATACAGGCTATTGCTTTTTGGGGCAATCTCCCAAATTTTATGGCACTTTGATGATCTCACCTCAGCTACACTGACATCAATTTATTCATGATAAAGCTATGTTGGTTTTATCTGGCAAAAAGGTCAAGCAGAGCTTCAAGGCCCCTGGGCCTCTTGTTGTTAATAATGATGTTTTTTTTATAATGGAACTACATACATTTACCAGTAAAACAGCCTATGGACACTTTCAATAGACTGACTTTGGGAAGGTAATAAATAATACCGGGTCACAGGGTAAGTGTTTTTGAATGAACTGAACAATGCACAAAGTAGAAAATGTACACCTGGTATATACATATATATTATAACATGAACAGTTATCAATGAGCCATTTACTGCATCAATTCAGGTAAGATTCAAGTAATGTGAATGATATGACAGAATCATATGGAAATTGGGGAAGTTCTGTTGTATCAATCGTGAGTTAATATTGCACATGATGCTTTGCACAAAATCTCAGGTGAAGTTATTCCATGATTTCCGTCAATTGATACATTTACTATACATTTAAATATGATTTTGAGCACTTCCCTCAATTTACACGCGTATACATTTATTATGTATTTAAATATGATTTTGAGCACTTCCGTCAATTTTTTTTATACATTTACTATGTACATGTATTTAAATATGATTTTAAGCACTGTTAGTTGGTTAATAATTCTGAACAAGAATGTGGTGAAAACTGTGAGGGAGCCCAGCCCAATATGAGAACTATATCAGTCTAACAGTATGGAGAAGTCACCTGTTTACCCCTATTTAAGTAACTGCAGACACAGAAATCTCCCCTGTAAAGCATCTCCAGAGTGACAGATGTGTATATTGAAAGGTACCAGTGGTCCCTCTCTTAAAGGACTCTCTCTAGAGGGGACACCCCTCTAGAAACGACACAAATTCTTGGTAGTATTAGTATGCATGTGATGATCCTCTCACCAAAGAAACTCTCTAATAAGGACAGAATCCTCTAGCAAAAAAGTCCCTATGAAACATGTTAAAGGGGGATCACTGTAGTGGGTAAAGCCCAGGTGTGTACAATCAACTACCGATTGGCATATAGAGACTCTATTAATGACAGATGTCTATTAAACAAGCATGTCCATAGAGACTTCTGTTCCTTTGATTGGCAGTGCTATCACACCTGGACCTGTTCATGGTGATAAGGTGGATAATGCATAGTCCATGTTTTTTTTTTAATTTCCAGTCTCAATCTAATATTGTACACATAATTAGCTAAAATCTCGGTATAAAGTACCCGGTGAGCCATTTACATCTACTAAATAATAAAACATTGCATCAATACATTGCATTAATACTAGAACTATAGTATTACTCTAGGTTTCATGGAGATGCGAGCCTGCTTTCATACCAGAACAGAATGTTTGTGGTTTACATGCCGCATACAATTTAGCCAGATGCTAAAATAATTTCCATCTGGCTAAGAGAATGGGTTTGTTTTTCGATAGTTAACTTGAATTTAATCAAATATATATATGCATGCATCTTGAATAGGAATCTTTGCATGGCTCTAAATTTAATCCTGTTGAAGGCCTTTCACAAACATATTTGGTGCCTTGAATGGAAGTCATATATGGCTAAAAGAAATCCTTTAGTCACAGTGCCTAACTGGGAAAATTTGCTAGCACTAGGCTAGTGTATTATGCAGGCACGTGTATCATTTGTGTACAAGTACTTATTTGTAATGAAGTTACATGTACATGCAATTATTATTTATCTGCTAGAATTGTCTAATAGGTAATCCAAATACAGTGTACCTCTCTTGGATACTCTGTGGAGAGGACATCCTCTCTAGTGATGGCATCCTCTCTAGAGAGGACAGAATCTTGCTGGCATGTACTATGAATGCATTTGGTGCTTCTTCTTACCATAAAGGCCAACTCTCTAATGTGGCCAAAATCATTTGGCAGAAGGGGTGTCTCCATTTGAGGGGGACTATACTGTACTCGTTTCTAGTTTCATCTTGTAGTCACCGCTCTACACTACAATATACATTCCAATTTAGTAAATGCAAAACAGCTGAATCATATACAACACTGTACATTTATTTCTCCGACTGGTAACAAAGGTTTGGCAGCTAGGTGGAACTTCTTACTTGGCAGTATGCCACGTCTCCTTGGTTGGTTCTGCTGGGGCTGCCGTGATGGTCCCGCAGTGCTAAATCTTGACTGAGACTCGGCCCTCCGTTCGTCTGGTCGTGGGTGGAGTGATTTGTCTGTGCTGCGAGGAAGCCTTGATTCTGGTCCCATGGAACTGCTTCTACAGGATCCTTGACCATAGGGGGCCTGTGCAGGGTATCTCAGAAAGGTCTTGTACTTGACCTTCTTACCTGAAACAGTCATATTTCAGAAATGAAAGGGAAAAAGAAACAAATAAACCACGCAGTTTTACCATAGCTGGTAGTGGTAACTCTTCCCAAGCTTTCAAAACCATTCTGCTAATATGACGCTGACCCTGTATATATGTAATCATTAAGAAATTTGCATGTTTGGGGCAATATTATTTCAAGCATAATGGTAATTTCCTGCAGATATTAGTATGTATTTCAGGTACACACAGATCATACAGATATCAGGTCGTCCGTATGTGTACATGTACTTGAACAAAACAGGTACTTGGCATAACTAACACAACTGCATCGTACCCTGGGTTTAATATGTGATATCAGGTCCAATAAAGTAACAGTTAGAAGCAGTTTTCATCAAAAGCTACTCCATCATTTATCATACCCATGAGGTTCTTTGAACTGCCAATCTATGAATAAATGTAAGCGACAAAGATTTACATAATTTCCTTAAGAATTCCTAGGCCCATGTGGAACAGAGCACAATAATGTAAATAAAGCTTACACCTATGAAATAAACCATATTCATGTAATCATTTTTCAGTTAAAATACCAGTCAATATTTTTTAACTGCATCAATTAACAAATGTGACTGCAGTGCATGAGTCATGTTTCTCTATACTTACAACAGCTGCATGTTTGTATATAATGTATCTTATTTACAAAACATATAGTCTTTTAAAAAAATTAAAACCTGCAACTTACTGCTTGCTCTCACAGTTAACAAGGTGTGCCACAGTACAAGTTAATCACAGAAAATACATAAGGCTACACCAAATTAAAACCTAGATTGATGGGTTTGCTGCTCCTAGAAAATTGAGTAACCTTTCTCATGTTGCATGCTTCTTTAATTTCATATTTATTTAATTTTTTTTTTCGTTTATGAAAACAAGTTGTTTGCCCCTACTCTACTCCGTGAGGTGCACTTTTTAATGAATAAATATTAACAGAACACATAATTCTATTTCAGAAAAAAATCACTTTTCTAAAGTTTTCCAGCACCTACCGGTACTTTTTCTTCTAAAAAATAAATACAGCTAACTAAAATATTCACCACTCACTCCCAATATTTGATTTTGACAAATCCATTGACCTACATACAGGTATGAATACAGTATGTACAGTGTGGTCTAGATGTGAAACGTTTTACAAGCTACTAGTACTACAATGGAGGTGATACCTACGCGGTTTCCTTTCCTGTGGTTCCCTTGGTTTCATTTTGGGACCATTTGCTGGCGGTAAATTCTTTAGTGCAAGGAAGAGGGTGCAAACGATAAGTGGAGAAACATGACCATGCTAATGCCTTGTGAAAGGTGCACATATACAACAATGTCCAACAACCATGTGTTAATCACATGTTAATACAGCTTAATAGGACAGAAATCGTTAGGATACATACTCTAATATGTACAAAGTGTATGGATCTGTGAATGGGTTAATGTCAACCACGACAGCAACTGCAGGATATCCTAGCCATGATAACAATAACTACAAAGACTATATCGTTATTCCAAGTGAAGCCAGTTAATCTTTTTTTAATTCCCCAAAATACATCTACTCAATGATTTGACTGTATACCTGTGCTGGAATCCAGTCCATGTCCACATCTACCGAGGCTTTGGGCGCTTTACAGGATTCGGCTGTTGATGACTGCGAGACAGTGGACAGGAACTTTCTGGCCGTTGGATTCTTCGTTTGCACATTATCAAACTCAAAGTTAGTGGTGGTAGCAGTAGTAGTGTTCTCTTTAGCACAACTTGACTTCATCACAGCACAATGCTGTATGTGTGCAGCAAATTACAAATCTCAATATATAAGTTACTTTATACCTTCAGTTGCATTATCAGATAGGCATGAAAGCTTAAATTATACCATACATCTTAGATATGAATTTGTTTCAGGCATTAGCTTGTAGCCCCTGAATCTACTAATCTTAATTATTAAATACTGCATCACTGGGATGTACATATATTACTTGAATAAAGAAACTAATACATGTAATATGATGCCCGTATTAATTTCATATGCATCATATTATTTCTCTTTTTTGTAAATTTTGTACTAGTATATACATGGTGCATATACTCATAATATTGTCAACATGCAATCTTAAATGCTTCTAACTACACATGTATATATCCTGCACAAATCTATTAAAGTACATGTACATGTGTTTGAACTGAAAAGTTCACTCAACAGGAAGTTATAGAAAATGTACACTGTATATAGCAGCACTTACTTTCAACTTTGAAACACTTACGTTCGGGTTGATCTTTAGTACATCCTGGTAGTTTTTCTCTACAGCGTGTACACTGTATAGCAGCACTTACTTTCAAATTTGAAACACTTACGTTCGGGTTGATCTTTAGTACATCCTGGTAGTTTTTCTCTACAGCGTGTAGGTGTCCCAGCCCCTTGTTGACTGCAGCCAACAACAACAAACACTTCACATGTTCTTCCCCCAACCAGTACAATGCTGGAATGAGAACAAATAATGAGATCAGCATGAGGAGACATGATGTTGATGTACACCTTTGCAAGTGGTTACATATATAAGTAAGTAGCTAGAAGATATGTAATAGATCTAGTAGGTAACATACTGTAATGAAATATTGTACACTACCATGGTAACAAACCTAGCTACATGTATTTGACAGTTGACACTGCACAAACCTTGCTTAGCATATACTTCTGCGGTCTTATAATCATTCTGCAACATAGAAGAACAGAAATACAAAAAATAAGAAGTGAGAATTAGTGACATAAATGCAATATAAACAATCTGATATGGTTTGCATTTAATTGATTAAATATCTACAAGTAATTCATTTTTAGAATATTTTTACAGAATACAGAGCTAAAGATATAGAATATGATAATATTAATTGGTTTCAACCCTTGATGACTTTGATATGTAAGTTTGAGAAAATATATTACTGGACTTAAGATTCATGATGGAAAATTGTCATTCTACTCACTAGAGTCTACATTGTATTTTTTTTAAACTTATAAAGTTCCCAAATTTTTTTGGTAAGTATCTCACTACCATCTTCTAAGGGAAGGTGCAATGTGAGAAAGACAATTTTTCTGTCTAGAAGTCGATCATCTTAAATTTACTACTAGGTAATACATCTTATCTGCTCTCTATGTTGTGTAATACATGTACTAATAACATGTGGAAATTCACACTCGACTTTCCTTAAGTTACCAGAGTCTGACAATTCATCAGACCATGGCATGATGCAGAACCACTAAATTTGGAACACCTGTAGTAATTTACAGTACACAGAACTAGACATGCTGAGCTTCTCTGGTCACTGAAAATGATTATACCGGTAGTGAAAATGGCTACACTTAGGAATTACGTGTAGTGATAGTATATTTAATTGTGAATTGTAGGAATAATATTAATGGAAGTATTAGTATTCTGACAATGAAAACTACCTACTTAAATAAATATCTAGTAAATATCTGCTATTTGTGTAGACAACTACTTAACAGTTTGGCACAACCATACCAGCCATTCCCTGGCTTAGATTGACAAGTATAGCCAATTTGATTATTTAGCTTAATGTTTAATAGCTTCAACAATTTAGAGGCCTAAACTCTGGGTTCTGTTTTGACAAGCGTGCAGTTTCTATATAGTGAGGAACTATAATACCATTTGCACTTACACAAATTTTTGATGGTATGGACATATTTTACAGGAACCAACTGTATACATGGTATAAGTAACAAGGAACACAACTGCACCCGGTCAAGAAAATGGGACATTGAATAGGAAAATCATTTACCTGTCTGAGCATCCATTTACCAAGATCTAATCTGTAAGTGCCTATCTTGTCCTGAGTGATCTTGTCAAGGACAGGGTGTTTGTGCTTTCCCTTCCCCCTCCACAGTAGCTCAGCCAAAAAGGCTGCATTCAAGGCAAAGTAGAGGAATGCATCAAAGTAAGACTCTTTGTATTTGACGCAGGCATCATCCAAGCTGTTGTAGTAGGAAAGAATTTCCTGAAAGTGGGGGCAGAGGTATACATGTACATTTGTACTAAGTAGGTATAACAACAAGGCCAAGAGACCTGCGAAAAACATGACTTGGCCTGCGAAAAACATGATTATTGTACTGATGCATTTGAGTTTGCTTGCAAGCTCTCTAATTTTCTAACAGTTACTACACAGAACTCCCAGAAAGGAAGAATACATGTAATATCATGAATATGGAAAGTTTTGTCATTACAAGCAAACTTGGGAAGTCTACAAGAACATTTAGACAATGTTATAAAAAGAAAAACTTCACATGCTAAAAAGGTTCACTCGGATTGAGTTTTGCCATTACAAAGTACTGATGGAAACATGTATGTACAGTGGTCTCTCTCTTAAAGGACACTCCCGAGAGAGGACACCCCTCTATAAAGGACACAAATGTTTGGCAGCAAGTACTGGAAATACATGTAATTCTCCCTCTCACCAAGAGGCACCCCTCTAATAAGGACAGAATTTCTTGGCAGAAGGGGTGTCCTTATTAGAGGGGATTTCTGTACTACACTTGATCATGTTGATATTTTGTACAAACCTCTTTATGCCCATTTAACTTGTCGGGTTCGTTATGAAGCCACTGTCTCAGAACAACATTGCAGTGCTGACACCGGTCCTCACATATCTTCAAGTCAAAACATGACAGCTCTGCGGCTATAAATGAAGTGCTAAATTAAGAACACAAATTAAGATGTTCCAAGTCTGACTAATGAATTCTCAGCATGCATCACTTACTGTTCTGTTGCTCCAGTAAGCAGTAAGTTTTCTAGTTGATCCATTCAACTCAATTAAGTCTGCACTTCTGTGTTTTGCTGTATGTATCAAGAATTATTAACTTACTACCTGTCATATTTTCAATTTTTATGTGGAGGATTCTCTGTTTAGGTTCACAGTAAGTGTCATGACTAACCTTTGTCCAGCTGCTTTGCACTTTCAATGACATTACTCTGCAAGAAGCAAAAGTAAATATTTGTACAAAAGACCAATTAATTAAAAAAGCTGTAGGTAACTTGTACTGAGGAGAGAAGCAAGAGGAGGTGAGAGAGGGAAGAGGACAGAAAACGCACAGGACAGCATCTGATGGCGACAAGTCTGGCTGAAGGAGAAATACTATGTACCAGTAATTGTTTAACTACAGTGTACGTACATCTACAACGAACATTACAAAATAAGCAAAAGTGAAAACTGATTCAGCTTTTACTGGTATTTCTATAACATACACAGTCCATTAGCTGTGTCATCGGCAGCCAATATATGTGAAACAAAATATCGGCAGTCATATTATCGATGCACCTTGATGCCTCATAAAACAGAATCTGCGGAACATGTAGAAGAATGTACAATTTCTGCAACAGCAGCTTTTCTGATTTAACTCCAGAAAAATATTTCTGTGTAGTTATTACTGTAAAACCCTTTAATTTTGCTGCCCTTTAATTTTTCGCAAATTTGAAAGTTGTTTCTATTTGCGGCCCTAAAATTTCACGGTTTTACCAATTTCACTCACGTAACTTTGAAAATTTTTTACATAGGCCTAAATGTTCTATTTCCACTTTCTGCAGGGCATAATACTTTTTCAATTTGCTGTTTGAATGCTTTTAGACATGTAGTCTAGCTACATGTAAATATGGTCTTAGTGTGATAATTGTGTAGGTTCAAACATCAAATCACAAGCTCTCTTGGTCCTTTTATGGGAACATTCAACAGCAAAGACAGTGAGAATCACTTGCGATCTCATAAGACACCTGCAGATACACAGTGGATAGTCCCGGCCGACCGCGAAACGGCTGCTGTAATAACATAAGACGACCCCACGATCGGTTCCGCCTGTGGTGATCACCCAGCGATAACAAAGTAAAAGGTAGTGAATGCTTTTGGACTCTGGAAACATAATTCTGACTAAACATTCTACACACAGAGTCAAATAATGGCGCAAAAAGTTCCCGAATTTCGGCAGAATCTCTCTGCCTTCGTCAGGGGATGGTAACTAGTGGCCGTTGGTGTCACATGACCCTTCTGGATCATGTGACACCAGTCTGCCACTAGTTACCATCCCCTGACGAAGGCAGAGAGATTCTGCCGAAATTCGGGAACTTTTTGCGCCATTATTTGACTCTGTGTGTAGAATGTTTAGTCAGAATTAT
>JAAUYG010066404.1_pt1 | contig 28801 bp, 22 predicted proteins | sample 7278091 | NCBI WGS metagenome assembly JAAUYG01 (sample SAMN14350201, study PRJNA611818) | marine sediment metagenome | isolation source: surface marine sediment (0.6m) | place: French Polynesia: Moorea | collected 2018-08 | reverse complement strand
GTGCGCATGCCCAACGAAGGTATAACGCCTCCCCTACTTCCGAGGCACAACATGGATGTCTTGAGTAAATTTTTTACTTTTATTGTGTTTTAAACCTTTCATAATTGATTTGGAAAAGTTCTACTTATGGCAGAAGAAAACTTTTAAACAATAGGTACTGTTTACCGCTGTTTATGTACAAGGTAAGGCACAGTTTCTCCATAAATTGCAAATTTCGGAAACCCTGGTGTTTTTGCCATTGTCTCTCTTGTGACGTGTAGGGGGTGAAAGCCTGTCAAAACCATCTCCGGAGCCCCTACTACACGTCACAGCTTCTGGGATTAGGTACAGTAGTGGTACTAGTATCATTACTAGTCAACCCAGTCCATTTGGTGCTTAAGCATATATGCTAAAAGTTTTCATACAGCTTTATAAGAGGATATTGCAACTGTTGGGGAAAATTCGAAATAGGTGTGTTGGTAGGTATGGAATATGACATGCAGGCTGCGGTGACCCACCCACACCCACCCTTCACCACCACACCCTAAAAAAAGGATGTTTCTATCAGGAAAATAATTTTAAAAAGTAAAACCATTTTTGAGCAGTAAAATGATAAATGATTTGGGTTTTAGTATGCTATTATAGTATGTGCATCCCCATCAGTATCAAAGCTACCACTGAAGCGCAAGTTTATACCAAATGTTCGATAATATATCAGCAGGTTGTCATGAAGCAGTAAAATCCAAATGATCTTGCACATGTGTAAGTCACCGTTGCCATGTGAGAATCTCTACATGGTAGCTGTACCATAAGTACTGTAGTGTACTGGTTTTCCCTTTGGGTTGTAGGTATACTATTACCTGTCCAGCTTCATTATCAAAATTACTAGACTCGCACCTCTTCGCTTGCATATATATATGGATGTCTATTAGGAATAAAACGGCAGTTGGCCAAATGCATGCAGCTCAGCCATAGCATTACTGTTTGGCACATGAGACATTGTGAGTACTGTAAAAGCAAAAGTGTTCTCGTGGAATTTGTTTCACTATTTCATGGTTTTAAACACAATTGCAAGGTTTAGCATGCCCATGCAGATATTCCAGATAAGCGAAATAAAATTTTCATTACTTGTTAAGTAATGAAAATTTTATTGTATCATGTGTCTTGCTATTTGGTAGCCGACTTGAATTTCTGCCAAACAGGTGCATGCTTCAGAAACCCCAAACTTAATTCCATGAACATTTCTAGTTTTACAGTACTTGTACCATGTGTGTACTGTTATATATCTTCAGAAGTTCTGATACTCGCCAGGTACTAGTTATGCTTTCTGTGCTTGTTACATGTACAGTAGTCCCTCTCTAACAATGCCACCCTATTTGCGAAGAAATTGTGACCACATTAAAGAGGTGACCTTTGGTGACAGGGAGAAGTAAATACATTTATAGTAGAAGCGGCAACAATTTGTGGCCACATTAGAGAGGGTGGCCTCTGTTCAGAGTGGCCACTAAGAGAGGCACCACTGTACGTCTACCAACAAACATTCAGATCCAGATAAGTTGTAGGTGGTCTCAAAATGGAAGGATATTTATATTATATCTATTGAAAATATAAAAGTGGTATCACAGATGGACTGTCTTAAAATACCATTTAGCCTTAAAATGAAAGGGTTTCAAATTATTGGGACCTAGCATCACACCATAGGCAGCTTTTTGAAGCTTCTTAAGCCTGTCTCTAACAGTTCAAACCAGAAACGCTATATAATAGTGCTAGTGTCGAATACAGCAGTTGGATTAGTAAACCATACATTGGACAAGTTGGTGCTTCAAGATAAGAAATTTAAGATTGTGCTTGTATGGAATCTGGTGTTGGCACGTAAAAAAAGACAACCTGGTTGTTCCTAATATTTAAGTCTGGGAACTGTTCCAGACTTGTGTTTCTGTCTGCCCACTATACCAGTAATGGATGGTGCTGCTCAATTGAGAGTATTTTAAACCCCTTGGTGGGAAACTTTTCCAAAGATACCCAAAGGAAGCGAAAAGGCATGAAAACGGTGACACATGATGATGGCCAAGCTTTCATTTTCATATAACGCAATGTGATTGGCAAAACTTAAAAGGATAGTCATATACATGTACATGATATAAGCAAGGGTAGTTTGGCTTCCGAATGAAACTGACTATTCACGTAGCGAAATTGTGGCGCCATTGGATTTATTGACATAGATAAACCTCAATTTCCACTTTTACTGGTAACATTGACTTAATTGAGGCAGATCAAAGTTCACATTTATCATATTTATACTGCCTGTGCCTTGTAAGTTGTAGGTTTCTGTACGTGAATCAGCGGCCTTCAGGAATACTTTGCAGAAGTGGGCTGATGTTGTAAAGATTTCCATGATAATGCGGACAATGGAAGACATTCAACATGTTCAATGCTAAATGTATTCAGAGCTGGATTTGAAGATCATTCTTGGTACATGTTATTGTATCATGTTTTTGGTACCCAGACAGATAGTAAAAATACATTCCTTAACAAATGCGATGAAGTATTGTCTGTGCCAGTATCAATGCCTTTAATGTACCCAGATACAGAAAGATGTCCTGTAACGCATATTGGTACAATGTATATGATATCATGGGCATGTGTATTATTATATCATATATTAAATATCTCTCACCAAATCCTGTTTGCCCCTTTGGAGTCTAGATACACATATATCGCTGAGGAGTTTGCACAGTTGCTGCTACACTGCTAAAGATATATATATATGTTCTAAATGTAAACTAGTTCCCAAGGCCACAACAGGAGCTTGCATGTGATGCATTAACCTAACATGACTGTGTGGTGTGTATAGAGTATCTGGCTGGCAGACGCAGGTTGTGCATCGTACCAGTGTATTCATCGGTCAGATTGTCCTCGTTATTTACCGGTGGTATTGTTGGGATGATAGTTTGGTGACAGTCCGTTGACTTACTTTACCTATCAATTAAATATAATTTTGCTTGATAATACAGGCAATTGAAGGTATTCAGTGCTTTGTATTCAGAGCTGGGTTTGAACATCGTTCTTGCTATTACGTGTACATGTCATGCATGAACATCGTTGTATTTTGCAGCCCAGTACTGTCATGAAATACAACTAGAACCTATAGAAGAGTATCAGCAGTTAAACTATGTATGATGTACGGTTTATTTGTCCAGTATTGTTGCAGCTACAGTCAATACCCGGTAAGTAATCAACATTGTCCAACAAGTCAGGAACAAGTGGGCAGGCTGTATTGCTTAAGATATACATACAAATATGCAGTGACTTGATCACAGTATATTTGTGGCTTTGCACCCTTCCTCCATGTTCCTGGCGGGGTTCCTGGTACCAGTATCCTCCCATTTGACCTGGTCAAAGGTTTTGTTTTGGAACGCCTAGCAGTCAAGCTCCCTGCTATGCCACCTCATCATCATCTTGCCCTTCCCTAACCTCAGCAACCCCTTTAGATTCACTCGGATGCTTCTGCTGGCCCATCTTAACAATAGGTTTTAGGTGCTATAATGCCAGTGCCATGGAAAGTGCAGAAAATTGGAGAAATAGCTGGTTTAGCCTGGCTGCATCAGTCTCAACCAGTTCACGCGCCGGGAAAATCTTCAGCTGCACAGGGGAGGAAAGTTTGGGCAAGGGACTCGAGTCATCGAGTGTTTAGAGATAATGTTTTTTCCCACTTATCATGCTTATTTAGAAGAGAGAACAATGGAGAAAGGCAGCAGATTTTTAGCACCAGTTTGATACATACCGGCATATAACATGTATAAGTCATGCAGTGAATTCTGCATGTGTTCTGTGTTTGTGTTTTGAAAGGGATGAGAGATATCTGCACTTGTTTCTACTATACCCCACCCACCACCTGGGCCCAGGCCCCTGTTCCATGGTCCTTCATACTTTAAACATGTTAAATTGAAAGCTATCATTCCTAAATCTGGAATTTGGGAGTGAATGTTTTTGGACTCTGGCAGAAAATCTGGAATTAGTGGCTGAAACATGCTCTATGCATATTCATCATGTACATGGCACGATTGAAAGCTCAACCAGTTATTGTGCTCTATGTCAGAGAGAAAATGATGTCTGCAAAACAAAATCAGTTACCAGTATTGGACATTGGTCATCGGTTCCATATTTATAAAACAATAAGCCCCATGACAATTAAGGAGCCCATTGGAGTTAAGTTAACTGGAGTTGCTGTGAAAGATCAACATGATCAACGTCAAGGTCATTAGTCAGGTGAGGTGCCATACATGTACCTGGAAAGGCACAAGTCGAAAACTAATAAACCTGTAGATGGTACACTAGTCCCCCTCTAAATAGGGACACCCCTTCTGCCAAAATATTTTTTTCCTTATTAGAAGAACCGTGTCCTTTCTAGAGGGGTGTCCTCTCGAGAGTGTCCTTTAAAAGAGGGAATACTATTTAATTAATGAACCCTGACAGTTGGATATGTATACTGGAATACATACCTCAAGAAAATCAAGAGTATAACACATTAACAATGATTAATCAGAATGTGTTCGGCAGACTGCAGGTGCTGGCTGAAAAGAAAAGGAGCAGGTATCCAGGTGGCCAATTGAGTAAGCGTGGCGTGATTTATATGCAAAATGGAAGTCTGCAGTCTTCTAGTCTACAGTGAGGAGAGGAATAACCTCTTTATGGCCAATTAATGCCAGGCTTGACTACTGATGCTGCTACTAGTAGCCTATAATGCTGTTGTTACTGAGTTAAATTTTTCTTTGGAGCTATGGTTCAACATGCTCTTAGCTGCTTCCAAAGTAAAAGATGCTAAAGGCTTCACTTTGAACATGCTGAATGAACCCTGAATAAGCAGAATAATATTAAGTTAAAAGAATACGGTAACTTGGAATCACCCATTATTGGTGATTCATTCAATCATTAGAGTGTCACTCTCATTGTAACTTGTTGGCTTGATCATGTATCCATCTCATTGACACCATTAAACTGGTGCGTGTAGATATTTATTTTTCATACATTTGTATTTCACGGTATTTCTTTGTTGTTAGAGCTAAATTTATCAACAGGCGTATTCTTACCATTACACGAGCATGATACATGTGCTACACAGGACTGTTTTTAGCCCCATTTGTGTCATTCGATAATGAGTGATGAAGATGGCGACCTGGACATTGATGGGGCTGCCTGGGGCTGTGACATTCCCACTGACCCAGTTGAGCCAGCAGGCAATAGAATAGTCCCGTGTTGTTGTTGTACTGGCCATTTCATCTTGCAACCTATCAGCGATATGGCCAGGCGATGATGAGTCATACGGGCATACCAATAGCACGTCCAGGACATCGCCAGTTATTCGCAGTTACTCGGGTGTCATGTCAGTTTTAATGGATTTGGGAACAGAGTGCGATATACATCGATATAGGATATCACTCCGTGATGCAAATTATCCTTGTAATGCATGAATTATCTGATTGTTAGTGATAGCATTTCCAGGCATGGCTTTAAATTCAGGATATGCAAGACTTACGTTAAAAATATCAACATTGAACAACTAATATATCCTAGTAGAACCAGCCTCTATTGAAAGTCCATTTTAGCAAATACATGTATTTAAACAAAGTTGTTTGGCAGGTACTAACATGCTGGAATAGAAGCGATCTTAAAACTGTCCTTTCTGACATAAAAAGTACATATGGTCTTGAAAGACCATATATATGATCTTGAAACACCAATATATATGGTCTCAGTCACATATATATGGTCTTGAAAGACCATGTGGTCTTTCCATATATGGATAAAATATACAGCATGGTTTATGGTCTGGAAAAAGAGGTGGTCTTTACTTGCACTCTTTAGTCACTGCCTCACTGGCACAGTTGAGTTATAGGCTTATAGCCAAAATTTGCCATTTCCTTTCAAATGGAAATTTATCCTCTTCTAATACATGTTTTAGTGGTTCCAAGCCTAGCTTTCAATGCATGCATCATGTGCATTGTGCGATGTGTCTGCTAGGTAAAAATGGTGAATGCAGTTGGTATTAATCGCTATCACGTATACATATTGCCCGGTGGTCTTGAAATAAAGGTTCCATAATCTGATAATACATGTTCACAAAATTGCACTTTGGGACCAAAATAGGAATAGGTTGTCTTATAACATGTATAGCAGTATAATCCTGGTGGTCTTAAAATAAAAGGTTGTAAAATAGAGGGACCGCCATACTGCCAATGAACTGCCAATATGGCTGAAGAATCCCTTGCCTAAATTTAAATTAAATTTTAGAGTTTGTAGGAAGATCTGGTGTACTAGTTGTCCAGGTTTTATAAAAGCACTGCAGCTATGTTCATGCACCAACTTTTATTACACCAGTCGTTTGCATAGTATCACTGACTGCAAAGTACATGTAGTCTGGAAATGAAAAAAAATACTGTACCGGTATATACTTTATATGAAAAATAATCAGCTGAGGATCAAATGAAGTATGCTTGAGTGTGTTGAAGCCAATGTGGCTGCTATCAACATGATCTCTGTACGCTGATGTCATCTTCTGCTAATAAAGAGGGTGTCATCAGATACTATAAAAGGATATAATACATCTGGTAGCCACATCCTCTTAATTCCTGGTCACACATTAGAAATGGATTACAAATTTCTTGACCTACATTTAAAAAAAAAATGTTTTCATGAATAAAAGCAACGAAAAATGCGTTTGGAAGTTGGGTACTGGTATGTGATTTGTTGCTTTAAAGGCAAGTGGGAAAATGTCTATCATTGGGTGAGATGTAGGTGCAGTACCCAAATAGGCAAATGAAAAAAAACACTGATTTTCCATGGTATTCTGAGCACACACTTAGAAAGCATTTAGGATACCACCGAACACACATACATGATTTGTAAAACCTTGAGCAAGTTGCCAGAAAATTTAAATCCATGGCGGACCAACATCAACAAAATAGTCTGAAATCCAGAAACCTTGACAATGGAACATGTTGAACTTGACTTCATCAATCACCATGATCACTGGGGACCAGTCTTTTCTGTGTTTTAAGAACGGTTCTGGATGTTAATAAAGATTTTATGAACAGCCCCACCTCCAACCCCCCACCCTGCACTGATATATGTGGCGACCAATCTTTTCTGTGCTGAAGATCGATTCTGGACTTATTAGTAAGATTTTATAAGAAAAAGAGATCACCCCCACCCCTGTGGGCAGGTTCTCGAAAAAAATCTGAAGTCTGGAAACGGACTTAAGTTCACTAATCGCCTTGGCAACCATTGTCTTTTCTTTGCTTAAGGTCACTAGAGGACTTAAGATTCTTCCAGAAACTGGCCCCTTATCTTCAAAGGACAAAGCAATGGAAAAGAAAATGTGATTAGTGGAGTTTACTTTATTATTTCCAGATGTAAGATTTTTTTTTGTAGATTGTGGACAGGGTAGGGTAACTTACAAACTTTACAAACTTTACATTCTTATTGTCCAGAGTAAATCTGTGACAAATATGATGACCATGGAGAAAACTCCTAATAAAAAATAATACTGTTAATCTTTGTTATGTCTGCCTATAGTTTGTTGATTCTGCATATAGTAGCTAGTATTAGGATCAAATGTGTTACCACTGGTTGAACTAAATATGTTTCTGTTTTCAGATGCCAACCTAAAGCATGAGGGTACAAGTCTATGAGTTAACTGGTAAGTTCCCATGATTTCCCTGGTATAGTGGTCCCGGCATTTTAAGACCACTCATTCAGCCAGCAAAATGTGGTCTTAAATATGTAAGACCACTTTCGATTTACATGACTTAGGGCCGCTTTTCTGTGTCTGAATTGGTTGTCTTGAAGTGAAGTGATGTTTATGTTGGAAATGTAAGAATGGTTATTGAAGATCAAATGATCACAGTGGCCACTCTTCATGTTAAAAGTTATCATGTTGGAGCATAGTTGTGGATACAATGTCTGCTCACACTTTCATATGGTTCATGTGGCTGGCAATGATATAAGAGACAATGAAGCCAGAATGGTGACATCGGTCACTCAAACAGCTGATGGATCCCTATTAACATGATTAATATGTGGTACTACTGTGTAGCCAGTACTACCCACATACTTGTACAAATCATGAAATGTAGGCAGGTACTATTGGGTGTGTACCATGTGCCATAGATGTTCTAGTACTAGTAGATATATAATAAACATAAAAAAGACCAGAAAATGTATGCTGTACCATTGTCATATGCGTGTGTGGTACAAATGTGTGTATAGTAAATAATAATATACCAGTGCATGTTATATATAATATATATTATCATGTCTAGTTTTAGCTTGAATGAACATGTATTCAATCTTTTATTCATGTTTGTATTGTCTAAACTCTATTGTATCAACTTTTTTAGATACGAATAAATACCACTACTACTATTATATAACTAATACTATTACAATTCAAGAAATATAACATACTATTCTTTGTACTGTTATTAATTTGAAGGTATGAATGCCAAAGCTCAACGGATCAGTTTCATAGTTAGTGCCCTGTTTGCAGACAAAATCCTGTTGCTTCTCGCCAACAACTGTTTATCATGTTTATGTATTGACCTGGTCAATAATGACACCATTTATTGTTGTTGTTTTTTTTTCCCCAGATGTCCCTAGAACCAAGTTCCAGGCACCTAAGACACCATCTGTCACCACAAGTCAATCAAGCTGCTTCTGAAATGCAAGATAGCCGTGACTGTAATATGTTTATTGACTCCGTAATGAGGAAAACATGACCTTCCGATACATAGAGTGAGGAGGGGGAAAACGGGGACAGTTACCACGGTAACTACCACCCTGGCAACGGCCGCATTATGGCCAGGAAGCTGGAAAACCGCATGCTTAATGTTGCGGTTGTCGGGCTGTCGGGGACAGAAAAAGAAAAGGGCAATACCGGCATTGGGAAATCATGTTTCTGCAATCGCTTTATGCATCCACAAGCGGACGATTATTACACGGATCACATCTCTGTTCTCAGCCAAAGTGACTTCAGCGGACGCGTCATCAACAATGACCATTTCCTGTATTGGGGCGATGTCACCAAGACGTCAGACGAGGGGCAGGATTTCACCTTTCATGTCATAGAGCAGACCGAATTCGTGGACGATTCCTCATTTCAGCCGTTCAAATGCGGCAAAACGGAACCCTACCACAAACGCTGCGCCATGGCAAAACTGCAGTCTGCGGAAAAGCTTATGTATATTCGGAAAGACCAGCTAGGTGAGTGAGCATGTTGGACCATAACATATGTTGTTGCCTTCTACTAAGCCTTTGGCCAGGTTGAATTCAGTCCTGTGTGCTTTTACAAAGACTTGTAGTTGTCGGAAAAGAGACCCATAAATTATACAATGCGTATGAGCAAGGAATAACAATGTCTGAATAATGTACACACATGATATTCAATCATTAAATTCAGCAATGCTAGAAACATTTCAAGCCAATTCAAAGTACGGTACATAAATGATAAAGTAGTCCATGTGAAAGTGATCATGGTGATATTTAGCTAAAAACATTTGTGTGGTTCCACAATCTAAGCTTCATCGAGTTTTAGGGCAAGGTAAGATAAAGAGTACAAATGTGCCCGCGAGGTGATTGATTTCCTGTCATTTGGCTGGTGATGCGCAGGTTTCCCAGCATGCTATGGCTACTGGGAGAGAGGTGCATTTTCAATGATAATGGTCACACGAGCTTTACCTATGGATTAGGCTACTGGCGGCTGCTAACAATCAATATGCAAAATACTGCTTTATGTGTCAATCTTTTAGTTTCAATCTCAGTACCGGTATGTACCGCCTTTCTTAAACAATTCTGATTAATTTGTTACTTTCTGATATTATTTTGTGAACGAGTTTTCTTACATCTTTTGTACGGAATTTTCTGTCTCGACGTTCCAGGTCTAGAGTATGAGTTCAAAGAGAAGATGCTACCGGACGGCCGCTTCAACGTCGATGCTTTCCTGTGTCTGTTTGACGTTAGCACAGTCGCCGATCGTCAAATCGAGAAGCAGGTGGAGTACACGAGCCTCATTCTGAACAGTCTAGTGAAGACGAAGAAGCCCGTCATTCTAGTCACGACAAAAAATGACGAGGCTCAGGAAGCTCACGTCCGCGAGGCGGAAAAACTCCTCCAACGGAAAGAATTCCGCGGTTGCAACATTCCGCTGATTGAGTCCTCATCCCATTTTAATGTCAACGTGGAACTGGCGTTTTTGACATTAGCGCATCTCGTGGATAGGGCCTCGGCCAAGGGCAAGCTCAAGATGGTGCCCTATAGCGAGGCCGCCCGCATGCAAAAAGAAAGGCGCGATGTGGCAACAGACGCTTATCTCAATCTAATGCGATCGCTTGTGACAGATTACAAAGACCTCTGGATACCCGTGAATCGTAAACTTCAACAAAACGAGAACTATATCTACTTCCGGGATTTGTGCGGCACAGAGCAGGCTCGGCAGCTGTTCCGTAAGCACATCCGAAACCTTCGGGAAGACTTTGTGCGAAGAAAGAAGGAGATGTATTTAGAAAAATTAAAATATGCCTTGCTGGATATTCTGCCAGATCTGACGACGGTTGCTGAAAGGTGAGAGCAATACTAGTAGATCACTGATATTGATACATTCAACATGTGCAAACGAGTGTTTCTCTACCATTGTCTACCACTCTCAACTGGCTAAATAACATGAGTAGAACTGCTGAAATTTCCTGATAGATAGCATGCCTAGGGTTGATATTAGCAAGGGACTAGTTTGACACAATAGCTGATGCCCTTGACTTACAGTTGGTGGTGGAAGCCAAAAGTCATCAAGATTTAGCTTGGAACTGTTTAGCCATAAAGTAATTGGCTTCATTGCCTACTGCTGAAGTGCGTCATAAAATCAGGGTGCATTTAAATCATGCATTGATTGGGTTGTGAATTGTTAAACCACTGTCCAATGATCTTGACACGTTGGTTGAAAATCAAGACAAGTTCAGGTTGTCACTGTCCCAAGCACACAAATCTGTCACCTGATATCATGATATATATTACAGTGTCAGTGCCATACTACCTAACTGTTTACCTGTGTTTACTCTTGTTCACCTCGACCTAATGATTTAAAACTGGAGCAGTTGACAAACCTCATTCACTCGAAAAGTCCTTGCCGCTTGCATATTACAACGGGCATTCTACAGGTTCTAAGTTTGCAACTTGGACAACTCATCTGGTGTTTAGCGTTACCCAGGCTTAAGTTAACACACATGTTTATGTGGAGAGAGTGCTATCTGCTGTCCTTCAAATGGAGATAGATAAACATGATAAAAGACAAGTAAGTGCATGTATATTTATAGGCCGTGACTCACTCGGGGATGTAGTTTGATACAATTTTATGTAAGTCGAAGGTAAATGATGTTAATGCTGCATGTAGTAATCAGTAGGTCAGTGATAGTCTTGACTTGTTATATGTGCCATTAGGATTTAGCATTTGATCCAGAACAGAGCACATCTCACTCCAGGTTGGTTATTCTCATTGGCAGGCCAGTTTACAGGATATTTATTTATTGTTCTCAGAATCTTGTAAATTGACGCTCATCATCAGGAGTGGGATGGAAATGAAATTTCTCACTAACTTGCTTTTCCTGAACTATGTTGTAATAACGATAACTGTGGCCGTTAAAGTTCCTTGTTCCGCAAACAAAGCTACTGGTACTATTGTTACAGGATCATAGAAACAGGACACTGTCTAGCAACATTGGTTTCCTGGAAGTCCTTCAAATTATCAAAAAAAATCCAGTCCCCCAGACATGTCAAAGCTACCTAACTTTCATAGGATCATTGAAGAGTGAAGATATATTCAGTACTATATTTATGGCAGCTGCTGTTATAATATGCCATCAGTCGGGAGTCAGCATCTAGTAATACTTGGAAGATGTACGGTAAAAGTGAAGAGCGGGCATAGAATGTAATTATTACTTTGAAATGTCGCTGGTTATTGGAGTGAGTACACTAATGATTCATTTATCATGTTTATACATTATATAAACATATTGCATTGCACATCTTAACTTCAGTAATGGAATTGAAAGACTATGTGGTGAAATCATGAAAATGTAACATGTGGTTATCATGGTTATAGGTTCAGTGACTAGAAATTGGCGTACAGAACCTGTCACGACTTAGCATTTGTAGCATACCTGGCTCATTTCTTGAAAAAAAAATCTAAACACGAATTTACGATGTTTCCCAGCAACTTGCTCAAGTTCACGAAGTGACAACCGTTACTGGCGTTAGGCTTCCTAAAATTCTTGAGAAATGTTTTGGACGTAAAATTTTTCCAGAAACTAACCGTAGTATTTCTGGTAAAAGAGGTGGCCCACCTCTTTTACCAGATATACTACAGTTACTACCGTGGTATTTTTGAACAAAGTTGTGATGTTCATAGAACAGCAAGCCCCTTCATAGCACCTTTAGCACTGTTAACAATGGTTATCCTGCTTAACCCTTTCGGCGCTATAGGCGACTTTAGTCGACTAGAAAGTAATATAGATACAAAATATTCAGCGCCGAAAGGGTTAAATGTGGCGAAATGTTTAATTCTTGGGAACTAATTATGAGCCATTACTTTGTCCAATCAGGAGCTGGCCCTCCACGTTGCGCTGGTTACAACGTCAGGATTTTTTCGACGAGTATTTTGTAGAGCTGCAGGAGGGCATGCCCTGGCATACCAGTGACTTCCTTGAGGGCAGCGACGACCGGATCCCGTTCGATTTACTGCAGCTGCCCGAGGCTGAAACTGTGTACAGAAACCACGTTAATGCACTGCGTGCTGAGCACCGGCGACACGAGTGAGTCTGACAGCAAATACATGTAATATTGCTTTAGTGTCCACATTTCAACTCCGACTACTCACATGACCCACTCAGTCAGGAAAATATTTTGTTGAATTGCAGTTCGTCTAAAAATATTGAAATGCATTATTTTTATAAACATGAAAATAATTCAAAATATGTGATGAAAGTAGGGTAGGACTCAATGTGCTGACACATCAGTTCTGTTAGATCACTGAAGTTATAAAGCGACATGTGGCACACTTACTACTTGGATCAGTGACTGTCGAAATGCAACCTCATCACTACTCAAAACATGACTGGCATGCCTACTTGGTATATTATTCAAAACGAGCAGGAGAATTTCTCAGATAATTACACTGCCTGTTGGGTAAAAAGGTGGATACCATCCTTACCAAGTCAATTTTTTTGAAAATAATTGTCTTCTACATAACATAGTCCTAATCACTAAGAATTTTTGCCACTTTCCAAGTTGTTTCCAGTAGCCATGGCAGTTGTTCAATGTGTTGGGAAGCTGAGCATGCCATGTTTAAAAGTTTTTACAGTTACTGAAATTATGTGATGTTATTGTACTATTCTCTTGAGAGAAATGTGCCTCTCTATTAAAAGAATGGCCTTTCAGAGAGAGACAGAGCTACAGTTTGAATACTAACCATGCTCACTGTATATTTCTTCATCTAGCCTTGTTGTATTAAACCTGTTGAGCATGTTGAGCTATAACTACCGGTACATGTACTCGTGAGGTATCAAATTATGTAGTTGTATAAACTGAAACTGAAAGTGATGTCCATTGTAAAGCTGATATTTTATTCAGGTTGATGAAGCAGTTTAAGCAGTTGCTGGTCGACAACCACAACGTGTGCCCTGGAAGCTCTCTGAACGATGTAGCGATATTTTTCCTGGGCCGCGAGTGTTTCAGCAGTCTTACGGAAGAAGACAAGAACAAGATCTATGAGCAACACCAGAGGGAGCTTCGGGAGCAGGCGAAGACGGATTTCTTGGAGCTTCTGTTGGAGAACATAGAGATGTTCACCAAGTTTGAGCACCGGGAAGTTCGGAACGAAGACTTGCGGGACATTACATCCATGCTGCAGCAGGAGCCCAGGTTTGCATGGTCTGAGGGGTGATTGATATGGTTATAGCATGAAAATGATGATGACTTTCTAATTGTTTTTAATGTGATGCCAATACCTGTCTTGGGATACCCATATTATTACTGTGTCATATTCTGATGTGGATAAGCTACACGTACTAGTGATATAAACAACATATTACTTGACATTAACTGCTACAAACATCCTGTTCCCAAAATAGTGCTGAGCAGTTGATCAGAATATACTGATACACTTGTCTATGATGTTTAAAACTTAACCATGTAACCAGAATAAAGGTGGTCTTAAACAAAGGTGGTCTTAAAGTGGAGGTATAATGATATTGAGTACCAGTAAAGTAATGTTTTAAAATGGAGGGTCTTAAATTGTAAGGAGCAGTGTACAAGCAGCTGAAGCAACTCCCAAGGATTCAAACGTTCTTCTGAACATGTTGAATGGTCACTGTGGCCATTGTGATGATACAGTGTCTATGGCAGAGTTCTGTTTATTACTACTGGTATGTCTCCAGGTATCGAGCTCTGTCCAGACTGGAAGAAGACCGCAAGGTGATTCTGCTAAATCACCTCGGATTCACCCAGAACCCCTCACGTGAGCAGTGCGCATTTCGAGAAGATTGCATGGAAGCACAAGTCTCCCGGGTGCTAGCCACAAAGGCACATAGGTAAGTGCTCCCGACATATCAAAGCGGACCTTCCTTTGTAATAACTTCTATGCAATTCTGAGAACTGGGTTAACAATTTCTGTTATCAATTTTGACATAGTTCTACGATGTCCTTTGGTCATGCTGGTACTTTATGAAATGAAAAAGAAAGAGCTAGAAATTTTGACATTAATGACTGCTGAAATATGGTACATGATGTTAGCTTCGCAACTAGACAGCACGAGATGCCTGTTTTTGAGCCACTTTATCAGAGATCATGCAGTCTCACCATTTTCATTCACTAGACATATTATTAATCCATGATCTTTTTGCCACTGCAACTGTTAGCCTAGTAACTAAAGGCATCCGCTAGTGGTGTGGGAGTTTCATCCCTTAAATCATCAAACCAAAGATATAACATCTTCATAGGTTGAAAACTGACTGAAGCCCTGCATGCCCTGGCTTGAAATTTGACTAAAATACCTGGCCGATTAAATTTGTAAAATGTTCTTAATACTATCGCTAAAAATTTTGAAATGAGAAAAGCGTGTCTTATGAAACTTATCAGGTGGTTTCCTTTGTCACTTTATAATTTGTCTTGTCTTCCTTTATCAGGCCACAGTCCTGGAGCAGAAACAGCCAGTTTCTGTTGGACTCCGAGGACAAACACGTCAACTTGGTCATTCTGGGTTCCCAGGGTCTCCCTGACCAAATGGCTCAGGAAATACGGGTACTAAAGTCATTATAAACATCGATTTAATCTTTAACAAGTTCAAAGCTTTGAGTCTGAACTAGTTCTGTATATTTCCTCGGATCCTTTGGAGATCTAACGAATGATACTTTTTGCAAGATGATGTGTATGTAATTCTGGTAAAGGAGAATCTGAAAAGTGCTTTTGCTTGGCCTTGAAACATTTTGAATTAAACTATATATGTATTCCTAATGCGGGAATATGTATATATATATTTAAATTAAAAACTGTTGTGTTGTATCTTGATGATGCATTGGAGATACCGTATCCTTAAAACTTCAGGAAGTGACATCGGTACTTCCTTTGATATTGCATTTGGTATTAAAACAAATCTGTGATTTGGTGGAAAGGGTGTAAAGAGTCCAACCATCCATGGTCATGACCTGGAAAAAATGTATTAAACGAATGGTTGAAAGCGTTTACAGTGATCATGTTTTGTACACCAAATTTTTGGCTTCACGTTTGCCAGCTTCGCTTATGCAATAGCATCCACCAATAAACAGTTTAGAATGGTTAGAACAGCTTTGTCTTGCATTTGAGGAAAACTGTTGGATGTTAAAAGCTGATAATTTCACTTGGAAGTAGTTGTACCATCGAGTTGCAAGAACGCAAAACACTAAATTGTTAAACTTTGCATTGTTCAACCTTGGGTTGCCTTCTACGATATCCGCTGCTCCTTTCAGATGCAATGTGTAGATGACGAATATACATTAGATGGTGAAATATTCAGTCTCGACTACAGAACCATCGATGGAGACGTCTCGTTGCCACAAAACTCCTTCAAAACTGCAGATTTTAAACCACAAGGTACATACATCCTGAATTTGCATGTGTGGTTAATGCTGGAAATTCTTCCTAAAATGCGTAAAGTCTTATTTAATTAAATTCAGCTTTTCACGTACCGGAGTATAATATAGAATAAATACCCTATTTTTTTGCCCTAGTGTTTACAAAGTCATGATGTTCCTTTTGCAAGGTTGTAATATTGTGAAATATTATCAAGTGTTTCTTTGCCTATATCCTGTACATCAGCGATATTCTGTAGTAGTTTAGACGAATGAAATTCTTTCTTAGGAACAAAAAAATAAAGGACAGTATTACACTTTTGAGAAATACATCAAAAGTTCTCTCAAGCCATCCTAAAATTTTATCTTTTACTACATGTAGTTAGTCGTTGTAATGTCCATACTTCCTTCGACCTCCGTGGACTCTCATAAGAGAATACTGCAATGTACCTCAGGACTATGTACCAGTATATATATGTTGTAACTGTGTTGTGTTTTTTGTTTTTTATCCCAGGCTGCTTTTGCGTGTTCAACTCGTTTTCGAGTCTAGCATTTATTCAGGAGAGCATTGAGAAGACCTTTCTAGCCGAGGACCCTGTTTCGGAGGATATGGTTGACGAGCATCGACGGCCGTTTCAGGGTCTCCCCGTAGTTATAGTACTAGCTCACAACGCACAACTCACTGACAGTGAGTTGCTGAAACTGAGGGAGGATGGACCGGCGCTTGCGGATAGGTATGCCACAGTGACATAACTTGTCAGAAAATCTTGACATAAGATGTCACAAAATCTTGACACAACTTGTCACAAAATCTTGACATAACATGTCACAAAATCTTGACACAACTTGTCACAAAATCCTGATATAACATGTCACAAAATCTTGACACAACTTGTCACAAAATCTTGGCATAACTTGTCACAGTGTCGCTACTCTGATCAGCTGTGAAACATTCACTGTATCAGAGCAGCTGTCTGTCAGGGTTCCCATAAGGTGGGGAAAACAGGGCAAACGGGAAAAATTAATTTGAACTTTGAATTTCTTTTATCTTAAGAAGTCAGGGGGGAAACATCAGGGAATTTTTTAGACAAAGAACTTGTCCCCATGTGCATAATCCTTGCATAAGGAGTTCTCAGCCTTCATAAGTTACGAAGGTTCATAAGGGAGGAAATTGGTATGCATTATTGAACTGTTTTGTAGTGCTTATTGTGTGTATGTGCGTTCGTAAATCTGTTCGTAACGTTATGACTGGGCAAGACTTGTAATAAATCCACTTCGATTGACGGCGCTGTTGCACATTGAACTGTTGCTATATCGGTGTTATTGAAGTTCAATCATTTTTGACCCATTCTGTCCCCAGATTGCAGTGTCCATTTATCGACACGCCGTCCAGTATGATGCTGGATCCGACCCGTTGCTTACACCAGGACCAGATCGGTCTGGCAATGCACAGTCTAGTCAAGTGTATCAAACACCGCTCATCGTTTGTAAATCCCTGGCAGTTAGCTGAAAGCATAGAGCCAGATATCAGGTGAGAATACTAGTACAGTGTACATGTAATTCAAAAATTCCCAGTGTACACATGTACAGTGTAACCGTAACACATTTTGTCAGGAGAGGCAAGCTTCGTAACACCCATGATGAATGTGTTAAATTTCATTGATCATTTTGTTCCATACACCCTTTAAATCTCTTTCTTATTTGTACATATATGAATTATAGTCAACATCCCAATAAAAAGTCACTTGTTAATGTAACATTAAATAGTTGTAAAAGGTCAATACATAATGTAAAAGGTCAATCCATAACTTGTAGACAAAAATGTGTTCATGCTTTCAGTTTACTTGAGCAATTTATGTTAATAAAGTAGCGTTCTGATAAGCGTATCTATAGTTTTAACTTTAATTTTCATGCTTAAACTTTAATGTTTAACTTAAGATTAAGATCACTTAAGGACTTAAAATTTTCCCAGAAGATGGCCCTGATATAGATATGATCAAATATGAAGTGTGTGAACCATGTGCAGCATAGCAGTGAAGTAAGCTCTAGTTATGGCTATAAATGCATGTGATTTGTTTTTTCCAGGGTGCTTATGTGTTTTATGTGTGGAGACGGCTTTGATGTCGATCTTCCGCTGTCACCGTTACTTAACCATCAATGCTGTTACGTCACGCCGGACAAGCTTCCAACCATCACGCTAGAAACGTATCTTGACGATTCAAAGCGAAAAGTCGAAATCACTGCAACATCGTATCACGGTGCGACGCAAGTCCAGGATAGCTTATATCATGGCTACATATTGGTTTACTGGGCCAAACGGAAAGCTTCTCTGGCTACACTCATGTAAGCCTGCCTCAGATATAGGTCCAGTTATTAGATTAGAAGATTGAAAGTTACACACTACATTTGTATTGTAATATATTTTCAGAATTAAGACCATCTTTGAATTAAGACCTTGTTTACCACCCCTTATTTAAAGACCACTCAAATATTTGTGTTTTGCTAAAATCTTTTAAGACCACCTGGGATATATTAGCCCGTGTTCTTGTTCTCATGAGCGGTCTTGAATTGACGAACTGTTGATTATTGTATTGACACAGAGATGATTGTCGTTGTTCCGCCATTGTTTATTGTTTTGAGACCCCTAATACGATACAGGTTTTCATTGCGTAGCTCAAAAAAAAAGTTACATAGCACTTGTTAAAAAATTTAGCATAGAACTTCAACTTTGTAGTGTCTTAATAGCCTAACATCTCATCCTTTCCTTTTCAGCTCATTTTCCAAAGTGATTCCTCAAGTTCCTACCAAGATTCTGGCTGTCACAGAAAGCGGCGGCGCAAATGCGTTCTTCTCAAACGCCGTGACTCAGAACTTGCTGTCCGAGGGAAACTTATTGGCAGATCGGCGGGGTGCCAGCTTTACCACAACCTGTGCCAACTTCCAGTCGCAAAGTTAGTCCTACAGTTAAGATATCTTTAATAAAGAAAATGTCATTGGTTCAGAATCTCATTTAAGATTGAACTTGGATGGAAAGTGGAGTCTAAAAGAAAGCCTGACAAAAGTGACTCATTGTTGACAAATGACTAAGTTGTGATACTTTAACATCAAGTTCAGTGTACACTACAGCTGTGTTAAGATAAGTATTAAGAATATTTCTACTAAAATTGTCAGCTTCCTTAGTTCCATGTTAAGTGGTGGCGTTTTCTTTAAAAATAATCTGCAAAAAACTGGCCTGATGTTTGAAAAAAGCAAAGATGGCTAACTCGGACATGATTACCAAACCTAAATTCATTTCAAACTTAAATTCTAAATGAAAGCAGGTCACGGTCTGGTTGTTGGTTAGTGAAGCAAGTGTATTGCAGCAGATACGCAGTAGTCAATCTGTACCTGGTTTTGCTGAATCCGAGTACTTCTAGCACTAATTAAGTCAAGACAATTTAAGTCAATTAAATTGTTTTTTAATTAAATTGTTAAGTTAAAATTTAAGTCAATACATGACACGGGACATGTACAATCTGCTTGTGTCCCACCAACCTTTTCGATGATATCGGTGACATATTCCCTATTTAGAAATGATCAGTATGTGCTGCAGTGTTCAGGTTTTTACCTCGTTCACTTCCAGCAGCGTCCTATACGCCGTTCTTCAAGGAATGCTGGGATAGGAAGCCAGATACGGAGTCGGCATTTACATTCGCGGGCGAGGACGGCATCGGTTATGACTCCTATGAAGCCGTTCGGATCCGCTCCCCTCCGTTGTTACCTGTCGTCATCAAGAAGACCTCCCCTTACGATCTCTCAAAGAGCGACAATACCAGGTGAGAGCTTGGCCCGAGCCCTTGAAAAATCTCAAATAAATCAAAAACTGGTCTTAAGCAAGTAAAAGACAAAGGTTGCAATTGGGTTCAGTGACCTTAAGTTCGCTTCTTTGGTCTTTAAGATTTTCCTAGAAACTGTCCCCTTGAGACTCACTGAGCATTTGATATTGAAGAACTGTCCGACTTACCACCAAGTTGTAAGAATTAACAAGGGGCTAGATCTAATTTGCAGACTTCTAGTTCAGTTTCTAGTTTGCAGACTTCCAATTCAGTTTCTAGTTTGCAAACTTTCAGTTCAGTTTCTCGTTTGCAGACTTCCAGTTTAGTTTGCAGAGGTTTCAAATTTATGCTTAAATTTTAAAACTTCATTTTAAATTTGAATATCTGAGGACTTAAGCAACAAATGAAATTCTTTTCCAACCACAATGGACAAACTGTCAAATTAACTTAAATGAAGGGAAGAAGACAGCTGGGACAGCGGACCCCCCCCCCGACGTGCCAGTAAACATGATATATTCTCTCATATGACATCCAGATTAATATGATGCCAGGAAACATATGCATAACGTATAGATCTGTATGTTTTAAAGTCATAACATACCACATTGAAATAACATCACCAGGAATTACATAATGCAATTTGTGTTATTCCCTAATAATTACACTTACCAACAGCAGCTGATGTGTACTGTGGTTATCTGAATATGTCCTACCATCAGAAATCAGATATAGCGCAGCTGATGACGCAGGGAAACCACCAGCGCCATTCTATGTAGTAGGCTCTGTCATGATATAGCTGTGCCCGGGACCCACCAAGAACGAAATCTGTTGGCGATATACTCTTTCAGACATTTTGTTCACAGACTCACGTGGTGGTCATTGCAACAAACCCGCCTAGCAGGGTTTAATTGGTGTTTATGGTTTCTCAATGTTGCTAATGCAAGCACATGCAGAGCAGTTTCCATTCATTTGTTTTTTCAGCGCGGAAGATTCTGAACCAATCTACGATCAACCTCACTTGCATCAGTGTCACTCGGACAGCGAAATGGAAATGGACCGGGCAAGTTCTGCGGACTCCCCGCCACCACCAGGGGTCCTCGCGGACAGTGGGCACTACTCTAACATGACGGACGATGTTTACAGTGAAATTCCCCGCGACACAGAACAACTGCTGAAGCCCAGCCAGCTTAAAAGCAAGAGGGCCATGTACGCAGGTTAGTCAGGTGCCATGTGTAAAGACCTGGCTGAATTTTCTCAATTTATTTTGCCTGTCAGAGTGACATCTTTCAATGGATCTCTTCTATGCTGAAATATTTCAAAGACATTGATTTATTGAGTGTCGGGTGGTTCTTGAAATGGGTCATGGGTTCTTCGTTTGGAATCCGGTGCACAAGTTGTTCTAATGCATATTATTCTTATTATCCATTGTTGCTTTTGGAGACATACGCAAAGTACGCATACCATTGCACTTGTTACTCCCAGTTTGCGAGGCATGTTTTATAACATTTGGCTGCATGAGTTGCATCACAAAACCGATACAAGTCATGCATATTTGAGGCACTGACAATTCTATTAACACATTTCTGCTATCCAGCTTTGCATGATGTCAACAACGTTCATCAGTTGTGAAATTTTCTTTGAGGCAGGTCGAAAAAGATGGCGACTTTTCATTCTGAATTTATGTTTCTAAAATCAAATTTCTCTAGCAGAACGATACAGAAAATCCTACCCCAGCGCTTCGAGTTCTTTCACCTCGAGCCCACACAGCCGTGAAGACTCGACCGACACGGATTCCAGCTTGCGGTCTCCGAAGCCGCCAAGAAAGGAAAAGCCAGCATCGTCACCGCTGGTGTCACGGGCATGTGCCGAGAAGCTGCCTCCACGGCACTTCAGAAAGTCAAATAGCATGAAGCTCGCACTGAAGGAAAACGAGGAAGGTGATTGGACGAAAATGTTTTCATGTCTCTCATTGGCTGTTAATGATGTCCTGCCCTGGGCCTTGGCACTTTCATTTGGATCCAATCCTCATGAGTTACTTGGACTTCTTGTTTTGATTTTGCTGGATTTTCACCATATCACTTGTTTCTTCTGTGAAGTTTTTGTTTGTATCCTTTTGTTGTGGCGTTATATCTGCAGCATTACAAGTCGTACATGTTTTGGGTGTCATTCTCTCTGTCCTCAACTTCCAGCAGGCGTTCAACTTTCCATTTTGACTTGATGGCTTTCGTTTACTTTTTTGAGAGCTGGTCAAATGTGTTATACGTTCATCTGCATTTTGTTTAGAACAAATTGTTGTGTGGGTTTTACAGATCTTTAGTCCTTCTGGTTTCTGTAGAATCCTCGTTAATATGTGATGGAGCACCAATAACAAGATTTCCTAAATAGTGTAAAAATACTCAAGGAATGATTAGCAACCCAGTCATGCTAAAGAAATAATACTTCACAGTTTGAGGTAACAAGAAGGGATTAATCCTGGCAGTGCTGTTATGTGTTAAACAAAAAGTGTAAAGTGTATATGTCTAGAGCAACTAATTCCACTTTATTGTTCTTAAATGGCTTAATTATTTCAGGGTCAAATTAGCATCATATTAAAGAAAGATCATATTTTCTTTAAACCACTGCTGATTTGTTCCTTAAGATATAGCTTTCAAAACTTTGAAACTTGTTTCGGAACTCTAGGGAAAATTGCCAAACTGACATAGAAAGTTCCATATAAACTCGCTTTCATTGATATGAGCCTGGTTTCCAGAAACTTCTGAAGTCTAAAACTGGTCTTAATAATGCAAAATAGGAGGTTTTCCAAGGGACTTAAGTTCATTTCCAAATGAGATGAACCTGGTTTTTTGACAAAACATCACTGCATTTATTGTTTCTAGAATAACACAAGTCCAAAGCTGGTCTAAAGCACGGATAAGGCAATGGTGGCCAAAGTGATAAGCGAATAAAAAATTTAAAAAAATTTTCGACTTAAGATTTCTTCTGGGAACTGGGCCAGCATTAATTATGTTAATCAACCAGCACTCTTTTTTTTTTTTTTTTTTTTTTGCCAGAGGATAACCAAGCACAAGGTTATAATAAAAGAAGCTGTACCTAATGACCTTGTCTATAGCATCCTGAGTAATTCCTCTTTAATTAACCAGGTACTATCCCCGACTGGAAGTTCCGACAAGCTTCCTGTAAAAAAAAAGGCAAGGAGTACCAGCAGCTTTTTCCCGCAGGTATCCACACTTTAATAGTGAGACTGTGGCATGCTATAAAACACCAACAAGAGACCCTCCTTCATTATTTCCTTATTAACCACTGGTACCTAGCTTAGATTAGGAAAATACCCTACATTAATGGGGTCTACTAAGTTTAAGCCTGTTATGGTATTTAAATTTCCAGTCCTGTATGTAGAACTTGACAGATCCCTGGTCTTTGCTGCTCCTCCCTACTATTTTAAGCATGCGGGTGATAATAGGGTTATTTACTGTTAAGATCTTAATGTTTTCAGTTTTACTTATAATTAAGTTTTATTCATAATGAAATAAGTTTGAACCAGAGCCTGCTGTTTTTATTTTAAACTTTACATGTTGGTGTGTCTGTGTGTGTGTATAATTGTTTCCTATATTTGTGTTTCCTATAAAAAAAACATACATTGTGCTGCCATGCTAAATCCTGATGTGTCATTCAGAGTTTCTGACAGTGAAATACCATAGTCCATTCCATTGTTAAACAAAAAATTGTACTTTAGGGAAAAGAATGTTCCCAGTTGAATGTTCCTTGCAGTTAACCCTATCATGCAAGGTTGAAACACTGCTGATACCGGTACTAGTAGGCTCTGCCAAACTTTGCAATTTACCTGGCAGTAGAAGTGTAGCGGTCCCATCTTCTGCCAAATAATTCTGTCCTCTTTAGACAGGTGTCCTTGTTGAGAAGGAGGATTAAAGGCATTCATAGTACTTGCTGCCAAAATATTCTGTCCTTATCAGAAAGGTGTCCTTTGGTAAGACATGTCCTTTAAGAGAGGCACCACTGTAGCGCCTTCAGTGAAGGATGGCAGTTTGCTAAGAACCCTGTTATCATATTATATATATCCATACCTTCTGGGGTCCAAAATTGAGCTTAAGTATGCAAAAAATTACCAATGTGACTTTAATTTAACTTCATTTCTAAACTTAATTAAGATTCCTTATTAGAACGCAAACCCTGTCGAAGAGAAAATATTGTCATAAATATCAATTTTTGCCGACTGTTCCAAAAACTTGTGCGGCTTGTGCTGACACATCTGTGTACATACTGAGATGCATTGCTTACATTATCTAGACACATATATAACATTACTTGCATTACCTATATGTTTTACAAACCTATTGGCTATGTTAGTTCATGTTTTTTTTTCCACTGGAGCATGTTCAACTTACTGTTGTGATACCTGTATTTACTTAAGTTTCTTAATAGCTGATATGTGAAGATTGATTCTGTTGTTATACCTCCTCATTGTTTGACTCCGAGAATGCTATTATTAATAAATTATAATAAATAGTTAATTATTAAAGGTAGTTACTACATATTCCAAGGTTCACTGTGCATAATTGTGGTGAAAGTAATTCATCACTGTATTACATGTACATGTATTGTTAAAGACATGCCTCCATTGTCTATGTATGTGTATGAACTGTTACCGTGATCAATATCTTCCTGTATTATAACGTATATATGTCTCATCGTGCCGATACAGTTTCTAGTTAACAATATATTCTTATGTCTCCTTCGATGGCCGATCTAATGCTCAGAAAGTTTTGTACTTCGTTAAAAAGTGGCACAGCAAAGTTTTCAAGTTTCATTGGCGTGAAAGTTGCTCAGACTTCTATTAAAGCCAGAACCAATGCAGGTTCTGTGTCAAATTATATCTCAAAAAAGCACCTTTCATGATATATTGCCATGGAAATGGCATCGTACTGTAGTCGTCAGTGGCAACCTTCATCCTTCATATTGTGTTTCCATAGCAACAGTAACTCTTGCATGAGATATTATAGGAAATATTAACATTTGCTGTGCAACTGTTGGTGCAACGTCCAAGCTAATGGCTAAGATTGTGTTTGTGACGGGCTTTGACACCATGCCTACAAGCTAACCCCTGTCTACTTTTCCTTTCCCTGGCTCTATATAACCTGTATCCATGGTGATTTTGCTGTTTCGCCTCCACTAACCTTCCTCTTTTCTTCTCAGCTTCTCTCCCAGTGTTTGCCACCATTGCTTCGCGTCTCCATGTACCGTCTCCCGGGCGACGCCTGCAGAAATCCACCACTCTCCCAACCTCATGTGCTCCCCCGACTACTGGTGATCAAAATTTTTGGCATGCACCACATCTGTCGTCTTTTATACCTATGTTATTTTTATTTCATATCATTTAAAGCACCAGTACATATTACACTGACTTTATGTTGACAAGACATAAAGCAGTTTTGACTTTCAGTCCTTCAACTGTAACATTTCTGCATCTTGGAAGTAGATTGTGTGCTTGTTTTAGTCGCTTTTTGTGTTAGTTTTAAACTGTTTCAAAATGATTAGAATTTTGCAGTACTTTCCATCTAAATGCACTGATGTACCTTAAGAATAAATTTGGTTGTAGTAAAAAGCCAAATATTTATTTGTGTAGTTCCGTCACTATACTATCAACTTACTGACCAAATTCATGGCTTGTCCCTTTGTATTATTTTCATCAGATGAGGAAATGCAAATTCAGTTAAGTTAAATTTTTTCTGGAAATGGTTGTCCATGATGACTGACGGAGATAAAAAAAACATGTTGATATCGATGGAGGTTGATGTGATCCATGTAAATGAAAACCTAGTGTAAAATAAATACAATTCAAATGAATGCGAAAATAAATTTGATGGTACCCCCAAAGCAGCAATATAGGAATATGGCAATCCCCAAATATCCAGGTATATAAACCATACCTTCCTATATTGATATCGAAAGTCTGTGGGCAGCATTGTCTCACTTTAGCTTGTGTGTTTAAGTTCGCATCCACTAATGTCCTTAATCTATTTTGTACACATGACACGTCAATAAGCATACAATTTTAACAGTAACCACTGTCTCTCTGGGCCAGTCTTTAATTTGTTGTCTATATTTTAAGTTTTGGTTTATCAGTGTTAAGAAATTTTTTCAAGACATTTTAGCAACAACTACATGTACATGTATGTCATACATCTTTGTAGTTGACAACAGTAGATCATGTAGATAGTAGTTGTTTGATATATCTCTACAAATAGTTAGCCATAGAAAACTCTTTGTTGCCTTTTATCTTTCCGAGTGTTTACTGAGGCTACACACTCGGATCCATGTATCGTTGTCATGGTAGCTCTTTTTAAGTCGACCATACTTTGCCTTTATTCAAGCGTTTTTTCTCAGATACAAATAAACTTACCATGCATATTCATGATATTCCAAAATACAATAAGGAAATTAGTTGTATAAATAATTGTATCACTAAACAAATGTATCAGTCCATCTTAGAAAAAAAAAAGTAGAACAACGCTGTCGCGGGTTCACCTTCCCTAGAATGTATTGACTTGTTGAAACTTTAGCGCTATGAATTCTGGATTTTTTTTTCCTGAACAGGTTCTCCATTGTTGCTTAGCCATCTGAGTTACTATTGTCCATGGATCCATTGTTGCTTAGCCATCTGAATTACTATTGTCCGTGGATCGGTAATATGTATATAGACATTTCAATCTGTATGTACGCCTTTCACGTTTACTCGATTTGGAAACTGAGAACGGACCGTACACATGTATGGTCCATACTATTCACTTTCTGCAATATCTACTAACAGATTTGTCACCAGTTGTCTGCATGCCAAGTATTTATACAGTAGAACTTCCTTTGGCAATCAGCTCCAGTTTGAAACCACACACATCACAGCGGTATCCAATGTAATGCGCTGAAGAAGTGATCACCATGATCACCACAGATGCAGTTGTAACATTTTCCATTCTGCATGCTACCCTGTTTTAAATGAATGACCGTCTCATTTTAACCAATTTGAGGACTGTTGTCATTTGGGAAGTTTCACTGTATTTATGGCTTAACTAACCAGCTGGTTTGTGATAGCACTTCGCTGGTTTAGAATGAAGCATATGCTTCAGATGATCACAACTGGGAATCCGTGGGTACAGGCATGTTAATATTTTCAATGTTCCAGGTTTCTATGACGAGACCGGACTGGTGTTGGATGGTGCAAATGCAGACAAACGATCGCCTCCCCCTACCTTACCGAAGCCCAAACCTCAGGATAGCGGCAGCAAACCAAAAGTAGGGGTAAGGCCTACAAGCCTGCCACTTTCTCTTTCATCTCCATTTAAATATATACTGGTACTCTGAATGTTAGGACCATTTTAAGACACCTACCTTTATTTTAAGAAAATGTTGAGCAGAAGACCACTTAATTTGATCCCAAACCAATACATGTATGATTTTTAAGGGTTATCGCACGAGTTCAATGATTTATTTGTTTATGTACAAACAGATGCAGGTCCTAGATGAACTTGTGAGTCCAGGATGCAGCTGTTTATCTGTACACAAATAATCATTGAACTAGTGCGATATCGCTATTGTTTCATACCTGCTACCTCATTTTAAACACATGTTTAATGATACATGTATTAGGTCGTATTTTAGACCAGAAAAGACCATTTTGACATGGCATTGCTCCCAATGTTTTCCCTTTTCATGCCTGTAAGGCATATAGCTATGGCCCAAACCTTGGTAACATAGACGAAATAAACAAAGAATGGCGGAAACATACCCCGGGTAGAGCACATGCGTCTCTGCTATTGGCTGAAAAGCTGGGTTGGGTCACAGTACAAAATAGCAAAGGTCCTCGTTCAATATAGCTAGATCTATATATTTGCAAAATCGCCAAGGAAAGCCCATTTCGACACGGCATTGGTCGCAATGTTTTTCCTTTTCTTGCCTGTAGGGCATAGCAACAGCCTGGGACCTTGGTGACGCAGCCCAAACAAACAATTGAATTATATATGTAAACCTTGGCGATTAGCTGAAAGTTGCGTCGAGTCAGAGCGATAAATGAAATGTCATCATTCGAATACAGAGAATCATTGCACAGTCGTTCCAATGGTAAAGTGCAGAGAGATTTTTCAGGCATATTACTATTATCCATGGATCTGCACTGTTGAACCTTTCTTTTAAGACCACTTGGAATATAAAACTGCACTTTCAAGATCCCATAGGTGGTCTTATTAATATACGATCAGTTTCGCAGAGTATCGCACTTTGGGACCAGATTAGGTAAGTGGTCCTATAAACAACATTGTGTTAAGTAAACGTTTTTAAAACGGGGATAACTGGCCGATAACTGTACTGTTAAGACTACATAACTCTAAAGCCACAATTACAAGACCATATTTTCAAGGTAGTTTCTTTGGTCGTCTTATAAACATAAGAGTAGAGTACATTGTGAGATTATATCACTACACCTCCAATTCAAACGTACTTTTGCATCTGAATTATGTGAAAATGTAGGGATGACTTGTGCTGTACTGCCATGGCCGTCTGTTTCCAATGCTGGCTGAGCATGGTAATTTAAATGCACTGTGGTGTCTGGCGGGTTGGTCTTACAGTAATTCTGAAATTCCACTATAATGTGGTTATGTGCCATTTTAAAGCAAAATGCGTTTGGTGTTTACTCCCTTCACTCTGTGGAGACCTGGAAACAAATCTCGTACACAACAATGTAACTATTAAGAGGAAAAGAACGGGGACCCAATTCACCCATTAAGTCCTCAGAGAGGGAAGGAGGTGGTGGTGGTGGTATCACAGTTTAACGGCACATCAGCACCAAAAGGG
>JAAUYG010248643.1_pt1 | contig 28883 bp, 16 predicted proteins | sample 7278091 | NCBI WGS metagenome assembly JAAUYG01 (sample SAMN14350201, study PRJNA611818) | marine sediment metagenome | isolation source: surface marine sediment (0.6m) | place: French Polynesia: Moorea | collected 2018-08 | reverse complement strand
TTCATGACCGGTGGTTGGCCGGTACATTCGTTTCCAGATGGCTAGGGGTCCGTGGACTGGAGCCCACGGCAGAGAGTTATGGTTTGACACCGAATTAGGTGATGAATACATACGATTCTACATGTACTTACCGTTAAATGTATAAAGTAGCATCTCTTTATATCTACCTGTATAGACGTCTTGCAAAAAACAAGGACACAAGTTACATTTACTGACACTTCTTGCAAACCCTTATTAATTTCAGAACACACCCGCCTATTGCATTTAAGTTCAGTACTGCAACTTATATTTCACCAAGTCAATGTGTTTATTAGTTCATCCTATCATTTTTCAGTTAAAGCAGTATTTTCATGCCATATGAATTAATTAAAATTTCGCTCAACAACTCTTCCCGTTCAATGTTGTTGTACCGGTATACGAATTATTGATGGCAAAAGTGTCATAGCTCACCGTTGAAACATCCCAAATCTTAAGCGTTTTGTCATCTGAGGCACTAACAAGAAGTTTGCTGTCTGTCGACCATGCAACATCAGATATGCCCTGGCAGAAAACAGAATTTATATATTGTAGGCATTCATCTGAGGATAATTCCATACATGCCTGCACTATGAAGGGAGCAGATGCTGATTAATTAAAGTGTACTCATTGCGAATCCACTAAAATAGATCCCATGAAAGCTTTCTTGCGAGGACACTGTACGAGAGACCGTTATGACTCTAAATGAAAAGAGCTTTCCCAGTGAGCAGAAGTAATCACATCACATGTTTGAATAGATTAGCATTTGCTGTCAAGTGTTTCAAGTCAGGCAATATACAATAGCATATATTTCATCCTGATTTAGTTTACTGAACACACCAGTTTATGCCCACTGATGGTCTTCTCAAACTTTCCATCATAGGCTCCCCAGATCTTGATAAGCTTGTCCGCAGCTGAAATGAAAATAGTCACATACCTGTATACATCTTTCAACATATCTAAGTTTTTTGGCAATATATTATTTGAATACTTGGATTTTCACAACTTAAAATTTCATAAAATTTCAAGCATGTTTTTAATTTGCATACAGAGATATAACATGACTCTGGCACTGTCTACAATAGTATTGTAGCGCACAGTGCCAGATTATACACTCTACAAAATGTTTTTTTTTTCCCTAGATGTACTTACAAGAACTTGCTAACCATTCCCCGCTAGGGCTGAATTTGACTGAAGACACTGCCTTGGTGTGCCCAGCAAGGGTGAATTTTAAAGCATAATTGGGTTTCTGAAAGTAATGATTTATGATTGCATACAATACAAAAGTGACAAAATAGATTCAATAAGGACAGTTCGAATGAAAGGAAAGTATCTCGTACTGTGTACAATACTACCAGCACTATATGCAATCTTAGATGCAAAATTTTGACACCAGAGGACTGCTTCTAGATGTCATAAATATGCATGTATTTCTTTGCCTTGTTGAAAGTTTGCTATTTCTGGTTAATCGTCCAAGATGGCACAAAGAGATCTGTGCATTATTTTTCTCAATGGCATCATGGGTTGGGATTTACACCCATAATGTGTCTTTACCATTAACTGGATCAAAGAAAAAGTTGTCATTATTATGGCACAAACAACACCAGCGGTGGGTTGACCTTATTCAAGGTGACTTGTCTGCAGTATGCTAGACTAGGTATACATGTATATGAGCATGGGTACTTACTTTTTTTAAAACATCGATAAATGCTCTGGTAACATCTTACACGGAAAAATACCTTAAATAGTTCCAAGTTTTTTTTTTACAAAGAGCTACTAGCAGCAGACTAGCAGGGACTTCACTTCCACACTCAAGAAACGCAAGGTAGACTGAGATATGAACATCCTATTACTACCATGAATACAACGGAAACTTACAAGTGGCTGATTGCCTCTACTGGCTGGTGCCGAGGTTGGGGGCGCAGTAGTGGTGCTGGTGTTGCTAGAGGCTGTGGAAAGCGGCTGGGTAGACCCCGTTTCTGTAGCTGACTGTGCAGATCCTGCCACTGCCGTCGACTGGGTGACAGGTGGACCTGCCGGTTTGCCGTCAGCTGTGGTGGACTCCAGCACTGGTTTGTTTTCCTCTGTAGACATGTTCACTGGCAACAACATAATGCCCAACATTAAGCATCGTTAATGTCATGGTTCAAATAAATACACTAAATACGCAATTTTGGAAGGCATACATGTGAAGTTTGTGCACCATCAAAGAAGGAACATGACTGGTTAAAGGGAAAACCTGAAAGCAGGCCGAATAAAATTAATATACATACTGAGTATGTTACTCGGTTCTGCAAATTTTTGTAGAGAGTCACTTGGGCCAGCCTATAATAGATAATTTTTGATATTTTTCAGATTTACAGCATGATAAATGCTGTTGCAATCAGTTCAAGCATTTGTAACTCCAGCCTGAGGTATTGCACAGCCGAGAGGCGACTAGTATTATAACTAGTACATGTACATAAACACCACAGCCTGGGCTGTAGGATACTGTGGGTAGGAGCCTGGGGTTAGTCCCAGGTCCCATTACTCGGTTAGTGCTAGGAACTTTTCCCGATTTAGCCACCGAGGCTAAAGGGTATCTTTTCTTTTAGCCTGCCACAAATAAGTTTGTTGAGTCAACACGAAATGTTTATAAAAGGCGTCAACAGTATTAAATTTGGATAAAAAGAGTTTAAACAACATGCATTTTTCTATTTGCCTAATTTCCTGCTACCCATCTAAATAATCTAATGACGGCGGCACATATACTGATACTAGTATTGATTCACGTAAACTACATACAATTTATATATTTTATACGTAAAGTCAAGGTTTCAGAAACTGTGGGCAAAAAGAAAACCAATCCTTTTAGCCACATGGGAATTATTCTTTTAGAATTTGGCTATGTGGCTAATAACCAGCACTACCCCAGCATTATGGAGTTGCAGGCTGGGATGGCAGGTCCCTGAAAGTACGAACACAGTACAAGGGGTATACAGCACATGGGTAAAAATCGAAGACCAAATCGCGCGAACCAGCCATTTTGGCAAATCGATCTAACAAACTGACCAAATTCTTATCTTGTGATTCACGATCTGCACTTCTCGCTAAAGAGCGATTAGCAACGTGGTGCCCCTCAGCCTGTTAAGCCGATTCTTGAGCCAGCCCACCTAAAAAACTACGATCTGATGAGGCAGTCCTTCGCTAAAATAACGATCGGCGGCTTGCAATTACTGTTAAACTCCGATCTGCGGGCCATGGCTATTTATTAAAGATTGATCTGCAACAGTAGACCATTTCTGTTAAAGAGTGATCTGTGACTAGACCATTTCTGTTAAAGAGTGATCTGCAACTCGCCATGACTGTTATTGATATTGATATACTTACTTTACTTATCAGTGCTTATTGTTACTTATCGTTGACTTCCGACAGGTCCTATGGGTCCTCTTCGTCAATGACTTGATTTGCTAGATCTGTGGTTTTCATCATGTTGATGGTCATAATTAAACGATACATATCGGCGCCTTAAATAATGATCTGTGTTCTTTACAGTTCCCTGTTAAAAATAAAACTCGAACCAGGCAATATTCTATAGACCCATGTATACCCCCAGTAGGTCTACATGTGTTATTCAAATTTATTTTTGGAAATATTGTTGTCTGAACCTTATATTTGAAGAAAAAAAAGGGATGCTTTATAATGCTGAATACTTAAGTTAAGGGTATCAAAATGTATTTCAAATCCTTGTTACGGCCTCGGGGTTACGGTAGCAAATCATTGCCTGAATGCCACTGATTGCTGAGCATGAGTACTCTGTTCGGAGTACTACCCGGGGCCAGGGGGTATTCCCCCAGGCCACGGCCACTGGCAAGTTACTACTAGATTCTAGTACCACCACTGGCACCAGGCAGTGACTACTCAAATAGTCGTGCGATCAGCCCGTAGACGCTTTTCACCAATGGCAGTACTGTGCCCTATTTCAACAATGGCAAGATTAACAAATTAATCCGTGTTAACCAATATAGCGGGCGCAAACACGGGTCACCGGCCGTCATGTTTACAAATACAATGCTAGCACTGTAGCAGAATGCTGACAACATACGCGAGAGTTGGCACCTGCCGTTTGGCAGTGGAGAACATTGGTACGACTCCTTTTGTACAGTCTGTATACCGGTAAAACGGGTAAAATATACCTTCATATGAAGTGTTTTAGATTCTTTGGTTATGTTTCCAACAAAATATACATGAACAAAAACTACATATTATATGCAAAAAGAGCTGTAAATGAATATTTTGCCTTACCAAAAAATGTAAATAATCGCGCCAGAGGAAAGCATGGAGGTCTAAAAGTTACGCATGCGCCTTGACCGCATGTGGGTCACGTGGGTTACAGTGGCCGGTTCTTTTACTTTTGTGCATGACGTGGAGAAAACAGCACTTTATATAATTTTCTCAAATAATCATTTTACACCTGATGATCTAAATCATTACTTAAGGTCGTTCTTTTACTATTTTCGCGGTTTTCATTGACATACAAAGAATATGGAGCTGGATATTTCCCGCGAAAGTCTTGGTTCTGGTAGGTACAGGGAGCTGATTAGCATTGACCAATGAGAATCCAGCTTTAGAACGCTGACGTTACACAATTCTCTGCGCTGTCCCATTTGCGTTTCATCCGGCTTTCGAGTAACATTTAAGTTCTGGTAGTAAAATTGGTACAGTTTTGTTTTTTTCATATTCATTTAGATGCATAGGAAACTCTTGCTAACATTTGGTAATGGTTGAGAATATGTAAAAGTACTTTTGTTGGGATTTTAAGGAAGGGTGAAGTCATGTGACGGGAACTGACCAATCTCCGTCGCTCATTTTCAAAGAAAAGTATAAAAGGCCCATATTCAAGGGTGGCAAAGCTATTGCAGAAGACGGAGGGAAAAGTGGTCTGTGGAATCTGGATTAAATCATGGACACAAACACCCATCCGGCTACGCAAGGCTTTCAGCAAAGCGCCCGCATGAATAACGAAGGGTATAACAAAATTTTTAATACCCCTTAGTTTAAGTATGTAGCCGTATTTATGTGTACAAGATTTGAGGCAGGTGAATCCTCAAAGTGCTGGCTCGCCATTATGGCTTCACCAAGCGGAAAGCCGGTTGTGTTTTGTCACTTATTTTCCTGCCTTATTACCAATGGTTTCCGCTGTGAATATCATCAAAATGTGGCGTTTGCTATGTAGAACCCGCAGGTTCATGTTAAATGTGGATATTGTGGCGGATTGGTGGACGAAAATAGAGTATATTGACCAGTGCTTTTAGCGGAGGTCAACTGGCTGGCGCTCTTGTCTGGTCGTGTGCGTCAAGATGGGCGATTTTGTCGTGAATGGGATAAGTTTTCTCAAATTCTCACCAATTTAAGTATCCACAAAATTTCCAGAAAGTGGATCTGACTGAACTGTTGCAGATTGGCCTTGTATAATTGCTACAATTAAGCCACTGACCTGTTTTGCATAGCCTGTCTTGTTGCATGTTCAATGATATGTTCATTTACCAGTTTGTTTACAGTATTTAAAGGAAAATAAATGTTTTGCCATTTCTTTGTGCATTTTTCTAGTGGGTACTGCAGTAGTACTATTACTAGGTTGGAAAGATGAGCCCCGTAAAGGGCTCTATCTATGTTTATCAGCGTTGGGTTTTTCAAACCAAAGATGTATTAAAAGCAAAGCTAAAGCTTCAGCAACCTATTTTGAATATGTTCCAATTTGAAATGCATTGAGCGTTTAATATTTTAATACATCCATAAGCTAGTGTATGCTTTGATTTGGAATATTTCAGTAATCCTAGTCAACTGCACAAGCAACCTGTCAAATGCATACAGTGATTATGGCAGAGACCATCCTTTTCAGTATCCAACTCTTTTCAGCGTGTCCAACAGCTCAAGTAATTTTGAGGGCTCGGGGAGAAAATAAAGATTTTGTTATTATAGTCGTGCTGCAAATTGGTTTATTTAAACTTGGCATATTTGTAACCAAGCAAGTACCTAATGGGTTTGCTTTCTTCGATTTTAGGAAAGGGATCAAGAGCCCGCCTTCCTCGGCCCTCGCCAAGATCAAGGGCTCCCGGGGTGCTGCGGGCACAAAAAGTTCCTTTGGGGCTGCAATGGTAAATTGATGTGCATCTCCTTGTTTGTTACTCAATTTTACCAAAGTTTTAGTATAATAAGCATGATACTCTTGCAGAGCTATGAAATGACCGCGGAAATCGTGAATGAGAGCGCTTGATTTAAATTTTGTGTATATGTTCTTGTATGTATGCTTTCCTCGGCCCCTAGTCCCATCGTAAACAAAGCGGTTTCAAACATGCATTTGACATTTGTAGCAGTGGCAACCAGGAAAGTTTGTTTTATGTTTTAGTGGTGCTTGATAACATTCAGCTCCATGGGATTGTAATGGTTACCAAGAATAACTCGAGATTACTAGGATATGAGCGGACATCTCTTTAACCCATGAGCACAGGACTCAACGTTCCTCTTAATAATTGGTGACCCTTTTGGGCCAGTTGAATAAAATTTTACTGGCCCGAAGCAAATAATAGGTGGCCCAACATGTAGAATACTAGAATGTACGCATTATTCGTTTGCAATACAGAGGTTTGTGGTTCTAATGGCCAACGTAGAAGTTTGTGTTGCCCTGGGCCATCAGGCCATTGGCTTTGTCGAGCCCTGGAGCATGATGAGGGTGTTAGTGTAGTGCAAGATCTAAGGCTGCCTTCTGTAGTAGCTCTGACTTTTCAGATTTGTTTGGGGTCTTGACTCTTATAGTTGGGTTGTTACTTTTCTTAGCTATTATCTATGCAATACAGTATGTATGCGAACATGGATGTTTGGCTTTCAAGGTTATTTTACGCTGAGGGTGGGTTATACAACTAAACCTCGAATAGGTAATATCGTAGTAAATTTTGGATGTTTTGAGTATCTGTATGGATTGCAAGTATAGATGAAAATAAACTTGTTGGGCCTCTTCAGTTTCCAATGTCACAACAGTGCTGATATAGAACCTCCAGGAAACGCTTACCAGACTGTTACTTTAAGGGTCTTCTACCATGTCTACACACTACTTACTCGTGCATCTTCTCTGCCACAGCATGTCTGAGCATGATCATGATGATGTATCTGAAGTCTGCATATGATATTAAAACATACTGATCTTCCCTTGCCACTTGTGTGTAAAGTGCCACGACAATGTAGTCGTGTGCTGGCCTGATGGTTTTAGGGCCAAAATTTAGAGCTTTGACAAGAGGTAAAAACCTTAACTGCAGGGCAAAGATCCAGTCTTATAGTTATGGTACTAGTAGTGATGCAGTATTGTGGTATCGTATTAAGAATTTTACTGGAAGAGGTAAAGACATGGAGCCTTGACCCTTAGTGTCCTAAATAAATCTTATCACTCTTTGGAAACTGCAATGTTTATTTCAGGTGGTGCTTGTACTTGTGTGATTGAAAATGGATTGATGAAATCTGAAAGCTGCAATAAAACACCTAGTCTTGATTGAACCTCGCTTCTAAATGTCTTTCAATCATATTTTTTGGCTGCTGCTTACCACTATATATATATATGGATGTTCATTCTCAGGTTTCCTCCAGACATGATTTATGCAGTAGCCTGAAATCAATGCCTTACAGTGCAACTTATAGTACACTTTCAGTTTTACAGGGAGTTTTATGGATGTCATGAAAGTATTTATGCAAATGGCCCAATATTTAATAGCACATAACAACTAACAATATCAAAAGGCAAGAGTTATCAAAGCATCGGACTGGAAAAGAGTCACTACGAATAGAAATAAGAACCTGTCTAATCTTGCAATGCACCTATAGAATTCTTTTATCGCAAACTTGAATAGCTTGGAGAACTCTTGCCTTTAAAAGAATGGGCTATTCGTTTTAAGTTTGTTAGGACAAATTTTCCAGCCTTCTAGTGGTGGTTCAATGCTACATCAAGAATAGAAAGTTCCGATTTGTAATTATTAAATTTTGTACGGTCTTGAAACATAAGAGTATAGTCTTTCTCTTTTTGATTTCAGTCAAAAAAGGTGACAGGCGGAGGGACAAAGAAGGTCGCTGCTGCCAGACCAATCCCAAACAAGGTCCCAACAAGCAACGGAATGGAAGGGATGGAATCAGACACATTGGGCGAGAATGGCCCAGAACCCCCCAAAGACAACGCCTCTATCTACTTCCCACCAACAACAAACCCCAAACGGCCAGGTCGGGTGACCAACCAACTGCAGTATTTACAGAAAACGCTTCTGAAGGCCCTATGGAAACACCAGTTTGCCTGGCCATTTCATGAGCCAGTCGATGCAGAGAAGCTGAATTTGCCGGTACGGTTCCCCTTCGTTAGTTGCGTAGCTAGCACACCACCTATTACAAAACTGTTAGTACTATGTAACAGAAACTTTTAAACCTTTTGTATACTGAAACACACTAATCATTCAGGGCCATGGCAGTGTCATACACAATGTATCTTACCATGCAGTACAGTTATAAGTAATCTTATAATCTATCAGTCAAGTGTTCCCAGTGCATATGAAATTCGAGAGGACTAGAGTTGCTTGCTTTTGTACCAGGGTTGGACGGTAACTTATTTTGAGACTTGTCCTGTGGAACAAGTGAGGGTAATTTTCACTTGTCTGAACTGAAAATTCACCTGCCCTCATTTTTTGTCTGGTACTCATTGACAGGATTTTCTGTTCCTACAACTGCATTTAGCATGAAAAAGGGCTCAAATTTTTACCTGTCCCGTCGAACAAGTGGGGTGGGAAGTTCAGTTGTCCGACAGGTACTTTCAGTTGTCCCGCGCAGACTAATCCTTAATGTCCATCCCTGTGTACACAGGAATACTTGCACAAAATCGTAGAAGTGTACATGCTACATAGTGATTAGTTGACTGCTCGAGTAAATAACTATTTTCTCCCACAGGACTACTATAAAATTATAAAGAACCCTATGGATATGGGAACCATCAAGAAGAGGCTGGAGTCCAACTACTACTTAACTGCTCAGGAATGCATCCAGGACTTCAATCAGATGTTCACAAACTGCTACACCTACAACAAAGTGGGAGAGGTGGGTGAATATAGCTTCGTGATAGCTGCAGTGCATGAAATGCAATGTATAGCCCACTGAAATAACATGAATAATTGTGGTTCTATATCGGAAATTCACACTTTTAGAAGTCTCATCTGTATAGAGTTATCATATGAGTAAATGTAAAAGTAGAAATGTTCATACGAAATTTATTCTGCTAATTTTGCAGGTTAAGTAAAATCGTGAACTTTGATTCGTGTAAAGGTAAACAAAAATATAATTATCATTGTCAGTATGAAAATATGGTAGCGAGCTTAATAGATTCCCATTTAAGAACGTGAATTCATGCGAACATTGCTACTTTTAGATTTCAAAGTTTTGATATTATCACTACTGTCTAGGCATCCCTATTGACCATCTGTTTCTTTTCCAGGACATTGTGATAATGTGCCAGTCACTTGAAAAGATGTTCATACAGAAACTTGCAGGGATGCCACATGGCGTAAGTTTCTTTTACAAAAGTTTGCTGTATGTTTAATTTAAGATTTTTTCTAAGCTTTTAAATGTCAGTCTGTCAGTTTTTTGAGACATGCCTTTTAATAGATTTTTTATAGAAGTTCCGTATTCCAAATTTTTTGACTTGAGACTTTTCTGTTTATTAATGTGTGGCTTAACTAATGGCTGAAGCACAAAATGTATATAGAGACTTCATGTTTGTTTCCAGTTCGTTTAATATCAATGAAGAAACATTTATTGCAGCAACATGTTTCTGACTTTTCCCACCACGTAGGAAGTGGAGTTACAACCACCACAGAAAAAAGGCAAAGCCAAGACTATATCTGCACCAGCCACTTCAACTATATCAACGGTGAATGCATCTGGTGCTGGCGGCTCCGATGCAGGAACGCCGGTCTCTGCTCCCGCCACGCCAGAGGTGTCTGCAGTCCCTACTAATATCACCTTGTCGGCACCCCCAAAACTCGTTGCCTCGACTCCTGCCAAACAAATGACTCCAACTAAAGTCTCCACACCACCTGTCCTTCAGTCCAACATCATGGGAGTTATTCCTCCCTCACAGCCCACAAAGGTATTTATAGTTTATTTTGTTTCGAGCCGACAGTTCATTTGCTATTCCCTTGAAGGATTTTAGGAAGATAATGTTTTCTGAAATAAAATTTGTACAGTACAACATACGTGATCTATATAAAGAAGCTTGTGCAAGTTAGCCATGATGTGCAAAGATGACCATTTTTCTGTCACAAAAATGTTGTCTTTGCAGACAAAGAAAGGTGTAAAGCGGAAGGCAGACACCACAACTCCTACTTCAGTGCCAACAACACCCGCAGTCACATCACAGCCCTCAACCCCAGTCATCCCAAGTTCAGCCCCAGTACCTGTAGCCTTGGTCCATGCTGCCAGTGTGTACGACCCGCCATTCGAACCTTCTGGTTCGCTGCGTACGTCGCCCAATTCGTTAGCCAATCGCCGTGAAAGCACACGACAAATCAAGAGGCCAAAGAAAGACTTGCCTGACGACCAGGCACAACACAGTTCCAAGGGCAAGAACAAGCACCCGCTGAGTGAACAGCTGAAATACTGCAGTCAGATCTTAAAAGAGCTCTTCTCGAAGAAACATAGCGTAAGTACACTGGAAAGGATTATGCAAGGCTACAGTTTGTAGAACTAAAAGCACAATTACGGCCAGTTTATGATTTCTTACTTCATGGGGGGGAAATTTTAAAAAACAGACTCATTTGCAGTAACATATTCCCTTTATTTCAAGCCAACTTTGTAAAATTGTGTCTCAGAGCAGTAGCTAGTGGTGTCTTGCTGCATGTTTTGCTAAATTGCTTTTTTGAGGAATCGGCTGTATATCCTCTTCCAGAACTATGCGTGGCCATTCTACAAGCCTGTGGATGCCTCCATGCTTGGCTTGCATGACTACCATGATATTATCAAAAAACCCATGGACTTGGGAACAATTAAGGTTCGTGAATTTTCACTTAACAAAGGCCACCCTCTGTTATGTGGCCAGAAAAATTTTCTGCTTTTACTGTGAATGAATTTATTTCTCCCTCTCACCAAAGCCCACCTTTCTAATGTGACCACAATTTCTTGTCAGATAGGGTGGCCTCAATAGAGAGGGGCTACTGTATTGTCTTTTACTGATAACCCATTTCAGTCACTTGACGCTAGCTTTTCTTTGACAGCTTTGCTTTACTCATGTGTTTGCTTGCTGAAAATTATTTTAAAAAAAAAACTTAAAATTGCGTTGCTAGCTTTTATTGCCTTTCCTTGTCATCTTTACATGCTAACTGAAACGTAACCTTTCTTACTTGAATTACAGAATCTGCTGGAGGCGAGAGGGTACCCTTGCGCAGCCGAGTTTGCTGAGGATGTCCGTTTGATATTCACCAACTGCTACCGGTACAACCCTCCTGAGAGTGATGTCGTTATGATGGCAAAGAAGCTTCAGGTGTGTTCTGAATACTAAACGGAAATTACTTACATTCATGACATTGGGTATTAAAAATTTGGTCCCTCGTGAAAGATCTGGTCTTATTACAATACATGTATATGAAGTGGGTTGTAATCGGATGCCTTGCCTCCCTGGGCAAAAGTCTTGCTTTTGCTGGTGCAAGATATTTTTAATCAGGAGAGGCCACACTAAAAGAATCCCAAGTTAATCCCATGACCTCCTGTCCCATGAGGTGTTGTGGTTCATGCCTTGGGAACATGTAGTTAAAACATTTCTGCAGCAATGATTGTGTGGAAAATTTGACAAAGATTACCTTGTAAGATAACAAAGTTGCAACAATATGCATCAACCTTGTAAGAGTAATGATCCATTGTGCAGCGATTGCACATAGACATCGGCTTTGCTGCAGAGTGCAGACAAATCTGCACTTTAGTTTTAAGTTTCTAACTTTGGACAAGTACACTGACATTTGAAGCATTATAAACTCAGAAATTCACGTGGAAGACATTCAGAATAAAAGCTTAGTTTATCTACCCAACATTTTATGCATTCATTCCACATGGTGTAATATCAAATGATGTATGTTTGAGGAGCAGCATACACAATGCAACTGAGCCCTCCTGGGCAAAGGTCTTGTATGTGACCGTTCGAGACACTTTAATCAGGAGTGGCCACAATAAAGCCCAAGTTAATCCCACATCCTATTACTGTGAGGTGTTGTGGTTCATGCCTTGGGGACATATGTCTGAAAATTTGGCTAAACGGGTAGGCTCAGACTTTATAGCGTCCTCTCTCAAATTTTAATCAGTCAATTTCCTTTTACTCTGCAGGATGTGTTTGAGATGAAGTATGCCCGGATGCCGGATGAGCCACTGACACAAGGATCGTCTCCGCGAGGCGGGTCAGTGAGCCGTGATGAGGTGTCCTCCGCTCCGGAGTCAGAAAGTAGCGAGGAGGAAGACAGTGAGGAAGAGAGAGAACAGAGGTTGAAGCAGCTACAAGAGCAGGTCAGCAGAGCCATCATGTATGCTACAGTATATATTTGTAGTACATACAAAGTTTTGGGGTTTGTATATGAAAATATAGCTCATGATAAAAGAGTCCGCCCCAAAGCTGCTGATCGTGGCTGTATTACATTTATTGAAGAAATACTGTGGATTGCATATCCAGTTTTAATTACCAACAGTCACGGGTGAATGATCGTCTAGTGTGTATAACGAAAGTGTATCTCTTTAGAGAGTTTGTTTCCAGAAAGCATTGTTGTATGGCTCGACTCTGTTGCTGTTGCCAGGAAAAGTCCCTTGAAAATTGCTGAAGTTTGCCTAAAACTGTTTGCAAATTTTAGCGTGTATTACATGCAAAAATTATGTATACACAAACGGCAGGATTTCTTTTTTAGTGCATAGGTTTTCAAGTATCAGTTTCAGTTAACCAGTTTGATACTGGGATTGAACTTTGCATTTATGCAATGGCTTCCATAAATACTAAAAGCTGCCAATGCTCAAGCATGAACCAACGCAAGTGAAAAGTATTCAAGTAACATTTTTCGTGAAATTAGCAGTTGCAGTGATGATGACCAATCATGCGTGTCATCTGACGCTGGACGTTCCCTGTTTAGCGAGGAAAGGACTGATGTTCTGTCAGTTCTCGACAACCTATTCAGGCCTTCCAGTTTGTGTGATTATTTGGCATATCTGAGTACTGCTGTATGGATTTCGCCTGCGCTTGTCATTCGCATGTAGAACAGGGGGACATGCCTATATAAAAAATAAATATGATAATTGGCTAAGGAAAAAGCTAGACATAAAAGTGATCTATTAGGAGTGCATTTCAGTTTTAATTCTAGGTTTGATCCTTTTTAGTAGAAACCTGCTCCAGGTCCTTTCAAGGTTGCATTCCTCAAGCGAATAGATAGGATTGTTTTTCCTCCCCAGGTCCGAGTACTTCAGGAGCAGCTGGGGCGATTTAAACAGGAGCACCTCACAAAGTGTCGCGAGAAACGGGAACGCATTAAAAATAAGAAAAGACGGCACAAGGAGGATTTGCCATTAAAGGATCCAGACACGAGTTTGAATACACCTTCTATGGATATGCTTATGACACCTAAGGGACCACCACCTGCTGCACAAACAAAAGTTTCAGTTACCCAACCTCTGTCAGTGGATATACCTACTCCCAAGCCAGTTAAGGCACCACGGGCAAAGCCCAAAGGACCACCTGCTCAAAAGAAACCACGTGGTGCAGGCAAAGGGAACCGGAAAAAGTCAATTTCATTGCCCACGTTTGATAGTGACGATGAGGACAATGCTAAACCAATGACCTACGACGAAAAGAGACAACTGAGCCTGGATATAAACAAACTACCAGGTAATTGTGGCATTCTGTGCACTAGTAATGTCATGATTATGTGTGGATACAAAAGGATATCTTCCATGGTGAAATCAGTTCAATTTCATGTAGGATGTACCCCTACATGCAGTCATGCACTGGATACTAAGTTACATTTTGGATATTGCCTAAGCTATATCCAAAACCATTTCAAATTTCCAGAAATGTGCCAATAAAGATCTTTTGGTCCTGAGATTTCTGGCTGGCATACCGCCACTGTCCTAGCATGGGGGCAAAGCCAGAAGGTTTATTTGACTTTCAATACAGTTAAATTCCTCCCAATGTGGAAACCGCTCAGGCTTTCACGTAACACTTTGCTGATACAACATGTCAGTAGGCTCATAAATTGATTTAGGTGTTGCAGCGAACATAGGATTCTTTAATGTGGTAACTTTCATATTATATATTGTGAAGAAAAAATATGTAAAACTGTAACGTCATAAGAAAGAACTCATGTAATTTGCATCTTCAAATGGTGCAAAGACATATCCGTGCTTTTTAGCCATTTGAAGTAGATCTGATTGTGTAGTTTGCAGCAGTCTTACATTGTCAATCTAAATTATCTGGGCTTAAAATTCTAGTTACAATTTTTATTTTAGTCCTTCATTCAGACTGTTGCTATCTATAACGGAAATGAACACTAGTCACAGTACAAATTTAACTTTTGGGGGACCAAGTTTGTGTAATACATAATGTAATATGCAGCAGTTTGTTTCTCCATATTACATGATCAGTGCCTGGCTTTAACCAGGCCGACTTGACATTGAGTTTCAACTTTCCCGTTAAGCAAGCTCTGCTCTGTTTGCAGGTGATAAGTTGGGGAAAGTAGTCCATATTATACAGTCAAGAGAACCGTCCCTCAAGGATTCCAATCCAGATGAAATAGAAATCGACTTCGAGACACTCAAACCTTCAACGTTACGTGAATTGGAAAATTATGTGATGTCTTGCTTGAAGAAGAAGACTCGAAAACCATATAGTAAGTGAATAAATTCACGCGACTTTTATTCTACAACTGCCAAGACGTTTATTAGTTTAGGCAAAGTGCTGTTATTATATTGCGCACCAAACATTAAATTGAATGGTATGTAAAAGGAAGGCTTTCTTGATCTAAAATGAAGTCTGTTATAGTTGGTTCTTTGTAATGTAGTTTTGTACCTTCGCTGTTTTGGTTCCCAGTGTAATGCTGTAATGTTAAAATATAAAATGTTGCTTCTACAGATGAATGAAACAGAAAACTGCCGTCAGCTGCCTTATAGCAATTTATATCTAGTGGATTAACTGTGTGTTTTGATCTGTTTCACTCAAAGCAAAACGACAGCCAGGGAAATCCAAAGAGGAAGTTCAGCTCGAGAAGAAACACGAGTTAGAGAAACGGTTACAAGATGTCAAAGGGCAGTTGAGCGCAGGGGCGTCACAAACGCAACCTAAAAAGACTCCCAAAAAAGGTGCTTAAAAATCTTGCACGAAAGTTTTTTATGTTATTAATCTAGACCAAGCTATGTTCATATTGGTACGACATATACTTTGTAGCCACCTGTCTGTTGCTCTTCTCTATTTGTGCATTAACTGTATTGCAGAATGGCCCCGGGTATGGTATTACCCCTCTAATATACCCATCCTGTTTTTCGAGACATTGTGTCTACATTAGAAAAGTGATCTTTGTCAGAGGGAGAACCAAATATATTCATGATAGTAAGTAGTGACTAAGATTTGCCCAAATTAGAGAGGGTGGTCTAAGTAGAGAGGGGCACTTAACACTATTAGAGGAGTTGTGTACGTTAAAGAGATATATGTGGTTGCATTGATGTTGCGTAGTTCCCATTGTGACTTTTTGGCAAACTTGCTTTCTGTTTGCAGAGAAGTCCCACGGTGATGTAGCTGGTGGCAGTCGGCTCAGTGCCAGCAGTAGCAGTTCCTCCGACAGTGACACCAGCAGCGACAGCAGCTCTTCCAGTTCCTCAGAATCCAGCGACTCAGAGTCAGGTTAGCTTCAAACCTCGAATATCCCCCCACGAGGTGCTTCATGAGGATGTACACATCACTCTTGCCACTAGGGCTGGCCGGTTGGTCGCAGTGCTCCAATAGGAAAAGCTAGCTGTGCTTTTCAAACCAAAGACTGTAGCCACCAGATAAATAAATGTGTTTGCTGGTGAGGTAGCATTGCACAACCATTCCCTAAAATGGCCTGAAGGATTATACTGAGCTTGATAAACATTACTGCTGGAACCAGAAAAGATTACATAAAGAGTGTGGTGTTCACATGAAGAAATTTGGCAACAAGTGTTCCAGACACATTCAAAATTACTCACTGAAATCTATGGAAACGCACGACTTGCCAATTTCTGAACGTCCACCCAAACTTGACAGTGCAGTTTCATGGGCACAGCTTTCAATCTCAATGTTTCAAGTTTGATTAAGGGTTAATCCTGTATTAAATGTGAAACTCTGAGAGTAACTCTTGCAAGTTTTGTCTTCCTGGCTTTGTTTGGAATATCAAACAACACAAGTAAGTTAAGTAACTAAATGCCCATGGCTGTTATTGATCAGGTTTTGAAACTTACAAAACAGAGGCAAATGTGATTTGTCCACAGAAGTAAAGTCCCTGTTTGCAGTATTTTGTGAGTGTTGCAAAGTAAGGTTGTTTGTCCTAGTTTGCCTAGGGAAAGTGACTTAAAAATCTCTCAGGTGGTGCTTGTTTTAATGTATATATGTATTGAATAGCATTCTCATCATATCATTTAGAACATTGTCCATCTTGAACGCAAGATTGGCTACTGTACAAGCATTCCTCATTGTTAACATTGGTGGTCATTTTAGGCTAAATATTTAATGCAAAGCAAATTTTAGTTTAGTTGAGCGTTTGGTATGGCGCAAGAAAACAAAAATTGCTATATCCAGAAGTTGCACATAAGCCACATCAAACTTTGAATGACCACTGTGCATGAACACACTGTGCACTTGCACAGAAACTAACACATGTAATTAAATTATTATTATTAAAAGTCAAGAAGTCCTATTGTTCATGTGAACTCCCAAAGTGCTTGACTGCCTATTTATTTTCTTAGCCCAATGTTGTTGACATGTTGTTTGGTGAGGCTGTGTGTATCCCGGTACTGGACATTGTTTAATCCAGTATTGGGAAAGCCAGAGTGCAGATTGTGTGCAGATCAAAGCATAGGCCAGCCAGAAAAGGGGTGGTTGGTCTTTCATGTTAACCGTTTGTTCGAAACGTTTGACACTTGTCAGGTTCTTCTTTACTATATGGTACTCATTTTGCTTATCCTATATGTGCGTAATATATAAGGAGTTCGATCATCTGTACGATGCGAGAAAAATTTATTGGGAACTGGATTCCGTACATGTAGCTGTTTGGCGAACCCACCTCTCACTGCTGAAAGGAAAGACATTTTTGTGAGGAAGAGGTAAAAGAAGAGGGGAATATATATCACAGATTCCGTACCATGTAGAGACTTCTGCCAGATGAGAAGTGGAACATTAGCAAGCCGAGATTGAAGCGGCGGTGTCAGACCAGTTTTTCCCCTCCCAAAGCAGTTTGGCAAGCTCCCGTTTGTATGCGGCCTGCAATTCCTGGCTACAACCGCCACACAACCTTCCACCACCCAGCACTCACGGCTGGCCTTGTTTGTTCTACACGCTTTATTTGCACTCCATGGCTACCAATTGTTGTTGACAACTGCTCAAAAGCTGAATATTTAGTTGGAGAAAAAAAAAGCATGGCGTGGGGGTAATTTATATATAAGATCTGCTTTTATAGTGCTGTTGAATACATTATGTATTTTTTTTTTCCAGAAATATACTATTGTCAGAAATAATTATTTTGTATGTAGATCACCAGTAAGTTAGCATCCATTATAGAGCTTATTGTTATTTAACCAAGTTGATTGCAACAGTGTAGTGTGTAGCGGTCTTCTAGATGTATTGCCAGAATATTTTATATGCAGAAATAGAAATATCCCTACAGATTTTGCATGAATATTCTATCGGGACAGATTTATTTTCTATCATTGTCATTTGAAGCTTTTCCACATCTGTAGAAGTAGCTTTTTTGTACAGAGCCAGTTATGGTATAACTGTTTAGTTCATCTGTATGTTAATAATACTTGTTTTGTATCTGTATCAAGGGATAAATGTGCAAGTTTTACACGTATGTTATATTATTATAAGAGATCATGTGAAAATGTGAATGCTAGAACATTGGAAGTGCTGAAATAAAATGTGAAAATCCTAGTATGTGTCTTTACGTTGTGTGAACAAACGTGATCTGCACTGTAGAGTACTGCTTTGATCTGCCACAATCTGCACTCTGGTCCACATTGTTCCTGAGGTTAATGCATTCCCACTCACACAAGCACTTGCCAAGTTGGATACATGACCATATATACATATGATATATATATGATAGAATGTCTTTACTGTTTAATATCTCCGTATCTTATGAACAGTTTTATATGCCTACATTATGGCAGTCTGTTCAATTCCTTTAAATCGTGCCTACTAGTACTTATGTAGTTAGGGATTTCCTTGAAATGAATTTGAACCTCTTCAGTACGTTTTCTTTCTGACAAGGCTAACCACAGGCCGTAAATTGTGATGTAGGAAGTACAGTATCGATAATCTAGGAAGCAAGGCGAGCTTCAGGCTATTATATCTTGGTTCTCAACTATGAGCATTTACAATCATCACTGAAAGTCAGTGCACATGTGGCTAAGGGAGATTATAAATGCTTGGCAGATACTAGTAATCTCTTTGGTAGGTATGGGTGGGTGAGATTTTGTTGCTGACTGACTTTTCATACTATTAGTCAGGGTTCAATAACTTAACACTGTCCAAAGATCCATCTTTAATTGCCAAATTATCAGACCTTTAACCCCTGCCATGCACATGTCCTGTGTACAGCATTGTGTTGTAGTGAACCAGGCAGGTGACTACTAAGTAGCTCGTATTTGTGTAGAGCACAGTGTGTTAACATGGTGAAATGAAACCATCGGAGATAACTTTCCTTTCTGGTGGCCCTCAAAAAAAGTTCCTGCTTTGTCCACAATTGTAGTTACTCGGGTATGCAGTTTTAATTCCTGGTTCACATCTTCACACTGGGCAATTATTGCAACAACTACATTCAAACAGTAGATACGGTAAGATTAGATTTAATTTAGTGGTGGTCACATCGCACGGCAAATCTTATGGTATAGGAGTGTAGACAATGGTTGTCATAGGCTTTTTTGGGCCACGTTGATCAGGATCCATGCATGCTTAGATTTCTTACCGACATACCCGGTAGTGTGGTCATAAAGTGGGTTTCATGTACGGCTTACACGATAAAATTATTTTAGCCAACACATTTGATCGACTGGGTTTGCTTCAACGATTGGGTTGTGTGCACTGTGCACCAGGCTTTAGTCATCAGTAAAATAGTCAAAAGTTTCTCCCAAAGGCTCATTCGTTGCAATTGCTCAAGAGTGAGTGACAATATGTGAAAAAGTCATCTGTGCTGTGCAATTTTCCACGTGTGGTAATCTGGTCACATAAAACTACATTTATGACAAGAAAGCAAGACCATATTAAAATCCCACCACTAATAAATTCATACAAATCAACAATGTCAAACCAGCAAGCTTTATTGATTAAAACATGATGCAATGCCATGAGTGCACCTAGAACCCTCTGAAAACCACTGGTACACGATTTAAATGAAGTTCCAGGCTGTGATCACAGACACACCTGTTTCAGATGATCTGGAATCCCATGTCGAAAATTTTGATTATAAAACTATAACAATAACAAAAAGTAAAAAAAAAGTAATACTTACCCATTATGTTACAATTGAATCGAAAGTTTTGAGATGGCCCGTACCTTAATCATCATTAGGGCTGCACTACCCATATCACCATGATCCTTATATCCTACAACTGCTATCTGCGTTGTATTAGCAAGAGCCTTTTATTTACCTGATTACAGGGCCAGGTAAAGCCAAGGTGGGCAAGAGAGATCATAGCAAAAACAAGGTAAGCAACCCTAGGCCAGGGCGTGAAGCAGAGCCAAACAACTATTTTGTGTGTATTAAACCCTTGCGCAAAAGGATTATGATGACAGTATCTCTCGTTGCCGATAGGAAATGCATTGATTGCATTACAATGTACCATTGCTGCAAAAAATCAGGTACAGTAGAGCCTGTCTTAAAAACTGCTGCATTGGCCATAAAAATTGTGTCGAAACTGGTGACTTGGTATGTCATGTTCAAAATATAGTGAATATATCTTTTGCGGGAAATGTTTGGTCTTTGAAGGCTCATGGCCATTGACTCTCAAGATAGGTTTCACTATATAGATTAAATCTATGAAAGGCGATTTGTCAGAAATTATTTTTAGTTGTTTTTGTCGTACAACAGAAGGCAGCAAAGGATAACCTGTCGCCGGTGACGTCCACGCCGATCAATCCTAGCGGGGCTGCCAGTCGGATAGGGATGGGTGCTATGGTGCCTGGTTTGACACAGACTCCCATAAACACCGCCGCAGGGAAGTCAACAGCTGGCCTGCCAGTGACCGGACCTCCTGGAAGTAAGCTGCTGCCTGATCTTGCTTTTGTTCGTACAAGCAACCACATAAAAAAGTAGGAAGTGTGCACAGTTGGGGTAACATTAAAAGTGAAAAAAAAAAACGACAAAGACCCAATTTAGCAGTAGAAAGCAGTTCCAGATACGAAACGGATGTTTGTTGTTGGCTTTTCTTTTCTTCCTTTCAAAGGTGTTGGGTTTTAAGTGACCATTAGTGATTCAGTGGATTTGAATACCAGTAAACTAGAAAGTGCACAGGTTTTACATACATATTAAGCAGTCTTTTTTATCTGTAGGCCACACTAAACCAGGTGCTGGATTTACACAGTATTTTAACTCCTAGCCATAATATCACATGCTAATACTCATGATACTACCATTGTGTCTGCGAATGAGTCAGTCAGTGTCTGCATGGTCCTGCATATGTCAATGTATGTCACCCAGCGCCAGCCATGGCAGGCGGTCCACAAAGAATGGCCAGCCACGTTCTCCCTCAACAGCCGTCCCGACCTAGCTCCACAGCCACTGCCAAACCGCAGCCCAAAACTACCAGTAAGCACGTCATGGTTTGCTGCAAGATTAAGCCGATGAACTACTCTTGTACATTGGCCATTTCATCGTAAAAAGCTAGAGTTCATGCCTGTGGTGCAGCGAGAAATGTTAAAATAGAAAACAATGTCCTTGATACACTACGTAAAATTTTTGCACCTTGCACTGGAAAATATACGACTCCAAGTCTGTCTTTTTATTACACGCTTAATCATTGAAGTCTTGATTTATATTTTAATGTTCCTTTGCGCTAGATAGCTTTTGCTTTGGTGCTGCAAAGATTTACTTCCTGTAGTTGTTGCTACATACTAGTGACCCAGACCACATCTTTAGAGAGTCATAAAGATCATGCAATTTGCATTTAACACTAAGCAAATGTGCCAGACTTTGTGCATAAGGATAGTTGTAACAAGATCTCCAGCCAAACCTCCTACACTGGTCTTTCTCCTGCCAGTCCCTCCCTCAGCCAGCGCGCTAGGAGCGTTGCTGACCCAGCCGCAACAAGTCAAACCCTCCAGCTCGCCACCTCCCTTGCTACCTCAGACCATGACCTCCAAACCGACCCCTCCCCTGCCCCATGGGCTGCTGGGGCCAGCCAATGGGGAGCGGGGCGGGGAGGGGGACGTGTCGCCGAGGGATGAGCCACCAGTCATCACCCCAGTGTCTATGGAGAAGACCGTCAAGAGTTTGGATCCGTACAATTGGGGAGAGGAGGGGAGTCCGAAACCTGCCGTGAAACCTGCCCCTCCTGGAGCCACTGTTTGTGAGTGTGGTTGTAAAAAATATATAATGTCAACAAAGTTTAGTACTTTAAGTTTAAAAGTAAAAATGTCAAAATTTGATCGTACAGAGGAGCTCACAATTATAAATTATTGAACATGGAAACCTACACAACTATGAATGAAGGGATAAGCTTTGCACACTTCTGTTTACACCAAAGCATAAAACAGTTAATACTACACTATCTACCAATAAGATGACTATCATTACTAATGTCTTGCAACGGCACATTCATATATTAGTAGCTAATAAACCCCTCATGAGACTCACACTGGGTAATGTTGCACTACTTGATACAGTATAATCATGCATGAATTCCCTAGTGGAGTGTGTTGGTTACGTTGTGGTACAAGTTCTAGCATCGAAATTCTGTAGCATTGGTATATATGTGGGCTAGTATTGTTGCCTTTGAAAAGTCTTTTCTACAATTATCTTGTACAGTAATTCATTGAGAACTGTTGAAACATGTTTTCTGTATCCACATACAGGTTGTAATATGTATACATATATCTGATTGAATAATCTCATCAGAATTAGCCATTGCAATAGATTAACACTAATGTGTGTCTGTGTTGGTTTGTAGCTGCATCAGGAGTTGGCGTAACGTTTGGCTCGTCGGGACCACCGTCTGGGGATGGGATTAAAAAGGAGGCTAAGACACCAATTATGAATACCAAAAAGGTAGGTCATAATCATACTGCAGGTGCTAATAATTGTTTCATCATAGTAGATGTCCATATGATGTATGGAAACTGACATATATTAGGATGTATTATAGTAGTATGTCACATGTATTATTACTGTTAGGTTTAACAATTAATGGAAGTCGTGGTGGTTGTGTATAACAAAATACAAAGAAGGCCTCTCTAAACAGCAGGTTCTGTCATATGATTTGTGCTGTCAAAACGATTATAAGGGCAGCCAGTCAATATATTAAACGCATTGAGGGTCTTCAATATGTCCGCCTATTGCCTAGTAGCAAATTCATGAAAATTATGGGCTTAAATGATAACATTTGAGAAGCAGTTATTAAGAAGTTTTGGATTTAGATTCTGTAAACGCATGTGTATTTGTGTGTATACTGTGGTTTTGGAAAGCAGGATCCAAATTTTGCTTCTCCATTGTAATAGCGATCTTTTTGAAGATTAACTTGTGTGACAATCTGACCAACATGTCAGGTAGGTAGGTAGTTGTAGCTTCACTAAGTTAAACCCAAGTATTTCTCATCCCTAGCAACAAGATATGAGGATCAAGAACATGGGATCATGGTCCAACCTGGCACGAATGTCTGAAAGCAACACGCCGACAAGTGGGGCAAAGAAAGTAGCCGCCATGAATAGCTTCGAGCAATTCCGTAAACAAGCAAAGGAGAAAGAAGAACGGGTAAGTCAGTGAACATTTTGTTTGTAACAAAGTCAGGGGAACAATAATGTGTGGGGACCTTGAATGAGATATTAAAGTTTTCCCATACTTCATTCATAAAAAAAGTTTAAAGAAAAAAGAAATAATTTTAAAGATTTATGACAGTGTTGGTACTTTGGATTAAGTTTTGATAAAAAATGACTCACTGTGGCATCTAGAATTAAAAACTAAAATCGTTAACTCCAAAAGTGATATACTGTACATCGATTACAAATTTTCTCTTCAGGAACGAGCCAGGAAGGAGCAAGAAGAAGCCAAACTGAAAGCCGTAGAACGAGAGAAAATCACAAAAATGAAGATGGAACAGGAGAGAATACGGTACGAGAATATCATGTTATACTTGATCTATTTAAATTATTTCCTGCCCCCATCAACTGTTGTTGTTTGTCAATACAGACTTCAATACACTTGTATGGTGAGCTTTGTCAGATATGACCAGTTATTTGCTTTCCAAGCATGATATATAGAATACATGAGCTTTAGTCACTCATCACTGAGGAGGTTGATTTCCGAGTTTCTTTGGAATTAAAACAAGTTGCTCTTGCCTTGTATACAGGTGGAGCCCACCATATAAAAAGGCAGTTAGTGCATCTATTTGTCCAGAATGTACCAGGGAGCCTCAGGTCAAATTTCTTTTTTGCTTAACAAAGATTTATATTTCAGTTTCTGCAGCAGGGTAAATTTTTAACCGTAAGTTTGACTTAGAAATAGCTTTAAGCATCTAGGCATAGGAAATGTGCAAATGTAACAATGTGGTCAATGATGCATAAAGATACACAGCTGTTTGGCGATAAAAAAATTCTGCGTTGATTTGATCAATATCTGTGTGTGTGTGCGTGTGAACCAGTGTTTTCCTTTTCATCCAACAGGGAACAGCAGGAAGAGGAAGCTTTGGAGCTTGCCCGCAAGGCTGTGGTTGTCCCGCTGGAGGAGGTAAAACCTGTCAGTGCGGGCCCGCAACGCTCAGAGATTGAGAAACGGCGGGAGCAGGAAAGACGGCGGCGTGCTGCTGTGAGTTCATTACTCAAGGGGTTTACTGCCAGAAAATTCTGGACATTTTCGAACAGAACTTACGGCCTTAAAAATATTAAGACTTACATGATTCCAAGCTACATTGAGAGGGTCAGTTACTAATATAGCATTACATTATTTGTAAGGTAGAAACAAATGTGTATTTGTTTTCAAAACATGTGAACAGTTGTAGAACATGTATGATGTGTAAAAAATAAAGCATTTTCCATAATTATCACAGCTCATGCTGTACATAAATACTTTAAAATAGTTTTCCAGTATTTGTTACAAACGGCAGATGGAAAGAAACCAGGATAACATGAAACTGAAGTTCTTGTTGGGAAACTTTATGGTATGCACAGCTTTATTTATGCAATATTTTTGTTCTGTTGCTCTTACGTATTGGTCTTGATTTGTTCCAGATGGCCAGCCAAATAGACATGAATGCTCAGAGTGAACTTATGGCCTCGTTTGAGGAGAACTTATAGCACAAGCTGACGAGATGGGCGGGCGGCTAAACATGGAGAAAATCGCAAGATCGGCTGCATCGTTTTCCCGATGTGTCGGACACCAATGCTGTTCCACGTCGGTCAGGCAATGGACAATCACAGCTACTGCTCATAGTGGCTGAGTGGAATGTGAAAAATCATCGAAATGTGCATTGGAATGTAGGGTACGGCAACACCGAACAGCGTCGGGTTTTAATAAATCACTGGCTAAATGTGGGGTCACAAATAAGCCTTTGGTATGTGTAGCAACACTGTACAGTAAAAAGCTCTGACTGCTGTAGTCACTGTATGTCGGCGTATACCAGCCCAAAAATGCTATCAATGACCAGAGCTGTGGCTTGGCTGACCGCTTGCCTATGGGAGATCTGTTGTTACATTGGGGCTTGATTCTGAAGTCGAATTATGGATACAAGTGGAGACCTACATTGATTGTATATGTATGCAATAAGCATGAGATTTAAGCTTTAAAGAAATAAATTTAAAAAAAGCATCATTACTATAGTTTATAGGGAAACGCTGATAGCTTCCAAATAAATGTATTTTGTCAATGGAGCAATTGGAACTTCCTATTAAAATTATTGGTAAAGTTTGTTTTGTCAAATGATACACTAAATCAATGTGAATCAGTATATTTTCTGAACAATTAAGACTTAGGGGTCATCTTAGATGTCAACTGCTTTTACAGAAAAATAGTCAAGTTTGGGAAGATTCTCCTATTAAAAAAAAATCAGTTTCTTTGTGTATATCCTTGTCGAGGCTGCCGGAAGCACTCTAGGTATATACATGTTGTAATGTGCCAACTGAAATGTCTTTCCAACACTAGCAAGGCGTGTTGGAAATGCATTTCACAAATTGTGGAGGAGAGCATTACCTCACAATTAAATGGTTTGGTTTTCGCCATATTCCGGAATTGATGCCTCAAAGGCTATCTTTTTCAAACTCATGGTTTCTTTAATCACTGCTGTTGATTAGAATGTCTTTTTTTTACGTCTTTTGTATAGTTACTTTCATACACAAATATTCACTACGTCTTTTGTCAACTCTACTTAATGCGCGTTAAATTTGGCGAGACCGAAAACCCAGAATTTGGTTTATATATTTTTCTACTCCGCATTGGCGCACTGTGTACGATACTTTGCATAGCACATACTACCACCCAGTAACTGCAAGATTGTTTGTATGTGTGCATTTGTGTACAACTTTATCTAAAACTTGTCAGTGGTGTAAAGTTCTGTTTTTTTTGTTTTTTTTTTGCATCTAAAAAAATACTGCTAAAGTAAAAGATGGAGTGTATGTCGAGGTTCTGTTTGCAGCGCTGTATTTATGACGTTTGAATGTATCTTCAGAAGTTGCAAAATTTTGTTTAGGCGTATACCTTGTGGCCTAATGAGGAATATACACTTAGTACCGGTTTGTGAAGGTTGTATGTTTTTTACTTGATAAGTCTTTCCATGGTATCATATATCTAAGCCAGATGTTTTCCATCAGTATTAAACGACTAGTAAATTTGATCAACAATCAAATTGATAGAACTTGTAGCTCTTTTAATTTTCAGAAATGACATTTAAGCCAGCTGGCCTGTTCAACAAATTTATGCATTTTGGGGCCTTTTATCTGAGACTTGGCCCAGAAAGTTGTAGATAATCTATTTTGACTTGGGGGGTGTACAACACTTTTGTACAGGTTTTTAGGTCTGGTGTAATATGTCAAGTTGTCAAGCTAAGTCTATCTCGATCATATTCATGTATACAAGACTGCCAAATAGTAGATTTTAGTGATACTAAGGACAACACCTATTAATGGCCCCATTTGAGATATCGTGACCTATGAGAATTAATCAAGCAACAAGTTGCTACCATGCCAGGTACTTGCTTATAACCAGTAGCCAGGAAATTGCATTGCTAGTATTCAAAACACCTGTATAGTTAATTATGTATGCCTTGTACGGACCTATAAACTTTGATGTATGTGTAGTCATAAACTAGCTACTGCATAATGCTTCATATAATTAGTTACTTGATTTTCTATGATGCCATACTATAGTATTTGAAGGGACATGCAATATGAAGAATATAGTGGAAGCTTGGGTGTTAATACCACCCTTTGGACTGCTCAAGACTCGTCTTTATTCAGAGATGGTCTTTAATGCTAATGCTACTTAAACATTCAACGTGCAGCGTTTGTAGTGTTGGAAAGTGGTGTTTAGGGCGAGGTGGCCTCGATTCTGAGGCGGTTGCAGTGTGCATTTCCACTGTGTACTACGAAGCCCTATCGTGTTGCTGGATGTAAGGATATATGGGACAGTTAACCTGTTTGCGGCCAAGTTTCTGTAAATACCAATCCTGCATACCTGAGTTTCTAGAGAAAGAAGTCATTGAGTGTTTCTGTTGTAGCATCTTGGTGTACATGGCTTTTTGTGGAGAAAATGCCAGAATCTGATACCATGTAAACAGCTGTTATTGTGAGCGTATCTTTGTTTGCGTGTTCCCTGTACCTGGTGTGAGCATGGCAAGGTTTGATTTATCCTGAAAAAAAGCCATGTATTTACGTTTCATGCAAAGTGAACATTGTGTGAGTGTTTGAAATAAAAAAAGGTACTTCCTCTGCATTTTAGCATATTGTTATCGTCCTCGCCTATTTTAAGTGTAAACGTTGTGTTAAATTGTTCGTGTACCGTGTCCAGTGTTATGTAAATACGTCACTGTTTGTAGTTTTAGGCTTGTCCTGTCAACTTATTTATTTATTTGAGGGTTTGATACAATGGTTGTTGCAAGTGAGCCTGTGTTTAGGGTGCAATTTCAATTTGTTGCTGTTCTGACCAAACCATGTTGTTACGTTTTTGTGGTGGTGTAGTAATCAAAATGGAGAAAACTGAAAAAAATTGTAAATATAAAAAACAGGAGTTTTTCAGTCTCTCCAGTAATTGGTAATTTATACTTGATAAACTTTTGTGTATAGCATCAGACCTGTTTCCAAGTCCCAGGGATGGTTGTATGGCTGCGAGTTTGTATCATATGTAAATAGCAGAGAAATTCTAGTTGTACATTTACAAAATAAATGTACAGGGATATGGTGTTGACCATACATACAGGTGAAAAAAAAGTGAGAAAACATTAAATAAAAAGGAAAAAAAGAAAAAACATTGCCTTTTCTGGTTAAATCTGTCAAATGATTAATGTTCTTTTTTATCGCTGGTATTTTGTAAGCGGGTGTGACTGGAAGTAAGGGATGTGCACATAGGTATGAGTGTTGTGATTAAGGTGTGCTAAGGGTACTATATAGAATCCCTTGGGGTGATTCGGGCTTTTGTCTAGAAGACAGATGTCGAGATAAACCACCTTGGATGAGTCACGTTTGCGATGGCATGCATTTCTGTAGCTTTAGTTAACCATGAATGAATTGGCGTTGCTTGCAACTGCTGCATTGATAGGAAAATTATACTGAGAGAAAAAAAAGAATATGCTCTTGTTAAGCAACACTGTGCCCTTTGGGGACAAATAAAAGGTCATTTGTGTCTGTCCATAGATAGAAAAAAAACATACGACAAATAAAATGATCTCAAAAATTGCACAAATATGACTTTGAGTGATATGGGTATAAGTGGTCTCGTGGCTTGTTAGCTGGCCGTCCAGGGTATGATGGAAGAAGGAGGAAAGACATCTAGGCACATCTTTCAGTTTCAATATTTTTCCGAAGAACTCTGTCAAAGCTGGTGCTACCTAATTCCCATACAGGCAGTATCTCGTAGCACAGTTATCTGGTTGTCCATGTTACGTTTTAAGAAGGTGGGAGGGGGCAGCATCTAGGAATATCTTTCAGCGTAGTTTTAGTTTAGTGTTTTTCGTAAGAACTCTAAAGCTGGTGCTACCTAATTCCCATACAGGCAGTACTTCGTAACACACTTGTTATCTGGACCATGTTACAATGGAAGTAGGCGGGAAAGAGGCAGCATCTAGGCTTATCTTTCAACGTAGTGTAGTGCATGTAGTGTGTTAGCCTCCTTTACGCCCTCCGTACGTAATTAGTGCGACTTCTGGTCGTTTCCCGGCGGACGGTACGGGAAAGCCCATTTCCCGTGCCGCCCGACGGTTTT
>JAAUYG010100187.1_pt1 | contig 29286 bp, 30 predicted proteins | sample 7278091 | NCBI WGS metagenome assembly JAAUYG01 (sample SAMN14350201, study PRJNA611818) | marine sediment metagenome | isolation source: surface marine sediment (0.6m) | place: French Polynesia: Moorea | collected 2018-08 | reverse complement strand
GTCACACCCGTTCCCATCCCGAACACGGAAGTTAAGCTCTTCAGCGCCGATGGTACTGCATGGGAGACTGTGTGGGAGAGTAGGACGCCGCCGAAAATCTTTCGCCAAGCCCGATGCCGGCAACACCTACTCCGGTATCGGGCTTTTTTATTGGAAGGGTGGCAAGCCCTTGCGGATTAAAGCAAGACCGTCTCGTAAAAAGGCCGATCTCCCCGAGGCGGATAAATATCGGCGTTACGCTTCATCCCTCGTCATTGCGGCGTACCGTAAGTACGCCTCATTCCTCGGGATTCGCAAGCTGTATCTCGAACTTTTTCCGAAACCGTCTGAATCATGACTTCTTACGAGTTGTCGAAAAGTCAGGGCGGCTTTCGGGGTTGGCTTCCTTCCGGCCGCCCGATCGATTAGAGCGTATCTCAAAATTAAGATCATGGTTACTGGCAAGGCGTGAGACGGCGAGAAAGCGGAGCATACACGTAGTATGTGAGCATTTTGAGCCGGCTTACAACGCCGCCAGGGGCACTTAGATTATTTTTGAGACAGGCTCTACTTTTTGATGATCCCTAACTCCATGGAAATCTCCGCTACGTTTTCTATCTGCTCTCTGACAAAATCATCGAAGTCCTTGCCAAAGGAGGTAAACTCGGCCAGGCCGTTTTTCTCCCTGAGTTCACTCCACTCCGGTGAACCGGCGACGGCCTTGACGGTTGATACCCAGTAATCATAGGCTTCATCCGAAATGCCGGCCGGGGCGTAAAACGCCCGCCAGTTACCGCCCACCACATCATAACCCTGTTCCTTGGCCGTCTTGGCATCGCCCAGCGCGGGAATACGCTTGTCGGAAAGGACTGCCAGCACCCGAACTTCTCCGGCCTGCAGCTGACCGATAATTTCGGAAGAATCGCCCGTAAATGCGGCCGCACGACCGGCGACCACTTCAAGCAGGGCTTTGCCGCCATTGTCGAACGGAATATAGTTGATGCTCCGTAAATTTGTTATCCCCGCCTCTTTGGCGATGAGAAGGGCCTTGAGGTGATCCCAGCCACCCTTGGAACTCGCCCCCACGATGGGGTTTTTCCGCGGATTGGTTTTCAGCTGTTCCACCAGGTCATAGAGTGTCTTATACGGCGCATTTTTTCGGACCACGATGACACCGTAATCCATGCCGAGCGCGCCTACCCATCGGACGTCATCGGCTTTGTAATCGCCGTAAACCTTCTGGGCCAGCCGAGTCGCGGTGGCCGCGCTGGCGGCGACGATCAGTTTTTCATCGGTGTTGCGGGTGGCCACCACGTGGGAAAACGCTTTCCCCCCGCCGGAGCCGGACATGTTGACAACCTTCATGGAACCGTCGATCAAATCCAGTTTCTGCATGAGCTGCGCAGCCGGAACCCGGCAGGTGAAATCCCATCCCCCGCCTGCACCGGCAGGTGCCAGGCATTCCGTCCCTGACAGTTTCTTCTGGCTTGACAGGGCCGGATTGATGCAAGCCAGACCGACGATACCCAAAACGACGAATAACGTTATACTGAATTTTTTCATTACGTCTCCTTTCTCCCGATGAAGAAATATTAACCATCTAGTTTCCGGGAATGACCGTCAGGATATTACCGACGGTACCAGTGGATCGTTGCTGAAGCGCATATCCCTGTGGTGTCCAATTGAGATGCCGGGATATTGGAATCGAACACACAGGATCAATCGAGTCGGATTGATATCGTTCTGGCGATTTACAAGATGCAATCGGGCGCGTGGGAGGTCTATTTTCCGCTATATGCGGACACTTTTCTGTATTTAGAGGTGATGGAGACTGCCAGTTTTATTTTGTACGGTCCGTTACGACGTTCCGACCCGTTATGTTTATGCGAATGGTGAGACGCCCTTACCAATCAGCCAACGTTTGGGTGTCCTGAAAAGTTTCAATCAAGACCGCAAGAATTTACATATACAATTTTATGGATGCCGATCAACATTGATCAAGAATTTGGGCCATAAAAAAAAACGAATTGCATGGCTTGGCGATTAACCCCAAAACCCAATTCGATCGAAAATCCTGTCACCCGCCAACTGGCCGGCATTCAAATCGACGGCGCTTAGGCCCAATCCATCTAGCGCCAACTTTACTATCTAACCGATCCCCCGGGAGCGTCGGTAAAACCGGGCCAGCTTCCGCGGCGGCACCCCGGCCAGGTAGGCGCTCACGATGGCCTGATTGATCAGCGTCGTGCGCCCCACGCCCACATTGAGCCACCGGCGGGGCGAGGTGCGCACGGCCGCCGGCAGGATCGCGATCCGCCCCCGGGCGCGCAGGCGGCGCACCAGTTCGAAATCCTCCATGATCGGCAGCGCCGGAAATCCACCGACGCTCTCAAAAAGCGCAGCGGGTAGGCCCAGGCCCTGGTCGCCGTAAGGCATCTGAAGAAGACGCGAGCGGATGTTGGCCCAGAACTCAACGAACCGCAGCCCCCCCCCCGGCGCATCGATCCGCAGGCGGAATGCCGCCGCCGCCACCCCTCGAGTGCCGAGGGTCCTTCGCAGCAGATCGTCGAACCCTGTGGGCAGGCGGCTGTCGGCGTGCACGAAAAACAGCAGCCGGCCACGGGCCTCGGCCGCTCCCCGGTTCATCTGCCGGGCCCGGCCGGGCGGGGTCCTAATCACGTGGGCCCCCATTTGCTGCGCCCGGACGACGGTCCGATCCCGGCTGCCGCCGTCCACGACAATGATCTCGGCCCGGCGGGCCTGCTGCAGATCCCCGAGCAGGGGCGCGATCGTTTTCTCCTCGTCCAGGGTGGGAATGATCACCGAAATGCGTTCCGGCGTCCGTTCGGGCGGCGTCACGGTCATGACGGCCCCCAGAGCGCGAGGTCCTCGGGACGGTCAATGTCCGCCAGCGTGTCCAGCAGGAATACATTGAACCCCAGCGCGCCAATTTTCGCCCGGGTGGCGGCCAGCACCTTTTCGCCCCCCCAGGGAATATCACGCAAGAGGTTCTCCCCCCCGCGGTCCCAGGCCGGCCGGCCCAGGCCGATCAAGTAATAGCCGCCGTCGACGGCCGGCCCCAGCACGATATCGTCCTTGGCCATTCGATCGAAGGCGTTGGCCATGAGATCGGTGGTAATCCCGGGAATATCCGACCCGATCAACACCGCCCGTTCGATGCCCTCGTTGAAGGCATCCGTCAGGGCGAGGCGCATGCGCTCACCGATATCCCCACCGCCCTGGCGGCGGTATCGATGCCCGCCGCCGAGCCAGGCCCGCATGCGGTCCTCGTTGCCGCCCTCGAAGCGCACCTCGATGGCCACCGCGCGGGAGCGTGCCAACGCTTCCGCCCGGGTCAGCACGTGGGCGGTCATCCGGCGCTGGAGATCGGCCGCGCCCACAGGGCCCAGCGCTGGAATCAGGCGGGTTTTGGTAACACCGGCCTCGGGATAGCGCGTGAAGAGAATCAGTCTTTCCGTGGGTTGCAAGGCCGGCCTCCGTTTCAGGTCCGCATGAAAGGAGTAAACAGGGGGCGGATGAAATCGATCTGCATGTAGCGTTTCAGAGTCTCCCACGTATCCGGATTCTTCACGCCGCTGAATTCGGTCTGGTAGGCCACCCAGCCCATGGCCGACCAGGAGATCCCCCGCAGATAGACAAAAGGGTCCCGCAGACGGATGCGCTCGGGCAGCGTGTCGCGCAGGTGGCGATCGCCGATCCCGGCCGCGTAGTGCGCGATGAAATCATGCTTGTCCGCCGCCGTCATGCAGTAATCGGTCTTCCACAGGGTGGTCAGGGGGGAGCAGAAATGGCAGAGATCCTGGGAGGGGTCCCCCCAGCGCGGCATCTCCCAGTCGATCAGGTGGATGCTGCCCCGCTCGGGGTTGACGATAAAGTTGCCCGCGTTGACCTCGGTGTTGACAATGCAGGGCCAGGGGTCCTCCTGGTAGAAGCGCTCCCGGCGTCGGGCCGCGCGGGCCCAGTCGATCACTTCCCGCAGAAAAACGCGGATATCGGGATCGGCCAGGTCGGAATCGAAATAGGTCTGCAGCAGGCCGGCGCACTCCCTGTAGATCAGGTCCAGGGGGGCATCCTCGCGAATCAGGTGATTTTGCGCCGCGTCCACCGGCACCTGGTGGATGCGGGCGAAAAGATCGGCGGCCGCGTCGCGATCGGTCGCGTAGTCCAGCAGCCGGCCGGGCAGGTATTCCATGATGGACACCCCGCGATCGATCTCGCGCCGCGAATCGTCGACAAAGTAGGGCTGCGGCGTGACGCCGCTGCCGGACAGGAGTTGGAGCGCTTTGAATTCATATAGAATCTGGTCGGCGCGCCCGATCTGGGTGTCGATATTGACCCGGAAGACGCGTTTTTCATCCCCGGCCGTGAGTAGAAAATTGAGGTTATACTCACCGCCCGCCAGGGGCGATATGGCAAAGTCCCGCCCGTCCATGGCCGGCACATCCGTCCAGTCATGGCGCGCCAGGTAGCGCTCGACCCGGGCCTGCATGGCCTGCATGGCATCCGTCATGGGCGGTCTCCGTAGGAGCCCACAATGATGTGTATTTTATTCGATTGGGGGCTAGGATTCGAAGGGGCAATGGACCGAGGATTCAAGATCTTATCTTGATTCCGCCAATCGTCCGGGCTCTGTGGTTTAAAACGATACTTGGGGTCGCAAACCAATCCCCTTTGTCCCGCGCCGAGCATTGGCGTGGTGGCCGGAACCAAGCGCGCGGACTGTCTGAGCGCAGCGAGTTTCCGCGCGCTCCGGCTGGCACGACAACGCGCAGGGCAGTGCGAAGCACCGTGGGGCACGGGCGTCTTCTTTTGGTTCGTTTTCTTCCACGTGGAAGAAAATGAACAGATAGCCGGATATAGATGGCATGTAATACAATTTAATACTTTTTGACATGACCCATATGGAATGCGCGCATTGATCATGCTTGGATCCTAATCCCCCCTCAATCATTCCGAAGCCTTATCTTCTGGAAAGACCCGAATCTTTTCCGGCGGAAAATGCAGCCGCACCTCCTGGCCCAGGGTCAGCTCGCCCGCGGCCGTGAGCACCATCACCTCGTGGACATCGCATTCGATCCAGGCCCGCGTGGCGGTTCCCTCGAACCGGGTGCGTACGACTCTTCCGGCCAGGCCTCCAGGCCGCCCGGCCGCATCCAACGTTAGCTGAATGTCTTCCGGACGGATCGTGGCCGTCCGGACGTGCCCGTTGCCGCTGGCGGCCGCCACCGGCAGTCGGCCGAGGGCACACTCGAAAACCCCGCCCTGGAGTCGTCCCTTGAAGAAATTGCCCCCGCCGAAAAACCGCGCCACCTCGGGATCGGCCGGGCGGTGGAACAGGTCCTGGGGTGTGCCCGCCTGACGCAGGCGCCCTCCCAGCAAAAGTGCTAGGCGCTGCGCCATCATCAGGGCCTCGGACTGGTCGTGGGTCACGAAAAGGGTGGTAATCTTCAATTCCGACTGAATCGACAGGATGAGCTCCCGCATCTCCTGACGCAGGTTGGCGTCCAGATTCGAGAGCGGCTCGTCCATCAACAGGACCGCCGGCTCCAGAACCAGCGCGCGGGCCAGGGCCACCCGCTGCTGCTGACCGCCGGAGAGCGCGTGCACCTTGCGCCCGCCCAAGCCCTCCAGCCGCGTCAGCTCCAAAATCCGCGAAACCGCCGTACGCCGTCGCTCCGATCCGTCTCCGCGCATCTTGAGTCCGAAGGCGATGTTCTGGGCAACGTTCATGAACGGAAACAGGAGCGGTTTCTGGAAGACCATGACGACATCGCGCTTTTCCGGCGGCAGCGTGTTCACCGCCCGCCCGTCAATCAGAATATCCCCGCGGGTGGGTGCCAGCAGGCCGGCCACCGCCTTGAGGATGGTGGTCTTGCCGGCCCCGCTGGGCCCCAGCAGGGCCGCCATCTCCCCTTCCCCGATGGCCAGATTGAAATCTTCCACAACGACCTGGCGGTCGTAATGGATGGCGAGGTCCTTGAGGACGAGCGATCCCATCAGCGCACCCCCGCCAGACTCCGCCCCCCCAGGTGGCGCGCGCTGAAAAGAAGCGCCACGAAGGCCGGCATTACGAAGACAAGGCTGACGGCCGCCGCCACCGGCCGGTCACCGCTGCCCATCAGCGCAAACAGCAGGACCGGCAGGGTGATCAGGCGGCCGCCCCCGATGATCAGGGTGCTCAGATACTGGCTCCAGGACAGCAGAAAGGCGAAAAGCCCAGCCACCACGATTCCCGGCATGATCATCGGCAGCATCACGCGCAGCCAGACAGCCGGGCGCGATGCGCCCAGCGAACGGGCCTGGGATTCGAAATCCGGATTGTAATTGGCGAACACGCCCCACAGCACGAACACGGCGTAGGGCAGGCAGAAGGTCAGGTGAACGGCCACCACCCCGATAAACGTCTCGGCCAAACCCATGCGGATAAACCACAGGTGCAGCCCCATGGCGACGCTCAGAGGCGGGACGATGATCGGCAGGGTCAGGAGGACGGAAAGGGGGTCCTTGCCGCGGAATTCATAAAGTCCCAGGGCCCGGGCCGCTGGCAGTGCCACGAGCACGGCGGCCGCAGCCGTCACAGCGGCCACAGCCACGCTCTGCCACAGGGCGTTTACCACCTGCCCGCCCGCCGAGGTGAGGATATAGGACCAAGCCCTCAGCCCCCAGCTCTGGGGCAGCAACCCCGGAAAAAACCAGCGGTCGGCCAGCGACCAGAGCCCCAGGGTGGCAAAGGGCAGGCCCACGGCGGCCAGAATCGTCGCCGCCGCTGAAAAACGTCCGGACCGTTTCATATCACGATCCCCCTCCGACGGGCCGCTCGCGTCAGGGCCTGGGCGATCACCACGGCCGCCGCCACCACCAGCGCAATCAGCAACCCGGTGGCGATGCCCTCGGGCCGAGCCATAAGATCGATGTCGCTGTAGTCTTTGTAGGCCCGGACGGGCAGTGTCATGGGATGGGTGCGACCGAGCAGATAGGGCACCTCGAAGGCTCCGAAAGTGTAAGCGAAAACAATCAGCGAAGCCGCTCCCAGGGCGGGGAACAGGGTCGGCAGGGTGATGTGGCGAAAACGCTGCCAGGCACTGGCCTTGAGGGTGCGCCCCACATCGATCAGATCCCGTCCCGTGTTTCGCAGCACGGCCAGCAGCATCAGGGTTATGAACGGTATTTCTTTCCAGACATAGGTCAGGATGATCCCGACCGACCAGCGGTCGTTGACCAGAAGGGGAAATTCGGCCGGGGTCTGAATCAGTCCGACCGCCACGGCGATGCGCGCCAGAAGCCCGGCCGGGGCCAGCAGAAACATGACAGCCACGGCGATCACCAGGTGCGGCACGGTCAGGGGAAGCTGGAAGATGAAGTGAACCGGCCGGTATTGGCCGGCCAAGCGGTCGAGCACCAGGGCGGCGATGACGCTGATCCCGGCCGCCAGGAGCGTGGAGACGACGGAGACATAGAGCGTTATCCCGAAGCTCAGGAAAAAATCGGGATCGCTCAGGACCCGGATAAAATGGGCCCCGGTCAGGCGGGTCAGCCCGGCGCCGGGAAGATAGCCCAGTGCTTGCAAGACGCCCAGCGCCAAACCGCCGCCGAAAAGCAGGACCGTGACCGCGAGGGCCGGCAGCAGCATCAGCGCCAGGGGCATCCCTCCAGTCCCGCGTCGGGTGCGGGCGTCCACACCGGTTTCCGCTCGGTCCATGATCAACGCCCCTTCAGGACGTGCCGCTCCCAGCCCTTTTCAAGATGAATCAGAATCTCGGAGGGCGGTTCCGGAAGCTGGCGGGCCTGAAGTTCGCCATCCGTCAAGGTGGCCGGGCCGCGCGGCCGGGCCGCAAAACGCGCCTGCCATTCAGCCGGCAGCCGGCCGGGGTCGATGGCCGGAAAGTCGCCCCAGACGTCGGGGTCGGCCTTTTTCAGCTGGGCCTCGGGCGACAGGAGAAAATTGGCCACGACCATGGCCCCGGTACTGGCGTCGGCATTGAAAGGAATGGCCACGAAATGGGTGTTGGCAATCGTACCCTCGTCGAAGACATAGGTGCGCACCGTATCCGGGAAGAGTCCGTCCAGAATGTTACGCGAAGCTTCCGCCTGGTGGTAGGAAAAAGCGAAATCGATCTCCCCGTCCGCAAACAGGGCGTTCATCCGCACCGGTGACTCGGGGTAGGTTTTACCGCCGCGCCAGAGGCTCGGTGCCAGTTCACGCAGCGTCTGGTAGGTGCGATCGGCCGCCGCCTGAAGATCGTCGCGGCTGTAGCCGCCCTGCCAGCGGCCAATATCCCCATTCAGATGGTAGAAGACGTGCCGCACGAATACGGAACCGGTGAAATCCGGCGGGGCCGGGTAGGCGAAGCGCCCCGGGTTGCGCCGGATCCACTCCAGCAGGCTGCCGATACTGCGGGGCGGATCGGTAACGCGGGCCTGGTCGTAGATCATCACGACCTGGGCGCTGCCCCAGGGAGACTCGAGGCCCTCGACCGGTTCGCCGAAGTCGTTGGCCACCGAGGGACGGTCCCAGTCGACGAAGCGCTGGTTGGGCAGGCGCCGGGCAAAGGGCCCGAAGAGCAGTCCGTTGCGCTTGCAGGTCCGGAAGTTCTCGCCGTTGATCCACATCAGATCGACGTGGCCGCCGGTGTGCTTGCCGGCCTGTTTCTCGATCACCAGTTTACCGACCACTTCGGCAATATCTTTGACCGGCCCCTGGCGCAGTTCGATACCGTAAAGCTCCTTGACGCGCGGGGCCACGTAGCCGTTGACGTAGGCATTGACGGCCGGTGAGCCGCCCCACATGAACCAGTCGACGGTCTGGCCGCGGGCCTCAGCCAGAATCTGCTCCCAGGATTTTTCCGCAGCCGCGCTGCCGGTGGCCAGCAGCAAAACCAGGGCGATGGCCGTCCAGATACCGAACCGATGGGCTTTTGCGCCGTGTCGATGAACCATTGCGAAACCTCCGTTGTGCGCTTGAATCGATCTGATCAGGATGGGGGCAACCCGGGATAGCGGGCGATGGTCGGTGCTCGTAGTGATAGCTTGCCGCCGGCTTGGTTGTCAAGGCGGACAGCATTCCGCGCGCACGCCCGGATGCCGCGGCGCCGAGCCCGGTTAGGCTTCCCCCCGAACCTTTTTGATGATTCTTGGAATGAAAAACGAAAAGACAAATAGACCGATCGAAAAGAAAACCTTGAATGACGCCAGCTGAGCCCAGTCGCCCGATGCCCAGACATCCTTGAGCGTGCCGATAAAAAAGGTAAAGATGAACGTTCCCACCAGGATACCCAGCCCGGTGCCCCAGAAGTAATCACCAAAACGCACGCTGGTCAGGCCCATGCCGAAATTCATGGGCGTAAACGGGAAGTAGACCAAGCGCAGATAGAGGACCGTGGCGAAACCGTTGCGCTGGATGGCCTGATCGTATTTCTGCAGCTTGTCGCCAATCAGCGATGCAGCAAAATCGCGCCCCAGGGTGCGCCCGATCAGAAACGCCAGGCTGGCCCCCGCCATGGCGCCGATCCAGACGTAGACGAACCCCCAATAGGCCCCGAAAATGGCCGCCCCCAGGCCGGTCAGGAGAGTCCCCGGAATAAAGAGGCAGACCCCCGCGGTGTATACCAGCATAAATACCACCGGCGCCCAGAAACCGGCCGTATTCAGGAAAGCCTGCAGGGCCTCGGCCGTGAGATAATGCTTAATGGGCGAATAGCGCACCAATACGATGGCCCCCACGATGAACGCGAGAAAAATGAGGGCCTTGACGGCGGCCTTGCGCCGATCGGGGGCAGGTTTCAGGGGATCGGCATTCCCAGCGGCATCGACATTCATGGTTTCTGCATCCTTAGCGTTCGGCGTTGCGACCCCGCGCTTCGCCATGTACCACTATGGTTTATTCTTCCACGGCGCAATCGGCCTGGAGACATTTCTCCTGTTCGCTCTCGCAGGCGCGCCCCTTAAGATTGAAGAAAAGCTTCAGTCCTTTCTTAACCTTGTCCGAAAAAATTTTGGGAGCAAAGAAATTGCCGGCCACGCGCTTGTTGATCTCCCCGATGGTCGGATAGGGGTGCACGGCCGCTGCCAGGGTCGAGAGTTTGACTTTGCCGTTGAAGATCGCGACCCATTCATTGACCAGCTCGCCGGCGTGGGGACCCAGAATCTGCACCCCCAGAGGCTTTTCTTTGTTGTCCAGCAGCATCTTGACCTGGCCGCGGGTCTGCCCTTCCGCGCGGCTGCGGTCGTTGCCGCCGAAGGGCTCCGACCAGACCTGGTATTCGATGCCGGCCGCCTGGGCCGTCCGCTCGTTCATGCCGATGCTGGCCAGTTCCGGGTCCGTGTAGGTGCACCAGGGAAGGTGGGTGTAGTTCGCTTTGCGCGGCAGCCGGAAGACGGCATTGCTGACCACGATGCCCCCCTCGTAGCCGGCCGCGTGGGTGAATTGGTAGCCGCCGTTGATGTCGCCGGCCGCGTAGATGTGCTTTTGACTGGTGCGCAGGCGCGCATCCACCTCGATGCCGCCGCGGGTGTAGGCAACCCCGATGCCATCCAGACCCAGCCCTTCGACATTGGGGCTGCGGCCGATGGCCACGAGCAGAACCTCGGCCTCCAGGATCCGTTCCTGATCGTCCGCCCCCTTGATCGTCACGCGCTTGTTGCCACCGGTTTCGTGCACCGAGACCACCGCGCTGTCGAGCTCAAAAGATACGCCCTCGGCAGCGAGCGCCGCCATGACCGCGTCGGCCATGTCTTTGTCTTCCTTGCCCAGGATCTGCGGTGCCATGTCGATCACCGTGACCGCTGTGCCGAAGCGGTTGAAAGCCTGGGCCATCTCGATCCCGATGGGGCCGCCCCCCAGAACGATCATCGACGCCGGCAACCGCTCCATATAAAAAATCTCGCGGTTCGTGAGGTATTCCACCCGGGCCAAGCCCTCGATGGGGGGGACCATGGGCGAGGACCCGGTGGCGATCACCCAGGTGCGGGCCGATAGCGTCCCGCCGTCGAGTTCGATGGCGTGTGCATCCGCGAAGCGCGCCTCGCCGAAAGCGACTTTCACGCCCAGACCGCAGAAACGCTCCACCGAGTCGTGCACCTGGATATGGTCAACCACGGCACGGATGCGGTCGGCCACCCGGCCAAAATCCACCGGAGGACGATCGATCGCCGGCAGGCCGTAGGCTTCTGCGTTTCCCATGTCGTGATAGACGTGTGCCGACCGAATCAGGGTCTTGCTGGGCACACAACCGTAATGCAGGCAGTCGCCGCCCAGGGCCGGCTCTTTTTCCACCAGGAGCGTCTTGGCGCCCAGCTGTGCGGCGCCCGAGGCCACGGTCAGCCCGGCGGCCCCGCCGCCGATGATGCCGATGTCGTAATCGTAGCTGCTCATACAAACTCCTTTGCCCGGGGCGGGGAAACCGCCGGCGCGCCCCAACGCCCGTTCAACGACCATTCGTCGTCGATGTCGTCGAGGTAATCCACATTCAAGCGGTCGCCCTGCTGCTCCAGGTGCCCCTTGGGGTCGCCATCGGCATACTGCTTGAAGAAGCTCGCCGGATCGTCGTTGAAGTCCCCTCCATACCAGTCGAATGTTTTACTGACCAAAAGGGACCCGTCTTCCAGGCGGTCGCGGGCCGGGTCGTTGATGAACCGCCGGGTAACGTCGTTCAGTTGATCCTCGAGGATACGGCCTTCAAAGGGTACGCCGTAAAGGGGGGGACAACCCTTCGAGGCGCAATTGACGGCGAAATGGATCCGCGAGTCCTTGAATTGCGCCCTGAGGGTGTCGTGTTCGATTTCATCCAGGGTCATTTTGGGGCCTCGAGCCGGACGAAACCCTTTTTCCAAGGGCGGCGAAAAAAGGATCCGGCCTCCCTGATCGACTCGATGCCGGGATCGTGATTCAGAATCAGCTTGATCGCCCAGGCGTTATAGGCACTGACGTAGAATGCCAAGCGATCCTCAGAGGTCAGCTGCGCCAGGTCGACCGCGGCCAATAGATCGCGGTAGTAGTCAAGCTCGGTCTCCGCCGCCTTGAATCCTTTGGAGTCCACCCCACCGTCTCCTGCGTACCGCTCGAGCAGGCGCGCAAACAAACAATTATCGACATCGGCGGCGGCCGCGCCGGCTCCGCAAAGCAGAAGGGCCAACATGGCAAACACGGTCATTTTTTTGAAAACGACGGTTGGTCTTGGCACACGCGTATCTCCCGGAATGCCTCTGGAACGGATTGCTGGCTGGACCTATTCCGACCGTATTCGATCGACCCGCTAAGGGCGGATCGAATCAGGCCGTCACCACAGTGGTCATCTCAAATGAAACTTGGTCGACGGTTGGCCTCGATCATGACAACCGGAATTAAAATGCATGATAATGAAAAAAAACCTAATACCGTTTCGTGGAATTGCCAATCCGGCGCTGCCGCGCCGCAACGCATGCCAGTCCAGGGTCAAGCCGACCCCGGCGGAGCAGCCCACGATTGCAATTTCGTGCCATTTTGCATATCGTACCCTATCTCAACTGCGGAACGGAATGCGAAATGAAAAAATTTCTGGCGGAACACCCCTACACCGTGACCAGCGGTGTCTTTGTCGTTCTGATCACCTTCGGTTTCCTCTTTCTGCACTGGCGCAGGGACGAATACGCCTTCGCCCTGCTGCTCTACTTCATCGTCACCCTGGGCATCCGTCTCGACGATATTTCACGCCAGATCGGCATCGGCACCGGTTCACCGACCACGCTGGCCGAAAAAAACGACCGCGCTTTCCATCTTATGCAGCAGATTCATCAAAGTCTCAAGGAGACCAACGCCAAACTGGCCGAAATACAATCGGCCCTCGACCGCCGGGACGCTCCTTAGCGGCTGCAGGCCTTAGACCCCTCCCCGCGTGACGGCGGCCCGACAGCGTCCGTATGGCCAAGGCCGACCACGATGCATTTGCAAAAGGTACTGGCAATCCTGGACAGGAAAGCCGTCGAAGGTTCCCCGGCGGAGCTCGACGTCCTGTGCACCCGCATCGGCGATCTGGTGCGAATGAACGGCGAGGACTGGGTGAAGGCCAATCGCGAGCGCCTGCTGCGCGAGTGGGAGACCATCGTGGAAATGAAATTGATCCGCTGAACCGGCTGAAAATCGCCGGTGGCCTGCCCTGGCCGGTTCTTTTACCGGCATCCCCTCGCCCGCCTGAACGCTGCTTGTCCAATGATCATCGCAGCCCATAGCCGTCCACCGAAGCCACCGCTTATTTCAAGACCGCGCATCGTCTTGACTTTTTGGCGCCAAACCATAAAATGTCGGATTTGTTCAGCGACAACCCCCCTACCGAACTCCGGGTGCATGCTCGGGGGGATGAGGAGAACGGAATGATACAGGTCGAGGACCTCACGAAATTTTACAATGATTTCTGCGCGGTGGACCGCATCAGCCTGGAAATCCCCAAGGGCGAAATCATGGGATTGCTGGGCCCCAACGGTGCCGGCAAAACCACGACCCTGCGGATGCTGACGGGCTATTTCAAGCCCACATCGGGCCGGATCCGCATCAAGGATCACGACGTCGACGAGCAGCCTGTAGCGGTCAAGGGCCTGATCGGCTATCTGCCCGAGTCGGCCCCGCTTTACCCCGGGATGATGGTCTACGACTATCTCGGTTACATCGCCGACATCCGCGGCCTGCGAGGCGACGCCAAGGCCGGACGGCTCCGCGACCTGGTGGAGCGCTGCGGCCTGCACGAAATCATGCACAAAACCATCGGGGAACTCTCCAAGGGCCTCAAGCAGCGAGTGGGCCTGGCCCATGCCATGATGAGCGATCCGGAAATTCTGATTCTGGACGAGCCGACCTCCGGCCTCGACCCCAACCAGATCGTCGAAATCCGTGACATCATCCGGGCCATCGGGCAAGAAAAAACCGTCATTCTCTCGACGCACATCCTAAGCGAGGCCGAAGCCACCTGCGACCGCATCGTGATCATTAACAAGGGCCGCATCGTGGCCGACGACAGCACCGCCCGTCTTAAGTCCAACGCAGGCGCCACGCGGCAGATCGGCCTCAGCCTGCAAAACGCCGACGAGGCCGATATCCGCGCGACCCTGGGAGCGCTCGACGTGGTGGCAGAGGTTTCCACGCGGCCCGGTGCCGACAACGACGTCATGGACATCACCCTGGCGTGCCGCCACGGTAGCGACCCGCGGGCCGCAATTTACGCGGCCGTCAAGCAAACGGACTGGATTCTGCTGACATTCGTCCAGCAGGCCCGCGATCTCGAATCGATCTTTCGCGAACTGACCAAGGAGAGCTGAAATGCAGCAGGTCGTGTTCATACTTAAGAAGGAACTCCAGGATTTTTTTATATCCCCCATCGCCTACATCGTCATGGCCGTGTTTCTGCTGGTCACCGGCTGGCTGTTCTTCTCGGCCTTCTTCATTTTCGATCAGGCCGACATGCGCAATTTCTTCAATCTGCTGCCCATGACCTTCGCCTTCGTTGTCCCGGCCATCACCATGCGCCTCTTCGCCGAGGAACTCAGCACGGGTTCCTACGAAACCCTCCTGACGCTCCCGGTCACCTTCCGTGACATCATTCTGGGCAAGTTTCTGGCCGGCGTCGCCATGGTGGCGGCCCTGCTTGTGCCAACCCTCTTCTACCCGATCTTCATCGGTTTCATGGGGGAACTCGACTGGGGCCCGGTCATCGGGGGCTATGTCGGCGCCCTGTTCATGGGGGCGGCCTTCACCGGAGTGGGACTTTTCGCCTCGGCTCTGACGCGCAACCAGATCATCGCTTTTATTACCGGGGCCGTCATCTGCTTTGCCCTCACAACCATCGAACGCATGCTGTTCTTCGTACCCGGCGCACTGCTCAAGATCGTGAGCCACCTCGGCGCCAGCCTGCACTTCCAGAACATCGCCCGGGGCATCGTCGACTCCCGCGACCTGATTTATTTCATAAGCGTCGCCTTTCTGGGGCTGTATGCCGCCCATCTTGTGATGCAGGAGAAAAAATAAGGAGCTGACATGGCGGTCCGCCGATCCGAAAAATACATCAAGTTCTTGATTTACCTGGTGGTGGTCATGTTGATCAACGTCGCCGGGCAGACCCTGTTTTTACGCTGGGATCTTACAGGCAACAAAATCTACTCCCTTTCGGAGACCAGCCGGGAAGTGGTGGCCACCCTGAGGGAGCCCCTGACGATCAAGGTCTTCTTCAGCAACAATCTACCGGCCCCCCACAACAACACCGAGCGCTACCTGCGCGACCTGCTCGAAGAGTACGCCCTGAACGCCAACCGCAATTTCAACTTCACCTTCTTCGACGTCAGCCCCCAGGAGGGCAACATCGGTGTCCAGGCCGGGGCCAACCAGCAGATGGCCGACGACTACGGCATCAACCCCGTGCAGATCCAGGCGATCGAGGAAGACGAGGTCAAGTTCAAGCGGGCCTACATGGGGCTGGTCATCATCCACGGCGACGTGGTCGAGCGCATCCCGACCATCACCACCACCGACGGTCTGGAATACAAGCTGACCACCGCCATCCAGAAACTCAACAACAAGACCAGCGCCCTGCTGAACCTGAAAGAAAACATCCAAATCCGGCTCTATCTGTCCTCCTCGCTCAACAAGGTCGCCACGTACATGGGGCTCGACGACCTGCCGTCCTTCGCAAAGCGCCTGGAGGAAATCATCGCGCCCCTCAACCAGCAGGTCTACGGCAAGCTTGACTACGACCACATCGACCCGAGCGAAGACGCCCGAGGCGCCGAAACCGCGCGGGCCGCCAATATCATGCAGGTCAACTGGCCCGACATCCCGCAAGCCAATATCGCCGCCGGAAACGGCATGATCGGGCTCACCATGACATACGGGGACAAGCGCATTACCACCCCGCTCTTGAGCGTTTTTCGACTGCCCATCGTCGGCACCCAGTATCAAATGACGCCCATCGAAGACATGGAAAACATCATCAACGAGAATATCGAAGCCCTGGTCGACATCAACGAGAATATCGGCTACCTGGTGAGCCACGGCACCCATGTGCTCAGTGCCGGCGCTCCCATGGGCGGTCCGGCCCAAAGCCCGCTGGGGACCTTCATGAACTTGCTCTCCGACAGCTATTCCATCAAGCGCATCGACCTGCAAGAGGACCCGATTCCGGCCAGTCTGAAAGTCCTGATCATCGCTCGGCCCACCGAGTTTTTCACCGACTACGATCTTTTCCAGATCGACCAGGCCCTCATGCGCGGCACCCGTCTGGTGCTCTTTCTCGATGCCATCGGCGACAGCACCCCGCCCGGCCAGCCGGTGTTTCGCCAGCAGCCGCAGTTCCGCCCGATAAAAACCGGTCTGGAAAAACTCCTGGAAAGCTACGGCGTCACGATCCAGCCCTCGATCGTACTGGATGAAAATAGCTTTCGCCAGCGCCTCTCGGGTGACATGGGCGGCGGGGAACGGCCGATCTACTTCGCCCCCATCATCCAGAGTGCCAACATCAACACGGACGAGCCCTACCTGGCGAACATCCGCGGGTTGATCGCCCTCAAGATGTCGCCGCTCAAACTGGACGACGAGCGCCTGAAGACGAACGGCATCCAGGCCACACGCCTGTTTTCCTCCTCCGCGCAGTCCTGGGAGATGAGCGAGCGGATCACACTGGATCCCATGGCCATCGGGAACCCGCCGCCGCCGGAAGACCAGGAGCAGTTTCACCTGGCCTACCTGCTGAAGGGCAGCTTTCCCAGTTATTTTGCGGGCCAGCCCATCCCCGCGAAACCGGTCCCCGCCGAAAAACCGGACGATGACGCGGCGCAGATCGATGCGCTGCCCGACGATCCGGCACCCGCAACGGACGAAGTCGACCTGAACGCCATCGAGAGCGCCCCCGCGCGCCGCGACCAGGGCGAACCTTCCAAAATCCTGTTGGTCGGCTCCAGCGACCTGATCCAGGACACCATCCTGGAGGCCGGCGGGCGCAGCCCGAACTCCATGTTCGTCATGAACGTCATCGATTATCTGAACGATCGCGCCGGCGTGGCGGAAATGCGCAGCAAAGAACAGCGTTTCAATCCGCTCGAGGAGACGGAGGCGGCCACCCGGACGATGACCAAGGCGTTCAACGTCATCGGGATCCCGGTCCTCGTGGTGGTTTTCGGCCTTCTGGTCTGGTTGCGGCGAATGGCCCGCAAGAAGCGCATTCAGGCCATGTTCACGTCGTAACCCCCTTGCCGTCCGGAATTTGAAGAGGACCCAAGCGACAAAACGCCCAAACCCTCGCGAGGCTGACAATGAGGCTCAAAAAAGAATATCTGCTGCTGGGAATCGTGATCCTGGCCCTGGGGCTGTATCTGTTTTTCAACCAGCGGGATCGGGTGCACTATACTCTGCCGGAGACACCCCGCATCGAAACCGCGGACATTACCCGCATCGAAATCGAGAGGCCCGGGGGCAAACTTACCCTGAAACGTGCCGACGGCCAATGGCGTCTGCGGCCCGGTGACTACCCCGCCGACAGTGCCCAGGTGGCGCGCATGCTGAGCGCCATTGCCGATCTTACGGTGACCGCCCTGGTCTCCGAAACCCAGAGCTTTGCGCGCTACGACCTGGACGCGGACCGACGCATCGACGTGCGGGCCTACAATGAGGACAAGCTCGTGCGCCAATTCACGGTCGGCAAGGCCGCCAGCACCTTCCGCCATACCCATGTCCTTGTCGGCGAGGATAAAAACGTCTACCACGCCGCCGGCAGTTTCCGGTGGGAATTCGACAAACCCGTCGACGACCTGCGCGACAAAACGGTCCTGACCGTCGATCGCACGACGGTCAGCGCCATCAGCCTTACCACCGAAGGGCAACAGATCGTCGTGACCAAAGCGCCGGAGACGGCGAAACCCGCAGATGCGCAAAGCGATGCCCCGGCATCGCCCCCGCCGGCCGAAGGGACGACGGATGCCGCCGGGAAACCCCGCTGGCAAACGGCAGCGGGCGAAGCGGTCGATCCCGCGGCGGTGGACCAGCTGCTCTCAGCCCTCGACCCCCTTAAATGCAGCGCCTTCCTGGATGACGACAGTACGCCGGTCGAGGCCGCTCCATACTATCGCCTGGAACTCACGGGGGCCGAGACCAAAACCCTGGAGATCTTCAGCCCCGCCGCGGACACGGCATCCGATTATCCCGCACGCTCATCCGAGAGCCCCTACCGCTTCAAACTTTCCGAATTCGACGTCGCCAAGGTCAAGGATTTCCTGGCGGCGCTCACGAAAGCGGACGAAGGAGCCGAGTCCGAATCGCCGGCCACACCGCAATAGCTCGCCTGACAACCCGGACAGGCAGCGCGGTGGCCGTTCATGGCCGCCGGCGACGCTAACTGGGGCTGGCGCATCGGCCCGCTTCGAACCGCAGCCAGTTGATCATCGCCGGACTCGCCGCCGGAACCCCAGCGCGACACCCCGCCGGTGCCCGAAACGGCCGCTCCGGCGCCAAACGGGGATGGACATCAGATTCCGGACCGGCCGACGGCCTTCCGGCAACGGATTCTTGCCGTCTTGAAACCCAACCGAAAGGAGAATGCCATGCAAGCGACGCTCCTTGGAAAACGCATTCTGGTCACCCAGGCGGATACGTTCATGGGACCCGCCATCTGTAAAGAACTCAACGCCCAGGGCGCCGAGGTGATCGAGCACGTGGGGTCGCTGGCCGATCCCGAAGCGCCGGGCAAAACGGTCGCCGCGGCAGGAAGGGTGGATGTGCTTGTCGCCAACCTGGCCGTCGGTGCACCGACGACGCCGGCCGCGGAAGTCACCGACCGGGAGTGGGACGCGATCTTCAGCGCGCTCGTCCACCCGCTGCCGCGCCTCGTGCGCGCCGTCTTGCCGCAGATGGTAGCGCGCGCATCCGGTAAAATCATTCTGATCGGCAGTGCATCGGCCCTCCGGGGCATGCGGCGCACCTCCACCTACAGTGCCGCCCGGGGGGCGCAAATCGCCTACGTGCAGGCTCTGGGGGTCGAGGTGGCCAGGCACAATATTCAGGTAAACGCCATCGCGCAGAATTTCGTGGACAATCCCAGCTACTTCCCGGAAGATATCCAGGCCAATCCCAAATTTCAGGATCGTCTCAAGCGGGAGGTGCCGCTCGGACGGCTTGTGACGGCCAGCGAGGATGCATCCTTTGTGGCCTATCTGAGCTCCGACGCCGCCAACTGTTTTGTCGGTCAGGTATTCCCGGTGTGCGGCGGGTGGATCGCGCGCTGACCGCGCTTAGGGGCGCCCGAGCCGAGCCGCGTGACGGTGCCGTTCTGGCGGCGCGCGAAACACCGCCGGGCGCCGGGATCTTTTTCAACTGAGGCGATAGAGGCACTTAAGCGCATGGGATTCAGCCGCCTCCGGCCGGGTCCCTCAAGCCTTATCCATTTTCGACCAGGGGAGAGAAAACGGCGCATGCGGAGAGAACCATCGAACCCAGGGGCCCAACATCATCTGAAACGGCGCAACTTCATCGCCCAAGCCACCGAACACTTTCGCTTCCTCTGCGTTCGCCACGGTTACACCGGCCCCGAGCACACCTTTACCCAACAGGCCAACGGATCGATAACTTCGGATGCCCTGACCTATACCCACCCCTCCATCGACCGTTTGATTGTTCTCCGGAACGCCTATCATCCCGTCGATTACGGCTTCGAAGTCCAGTTTTACCGGTCGTCGATTTCAACCCAACCGGCGGACGGCGTGCTATTCTTTGGCGTGTTGAAGGAAGATCAGGATGTGGCCCAGAGCTACCTGGAAAAAGCGGCTCGAGCGGTCAAAGATAGGTTTACACGCACCATCGATGGCCACGAATGGGAGGAGCGTCCCAACCCGACGAACGAATGACAGGGACATCGTTGCCAACGGCCGGGATGCGACGCGGCTGGATCGTGGCCGTTTAGATTCCCTGCAGTCAAAATTGAAGCGCCGTCAGGAAAGTTCCGTCAAGTATGCGTCCCGCGTAAGCCACAGTTCTTCCATGCGGTACATGTGCCAGTGATCGTGCATCAGGATGTGGCGGGCCAGAATGTAGAGTGAGTAAAGCTCATATTCCGGGTGGCGGCCGGTCTTCTGCCAATTGATGTCGTCGGCGGATTCGAGCAGGTCCACCTGCTTGGCACGGTATTGGTTGAAAGCCTCGAACGCGGCCGTCATTTCAACCGCCGGCGGGCGTTCCTCGGCTTCGTCCACACCGGGGATAAAGGGAATGAACTCGGGCTGGTCTTCGCGCATGAAGCGCAAAATCCGCTCCAGCAGCATGGGCTGAACCTGCGCCAGGTGGCTAACGTGCTCGGCGATGCTCCAGCAGCCCTCGGCGCGAATACGATTGCGATCGTGGGCGGGGATGGTCCGGACAAAGGCCTCCAGAATCCGTCCGGAACGTCTCAGGCCTTCCAGGATATCGGTTCGATCCGGCATGATATGAAATTCCCTCCTGGGTAAGATTGCAGTTGACATAGGGCCATCGGATCCATGGACACTTGAATTCATCGGGATCGCAATCGTTCCTGCGCATCGGTACCGATTTTTTGGAGACCCGATTCCGGAGCGAAATTGCTATTCGCCCTCCTCCGCAATGGCCACCACCTCCGCCTCCGTGACCCGCAACAGTTCCATCGGGGTCAGCCGCAGCATGGCATCCACATCGCCCCCGCCCCCGTAAACCGTGTCCAATCGCGTCACGGACGGGTCCACAAGGGTCTTGAGCACCTGCCGGTGGCCAAAGGGCGGCATACTGCCCACCACGTAACCTGTCATCTCCACGGTCTGATCGGCCGAGGCGAATTTGACCCGGCCGCGGCCGATCCCCAGATGGGCGGCCAATTTGCGGCGGTCCACCCGGGCCGTACCGTTGCTGATCACAAGCAGCGGTTCGCCGGCCACCATGAAAACCAGCGACTTGATGATCTGCTCGGTCTTAACCCCCAAAGCCCGGGCCGCATCGCTTACGGTCGCCGTGTGCGCATCCAGGGTCAAAATCTGAGCGTCAATGCCGCCGCCGTCGATATACTGCTGAAGACTTTCACGGGTCAAAGTCTCGGACAATCGTCCCTCCATCATTTTGAAAGTTGAATGCTTGTTCCTCGATCGCGGGTATTCAGCGGGTCAACTGCCGGTATTTGATACGGGTGGGTACATCGGCGTCGGCACCCAGGCGCTCCCTGCGCGCGGCGGCGTAATCGCTCCAGTTCCCCTGGGAAAAGACCACCTGGCTGTCGCCCTCGAAAGCCAGGATGTGGGTGGCGATGCGGTCCAGGAACCAACGGTCGTGGCTGATCACCATGGCGCAACCGCCGAAACTTTCCAGGGCCTCCTCCAATGCCCGCAGGGTGTTCACGTCCAGATCGTTGGTGGGCTCGTCGAGCAGGAGCACGTTGGCGCCCTGGCGCAGCATCTTGGCCAGGTGAACCCGGTTGCGCTGGCCGCCGGAGAGGGCCGTCACCTTGCGCTGCTGCTCGCTGCCCGAGAAATTGAAGCGGGCTACGTAGGCCCGCGAATTGACCGGCCGGCCGCCCAGATCGATCTGCTCGTCGCCGCCCGTGATCTCCTCCCAGATGGTCTTGTCTGGGTCGAGCTGGCGTCCCTGGTCGACGTAAGCCAGGGTCACGGTGTCGCCAATCCGGATCTCGCCGCTGTCGGGTGCCTCCTGTCCGGTGATCATCTTGAACAGCGTGGTCTTGCCGGCGCCGTTGGGCCCGATCACACCCACGATGCCTCCCGGCGGCAGCTTGAAATCCATCGCCTCCACCAGCAGACGCTCCCCGAGAGCCTTGCGCACTCCCCGGGCCTCCACCACAACGTCTCCCAGACGGGGCCCCGGGGGAATGAAGAGTTCCAGGTCCTTTTCCCGGGTCTCGGCAGTCTGATCCAGCAAGTCTTCGTAGGCATTGATGCGGGCCTGGCCCTTGGCGCGCCGCCCCTTGGGTGACATACGGATCCATTCCAGCTCCCGCGCCAGGGTTTTCTGGCGGGCACTTTCGGCCTTGTCCTCGCGTCGCAGACGCTCCTGCTTCTGTTCGAGCCAGCTGCTGTAGTTGCCCTTCCAGGGGATACCGTGCCCGCGGTCGAGTTCCAGGATCCAGCCGGCCACGTTGTCCAGGAAATAGCGGTCGTGGGTAACGGCGATCACGGTGCCCGCGTAGTGCTGCAGGTGATGTTCGAGCCAGGCCACGCTCTCGGCGTCCAGATGGTTGGTAGGCTCGTCCAGCAGCAGGATATCGGGGTTCTGCAGCAACAGACGGCAGAGGGCCACGCGGCGCTTCTCGCCGCCGGAGATCACCGCCACCGGTGTGTCGCCGGGCGGGCAGCGCAGGGCGTCCATGGCCATCTCCAGGCGGGCGTCCAGGTCCCAGGCGTCGAGGTGATCGAGCTTTTCCTGGACCTCGCCCTGCCGCTGGATCAGGCGGTCCATGGCGTCATCGTCCATGGGCTCGGCAAACTGCATGTTGATCGCCTCGAAAGCCTTGAGCAGATCCACCGTTTCCTGGACCCCCTCTTCGACCACGGCGCGGACGGTGCGCTCCTCATCGACGAGGGGCTCCTGCTCGAGGTAGCCCACGGAAAAGCCCTCAGAGAGAATGGTCTCGCCATTGTAGTCCGGCTCGACGCCGGCCATGATGCGCAGCAGGGTGCTCTTGCCGGCCCCGTTGAGGCCCAGCACGCCGATCTTGGCGCCATAGAAATAGGAAAGGGAGATGTCCTTCAGTACCGGTTTTTTATCGTGGTACTTGGAAACTTTGATCATCGAGTAGATGACCTTCTTGGTGTCCTGGCTCATGGTCAAAAAAATCCTGTTTCTGGGGTGTTGCCATCACCATTCGACCGTCGACGTTACCATGGTTCGATCATTATCGCCGATCGGCGTTAGGCCCTTGTTACGCCCATGCCGGGCGCAGCGCACCTATCCGTTTTTTTCCCGCTTATAGGCAATGTCCGCCAAAAATGAAACCCCGGAAGGGTAAATGCGAAAAAACCAAGTCCCGGGAGGACCCGGGACCAAGCCATGGGGCGGCCCGAGAACCCGCAGGCCCGTATGCGGCGTATGGGCCGTCGCGCCTGTACCACGCGGCGCGGCCGCTTGTTTTTTTGAGAATATTATCAAGCCTCTCAGAATTGTGTCCGAGGGCTCAGTGGCTGATTTTGTTCTGGTTTTCGCTCCGGTAAGATTGGGCTTACAATATTCTCATTGATTTGCTCTTGAATCGCAGACCCGTCAACTTTCATTCGGGCACCAGACCGTCGCATCACATCGTATTTTATACATTTTTAGACTTTATTCCGACATTGGCAGACATTGGCACGCGCAGTGCAAAGAAGGCCACCGAAAGCCAATCGACGTGTTCAATGAATAGGGAGTCTTGAGCGGCAATGAAAAAATCGATCGAATTCAACATCAAACCCGATTGGGACGAAATCGAAAAAGTTCGCAATGAAAGCGCGGAATTTCTTCAATCCCACGATTTGTCCGACGATACCATCCATTCCTTGTCGATGATCATCAGCGAACTCATCGAAAACGGGATCAAGTATGGTGATTTTAAAATGGTTGCCGACAAGGTCGTGGTGGTGATCAACCTCGAAAGGAACACCGTCACCATCGAGGTGTTCAACCCCGTCGACGAGAGCGCCCTTAAACACCTGTCCCGGCTGGACCGCACGATCCAGTGGATCCGTGGCTATCAGGATCCCTTTGAAGCCTATATCAATCGAATCAAGGAAGTATCCCAAAAGCCCCTCCAGGATAATGAAAGCGGGATCGGGCTGGTCCGCATCGCCTACGAAGGCAACGCCCTGCTCGATTTTTTCGTTGGTGACAATAACCTGCTCAACGTGTCGGTGGTTTCGAACCTCGACGGAGACGATAGGAATCCATCATGAAAACCGCAAAACAATACACGAACAATTTGCTGACGATCGAAGTTGCCGAGCAAGAAACGAATATCGATGTCAAATGGGAGGGCAAGAGCATCGATCGCGAGCCCGCCAAATTCATTTCGCCGATCCTGGTCCAGATACTCAAATCGGCCAGCGAAATGAACAAAAGGATCGTTATGGATTTTCAGAATCTCAAATACATGAATTCATCCACCATTACGCCGATCATCAAGATTCTGGACCGCGCTAAAAAGGGGATGACCAAAATCACGATCCTCTATTGCAAATCGACCAAATGGCAGGAACTCAATTTCACGGCCTTGGAAATCTTCAATACCGACGACAATCGGCTGGAAATCAAAGGACTCTAGAAAATGATGAATCAGCGACCGCCACGCTTTAATGCCCATCTTCTGCAGGGGCAGTCCAAGATTCCGATTGAAGTGCAGTATGCCTCACGGTTTTCTCTGCTGATCCGGTTCTTTAACGGTTTTCCGAGTGATCAGGCGGCCGAATTCAATAAAATCGTATTCCAGCAAAACGGCGACAAAATCGAATTGGGGCCGTGTGAGTATATTGTCGAACCGCATGGTCAACATTTCCAGGGACGGCTGGTTTTCAATCAGGCCGTCTACGATCTCAACAGCCTGTTCTTCAAGGACAAGCTGGAAAAGCTTCAGGGCGAATTTTCCAATCTGCCGCTTATCCTGGCCCATAAGTCCAAAATAAAGGCGGCGTTCAAGGAATTCACCGCCAATCTCACCTACGATCTGACCATCTATAAAAATATTTTTGACAGTCTGGACGCGCGCTTTGCCGATGAACCTGCGCCGATCAAACACAAGGTCCAAACGGCCATCATCGAAACCGAGGGGCGCAAGTTCATGCGTTTTCTGGATCAAAAACTGGATGAATTCGAAAACCTGATCATCAATTACAGCCGTAAAGACCACGAACGGCACGGCTTTTACCTGCGCAAACAACTCTGGCACTTTCTCATGTGCGCCCCTTTCATGGCCCGCACCAATTTGAAACCCCGCGGCTACAGCGGGGACTCGGTGATGATGAAGATGCTCTATGACAACCGCTACGAGGGGGATTCGACCTTCGCCCGGTTGATGCACAAACATCCCAACGAGCACCCGGCCGCGCAGGCCGTACGCAACCGTCGCCAATTGATCTCAGAGATGCTGGGCCATCTCAAATCCGGGCGGCCGCCGTCAAGCGGGAACAAATTGCGTGTTCTCTCGGTGGCCTGCGGGCCGGCCTTCGAATTGCAGGATGTCCTCACGTCGGCCGAGGATTGCGCCAAGTTCCATTTCACCCTTCTCGACCAGGACAAGAGCGCGCTGTCCGAGGCGGCCTCCCTGCTGGCGAGGCTGGAGAAGAAATACGGCGCCGAGGTCGAGGTCGATCTGCTGAACGAATCGGTCCGCACGATGCTGACGACGCCCAAGCTCGACACGATGTGGGGGAAGTTCGACTACATCTACTCGATGGGCCTTTTTGACTATCTGACACCGCCAGTCGCCAAGGCGGTACTTACAAAGCTGTTTCAGATCCTCAGGCCCGGCGGCGAGATGGTGATCGGCAACTTTCACATCTCGAATCCCAGCCGCTTCTACATGGAGTATTGGCTTGACTGGGTGCTTTACTACCGTACCGAGCAGGAGTTCATTGACCTGTTAAAAAACGTAACTTCAGCCGAGTCCCGTGTCCTCTTCGAAGACACCGGCAGCCAGATGTTTCTGCACGTAAGAAACACGGAGCGCTGACAAGCAGCCCGTACTGAAGAGAACCAACGGCACTGTAACCAATGAGCGATACCGCAGAACACAAACTGAGCGCTGAAGAGCAGGCCTTTATCGATGCGGAAGACTTCGACCAGTTCCTCAACCGCATCATTCACGATTGGCTGAAGACACTTACCTTTCTGGTCATCACTCTCGTTCCGCTCTTCTTTATTCTCGATTACTTCATCGTCCCCCGAAGCCTTCTGGGGCAGGTCGGAATTTATCGGCTGGTCGCCACGTTTATCGTGATTGCCCAATACATCATCATTCGACTCACCGAGCCCAGCCGTTTATCCTACATACACGGCTACATCGTCTCGATCGTGGTCGGGGGCGTCATCGTGCTGATGACGCGTGATCTCGGCGGCTTCCAGTCCAGCTACTATGCCGGGCTCAACCTGGTGATCATCGGCGTCAATCTGCTCCTGCCCTGGAGAGCGGTGCATTCCGCGCTGAACAGCATGATCATCATCTTGATGTATACGCTCATCAACTCGATGGGTGTGGATATCGAGCGGTCCAATTACCTGATCAACAACTTGTTCTTTTTATGTGCCACCGGGATTATTGCCGTCAGCATCAACCATGTCAAACACATCCTGATCAGAAAAGAGTTTTTTCTGATGGGAGAGTTGAAGGCGGCCCGGGATTCCATCTGGAGTGAAATGGAGCTGGCCAAGAGGATTCAGACGGCGCTATTGCCCGACAAGGAGAAGGTAAAAGGATACCAGATTGCAGCCGCCATGAAGCCCGCCCGCGAGGTCGGCGGCGACTATTACGATATTATCGAAACGCCGCGGGGCGACAAATGGGTTACCATCGGCGATGTCTCCGGCCATGGGGTCGATTCGGGACTCATCATGATGATGGCCCAGACCAGCATTCTCTCCAAGGTCTACAACAACGGCGGCTGCAGTCCTTCGGAAATGCTGCAGGCGATCAACGGCATCATCCGTGAAAACATTTCGCGGTTGGGTTCGGACCACTATATGACCATGATGGCCCTGCGCCTCAACGCCACGGATATTACCGTCGCCGGCAAGCATCAGGATCTGGTCATCTATCGCTCGGCCCTCAACCGGACCGAAACGGTATCGGTGCCCGGCACCTGGCTCGGTATCATCGACGATATCGGCACCGGTCTGTCGGACGTCCGGGTCCGGATCGACACGGGCGATATCGTCCTGCTGTTTACGGACGGCATTACCGAGGCCACCAATCGCGACGGGGAGATGTTCGGCCAGGCGCGGCTCGAACAAGCCCTGAACGCCTATGCCGATATGCCCGTTGGCAAGCTGCGCGACCGGATCATCGACGATGTGCGATCGTTTCAGGATGAGCAGATGGACGACATGACCCTCGTGGTCATCAAAAAATAACCAAGCCGCATAGCCGGGTGTGTCATGATTAGAACCCACATCAAGTGGAACGACTTTGAACTGAATCTCTTTACGCTGGCTTTCAAGCCGGCGTTCGAAAAAGAGTTCAAGGAGCGGCATTTCACCCGATCCCTTCGTCAGGTGCGGGTGGCCATGCTGCTCTCGATCGCCTTTTTTGGCATCTTCGGTGTATTGGACGCCTGGATCGTTCCCGAGGTCAAACACCAGCTCTGGGTTATTCGGTACGCCATCTTCTGCCCCTATGTGCTGGCCATGTTCCTGTTTTCCTTCCACTCCGCGTTTAAACCGCGGATGCAGCTGTGTATCGCCTCGATCGTCGCGCTGGCGGGTTTTGGCATCGTGGCCATGATCATGCTGGCCCCTTACCAGAGCAACAATTCCTACTATACCGGCCTGATCCTCGTCTTCATTTTTGGTTACACTTTTTTCAAGCTGGATTTCATCTATGCCGCGTCCACCGGTATCCTGATTGTCATCGCCTACGAAATCGCCGCCATATGGTGGGCCAACACCCCGCTGCCCATCCTGATCAACAATAATTTCTTTTTTCTGGCCGGGAATCTGATCGGGATGTTCGCCTGTTATTCAATCGAACTTTCGACCCGCAAGGAATTCATCCAGGCCCGGCTGCTGGAATTCGAAAAACAGAAAGTCCACAAAGCCAACCTCGAGCTGGAGCACAAGGTCGAGGAGCGCACCGGGCAGCTGCTCAGAGCCAATAAGGTGCTCAAGCAGGAAATCGCCGAGCGCAACCGCGCCGAGGAGAATGTCCGCGAAAGCGAAGCCAAATATCGCAGCATTCTCGAAAGCATGCAGGAAGGCTATTATGAATTCGACATCACCGGCAATCTGAAGTTCTTCAACGACGCCTTCGCGGCCATTGTGGGCTATCGTCGCGACGAACTCAAAGACATCCATTATCGCCAGTTTACCGCGTCGCAGGCCCGTGCCAAGGTCTTCCGGGCCTTCAACAATGTCTACGTATCCCACAAACCTTCCAAGGATTTCGAATGGCGGATCATCCGCAAGGACGGCGCCAAACGCCACCTGGAAGCGTCCGTATCGCTGGTGACCAGTTCCGAAGGCCTGCCCAACGGCTTTAAGGGGGTCGTACGGGATGTCACCGATCGCAACCTGGCCGAGGAGTCGCTGAAGAATGCCTACAGCGAACTCAAACGAACCCAGTCGCAGCTCGTTCAATCCGGAAAACTGGCCTCGATCGGTGAACTCGCCGCCGGCGTGGCCCATGAACTCAACCAGCCGCTCATGATCATCCGGGGTCATGCCCAGTTGACCCAACGCAACATTGCCAAAGGGCAGATCGGGATCGAGGCGATATCCAAACAGCTCGAACCGATCGAGCGCAACACCAAAAGAATGATGCGCATTATCGATCATCTGCGAACGTTTTCACGTCAGTCCAAAGCCGAATACCACGCCCTGGATATCAACACGGTCATTGATGATTCGTTTCTGATGATCGGTGAGCAATTGCGACTGCGCAATATTACCGTAGAAAAACACCTGGAGGACGGGCTGCCCCAGATCGAAGGCGAAACCAATCAGCTTGAGCAGGTCTTTCTCAATCTGATCACCAACGCCCGTGACGCCATTACCGAAAAGGCCTCCGAGGAACGGGGGGAGGACGCTCCTGCGGATGTGATTGCCATCACGACCCGACGCCTGGAGAGCGATCAGCGCTATGTTGAAATTCTGTTCAGGGATACCGGCGGCGGCATAAAGGAGAATGACCAGGGAAACATCTTCGACCCCTTCTATACCACCAAGGAGGTCGGCAAAGGTACCGGCTTGGGTCTTTCGATCAGCTACGGCATCATCACCGACCACGGCGGCAAGATCGAAATCGCCGAAACCGACTCGGAGGGGACCACTTTCAGGGTCGTGCTGCCCATCGCCGGATCGCAAACCAAGAACCCGCCTGTTGAGGTTGAGAACACACGCCGCATTGCGTGAACCCGGCCATTATTGGAGCTTGTCATGCGAGAAACCATTCTGATCATCGAGGATGAAGCCGATATCCTCAATCTTCTCCGGAATCTGCTGGAAGGCGAAGACTATAACGTCATAACGGCCACCAATGGCCATGAGGGTCTCGATCGATTCCATGAGCATGATCCCGACCTGATCCTGACGGATGTCCGCATGCCCGTCCTGGACGGCATCGAGGTCCTGCGCGAGGTGAAAACCAAAGAGTC
>JAAUYG010035504.1_pt1 | contig 29354 bp, 23 predicted proteins | sample 7278091 | NCBI WGS metagenome assembly JAAUYG01 (sample SAMN14350201, study PRJNA611818) | marine sediment metagenome | isolation source: surface marine sediment (0.6m) | place: French Polynesia: Moorea | collected 2018-08 | reverse complement strand
GGTAGCTGGACTCAAACTGGCTTCATTTACAGCTCATTGCCGCCCTAGAATGGACCATGAAGTATAAAATCTGTAATGAAAGGGCAGCAGTGTGATGACAACAGCATTGTCCACCGTGGGTCCGAGTACAGGCTTTATGACAATATTGACGCGCACTTTTTGTTAGTTTCAGCTTTATTCTGTACAGTAATAGTGCTTTATGTCAGGGCATCGACTTGCCGCATTTACTGTTCAAATTTAGCTACGCTGCCTGTGCGTAGTTAGAAGAGTTCTGCGCAAGATATGTATTTTGTGTTTGGAGAAGTGTTTCTCACTCCTGCCACAGTGATCCGTGGCGGCGTATATATGGACTGCCTGCAATGTGCCAGAAATGAAATGAGAAACGCAATTCCCATCCACTATGGGAAGCGTTCCGTCACCTTCCCGTCTCTTCAGACACATGACGGATCCCAGGTTCATTTCCTGGCTACAAGTCGAGGACAGAGGGTCTGCAGGGACGACGCTGGGGCTTCCATTGGGTAAATTTCAAAACACCTACACCCTAATTGTCCCATAAAGCTCCCCGAACAATCCCCGAGGGGATGGTTTGGCTTTCAGTCCCATGAAAGGCGTCGCTGTTTCTTTCGTGACTACCTGTGATCAGCCGAGCTGAGACTGGGATTCGATACCGACAGAAGTCACCTCGCCCAGTGACTGGCTTTGTTCTATGAGATGAAGGATGCCTGCGTAAAAACAATGACGGAAAGGAGCAACGCACAGACAAGGGACGCCCCAATTCGTCAATCCGAACTGTCCACTTGCCTGGCATTGTCATATCTGATGACCTCATTAGTTGTCCTATGTGTCACGTAGCCTCTGTGACGAGGAAAGAAAATTGCATGTTACGGGTTTCTCGGTCATGCTCGGCTCTCATCTCTTGAAACCATCACCAATGCCATCTCCTGGGTGGCGAGCAGATAAAATGCTGCTGATTTTGACAGCGGTGGATGGATGTTTCCGCAAAGGTGTTGTTTAAAACGGCAGGAAAATCTAATGAGAAAAAGCCCTGCAACTTTCGCTCGGCGGTATCTGCAATCTGCAGCAGTGACACCATGATTGAAAGTCATGAAAGATGATTGATCACATACTATATATAGTTCACAGACAACAGAAATATGAGCGATACATTGCTTTATCCAGTGCCAACAATAGGGAGTGAGAATTATTAAGCTTACATTTTGTAAGACTGAGCTCAGTACACGAGTGAGCTTGCAAATACAGGAATGTCTTGAATGGTTTCCTGAATCCTGGGTACAAAACTATGCAATTGATATTTCGAATTACTTTCAACTTTGCAACGTCACATTAACTATGGTAAAGACTGTACAGTGACACCAGTACAGATCGAAACAGAGTAAAAGGACATTCAAATACATCGGGACCGTGTACAAACAGAGTCCAATGCATCAGAACACATCGAAACGGTGTACAATGGCATCACAGCACACCGAACTGTGTGCAAGCAAGGATGTTATCCTTGTAACATCCTTAGTGCAAGGACATCGGAACATACCGAAACCATGTACAACGACACCAATACACATTGAAACCAAAGAATCAAAATTTAATTTCGCACACTTATTTCTCGTAGGCATAAGGGCTTTGGTATGACCCTAGGCTACGAGTGTTCCGTGGAATGAAGAGATAAATGACATGGTTTAAATTTACACTATAATTGTGTTTCCTGCCTCGTGGTCACAGAATGGCGTCCCTCCGCAGGTAAACAGGGGGCTGTATCTCTGAGATATGATATGGTCTTCCAGGTTTTACAGCCAATCACGCCGCATTTAACGCAGGTCATATTCCTTAATCAGAGTTGCCATGATATACCCAAACCCCGCGGGAACGCAGAAATCGGTAAGCAGATTTGAAATCGGATCACCACACTGGCACGCGCTAACATAATGGCCATGCGCGCCTTTCCGTGAAAAAAGACTGTCGAAGAACACGGCTTTGGTGGGATTTTAGAGCTTTTACGGCCATAGTTTTGGCTTCAGCATGATTGCAGACTATTTTAATCAAACAGGTAGCTCAGGTGTACGTGGAAGAAGAGGAGCAGGCACACGGCAGAATGATTGATCGAAAGACGTCGTCCGTTTATTAAGTCTGAAGAAGAAGGAACGCCAGAGCAAGGGGAGAGATGGTGTGTGTGTGGATTTCCCTGTTCCGAAGGCCCACTGTGTGGACAAAGGGACGATTCACCTACTTTGTGGCGAAAAGTCTGACGGACGGACATTTGATACACTTACAGCGACGGCAACAACATGCACATTAAAGCGAAATTGCTCGTCCAAAATTCATCAAAAATCACCCAAGACCCTCAAAGAAAGGCAGTACACGGCGATGAGAAAGTAATTACATGCAAAATGTTATCAAATGAAAAGAAGGGAGCAGGTGAAAAATGAAAAACGGGGGACTTCGTGAAAGTACGGGGACAGCAGCTGCAAAACGGGTCCGAATTTGGCGCGGTATTACGTGTGTGACCGTCATAGCTGATAGGAGAGAAATAGAGTGAGGCAGAGAGATGCTACTATACTATTTATAACTCATCTATAAACACAATTAAAAATCATTTTCTTGCCTACGTCGCATTGCGCGCGCTTTTCCCTCTTTACATTAATAATTTGGCAGGAATGTCTTTGGAGTAGAGAAGAATAATTCATTGTAGATATTTTTTTATGATAAAGTAGACATCATCATCTGTACCGTGTCCGTGGTGGGGGTTACGGACACATGCACAAAGTGTACTTCCCAGGGAAAACTGCCTGACGGAGACTGGTGATGGAGGATCGTGTCAGTCCTCTGATTTCAGCTCGCTGTGACACTGCAGCACCGTGAGAGGATCCTCCCTGTACACAAAAGTAAGATTGATCGAAATGAAACCAAAAAAATTACCACTCGTAATCTTCACAACGTAAAACACAAGTCAGTAGAAACACCACGAAGACCTTCACCAAAAGGCCTTGGGGATGTTCACGATGCTAGTGAATTTTGCAATCTTTCGCAGCTCTTGGTTCTTGTTCTGACGTTACTGGAAAAAAGATGGTTTCTTCTTTGAACCTGAGGTTATCAGTGAGAATAAAGACGCAAAACAAAGTTGGGAGTTCCTTATCTAGACTGACGATCTATATGTCACACCGCAGGTTATCACTGTCTACCTGGATGTGACTGTCTCGAGAAGACATCCATACCTTCACTACTAATGTCAAATGTACTGACAGGGACATTGCATACCTTTGTCTCAAACCTGAATACGACAGTACGACAAGTTTGTTGTTTCGATAAAAAATTGCCCCCAAAGCCCGTATTTGCTGGTATATTTTGGTGATGAATCAGGCTACATATACACATTAAAAAAACTCACTCGGACTCCATTGTTTATCATAGACTGTTGTAAGTAGGATTCCATGCATGGCCACACATCTTTAATAAAGACGTCAGATACAGGCTTCACCATTTCAGGGCCGAGCGGTGTAGTGTCACAGATCACTTCAGTGTAATAGCGACAGAGAGATCTCCAGAGGGCCAATTGTCTGGTAATGGAGACACAAAAACATTCCGACACCTCGGTTGTTCCGAGATAAACTGAGAGACAATAGCCTCCGATATATCGTGACAAGGCTCACCTGCAGAATTCCTCCCCTTTGCTTTGTCTACCCTCGACAGACGCACAATCGGCTGATAGCAAAAAGATCGAACGCAATAAAGTTGTCCGAAGGACACTAAAGGGAAGCGAGATTTTTTGTTTTCCGTCAATTTGATGTAAGTGTGGCGTCATGGATTGAATGCATGTATGTATATACGACAAATAAAACGCCGGAAGGGGTTCGTTTTTGCCAAGAAGGTGGTGTAGCACCAGTGTGATTGTCTTCGATATAGCTGAGGAATGAATATGAGTCGTAAGAACGACAGTAAATCTAACATGATCCAGGTATGTCAGATATGAGATGACATTGTGAGTTAGGGGTTGAAATGATTGATAGTCATTACTAGTGCATCAATATGTCTCCAAAATTGGTGTCCCTGCACATTAAACAAAAGTGTGGCCATGTCCAAATGTGTACAGAAACGTATTTTAGTATCTAAGCGCATAACTAAATAGAATGAATGCATACATGTCTATATATACAAAAAGCGAAGGGTGCAAACGCCAAATAATTATAAAATGTGACCCAAATACTAAGTCGTAATATGAATCATGGCGAAATACGATCACCAGTACCTGCAGATCGACGATGTTGGTTTCTTCCGATAGACATTTTTAAAGAGTGGCAAGCAGACATGTAGAGAATCGTTTTCGCTTTTAGTTTTGAAGTGGTGCAACTTTAATATGGCCACTGCACGCAAACTTCCCATTTGCCTGATTTAAGATCAATTGGATTTTTTTTACTAGACAAAATCGGCCATCATTGTGACGACGCTCAGAAAGCAAAGGTCATGAATGTTGCAATCGATGCCCAATCGTAGCGTTAGGTTCCCAATGCCTTACATGTTGTCGAAAGCAAAACTTTAGCTGCTGATAAATCGCCGACTTGATTATCGCCGATTATTTACACCCCGGTATAAGTTCGAGCGCACACTGTCTCAAAGCCTACTCCAACCAAAAGCCCCTTTATGCAATTTATGGATTCGCCCAGAGCCACGTAAACTCTGTCATGTTCCGTCTGAAATCAGATGTCAATATTTGGGGCAGCGGTTTTATTGCCGCATAATGGATTTTCTGCTCCGATATTTCATAGAAATCTCGACCAGCCAGGAGTGCCTGCGCACAGTGGTCTTTGCAAAGCACTCTTGGAAATTATAAATGGAAGTGGTGTAGGCAGCATTGCCAGAAACTAATGAAATCGCTCTCATCCATATCCTAATTTTCATTGCAACACGGCGGTTATTAATAACTACAGACTATCATCGTTTTGATGTTGCTTACACTATTCCATACTCGCTCAAGTTAGGTCGTGTGACAAGGTCACGTGTTTGCCAATTAGATCCCGTAATGGGGTCACGTGATCGAACGCTTCCGGTGCTTTGATGGTAAACGGTCAAATAGATTTTCCTGCCATTTGGAATTTCTGAATGGACAACTGTAGCTAAAGTCTCCGTCATTTTCCATTCTGAACTGATGGTCTGTGCTGGCTTATATAGACCAATAACAGGGATTGACCACCCAACGTGCCGGGATGTCGATAAGGCGTTCTGTGGGGTTTTGTCAACTCGCCTGACACGGAGTGAGTGGTAACCAGCTGATTCCGCTGCCACAGAACATTCCCATGTCCATTATAACATTATAGATCGTGGCCTACCCCCTCTCCCCCCGGTAATGGAATCAGACTTAAGTAGTCCCTTTTCTCTCTCGCCTTTCATCCCTACTTTGGTACAAATTTCATTAACGGTAAGCCCAGCTTATCCGAATGGGGAAAGGTTTGATCGGTGGACCTTCTTGGGCTGAAGTAGCTCTTATGAAGACTTGGCTCGCGTAATAATCTTAAGAAGATAAATGCCAACAGTCAGAAGGTACACAGGGGTACAAAAAAGGTAGAGCTCCACGAAATCAAATCAACGTCCTTGGTTATGTCAATGGGGGTCGAAAATAGAATATGACAGTAGTATATAAGACAATCATCTTTTAATAAGAGCATTGCACATATTGAGGAACTGCGCCCGTTTGCCAGCATCAGGTTAGGTTGATCCAACTAGTCCATTTGGCTTAGAAAGGGTTGCTACTGATTACAGGTATACCAGTAGTTTCTAAGCGTAGTTCGTCATCACCGATATTCCCTGGGTCCATATTCAGTGTATGATTTCCACGTATGTGATGCCCGACCCTACTGGTTCCCGGGTAAATTCTTGAGGGAGTGGGGTATTTAACGTAAACCCCTGTCTCTAAATTGGAACTCGTTACGTACCACTTTAAAAATATGAAATATGGCACTTTGTATTGAATGTATTTGGTGGGTGCCGCCTTGCATATGGACCCTAAAGGGAAAAAATACCGGGTGCCCTTATGAAACAACAACATACAGATGTACATTAAGCATTACAAGTTGAACTTCTTAAACACCTATGTCTGGATTTGCCGTCTTCATTTCACATTGTGGTTCTTTTGAGTTCTTTTCCTTTTTTTTGGGGGGGGGGGGGAGCTCAGGGAAATGGGGACATTGGAACCTAATCTAGGACACCGTCACTTTCCCACAGGATATATGGTGACAAGGCTGTTGACTAGGCCTAATACCGTCTCAGCGGCGTTACGTCAGTTGATCAGGCAGCTGCCAGCAACCACCTACAGCTGCGGCTCAGCCATTCCACCACACAAAGCCTAGCCATGGGAAAGGAAATTAAAGCCAGCCTTTGCATTGCCTGGTGAGTTTTGAAAGGAGACAAAAAACTATTAGGGTAGTGCTTAAGCCAGACCTTCCGTATTGTGTGATTTAGCAGTGACCATTGACGCGGCGTGGCTTTTGTGGATGAACGTTGGTGTAACCGTTCCACGGTTAGTTTAACAGGAGACCATATTGGCCCTCTTTCCCACAGGAAAGCCATTCCACACACACACACAAAAACGAGACACCCATGTCATTAGTGGTCGGGATGTCACCAGTTTGCAGTCACCTTCGCCACGGCCAGTGTTAAGAGCATTCGCAACTTGATGAACGGTAACAATACTCTCCACAGCACCCAGTGATTAGCGCTGTTTATGGCTAAATAAGCGTCTAAGCGCGCCCCTATAATAAAGTGTTTGTTTTTCTTTCCGGGTTGGGACTGGCTACGGCATGGGTCCAGTAAGACCCGAGGGTGTTTGGGTTTTGGACACCCCGTGGTGAGAACAAGCTTGTCAAGCGGCCAAGCGTTCAGATGACAACGACTTGGCTGCATTCTCCTTTCCCTGGCGCTGGTTGCCAAGGTGGCCACGGCCATACCTGTACGACGGGCACCCGATGACGAATGCTGGCAGGTTCGTCATTGCAAACTCGACGTATGCAGTGGCTTCAGCGTGGTGAATTACTTCCGCATATGTTCTGTAGCAAGAACAGAAATGCATATTTTTGTGTGCGTGGACGGCGGTGAATGCCGCGAATGTGTTCTTATTGTGCGTGTTGTCACGGGTATGTCAGGTTTATTCACTGTGGTCAAACCAAAGGGTAACAAACCGAACACCTACACACATACAATATATTGGAAGTGAACGTACCTAGTTATATAAAGGAAGGGTAGGTTTACGTCATCACTGTGCCAGGGAATCTATCAACGCTAGAGTAAACACGACATGAAAAGAAAGACTAAATATGTCACGAAAAGAGCAGGAACTTGTCGCCAAAGGCAACCATACTTGGTCTCTGGAAAACTCTGCAGAACTAACTGATGAAGTGGAGTTTGCCTTCTCCGGGTTGTCACCTCCAGCCAGGCAGTCCCCGAGGCCTTCATTCTATAGTGTGGCATTGAGGTCTTCATTCCCTGTAGCAGCTGGCTCAGGGAAGATATATCTCCCTCTTACAATGCCCTCTAACCATGATTGAACGACATCCCTAAATGAAAGCAGTTCGGACTCATTCAATCCACTGGAATTAGTCCTGCAAAAAAGCTGCGTGCCTTGTTAATAGTTTATTAATTTCTCTCAAAGGATTTGCCAATTACTTTTCAATTTCTTCTCTATACCGGGAGCGTGACAGATCTGGCTAGGAGCCGTATTCCTCTGGCGGTAAATAATCGTAATAGAAAAGAATCGGCAGACAAATGATTTTGTAAGACAGAGATGACACGGGGTGGGCAAGGTACGCCACAGCATTGCCATGGCTGCCGGCTGCACTGCATGTCTTCAGTTGTGGGAAGCAGATGATGCGCTGAGCATGCACAAAACAGCGGTGGCACGTGGGATGGGACAGACAGAAGAGCATATGAATAGATCCTAAGCCAGGGCTTTCTTTCTCTTCCTTCTTTTTTGCCTATTTTATCCTTCAGGCGGCTGGTTTCTATGTACTACTTGTGTTGCACCCCAGCGCCATCGTTTGGTGTATCACATTACACCGTATCGACGTGTGAACAAAGGTTTGAAAGGAGGGTTAAGTCTGAAGTGTCTCCATACACTGCTCAGGGGTAAATTGGTGAAATCGACCAATGACATACTTGTGAAATCTTCCATCACCGTTTTGGTTTGTAACATAGCGGTTCCAGTGCCCATAAAATGTAATAAAACCACCTAAAGCACATCGAAACGGAAATTAAAACGTCATTCACACAAATGTCACCGTGTACACGAAAAAAAAAGACAATTCAGCAGAGTAATATAATAGATACGTATCTCATTCATCCTAACTTCGCTACCCTTTCCCCCCATTATTCTACGAATGAGCGTCACTGGCTTCAACTTGGCAGTCGTAGTGAAATTTTATCCGTCCTATCGTAAGAGTTACAAGACTGGGCTTATAGTAATGGCGGGTTGTGGTGTTTGCTCCATTAGACGTCTTCCCGTGTCTCCTAGTGACGGAGGCGTCTCGAGGACGTGTGTCGTCTGCCTTCCGCTCTGCAGCAGCAGACGACTTTTTACGGGGAACGCGGCATCGCTCTGTCGTTAGGAGCAAGCCTCTTTCTTTGGGGGATAATGAAGGGATGTAGCTTCCCACATTTCGGAGCTGGGAGGTACCAGGGGTTGGCCACGGAAGGAATTATAAAAATCAGTCGTCTAATTGGCGAGGCAATCCTTCTCACTGACTTAATCATAGTCAGTTGTCTCTTTGAAATATCTGAGTGTACGTTTTATCCATTCATCCATCTTTTTCCCTTTGTTTCATCTCCTTTTTATTCTTTACATTGGTTCTGTGCTGCTGTTCATGGCGTATATTTTCCTTTTATTTGCACTTATTGCACAAAAATGTCAAGTACAGGTCAAAGCTATGGAACTTCTAAAGCTAATGGTACTGTCACATGCATCCTATAAGGCGTTCTATGTGTAGTTCCTCTTATTTTGTGGCGTTGGATGTGAAAGTTGAACCAATGTACTTCAAATCACCTGTCGGTGTGTCCTTTGACACTCCTAGATTAAAATGTTCCGTAGTTGCAAGTTGTTTTCGCTTTGTCTCAGATGCAAATTATGCACATGTAGTCACTGCTGTTAATATGTACATTTAACTCTTCCTTCCCTGTGACTTGCAGTATTTATCGACCAATACCAGAACTACCAGGTGCAGATCAACGACGTGTATGTGACACGTGGAAATACAGCTGTGTTCACGTGTTCCATTAATCCCTATTTCGTTAGGGATTACGTCACTGTTACGTCATGGACCAAAGGCGGGAATGACGTCAGTACAGGTAAAGTCCAATAGATGTTAATTGTCTTTATCAAACAATGTAAAAACACGCGACCTGTCACTAGTAATTAAAATGACAGAGTGACGCACATAACTAAAATTGCCAAGCTAAGATTCAGCACCAGAAATGAAAATGTAATGCGATTGCTTGTGTTTTCGCTTTTATTGGATGGCAGGACTAAACTAGTCAGCATCTAAAAGCTGAAACATCATACGAGAGGTACAGCTACATGTATATTTGTGTCTGTTTGCTTCTTTCCTACAGCCGCTGTAGTTCCACATCTACATGTGCAGGGAAGAAGTAAACAGACACACATTTCATGGTTGTTTCTTTAATATTAGAATCTGTCGTGCGATATCTGGGTTTTTCAGCTCTTGGATGCTGGATATTTTAGTCCTGTCATACTAGGATTGTATACCATAGTTTTCTAATTCACATAAAATGCACTTTGCCTTCCTGCACACTTTCTGTGCGTGATAAAGTGTAGTACAGGTATTTTTCCCTATTATATAGTCATCCATTACACTTCGTGCATTACCGTACATTTTTCATGTGGACGCTCGAGCGTTTGACCCTGAAGGTATTTACAGGACTTCTGGGCATACTATCCCCTTTGCCCTGTAAGGTTGTGTAAGGTCTAGCGTGACAAATAACCTGTCTCTTCAGCCTGTGTTAGGGACGCGACCTCGGAGCATGGCCGGAGGGGTCAAATTTCTGCTGCAGACACTGCGCGTAGTATCCACCGGGTGGCTAACTTTATCTCAAGCGAAATCATTTGGGCAATGTCATTGTCGAGTTAAATGACAGTCTCCTTTGGTTGCCTGCTCCGGGCAAAGAAAAATTGATTTTCGGGAGCCATGGAGGGCAAATACAAGCATGTCAGCAACACGAACCGCATCATTATTTTTCTTTATGGCTATAAGAGTTACAAATGTGCTACATGAATTATGGCTCTCATTCGATCCTGTACAACCCAGTACAATACCACTGAGTGTTCCGACTTGTATCATTCAGGCCTGAAAGGTATTATCTCTTATCGTGACAAAATTTCAAATAAAAAAATAACGGACGAATTTGCGGTAAAGCAGCGCCAGAAATTTCAAAATTATGGTACTTCTCTATGAATTGTCAAACGCTGAATGGAAGTCATCCAGGGCGGTTTGTAAAATGAAACCCAAGCTTTCGCGGTTACATGAAGTTGGGCAGTGGAATACGGGTCTTCGACTTTAACATCAGTTTGAGCATTGCAGGATGTGAGCCTTTATAGTAATGGTTATATAAATTCCTATAGCACCTTAATATTTTTTGTAATGCAGTCTCAAAGGATAAAAAAACGGAGGTCAAAAATCTAGTTGTCCATGGAGGGCAAATACAAGCATCCCGGCAACACGAACCCCGCATCATTATTTTTGCTTTATGGCGAAGAGTTAGAGAAATATGCTACATGAATTATGGCTCTTATTCGATTCTGTACAACCTAGTATACCACAGTACCACTCAGTGCTCAGACTTATATCATCCAGGCCTGAAAGGTATTATGGCTTGAAAGCTAGAAAGGCTTGTTTCATTCAGGCCTTAAAATGAGGCCTGAAAGGCAGTCGGCAGGCCGTGCCATTCAAGGGAGATAGAGTTTGGAAAGTATGCACTTGGACACTTTTATGGTCCAAAAAGATTACCTGCTATGAAGCAACTGCATACCGGTATATGATAAATCGCCACTACTTTAAATTTAAAGCAAAATCTTTACGCAGCTGTCCGCAAGGTCATAACATGTTCGTTTTAATCTTCCCAATGCACCAAAGGTCCAATTAACTTCAAATATTTTGCGTGCACTTGGATTCTGTCGCTACATGCATTAGAACTGATACAGTGCACTGTGTCAAAGACGATACTTTAGGTTAACCGATAACGTCTCAGCATCCTTGTATTAGCGCCCGACATAAGTTAGTGACAGAAACCTGGAACTCTTTGCCATGTACTATAGTAGTACAATTAGTACATGTATGCCACATACTTCGGTCCCAAATTGCCATTCTCTGCCATGTATTAAATTGTGTCCATTCAAGACCACCTGCAATATAAGATCACGCTTTCTTTATGCCGTCAGTGGTCTTAAAATAGAGGGAACACTGCGTCAGTGAGCCTGACGTTTGTCGGGGCCCTTGTTCTGGCATTGCTTCCATTTCACGCCTTAGTTCCTCAAAATATTTCAGGCGTGTACACAATTTCACACATAGCCTAACCATACCATTACACGACGTTGCCTGGTCACATTATCCGTGTTTTGACAACCGGCTAGTAACGTTGTAATTACGCGATAAATAGAGCGAGTGTCCGAGGTTGTCCCCCGGAAAAAAGGCGCTTTCACGTAGCGTCGGCAGGCGTAAATCACGTCATCGTCATCAATATAACGCCGGCGGCAGCTGTTGGCTGCTAATCCGCGACGCAGCGAAGGGAATGATTTTGAGTAAAGGATACACAAGAGCGCGTGGTAACACGTGCTGAAATTGGGCTTATCGAAGTAAAAATTTTAATTAATCGCGGACGGTGCGGCATTGAAATCTGGGAAATCGCGTAAGCGACGACGCGTAATGGAGATATTATAGGGACGTTCACCTGTTGATGGTTGAATGATGAGCAGGCGATGGTCCGCGGCCGGTTGTTACGGCAGAGGCGATAGCGTCGCCCCACTCACTCAAGAAAAGTCAATTTTTAATACCAAAGCAACCTCAAGTACTGTAATGGAAAACACACCCTCCTCAATTCTCAATATTACTTGAAACCTGACGCCTGAACAGGGTATAGATGACAAAATATATACATTAGAATAGAAGAACGCTTTGCTACATGTAGATATTCAGTGTTATGGCTGCTAGCCTGAAGAGTACCCTATAGCAGTTTTATTAAATTAGCTCTTTCTCTATTGAGCTGTACCGTGTGAACAAACACATTGAGTTGTCTCCCAAGTGCAAATTGGTGCTGCGAACGAGGAGCGTCGATTGGGGGATCAACATAGCCAAGTATGGGCAAAAACGAGTAAACAGAAGTACAGGTAGCCTACAGACGGGTGGGGATGGGGAGGGGGTATCATGAGCCAGGGTGAGGTTGGGGGGAGGGGGGAGATGTCCAGAGATCCTCGCGAGGGCAAACATCCGAACGGATGGAGCCCCTGTTTTAGGCCAATTCCCCGTCTTCCGTTGCCTCATCCACGGCACAAGGACATCAATACCTGGCATGTCAATGCGTGGAGAAAAGAGCCCCGTAAAACGAGAACAAAAAGCGCCGGGTCGGTGTAGGGAGCTTTACGACACATTCCCCCGTCTCAAGCCTCACCGTACGTTACGCTGGTCTCAGATTATTGGATTAATGGAGACTGGTAAACGACACCGAAATCAAACACTGAAAGTGGCTAGGCTCTAAAAGAACCGATAACGACCATAAATTGATCGACGCGGAACGCGGCGCTTAACCTTTGCTTTATGCGGTGCAAACGGCTAGAATTCGCTTGTAAAGCCGTAACGACAAGGCCCTGTCACTGAATGTATGACGAATTTCTGGGAGCCATGTTTAGAGTGCATTGGGGGAAAAGTGTGTCTAAATTGGGCACCGTGTGGTTACTGGATAACCAGTCTGGCTAGCCAAACAGCTCTATTTAACGGATGCCTAGATATGATTCAAATTCATTCACTGTGACAAAGGCTGTCGTTATCTTTAAGCCACTGGTTCAAGGACATTTAATCTCCAGTGTAAACTCTTCACACAGTAGGCACGACCCGTACGTAGGAAAAAAAATCATTGTCACTGCCCTCACGGCAGTACTTGAGAACAATGGCAATCACTGATATTTTAATGTCTTTTGTTATTACCAGCTGTTCTTATACAACGTGACTGCTACAGAGAAAAAAATCTCAATACAGCCACTAGCAGTCAGTGGGCAAAAAACGTTCTTGTACTCCAGCTCATAAATCTTTTCTCCCATCAGATTCGTAGCAGACTCCTTGATAGGTAGGGGGTGTTTGCTTTGGATTATAAATGTGTGTGCAAGATATTTGACAAGCGGCGAGGGTCGACTCTCCTTTTCCATTCTCCTTTCATCGATTTCCCGTTTCTTTGCCAACCATAGTGGTAATGCTCGCTGGTAATGCCAACCCCAGCGGAAGTCACTCAATCCTAAGACGATGAATTTTAGACGGCCATTTTAGGGGGAAGAAGATCTTTGCATTCTGTCTTGCTGTGTGCGTTGTGATGCGGTGTCACGGACTCCTTGTAAAAGAACACGTTGAGGTGGGCCCAAGTTTTGCTTAGTGCGTAATTTTAACTGTAGCCCGCACATCATGGGCTTGTTGCGTGAGTGTGCTCAGGGAAGGAAATATCCCGGGTGTTGTGGTGGGGGTGGGGGGATCACAATCCGTCACATGGTAGCTGCATTCTCGTCTTTGTTTCATTTTTTTTATAAGGTCAGTTGACTTTAATGGTACTGTACTTGCTTTACATATGACGCGGCAGACCATGCGCACACTTCGACCTTTACAAGCCATGAATATTGTGTCAATGGTGCCCAGAAACCTTCTTTTTTCATTATCCGTCCTCCGTATTCAGTTCACATAAATGTACATCCCAGATTATCTGGTAGCCATCGCTTTCTGTTATGTGCCATTTTCCGTAGTCTTTACACTTTTTTTAAAGACAATTTAGTGGTTTGATTTCTAATTGGCGATAAATCGAGCGTGTAGGATTTTGATCCGCGTCACAGTTTTAACCTGTTAATCAAATACAATGTAAAATATAAGCACTTCTACAGTCTATTACGACGTAAATAAAACATTCTAGTAGCGTGGATCCATGTTGTTACATTATTGGGACTACGAGGGCTCGTGGAAGCCATGCTGTACCTTTAATTTGCCAGACTGAACTGAATTGGTAAAATCACACTTTAAAGCTCTTTCTGTTTTGCAGATGAGAGATTCAGTGTCTTGCAAGGAGGCAAACTTCATCTGCGAAACGTGCAAACGGACGACAGTTACCAATCCTATCAGTGTGTCACACGTAATCAGCTAACGGGAGAGGAGAGAACGAGCCAGCACGCGACTCTATACGTCATAGGTACGCAGACAACCAGAGTAGCTCACGTGATTGGATGTTAGCATATATAGGGAGCTTTTAGTGTTGAATTTTGTTTAAAAAACGCTTTGTTATGGCGGTAGTGGATATTGCCACTTTAGAAATGATTATATCGAGACTCTGGTCTTTGCAGACCCAGTGAATTCCACGCCCGACATAGCAGACGCTGTGACGTCACTGATGGCACGTGAAGATGAGGCCGTGGAGCTGCCGTGTGCTGCCAGTGGTTACCCCATACCTCGCTACAGTTGGACCAAGGGCGGAGCGTACGTGTCACTGAGCCACCATGGCCGACAGCTGGTCTCCGGCAATCTCCGGATCCAGCACGTCAAGCAGGGGGACGCCGGAGAGTACATCTGTATCGCGGAGAATTCTCTCGGTCGGCGTACTGCCAAGATCACTCTGCGAGTGACCTGTGAGTATTAAACTGCACTCTGAATGTTCACGTTTGTTGAAGACTCGTTCCATACTGAAGGTGACAGACTGATTGTAGTGGTTAACATAGCAGAATATTCTTGAATTACAATATCCATTATCAGACCAAATAATTTCCGTAGTATAAGAATAGGAGAAAACCGAATTGTGCAAAGTTTTCAATGATTTGGTTTCTGGGGTGTACAATGTAGTTGTCCAAAATGTAACTCTTATTTATTGTCTTAAGTCAACATTCTGGGCAATAAATATGCTTGGGTATAAAGTGTTTACCAATATACTGTGGAGAATTCTATATTTAATACATGTGTTTTATACTTCACACATTCCTGTCTAATGCATGCACGTCCATTGTGTTCTCTCGCAGCGCCTCTCTCGGCGTACATCGAGCCACCCCTGCAGACGATAGACGTGGGATCGGAAGCCATCTTTAACTGCACGGTGTACGGCCATCCTGTCTCGGGCGTACAGTGGTACAGGGACGGTCGTCCCCTGGACCTGGATGACAGAGTGACCCTGGAGTCTGAACAGGTTCTACGGATAACGCAGGTCCAGAGAGAGGACAGGGGGATGTATCAGTGCCTGATCCGGAATGACAGAGAGAACGCCCAGGCGGCAGCACAGCTAGCCATCGGGGGTAAATATAGCAACCACTTGTGCCGGGCTCAGATCTATGTGTATGTCCACAATGTTGTTAGGTTATAGGTTTCCTTGTGGTTGGGCAAGCTGGGCCAAGAACCACGTACGTGTTAGGGGAGGGGGGAGGGATGAAGGTGGGGTCTTCGGGGGGGGGGAGCAGCTGAGGGTATAATGTAACTTTTTCTCAACGATCTATTGATCTGCAATAGAGCACACACCACAGGGTTCATAAGAAGGAAACATGAAGTGTGAAATATCAAAGACCTACTAGTAAATAACAGGTCTATGGATTCGTTGTTTTATTAACTGTTCCTGAGACTGGATGTATTCACATTATCATAATACAACAAATCAAGTCATTCGTGAACTTTATTGTTTCCTTTCTAGCTGCCAAACCTTATATATTCCAAGCGTTTGAGACTCGGTATAACCGGCCGGGATCCAGGGTGTCCCTGAAGTGTGCCACCACAGGGAACCCCACCCCGTCCGTCCTCTGGACCCTGGATGACCAGCCTCTCCCCCAGGACAGTCGTTACTCCCAGAGCCAGTACCGAACGTCACAGGGTGACGTAGTCTATTACCTCAACGTCACCAACGTCAGAGTTCAAGATGGCGGCGAATACAAATGTTTGGTGTCCAATAAAGCTGGCTCGGCACATCATCGTGCCAGAGTGAACATTTATGGTAAATATCCCTCCAACGGTGGTCCTCGGATTTTAAATAATTACTGGACAATTAGTAAACCAGTTGAAAAATTTAATAATAAATGTTGCCTTTCCTGGTCGTGACAGCAGTTTTTCAATTGTCGCAAATGCGTTACTGTGGCTTATTAAACCACACTTTTGTCGAACGCTTAGTAGGTATGCTGCATTGAAGCTTTTCATACCTACTATATTCTGCGTGGACTAATTACATGTAACAAAGTCAGATCTGTCAGCACTCGTACTTTTCGAGTGTAGGCAATTGCACCGGGGATGATTGGTAGTAAACGGTAGCATCGAACCGTTTAGAGATCTCGAGTTCGTCAGAATGATAAAAAAAGTTCTGCTGCCCGCATATACTCGGCAAGGCTGCTCTAGTGTGAACAAGCATCGGCTATCTTTAATGATACGGTGGGAACTGGTAGTTGCACAGCTTTCCCTCGTTTCCTTTCAAACAATCCATTGGCCATGATCAGCGTCAGCTACCTATCCAATTTCCAGTAGTTTGCGCTGTGCCTTATTCATCACACCACATAATACGGTGCTTATGGGCGAAAGGCGACCGACACACGGCTCAGAATTCGCACTCCCGAAGAAGCCGCAAATTAAGATGTCAAAAGTACAAATTTACGTGTCATAGTGATTGGTGAACGAGCCTCATCTGCTCCACTTAACAACTTTGGCGACCGAGAGGACGGTTCATACAAAAGTCAGACCAGTTTCTCAAACAAGTACCGGTCTACAAACGGAGAACAGTGTCTTTTGTCACCAGAACAGTCATCAAGGCCCGACCCAAGTTCTTTCACCTGCGAGAATTACCACAAATATTTTATAAACACGAATCGAAAAACCTTTAAGGGGATAATACCGAAATAAATACACCATAAATTAGTTACTTTGGAGTGTCTCCATTATCTCGAACGGCAGATTGTTCGTCTCCATTGGATTTTTCTATTCCCCTTGAAATTGCGTTGAACGTCGCCCTTTTCCCCTTATGGCATTCTTGCACCGCCCGTATGGCCCTCACACCTCAATGGCTTCGGCTTTTTCCCGCGTCCAAGCGTCGTGCCATGGTGGCGTCTGCAATTCTCGCCTGGACGGGCAGATAATTCGACGGTGAATATGACGTTGTCAAGTACCTTGTCCTGTCCGTCAAATCAAAATTAATAATTGCGTTTGTGGGGAGTTATGTGCCGGGGCGGTGGCTAATGCCCACGGCTATTTCGGAGAGGAACCCGATTACAGGAATTTATTAGACTGGTTGGGAAACTAGGCTAATAACCTGCCTTGAGATGCAACGACCATATTAACTTACGCAAATGGACCGTTTAGGGAAAAGGACCCTGGGTCGGGGAAATGTGAATAACGGGGACTGCGTGCTGTGGGGAATCGTGTTCACTCTCACACAGACCACACAGAGAAGTCTCAGCCCGAGGTCTTGTCACTTTGTCTACAGTGCCAGACTACTTTCTCTCTAGCTCTAACATGCACATGATGCATTCAAGTTAATGTTAATCTGTGTTCGTCTTGAAGCGTTAGCGGTATTACGAATCGACCCAGTGGCAATCGACGGTACAAAATATGTACGGTCAAATTAGTTTTGAATGATATAACCATAAAACATTGTCAACGAATAGGCATGTATAATAGAACTGATAGGAAGCCCAGTTGATAAATTTCAGATAAATTCCTAAATTAACATACATTTCAACGACACAACTGAAGAGTACACACATCATTTTAAATTATTGGAAAAAAATATTCGCAGAGGTACCTCGTAAAAAGAAAAAAAAATATATACCGGGGCCGAGTATGATGATGTCTAGATCCAATATGGCTGCTATTCTTCAGGTGTACCATATATTCGTCCGATGACAAACGTTACAGCTGTAGCACGTGACACAATGGTGATGCGATGCTTTGTGTCAGGATACCCGATTCAAGGGATCACATGGTTTAAAGGTAAGAAAAATACAATACATACCATGAAATTTATAAGCCGATGATGTCTTATAATAAAGTGATTGCCATAAAGTATTCAGAAGCTAAATTATTTATTTATTTATTTATATGTACTTATTTATCATTTATTTATTCATTCATTATTTCAATCAGCTAATCAGTCAATTAATTAGTTTAACTATCAGTTTATTTATTATGTAAATGTCGATTCAGGTTCTTCGCCTTTACCAATTAATCATCGTCAACAAGTGGATTTGGATGGTACACTCACAATAACAAATGTTGACAGAACATTTGACGAGGGCTTGTACTACTGTGATGCAAGAGCTCCGGGTGGTCAAGGAATGCGGAAAGGTGTACACGTGCATGTGATGGGTAAGAAAATGACATTTAAATGATTGTGTATGTTTTTATACTCAGAATGAATAAAAAAATATACTGTGGTCGGACCAACATAATAAGGATATACATATATGGTGAGGCCTAATAGCAAACTATGTACCGGATATTGTTGCTTCATTGGGAGCGTGATACTGCCAAAGATGATCAGTAGATCCTTGCATGATCTTTGGTAGTCTTTTAAATGCCTATTTCGTTACACAGTCACGTAAAAGAATGAAACTGTGTATTTGTATGTGTATCACAAGTTGAGATTTATGCACGAGCACTTAAACTTACAGAAAAATCTGAAAAATTTGACCTGTCATTATTTGCAGTTTCCTGTAACCTATGCGTCAAGATACTCAAATTAACATAAATATTTGCCCCTAATAGCGTCCATGCGAACCCCCCTCGCAATGGCGCGAAAAGTAGTTAATTTCCCGCCTATGATACGAACGTGGGCTTATTTGATTGGTGCAAACGGTAAGTGGTGTATCATGCCCAGTTGGGTTGTAGAAATAAACTAAAAAGGATGAACTACCAATTAATACTCGGTATAAATCAATAAAATAAATCAATAAAATAAAATGTCGAAAAGAATACAGTTCGTCATGGGCGATAATAGGGTGTTCGAACATAAGCAATGTTTTTCTATTCTAGAACCTCCAGTCATTGATCGTTTTACTGTCCCTGCTAAAAAGCAGGGGGATCGGGTTTCCATACCCTGTGTGGTGAGCAGCGGAGATCTTCCCATCAATATCACTTGGAAAAAGGATGGCAGCCCCATTCCTCCAGCCCTAGGAGTTATAATGCAGGTTGGCTCATTTTAATAGTCTGAACTAAGTCTTTTGAAGTTCTGTCGAGTGCTGTTCAAAACCTATTTTGAACTGCCACTCAGAAATACAGATTTATAATGTAAAAGCGTCATTTCATCAGGCAGTTATCATTGGTGCTGAGCTGCAAAATAGTTTTAAATAACTTGCATAATAATTTGCATATTAATAAAAACAGATATTTCTTAAACATAGATCTTAACCTCTGCTATACAACATTTAGCAAGTCTTTAACTTGACCGGTCCTAATATAGATAGATAGAAAGTTTATTCACACTTTCAACATGTAAATATAATAAAAAATATACATCATGATTATTTTAAATTGAAAGTGTCGGTCATCCAGATAGAACAATTGTCTAACAAGCTGGATGCCATATCTGTGTATTGTTTTTCAGAAAACGGGCCCATATTCCAGTCTACTGTCAATTCCCAATGCCACCCCACACCACGATGGGAATTATTCATGTGTAGCCAGCAATGAGGCGGCTTCTACAAACCACACTGAAGAACTTCGTGTAAACGGTAAGAACTTTTGTCACAAACATATTGAATAGTTTATTGAGGCTAGATCACCTGTTTTGCTTAACATATTAAATCTTTATAAGCTTTAGATTTAGACTTTAGAAACAATTTTTTTGTGTAGATTAATATTTTTACGTGTATTATTTATGGTGATGTTTTATACTTATCACATAAATCTTGTAAGTTGTGGAAATAGTTAACTGCAACATTTTACTTTAGTTGTTTTTTTGTTTTTTTTACCTAAATCACAGTACCACCACGCTGGGTTGTAGAACCCCAAGATACGTTTGTCATCTTGAACAAGGCCGTAGTCCTTGACTGTCAGGCTGCTGGGGACCCGACCCCTTCAGTTGTATGGAAGAAAGCCATAGGTAAGTCAAATAATGGTAATCTTTTGAGCTTTCTAAAGCACCAGCTTTTTCTTTTTGTAAGTAATTCCAGTGCTCAATGTGGTACCATTGGCATGTATATATTGCGGGTCAATGCATACTGAACTTCCCCAATTTCCGGTACATGTCTTGGCAATTTATGTTGCTGGGAAGTTGTTCAGTTTTCATTGTTGAACCATCCTATGTGTCTCTTAATTAAATGATAGGAATCTCACAGTTACCTGTTTTCCCGTGTTTAACAGAGACAGGACTAGGAGCTAGATCCTAGCCAGCGAAAACCCAAGTAGAATTCAATCAATTTCACTTAGCATTGATAAGCTTAATGGCTAACATATTGTCCGTAATTTTTGCTCCATATAGTAAGCTCTCTGCGGGATTGAAACAGTTAACAAATGACTCCAGGCAGTGTTTACAGACATGGTGCTCCAACCTTTGTAAGGAAATGAATGCAAATCCTGGTGGGGGTATTTCAGAATTGTTTCATACCGCTCAACACACAAGTTTTTCCTCATGGTAAATTACCTCTTTTACTGTAATTTATAACCTTTAAAGCTCTTTCTTCGGCAACTTTTATATCATTTTCACCTTTTATTCCTGCAAAGCCATGCAAGTGACTGGTGACTTTAAAAGCTATCGTTGCATGACGCCTGGTGGTACACAATAGCCAACGGTTTCGCAGTTTCCGGACGGTGATTTCCGGTCTCTGCATTCCGTTAACTATTGAACCCTTGAACCAAAACATGGTCGTCTGCCTGACCATTGTTTTCGTGGTGGGGGGAAAAACATAAAGGGCCCCCCCTGGCTGGTGGCCCTAATGATAGTGTCGTGTGCAAAAAAAACGGCTATTCCGCATGCGAGGAATTGTGAAGTTGTTCCATAATGAAAGCCCAGTTGCGAATTCTGTAGCCAATTGATTTTCTGCCAAGCACAGCTAGGACATTTATCAAGATGGGGGAGGCTGTTGGCATTTCTCAGATTATATTATTGTAAACTTATTTTGTGTGAGCTCGACACAGGAAGTGACCTCGGGAGATTTGCAGATGCTCAAACAGCGCTTGTTATAATAGAGCACGCTTTTAAAAAAAATTAGAAATTTTCTATTGAAACATGTGAAATATTGACACATGTATTCATTGGCTAAGCTTTTCAAAACAAATCTGGCAGTTACATCGCTGCCTTTCCCCAGCCTGAGTGTTGTCTCTGTGCATTAGGCCTTTGTCTGGCATGACCAAGGTCCCTAGTCCATCATTTGAAAGAGGTTACATTGAGATAACATGTACATCCTTTCCTCTGTCACCTGGTGAAAGGCAGGACCTGCGGTCACCACTCCGCCATTCATTGGCCGCCGTAAAAAAATATGGCTGCATGTTTGCTCTACCGACTGAAAATGTTTGCTCATTTACTGAGAGAGTGCTTGATTCTGGAAGCTGTTTGATCAAAGGTAAATTGAATCCAATCCCTTGTAGGGACGTTTTCGCCCATGAGTGTTGGATCGGGATGAACAAGCAAAGTTGATATAGAGATGCCAATTCTTTTATGTTCTTGTAGTTTTCCATGGAAAGGGAGCATTTATCTAGAGGGGAATGGAGTGTATCCTTTACAACTACTAATGAGAGGAGCAAACATGAAACTTTGTGATAGTAGCTACTCCGGTTAATGTACCAAGGTACCAGCTGGTCAGAGGCTAGCTTAGCCCTCTGGTGTTGGTTTTGACTAGGGTTAATATTGTACCAGCATTGGGACTATGACCTGGTCTGTTAAAGGGGGTGCATGTTGTTACCGGTATTATTCTCGTGTAAAGGTATTCTTCTTTGAGGTCTACATTGGAGGGGTCTTTTTTTTTTGATTTATTGGAATCAGTCAGCTGTCAGTAACTCTAACACACACCTGCCCCCAGTGCCTGTGTGTGGGAGATATGGCTGAGGTATAAGGAAGGGAAAATTTTCTCAGGGTCGGCCTCCCCCTAAAAAATCTAAATGAAGGAAACCCTAGAACTCTAAAAGGCCGTGCAGTGCTGGTGCTCACGTACATTTTATCACACCTGGATATAAATGTTTATACTCGATTCTAGTTGAAAAGTAAAGCTTTAAGGATGTTATTCATACCTTTTTTTTAACATAAACATTATGTTTTTTACATGTTGTGTGAGACATTCGGGTTGGTTGAGTTCGCTGCTCTTCCATGTGGGCCTCTATTGTGCCTATGTTTTCTTCATTAGAAAATAAAAACATCAGTAGTTGTTCCTAATTAATCTATTTCACAAACTAAACTATAGTCCTGCAGTAACATAAAGCTGGCTGTTTTTCAAATAATCGGTTTGGATAATATAGTGAAACACAATTTCTTCACTGGCCATTTGTAAAAAAAAACAGGCTTGGTCATAGTTTGTATCTCCGAGCTTGAAATGTACTACCATGCAATTTTTATGGATCATATATTTTGAGAGTTTCATGGCTGGTCTAAAAACTCTATTCCTGTGTTTCAATAGTTTCAAGTCCGGGAGTTTTTCAGTGGCTTGCCGACCGACCGATGTGTGGTGTCAGTCAGGTGTAAGAGTGATATATGTGGCATGCGGGGCGTCTGGTTGTTGTTTAGTGGATGGACGGCCATTTAATGATCTCTCTTATAGCCACGGTCACTTGAGTTTTTCCCAAACCACCAGAGTTAATTAAAAAGTTTTTCTGCATATTGTCTAGGGCCGCGGCCATTCTTGTTTGGTGATGGCCACCCTCTGCATTTACTGTAAATTTAGATCATTTACCCACCACCATGCTGGTCCGTGCCCCAGGTGATTGGCCGATTCCTGTTGGTTTCCCTTTGGCCAGCCCAGCGGGAAGGGTCAATAAAATGGGTCAAGTCGCTGCCTCAGCAACTTGACCCTGGCCGGGGGTGTCAAACCAGGCAGGTGGGAGAGACACAAGGTTGAGGGGTTATAGCAGCTGGGAGTGGCCGCAGTCTGGGAACTGACAGTGGCTCCCGCATATGTGGAGGTTCCTCAATGGTGGGATACTGGCCACAGTTCTCAGACACCCACGAACACCCACACACCTGCAGGAGACCGTATCAGAACTCTGCAGTATCAACATATGGGAGATGACTGTGAATTTCTCTCCGACAGGATAGAATGACATTTGGGTGATCCAGTCTTGTCTGAAACTAAGAGACAGGTACATCGATCTGTTATATAAGCCCTCAAAATATCATCCTTGTGTAGACTGTTTGTAAAATTGTTCAGAAGTACGTGAGACACACGCGAGAGAAAAACTTATGCTATAAGCCTTAGATAGAATTGGTAGGTAGTAATGATAAAAGGAAGGAAAAAAACTTTTCCATTCATAGAGTTTCACAGAGACTGCATCTGCTGAAAACCAGGCACTTTCTGTAGGGTGAAAACACCTTGAATATTACATTTTTTTTCCATTCCTGTCAGCGTAAAGTTCAGACACGCGTGTTGACCCTCCTCTGTCAACACCTTTAACTTCTGTCACAGCAAGACTTCTGGAAGAGTGGGCCTTCTGCATATAGTATATATGAAAGATGCATAGGGAAGAAAGAGGCATATAATGGCCTTCCTTAAATAGATGTAACGCAAGGCGTAGGTCTTATGCGTCCCTCACCCTTATGACATGCCATAATAATTCACTCTTTTCGCTAATTAGGCTCTAGATGGACTTCATAATTGGGTGATCTATACTTGGGATCCTTCACATCTGTAAGTCTACAAGAAACTGTCAAGAAGTAGGGGACAGGCATGCAAACAGCAATTAAGATGCTCTAAGGGGGAGCTTCATAGAAGGGTGATGACAGATGAATTGTGGTGTTCAATGTAAAGTCATTATCGTGCTCATAATTACGTCGTGCGTGGCATAAGGTTCCACCATAAAGCGACGATAGGAAAAGGCATTGTGCATGTAAGTGTTAAACATTTGTCATCAGGGTCACTCTTGTGTTGCCTCATGTCACCAACCTCTGATGAACAATGGCGAAGAAATAGCTAATGAACCAACAATTAGCCATGTTCTTTCAGGGGTGGGGTAAGGAGTGGGGGTTGGTGTGGCGCCTCAGAAACATTAAAGTGAAAGAAAAACTGGTTTGGTTATTGATTGTAATGTCAGTGTCAGCATCTAATTAGTAGTGTTATTGCAAGCTATACACAATAGGGAGGGACCATGGATGATAGTCGATGACATCTGATCAGTCCGTAGACTCAGAGAGTGGAAGCTACGTACATGAAATATTAGAACATTTTGGTCGTAGTTATCGTTGTCACTGATGACATGCATCTGCTTCTCAGGTGACATCAGAATCAGTTTTTTTTTTAAGGTCTGTACACAGTGGACAATCGGTGAAAGAATTGTGTAGCTTGAAACGGGGACACTGATCCTGGAGCTAGAACTAATGATAATAGTGGTGAAATGAATCCACAGCGAGCACACTTTACATTACTAACGATACAGATACACCAGCTCAATTATGCTTAGCCCCAAGTGATCATCTATCTACACTAGTGTAAGTAGGCTTGAGCTAAGATAATGGTCATTCACAGCTAAAATATACATTTTGTGTTCTATTAAGACATATATATATGTACATGGATATATAATCTGATGGAAATGCCTTATCAAGAAGGTATTAAATAATTATTGTTGTACGTGAAGAAGAAAAGTTTTAGACTAAGAATTTATGAGAGAACAAAAACGAGGGGAAAAAATTGTTTATTATTTGTCATCATTGTTATGATATTTTGTGTGATTTATTTGTAGCACATATATATTATGCTAAGCAAAATGTAAAAAAATATGCCAGAAGAGCTGTACTCCAATTAAGTTTCCTTCAGCAATACTCGAAAGCAAAAATGTGCATGCAAAAAATACATCTTGGTATTAAATATTTGATGAAGAAAATTTACCCAGAACTCCGTAAAAATGTACCTGTTCACATTTATATGGGAACTGACAGCGGACAAGTAAATGTAAGTGTAAGAAAGTGTGGAGTTTATATTGGAATGACAGTAATGCAGTTATTAGAATGTGTCTAGGTGTGCCATCCAAGAAAAGCCTCACTTATAAGCTTAGGACTGATATCTTAGCATGGTATGATCATTATGTACAAATCTTAAGTTTATCTTCAAACTTCATTTTATTCAACAAGCTAGGACCCTGTACGCGGAGGAAAAAAAAGTGTAAAAGCGACCTGTTATTAAGAAAGCTCCCAGAGAAAACAATTTTTTTTTGTGGCCTGCATGTGTTGAAGAATGATGGTTTTGGTGATAAGAGGAGCTGCTGGGTATTTCATGTTGAGATGGGAGATATGAAACTTGAGTCCGGGCATAAAACATCCGGCTGCTTTGCTGTGTCGTGTTTTTGTGACCATTCCTGTTAATAAAAGTTTTAATATTCTCTAGATGTCGCTCAATCGGAAGAGACATGCAGTGTGAGAAGTCAAGGAAAGTGTATGATTAATGTGTTTGATCCTGATAGCATCTACATGCAATGTGTGGGAGTGTGTCCTTATATCTGGGACGTCCTACAAGCACAAACCTGTGATGGTGGTGTGTGTGGCTGTCGAGGCTGGTGCTGGCTTGGTGGTAGCACACAGTGCCAGTGCGTTTGTCTCTTGCTACCTGTCTGATACCACTTATAGAGCCTGACGGGAAGCTGAATGGGGACCTTGGGAGGACACTAATAACAGCATTTCAGCCCCGGGGCCCGCCCCCTATAATTACTGTCATGTGAGTCAGTGAACACGCTAAAAAAAAATGGGTTCAAAAGTCTAGCCCTCGGGACCCCTCTAATGAAGATGTGAACTCAAAGTGCAATGATGCCGTTTATTTCAGGCGATGCACCAACTAATTATGAGCAGATCACCGCACCGGGCAGCAGCGGAGGTGGCGGCGGGGATTTGGCAACAACAGGTCAGAGGTCGCGGGTGGAGCAGCTGCCCAATGGGAGCCTTGCAATATGGAACGCTGAAGGAAGTGACCACGGGTACTACCTGTGTCAGAGTGGTAACGGCATCGGCGAGCTGGGAAAGTGGATCTTCCTTACTGTACACGGTAACTACAACCTGACTTTGTGTCAATGTTTGACCTGGATTGGGCTTCTTCTGCAGGCTGGGTAACACCCCTCATCTCTCCTACCACTCCCCCTAATTTATTCTCCGCTGAAAATTGCCACTTTCCTTGACAGAGCATTTACATATCATTTTCCCTCTTTCTGATTTGGGGAGTGGCCATTGTCTGGGCATTTTGCTAGATAGAACCCCTCAGGCATGAGAGATATAATTATGCTTGCCAAAATATTGTAATTTTTTTTTACAAAGCTTTCTTTCGCCATGGAACAGGTATAATTATTCAAAATTAATTGTGATGCAGGCCTTTCCTAAAGATCATTATCAGCACTCCATTATGCCTGTTTTTGTCACCTTCTGCTGGGATCAGTTACAGCATTTGACAGAAGTCAGCATTATAGCACCATAAGAGCACACACCCACAAACAATGTTTATTGCATCAGATATTTGTCTATAGGGATAACCATGCACAGTTGGAATCGAGAAGCAATGAAAAAACACCATAAAAAAATGTTCATTTCCCCTTTGTCGTTTATAGGCGGCTTTTGTCCGTGCATGTGGCCAACTTGAAATATTTATACGACACTATTTTGAGTGTCCATTTCCCCTGTGTTGTTTATAGGCTTTTGTTTATGGCCAGCTTGAAATATTTATATGACGCCGTTCTGAGTTTCAGATTTATAATAGTTGGATAACGTATTGTTTCCATGTACTGCCTTCAGTCTACTGATGATACCTTCCGTTTCCATGTAATATAGTTTTCTGTGTCTCCCCCCGCCGGCTCAGTTCCAGCACGTTTTGATGAGCGTGAGAAGAACTATACGATAATCCGTGGGAGTAACATCACACTGGGCTGTACGGCAGTCGGGGACAAACCCTTGTCGTTGGCGTGGAGTTTCAACGGCAATGGCCTCAGCTGGCAATACAATGACAGGTAGGGAGGCAACGTCTAGGTGGTGACAGCTTCCCTGGTGTTAGGAACACCTCCACCTATGTGTGGATACAATCAAACCTCAGGCGTGGGCTGCTGTCTGACTATTTGTAGAAAGTCCTAAAATTAGCATTCAGGGTGTATGCTTATTTACACATTTTATCTGCATTATTACAAAATTACCAAATAGAACTTCATCAGTAGAAATCTGATCTTGATAAATGAAGTCCACAGCCTCTCAAATTCACCCATGTCATACATGTACTTTAATCTTGGGTCCCTATTTTCCATTTATTTTAAAGCTACCATGAATCTCGAAAAGTTTTTGGAAGGAGAGTTTGAGAATTATACACAACTAGCTGTTTCTCAAGTTTTAAATCACACAGACACTGACACACATCAAGGAATGAAAGATTGTCATACATGTATTTATTTTAGATGAGCTTCTACTGCATATGCAGGTAGATTTTGTACATTTACTGGTACAAGAAATATAATCAAAAAGATGTTTAATTCTTGTACTAATTGGTAACTTGTACTAATTGGTAATTTGTGCTAATTAATAGCAATCGACTGTACAATTTGCTTTGTTCCAGACTTGATGTGACTTACTCAGACACTGACAGCGGTCGATCATCTCAGCTTAACATACAACCCAGTCAGAGAGAGGACAGTGGCTTCTACGTCTGCAATGCCAAAAACATCTTTGGAAATGATGCCATCACAATTCAGCTGCTTGTACTGGGTAGGTGTGATTTAACAGTGTCAATCATTTAGGCCCGAGTCAAAGATTCTGTCCCTTGAGAAAATAGGGTCTGAAATACCTGTTTGTTGCATGTTATACTATGTCATAACTGTTTTGTTACATGCACAAGTTTTTTTCAGATTTTGTAAATTTTGAAATACGGTACATGTAATTGTGTGGCTGGTTTTGGTTGGTATATATATAATAGGATATCTTGAACAAAGGCCTCACACCAGGAAACATGGGAAAAGTGTGTATGCGTGTGTGTGGGCAGAACAGATTTGTCTGGGTGTCTTGTGTTATAGTGAGCATGATTCTATAATTTAAGAATACAGGACAACAGCTTTGTTCAGGTTCTCCGTTTCCTATTTTTATCAGGATTACCAAGGTATTATGTTTTGTCCTCAGAGACACCTGAACCTCCGAAGGACATGGTGGCGCCACACGGTGGCAGTCGCTTTGTCACCGTTACCTGGCAACCGGGTTATGACGGTAACAGTGCACTCCTGGGTTATGTTCTGCAGTGCAAAACGGAGGATGGTGAGTGAATAACAGATCGGATTATACAAATGACAGTCTTCTGGAAATATTTTTGTTTGCTCATCATAAACATCCTGGCTTTCAGTGATAGAAAATAGTCAAAATATGACATATTTTAGAAGTGATCTTTATTGTTGGTTTTGAATATTTCCTCAGATAATTCAGCACTAGAATTGTTTGGAAATTAGGGGTTTGTGCATTAGTTTCTGTGGTTTTGGGGTAGAGTGGGGGTTGAGAGCCGGTCTGATAATATAAGAAAAACGAGTGTTTTTTAACAAGTGTGTGGTCAGTTTACAAGTCTGGCTTAAGTCAAAACTTAAGACTATAAGTACATGTATTGTCAAGAACTCAAACCCAGTTCCTTGTAAATATTTTCGAGTAATGCCATATAATTTACAAAAACATAAAGTCTTTTTATGCTGGTGGTTCATCGGGTAAGATTTTATGTATTTCAGAGGATTGGAATACGTCTGTAAACACTACGCTGGCAGCCACAGTCACTGAAAGCCGTATAACACAACTTCACCCCGCTTATACCTACCATATCCGTATCACGGCTTACAACAGCCTAGGTCAGGGAGAGCCTAGTCAGACACTGGTCTATACTACGCAGGAGGAAGGTCAGAATATAGACACTGCAATATACTTTCTGAAAGTGTATTAGCTTGAAAGGCTCTTAAGCTTCCTGGACATTAACCTCTCATACAGGTATCTCTGCGTTGTTATATTACACTTGTGTCAAT
>JAAUYG010051332.1_pt1 | contig 29394 bp, 26 predicted proteins | sample 7278091 | NCBI WGS metagenome assembly JAAUYG01 (sample SAMN14350201, study PRJNA611818) | marine sediment metagenome | isolation source: surface marine sediment (0.6m) | place: French Polynesia: Moorea | collected 2018-08 | reverse complement strand
TCGTCGAATGTTTTCCAGTTGGCAAAGCGCACCGTCCCCAGGGTGAGAATCTGGGGCGGGATCGCGGGATTGTGAGCGTATTCCAGAATGAACGGCAGGGAGCGCTTGACCGTGAATTCATGAAAAGCCAGTGGATCGAGAAAGGCTCCCGACCGCCCCGCACTGGAAACGCCGTCGGCCTTGTCGGTCAGCAGGAAGGCGATCAGCTTTTCCAGACGCGGAATCTCCAGCGCCGTGGTCGTCTGTGGATCGGAAAATTCGTACAGATATCCCAGCCCGCTGTCGATTTCGGCCGGCAGCTTATGAGCGTCGGCGCTCGCCGCCGGGGCGATCGCCAGCGCGACCGTGAGGGTTGCCGCAATAATAAGCTGGGGGACAGGGGTTATTTGACGCCGGCATTGCATTGTGATCTACATTTCCTTGGCTTTAGTTGAATGGGGCTCTCAGCCGAACAGGCATTCGGCAAGTATTATCCGCCGTGCACGCAAGGGCCTTTGTTAACCACTTGCCGCCTGCGAATCAAGCCCTAACATTGAACGGCTAGATTCCGCGGCGGCCCGGATTCTGCGACAACGATCAAGATGTGGCCGATAGTATTGTGTTTTGTAGGCCCAAAGCACCTACTGAGCGTTAAGAAATGAAAATGGGCGGGGTGACGCCGAATATGACTGATGAGCGGTATAGGACTGTAGCACCTGAAACGGCCTTGCAGCACATCGAGCCCGGTATGAGTATTTTTCTGGGCACGGGGGTGGCCGAACCTTTGACGCTGGTCCGGGCGTTGATGGCGTCCTCAGCCCCCAACCTCCAGGATCTGGTGCTGACCCAGCTGGTCAGCTTTGGCGACGCCATCTCGCTCGATAAACTGCAAGCCAACAAATTCCGCCTTCGAACTTTTTACGCCGGATGGGTCGCCAGCGAGGCCATCACCTCGGGGCGGGTCGACCTGATTCCGAGCCGCTTCGCCAATATTCCCGGCCTGATCGAGACGGGGCTGATCAGCATCGATGCCGCGTTCGTTCAGATTACCCCTCCGAACGAGGCCGGCTACTGCAGTCTGGGCATGGCGGTGGATGCCGCCCGGCAGGCCATCGATAGCGCGGATCTGGTGATCGGGGAGATCAACCCGGCGGTCCCGTTCACCCACGGGGACACCTTTGTGGCGGTGTCCGAGTTCGATTATCTGGTTCAAGCCACGGAGCCCCCGATAAATCTGCCGTGCTTCACCGTGGACGAGGTCTTTGACCGCGTGGCCGCCAATGTCGCCTCGGTCGTGGAGGACGGCAGTTGCGTGGCCTTTCCGCCCGGGCCGATCTACGAAGCCCTGGGGCGGCACCTGACGCACAAGCGCAACCTGGGCATCCATACCCCCTTCTTCACCGACGCGGCCATGGCGCTCGTCAAAAGCGGGGCCGTGACCAATCGTAAAAAAGCCCTTTTCAGGGGCCGCTCTGTGGCGTCCTACGCCTTTGGCACCCCGGATCTGATGAAATGGCTGGACCGCAACCCGCTCATCGAGTTCCAGGGGCTGGATCGTGTTTTCAACCCCGTGGTCATCGGCAAAAACCCGCGCGTTGTGTGCATCCTCCAGGCCCGCAAGGTCGATCTCTCGGGCCGCATCGCCCTGCATGCGGACCGGGGCAACGTCGGCGCCGGCCCGAGCGAAGCGGCGGATTTCGTCAACGGTGCCGAACTGTCCGCCGGGGGAAAATCCGTCTTTGCCCTGCCGAGCCGTAATCTCAAAGGCGAGCCCAACATCCGGCTCTCCGTCGAGCAGTTCCCCAATCAGTTCAACCTGCGCGAATCCGTCGACATGGTGGCCACCGAGCACGGGGTGGCCCAGCTGCGCGGGCGCACGGTCCGGGAGCGCGCACTGGCCCTGATCGAGATCGCCCACCCCGACGACCGTCAGGACCTGGTGGAACAGGCCAAGACGGCCAACATTATTTACCGCGACCAGATTTTTCTGGTGGAGAGCGCCCGTCTCTACCCGGCCGATATTGCCACCAGCCATGTTTTCAGGGACGATTTAGGCGTCGATTTCCGGGCCATCAAGCCCTCGGACGTGGAGGATATGCGTCGCCTGTTCTACCGCTTTTCGGATACCGCCGTCTACTACCGCTATTTCAGCCCGATCAAGACCATGCCCCATGCCAAAATGCAGGAATACGTCAACGTGGATTACGGCCGCTGTCTGTCGATCGTGGGCCTGGTCAAGGAAGTTGGTGAGGGGCGGATCATTGCCGAGGGCCGCTTCGTGCGCGACCTGCAGCGACCCTTTGCCGAGGTGGCCTTTGTCGTGGACGAAGCCTACCAGGGGCGGGGGATTGCGACCTTCATGCTGCGGATGCTGATCCGTCTGGCCAAGGAGCGGGGGCTCAAGGGGTTCACGGCCGAAGTGCTGAGCTCCAACAAGTCGATGCTTAAAGTCTTCGAGAAGGGCGGCCTGCCCGTCGAGGCCCGCGTGGTCGAGGGCATCTACGAAGTGACCATCCCTTTTGAGAAGCCATCTCGCGGGGGATGATTCCCGGCCCCGGTCGCTACGATTTTTTCCGTTTGGCCAAGGCGGCCTGGAGCTTGGCCGCCAGATCGCCCATCGGTTCGGCCGCGGCCGCGGGGCTGAAACGCTCCCAGTCTTGGTCTTCGGCCCGATCCCCGGGCCCCAGCGAGATCCTCCGCTGGGCGGCATCGATTTTTTCGATGGAGACGGCCAGCCGGTCACCCGGTTTCATTTTTTCGAGACGCCCGGGCGTGCCGGCCTCCCCGAAGCGCGCCTGGGGGAGAAGACCGGTAATGCCGGGCGCCAGTGTGACCAGCAGGCCGAATCCGGCGCGTTTTTCAACCACGCCTTCGAGAATCTGCCCCACCTTGTAAGTTTCGGTGACCGCTTGCCAGGGGTCGCCGGTCACATCCTTGAGGCTCAGTGAAATCTTCCGGTTTTCACGGTCGATGGACTTGATCATCACCTGTACGGATTCGCCGGGCGAGACGACGTCTTCGGGGTGGCGTACCCGCTGCGTAAAGCTGAGCGCGCTGATGTGAATCAACCCCTCGATGCCCGGGGTCAGCTCGGCAAAAGCCCCGAAAGGCAGGCAACGCGTGATGCGGGCCGGCACCACCATTTCAGGCTGGAAGCGTTCGATTTCCGTTTGCCAGGGGTCGCCCTGGGCCTGTTTGAGCGAAAGGCTGATCTTCTTGCGGCCGGGTCTGTCACCCGCCTCGATGGAAAGGATTTTGACCGTCACAGTCTGCCCCTCGCTCACCGCGTCCCGAGGGTCTTCTACCCGCGACCAGGCCAGCTCGGATATATGGACCAGCCCTTCCAGGCCCGGGACGAGCTCGACGAAGGCGCCGAAAGGGGCCAGTCGGGTCACCCTTGCGTCGCAGAGCGCCCCGGGCGCGGTCTTTTCCAGAAAAGCCTTCTGGGCTTCGGCCTGTTCCATCTCCAGGAGCCGGCGCCGCGAGACCACGATATTGCGTCCCCGGTCTTCAAGCTGGGTGATGAGAAAGAGGTGCTCCTGGCCGACGTAGTCATCCGGGTTTTCAACGTACTGCACGTCCATCTGGCTGACCGGACAGAAGGCCCGGCGCTGCACCACACGGACGTCGAATCCGCCTTTGCAGACGGCCTGCACCTTGCCCTCCACCGGCATCTGCCGCTGGTGGGCCTCGCGCAGCAGTTCGAGCCCGCCGGCCCCGGCCAGCGCTTTGGAGAGCTGGATTTCACTCTCGCTCATTTCGACCACGTAAAGATCGAGCCGGTCGCCCACGGCGACGGTCGGTTCACCGCTTTCATCGGTCAGCTCGGTCCGGTCGACCGTTCCGTCGATTTTGCTGCCTGTATCCACAAAAACGGCGTCCTTGCCGATGGCAATGACCTTGACGCTCACCTTCTCGCCGACCTGCAGCACATCGGTGCGGTCTTGGTCGTAGGCCGCCAGCATGTCAGCGAAGCTCATTTCGTCTTCGGATGGATTGTGTTCGTCTTCCGCCGTCATTTCAGACCTCATTCGGGAAATCGTTCTTGCGCATGCCCTACCGCCGCAGCCTGTTCCGACTCCATACCGTCTGCCGGAGTGAATAGCAAGTTGCCTTTTGGCGATGAATTCCTATTTTGTTACACGATTTAAGGTATGTATGTCACTGTTAATTACGAGGGGGACTTTCAGATGGGCAATCAATTCAAGACAGCCTTGCTGCTGGCGGCCATGACGGGTTTCATCATCTGGATCGGGGGCATGCTGGGGGGCCGCCAGGGAATCGTGATCGCATTTTTGCTCGCTGGCGGGATGAACTTTTTCAGCTACTGGTATTCGGACAAGTTGGTTCTCAAGATGTATCGGGCCCAGGAGGTCAGTGCCCACCAATCGCCCGAACTGCATGCCATGGTGGCCCGCTTGAGCCGCAATGCTGGGCTGCCCATGCCGCGCGTCTACACCATTCCGCAGGACACCCCCAATGCGTTTGCCACCGGTCGCAACCCGGAGCACGCCGTCGTGGCGGTGACGCAGGGGCTGCTCAACCTGATGAACCGCGAGGAAGTCGAAGGCGTTCTGGCCCATGAACTCGGACATGTCAAAAACCGCGACATCTTGATCGGCACGGTAGCGGCCACCATGGCCGGTGCCGTCATGATGTTGGCCTCCATGGCTCGCTGGTCGGCCATTCTGGGGGGCGGCTCCCGCAGCGACGAGGAAGGCGGCCTGGGGGGGATCGGCCTGCTCATCATGTCCTTCCTGGCGCCACTCGGTGCCATGATTATCCAGATGGCGGTATCCCGTTCAAGGGAGTATCTGGCGGACGCCACCGGGGCGGCCATCGCGGGTCGGCCGGACGGGTTGGCCAGCGCCCTCGAAAAGCTTGGCGCTTATTCGCGCCGCATCCCCATGGAAGCCAATCCCTCCACGGCCCACATGTTCATCGTCAACCCGCTGAGCGGGGGCCGTTTCCGCAACCTCTTCAGCACCCATCCTCCCATCGAAGAGCGGGTGGCCCGTTTGAGCGGCACGCGGCCACAGGCCCCCGCGACAGCACCGCGTGGGAATATCGGCTCCGGCAGCGATAGCGGCAAGGCGTTCTGGGATCGTATGTCCGGAAAAGAGTAGAACGCAACGCCGCGTCGGTCGGTTCGCGTTTTCCGCGCGCTCTCCAACGGGCCAACGGCTTAAGGGGACCGAGCGCTGATAAATGGGTAAGCCCGCCGCTGGCGATGCATGCTTTGATGGATCGCCGTGATCGATACAACGACCACTCAACGGTTCCGACGACGCAAGTGGTCGCACGGCAAGCATTCATCCCCGCTGCAGTCACCATTGGTCTGCGTGGCGGCGTCGCGTGGACATTGGTTTCGACAGACCCGGCAGCGCTCCTCACCGCACATCTGACATTGAAAACAATCCGGGCAGGCGTGCTTTCGGTCTCCGGGTTTTTCTTCCTCCGGAACAAAGATGCGGCCTTGAATGTTGGGCGCCGGTTTGAATCCCATTGCACGGTTTTCCTGAATCACGCGTGCCGTTCCGCATCATCCTGACGGTATGGATTCAGGAAGCCTTGCGGCGCGAGCAGGCCCCGCGGTTGAAGCGTCGGTAGTGCACCTGATAAGGGGCGATATCCAGGATCCCTTCGTCGGCCGCCGCCGCCGGGCCCGGTGCCAGATGATCAACGGCGTCGCCGAAGAGGCTGCGCAGCAGCATGCTCAGGCGTTCCCGCAACACCGTGTAAGAATAGTGCCGCCGGGCGATGGCGTAGTTGCGATCGACCATGGCGTTGCAGCGTTCCGGGTTGGCGAGGATTTCTTTGACCAACTGAACGGTCCTTTTAGAGAGGTAACCATCCATCAGGGCCAGATCAAACCCCAGGGGCTCGATATCGCGCACGAAAATGGCGTAGCGGTTGACCATCATGGGTTTGCGGAAATAAATCGCTTCGAGGAACGCATTGCCGAAACCCTCCTGAAGGCTGGGGTAGGTGATGAAATCCGCGAAGGGATAGACATCCCAGAGCGAAGGGGCCTGGCTGTCCGCCTGGGCCGCACGCAGGGGATCGCTGATACGCGTATTGACGAGGCGCAGGTCGACCTGGTGTTCGCAGGCGTATTCCTTGAGCCACTCGGCGTACTCAAACCCCTCGTCGCCAGCCTCGTGGGAAATGACGAGCTTGCAGCGCGGGTCGTTGAGTGCCTTGACCAGTTCGATGGCATGCTCGATGCCTTTGCGCTGGACGATCCGCGTGGGTTGCAGAATGATGCGGTCATCTTCCTTAAGGCCGATGGATTGGCGGAAACGAAGCGGGCCCTCCGCAGCGATGCGGGGCGGGTGCGCGAAATCGAGCACGTTGGGTACGATGGTGGAGGCGATGCCGGTGCGCAAAGCCAGTTGCTCGCGGGCCTCGGAGTTGATGACCACGTGCTGGATGTTGGGCAGGTTGGGGGGGAAGGCCATGCGCAGGTAGTCGTTGACGGCATTGACCGTGAAGCGCACCCGCTCCCAGAAAAAATCGTGGTGGTGGCAGATGGTCGGGATCTGGGTTTCGGCGATGGTTTCGGTCAGCGCCAGGCCCAGCGGCACCTGCATGGGGATCGTCAATGCATTTTCAACCACCAGCAGGTCGATGGCGAATTTCTTGATAAAGCGGTGCAGATGCGCCTTGAGGGTGGCACGCTGGTCGTGAATGGCCTGGGTGACATTGGGTTTACGCTCCCGGCGCCCGATCACGCGATCATTGATCCAGATGTTGGCCTCACACTGGAAATGCGCCTCCGGCATGAGGTAGCTGCGCTCCGCGTCGTGGTCGAGCTCACCGGCAAACCAGAAACAGCGGTGGTCGTTGCCCTCGAGGACCTCCGCCCATTTGCTGGCTTCCAGCGTCACGCCGTCGGTCCCGGCAAAGCGGGTGGAAACGAAGCCGATATTCAGTTGCATGTCGTCGTTCTCTCGATCCGATATCAGATGGTCCATTCGCCGTCCATTTCGCTGCGTTCAATTGGTGTTATCGGCACAAGCATCAATTGGCCCACTATCATAAGACGCTTCTGGTCGCCGGCAAGGTGCGCCCGGCCCGCGGGTGGCCACGCTGACGGGGGGGCGTGAAACTGGTGAAAGGTGCTGGTCGCCGCTGGTGGGCGCCTGCCGGTGAGGTCGGCGTGCTTGCCGGAAAGAAGGCGTTTGAGGGGGGGCGTTCGCTGGAGGGCGACGCGAAGGCCGGTTGCCTGATGGGTCTTCCGTTGCCCCGCCAAACTGTCGGTCGTTTGCATCTCACCGCTCCATTTGCCTGCCACGCCCCACAAGTCGCGCGATGGCGGACTTTTCCGGGCCTCTACATGATGTGGGGGTTAAAGTCAATTAAAACTTCAATATGTTGTGTTTGAAGCATTACCCACGGACCCGTACGCCGGCTTTAAAACTATATCGCCGACCAGGGCGCATTCGATACCGAAAGGCAGATAGCCCGCATATCCCAGAAGCGGCATTTCAAAAATGTGAAAACGCTCGACCCAGGGCACCGCGTACTCCCACCGGGCCAGGCTGTGATAATTCCACATTTCCCAAAAAAAACCGCAAACCAGTCCGGACAGGGCCGCGGCGGCCCAGACCGGCCAGCGCCCGCTGCCCAGCGCGGCCAGCAGCGGGCCGCCCGGGCCGAGCATTTGCAGCGACAGAAGGATGGCCAGGGGGGCCGTCCATAATAGAGGAAACAGATAGTCAGGCCAAAGGCCCACGCCGGCCAGCCCACCCGTGGAAACGCCCAAGAGCGCCAGGGCAACGATGCGGCGGGGCGGACCGGAGGGAAGGCCCCGGTGATGGTAACGGCGCTGGAAAGGGGCAAACGACAAAAGCCATTCGCGGACGGATACAACGGCGGGCAGGACGGTGGCAAATGAAAACGAGGCCAGCGTGAAGTAGGTCAGCGGGGGGTAGTCGGCGCCGGTGTAATACCAGTTCTGCACGAAGCGGTTCAGGTATTCGAAGAGCCACCAGAAAGCGGCGCTGGCCGGAAACAACAGCACAAAGCGCACGGGTTGGGCCAGCATCGGGCAGCTGCCACGGCGTTGGTGGCACAGGGCGTTGACCACCAGGATGAAGCTGCCCCAGAGCATCGGGAACGTGTGGGGCTGCAAGGGTGCGAACCATGGCCAGCGGTTCCAGGCCAACAGCCAGCTGGCCGCGCCACCGGCCAGAGCGGCCCACCCCCACCAGGGAAAGGCATGCCGGCGCTGGCCGGGTGTTTGGGGGGGCGACGTGCCGGTAGCCAACCGGACCAGTGGCCAGGCGCAAACGATTACGAGGAGACCAATAGCGGCAAACGCCGTCCATGAAAATGGCGCGTGGGTGACGAATCGGGTTTGGGGGGGGAATTCCAGATACGGTCGGACGGGCCGGCCGGCCACAACCAGGCCCGCAAGGGGGGCGCCGATCAATAGAAGGGCCGCCAGTCCGGCCCGCATCGAGGTATGTACGGCTGGTGTCATGACCACGGGCGATAGGTTGGCTGCCCGCGCCGGAAACCGCGAATGCGAAATCGCAGGACGCTTGTGAAAGGCGCCTTCAAAAACGATTCCGCTAGTTCGCGGATTCTTCCACGAGGTCGGCGGGGATCGCGCAGGAGTCCGCTGAAGAACTTTTCTGGGTCTCGACATAGTGGGCCGCGGCCAACGCGGCCGTACTGCCGTCGGCGGCCGAGATCACGATCTGACGGGCATATTTCTCACGCAGGTCGCCGATCGCAAAAAGGCCCTTGATGGCGGTTTCGCATTTTTCGTCGGTCATCACATAACCGTCAGCATTCATGCGGACCCCGGCCGGGACGACCTCATTGTTGGGATCGAATCCGATAAAGATGAAAACCCCGTCGGTGGGCAACTCGCGCGCTTCCCCCGAAAGGGTATCCTCGAGGCTGATGGCCTCGACACCGTCGCTGCCCGCTTTTATGGCCGTGGCGACCGTGTTCCAGAGAATTTCGATATTGCAGTCGTCCATGACGCGCTTCTGCAGGATCTTGCTGGCGCGCAGTTCATCGCGGCGGTGGACCAGGTAGACCTTTGCGGCCAGTTTGGCCAGGTAGAGCGCTTCTTCCGTGGCGGTGTCGCCGCCGCCCACCACGACCACGGTCTTGTTGCGAAAGAAAAAACCGTCGCACACCGCACAGTAGGAAACCCCCCGGCCGTAGTACTCGTCCTCGCCCGGGATGGCCAGCTTGCGCGGGCTGCCGCCGGTAGCCAGGATAACGGCGTGGGTATCCAGGGTGGTGCCGTCGGCCAGGTGGACGTGGTGGTGGTTCAGCCCCGGTTCAACCTCGCTGACTTCCTGGGAGAGGATTTCCAGACCGTAGGCCTGGGCGTGCTCGAGAAATTTCATGGCCAGCTCGGCGCCGCTGGTGTGTTCGAAGCCCGGATAGTTTTCGACCTCGTCCGACATGACGACCTGGCCGCCGGTAACCCCTTTTTCCACCAATACCGTATTCATGGCGGCCCGCTTGGCATAGATGCCGGCCGAAAGGCCTCCCGGGCCGCCGCCGATAATTACCAAATCGTATGCCTGACCGGTCGTCATGGCATCCCTCCTGATTGGTGCGCAGGTATGCGCATTTGATTTTTTTATGAGCCAGCCCCTTGGGGTTGGCCGTGATCCTGGGTGTGGGCTTCCAGCGCGGCCATGAGCCGACGGGTGCGCGGTCCTGGCCGCCCGTCGGCAACGACCGTGTCATCGACCCGGACCACCGGAACGATTCCTTTGTTGGTGCCGGTGATAAAAATTTCGTCCGCCGCGACGAATTCCTTGAAGGGCAGGTCCCGCACCTCCACGGTGAACCGCGCTTCCGCCATGTTAAGGACCGCGCCGCGGGTGATGCCGGCCAGGATGCGCCGCCCCGGCGTTACCAGCCGATCGCCGAAGAAGGCGAAGATATTGCTGGTGGTGCATTCGTAAACCAGGCCGTCGCGATCCACGTAGGCCGACTCGACGGCGTCTTTGGCGCGCGCCTTTTGCAGTGCGATGGTGGCCGAAAGATAATTGATGCTCTTGGCCCCGGGCAGAATCCGCCGGCTTTGCATGGTGGTGATCTTGACCCCGTCGACATACCATTCACCCGGTTGCCGGGGCATCTCCGAAACCAGCACGAGCAGCCGGGGCTGTCCCTGGTGGGTCATGAAGTCGGGGCTGGAGCCGCCCGTCACGATGATGCGGATATTGACTTCCTCCGGCCGCTGATTGCGCGCCAGTGTCTCGAGCACCACCTGACGGATGTGGTCAAGGTCGCCGGGTAGCGGCAGGCCGATCTTCCCGACCGATTGGGCCAATCGCTGGAGGTGTTCTTCCAGTGCGAAGGGGCGGCCGCCGTAGGTTCGCAGCAGTTCGAACGCCCCCAGTCCCCGCAGGACGGCCAGATCGTTCACCGGAATGACGGCCCGATCGGCCGGGACAAAGTCGCCGTCGACGTAATAGATATCCATAAAGTTGCAGAACCAGGCCCTTGCTTGGCGGCGGCGGCCGGCCGCCGATGGGTGTGACCGCCGCACATTTCGGCTCTCCCATATCAGGATGATCGTAAGTTTGCAATCGATCCATCGACAGCACCGCAGAATCTCGGCCTCTCACCGCCGCCCCGCGGACGGAACCGTGCGGCCAGCGCTTTAGGGTTGGACAGCGCCGGTCGATCTGGGATAGGAAGCGGATGTCCGATGGCCACCCAACATCAAGGAGTATTATCGTGAGCGTATTTCAATTCTACCGGGTCGAAAAGGACCCGCCCCTGGCGCGGGTGGTCCTCAGCCGGCCGGCCAAGAAAAATGCCATGAACCCGCCGGCCTGGGAGGAGACGCTGCCGATCTTCCGCAGGCTCGATCAGGATCCCGACATCCGGGTCGTCATTCTGGCGGGCGATGGGGATTGCTTTTCCGTGGGCATCGATCTCGTGGAGATGTCCGGCGCCATCGCCGAAATCACCGAAAGGAACCAGACGGGCGGCGTAAAGTGGCGCCTGCTCGAAAAAATCGCGGGTCTGCAGCAGGCCATGACCTGTATCGAGCGCTGCCGCAAGCCGGTGATCGCCGCCGTTCATGGCCACTGCCTGGGGGCGGGGCTTGATATGGTGACGGCCTGCGACATCCGCCTCTGCAGCCGGGACGCCGTTTTCGCACTTAAGGAGGCCGCCGTGGGATTTGTGGCCGACGTGGGGGTGCTGCAGCGTCTGCCGCTGATCGTCGGCCAGGGTTTCGCGCGCGAGATGGCCTATACGGCCGGCAACGTCGACGCGCCCCGCGCCCGTGACATGGGGCTGGTCAGCGAGGTGCTGGAGGATCGCGAGGCGCTGCTGACACGCGCCGAAGAACTGGCCCGGGCGATCGCCGCCAACGCGCCTTTGGCGGTGCAGGCCAGCAAGGCCGTGCTCAATCACGGGATCGGCCGAACCGTTGAAGAGGGCTTGGCCTACAATGCCTCGCTGAGCGCCAACATCATCCCTTCCGAAGATCTTTTCGAGGCCTTTTCGGCCTTCATCGAAAAGCGACCGCCCCGCTTCACGGGGAAGTAAGGCGCCACGGCGGCGGGGCGCGCCGCGTTCGCTACCAGTTCCACATGACGGGGTTGTCATCCAGGTGGTCGGTGACCTGACGGCCGATGCGGTCCATGGCGGCCAGGTCTTCGGGCGCGAGGTTGATATGGGCGGCGGCGGCGTTTTGCTCCGCCTGCTCGGCATTGCGGGCCCCGGCGATGGCACAAGTGTTGGGCTGGGCCATGACCCAGGCCAGGGCCAGTTGTCCCAGGGTGGCGTCGTGGCGGTGGGCGATGGGCGCCAGTTCGGCCAGGGCCGCATGGGCGCGTCTGAGGTTGTCCGGCTGGAACAGGCGATTCTTGGCGCGGTGGTCGCCGCGTTTAAAGCGGTGGTCCGGCCCGAATTTACCGGTCAGCAACCCCTGGGCCATGGGAGAATAGGCCAGAATCGCCAGGCCCCGCTCCAGGCACAGGGGGCGCGCATCCGTTTCCACCTGGCGCCAGAAAAGCGAGTAGGGCGGCTGCAGGCTGACGATTTCTCCATATGCCATGGCCTCGGTCAGCTGGCCGGCCGAAAAATTGGACACGCCGATCGCCCTGATCTTGCCCTGCTCTTTGAGCCGCACCATCGCCCGCATGGTTCCCCCGATGGGCACACGATCGCTGCCGAACGCCCCGGAGGGCCAGTGGATCTGATAGAGATCGATGTAATCCGTGGCCAGATGGGTCAGGGAACGCTCGCAGGCGGTCAGGACCTGGTCGTACTTCATTGCGTTGGCGAACACCTTGGTGGCGAGCACCACCCGGCTGCGATCGCCTCCCACCGCCCGGGCCACGATGCGTTCGGAATGGCCGTTGCCGTAGACCGAGGCGGTGTCGATCGTGGTAACGCCGTGGTCGATGGCGCTGCGGATGGCGCGAACGGAGTCGGCATCGTCGATGTCCGTCCACATTTGCCGGCCGGCCTGCCAGGTGCCCATGATGAGCGCTGAAACCGACAGCGTGCTGTTCCCCAATCGGCGCTGCTGCATATCGCCCTCCTATTTTGCGGTTGACCGCACCGGTTAGATACTTCATAGAACGCGGGGGTGCAAGTCAGTGTCGACAACCACACACGGGAGCAGGCCATGCCGGATTCGATCACGCCGTTTTGGAATCTTCGTCTGGAAGCCGTCAAGGAAACCCTCGAAAGGAATCATTTCGAGGTCCACATTACGGCCGACCGGCAAGCGGCCGCGGCCCTGGTGTCGGATGCCCTGCTGCTCCAGATTGCCCCCCAAACCCTTTCCTGGGGCGGGTCCAAAACCTTCGTGCAAACCGGCCTTTACGACCGGCTCAAAAACCAGGCGGGCATCACGGTGCTGGATACCTTGGATCCGACGCTGACCAACGACGAGAAGCTGGAACGGCGCCGGCAAGCGCTTTTGACGGACCTGTTCATCACCGGCACCAACGCCATCACCACCAGCGGCCACCTGATCAACCTGGACATGATCGGCAACCGGATCGCCGCGCTGACCTTTGGTCCCCGCAATGTCGTGGTGCTGGCCGGACGCAACAAGGTGGTGGCGGATCTGGAAGCCGCCTGGGAGCGCATCAAGGCTTATGCCGCCCCGGTCAACAGCATGCGTCTGGGCATGAAAACCCCCTGTGCCGCGACCGGCGTTTGTCATGACTGCACGAGTCCCCAGCGCATCTGCAATACATGGACGATCACCGAGAAAAGTTTTCCCAAAGGGCGGGTACGGGTCGTTTTGATCAACGAAGACCTGGGATTCTGATTGCCGTTGGCCTCGCTTGCACCACGTGCCGCCGGGGTTAACCGCCATTGGCGGCGAAGCGTCCATGCACCTGAATCCCGGCGACAGCGCATTTCCCCAGGCCGGCGCGGCCAGCGGCCTCCCAACGGCTCCGCCTTGCCTGGGATTAAGGATGATCGCGCGTGAAAAGCCGCATCAAACTTGTCGGCGTGGATCTTGGTTTCGGGTTCACCAAAGGATTCGACGGTCAGCGGGCGGTCATCATTCCCTCCCTCCTGGCGGAGAACGACCGTCCGCAAGAGGCCTACCAAGAGGCGTATACCCTGCCCGAAGACGGGCTGCACCTGGCATTCGAAGATGCGGCCTACTTTCTGGGCCATCGCGCCGCGTGCGACTGGTTTTCACCGCAGGTGCCCCGGCAGCCCGAGCGGCTCTTTGGTGATTATGGCCGGCGACTGGTGCTGGCGGTCCTGGCCGCCTACATCGAGATGGAAGAACCGCTGCACGTGGTGATCGGGCTCCCTGTCAGCCATTACCAGCGCTTGAGGGACGCCTTCGAGGCGCGCCTGATCGGCTACCATAAAATGGCCTGGGTGCGTCCGGACGGCAGCCGGACCCCCAAAAACGTTCATATCCGCAAAATCCATACGGTTCCCCATCCCATGGGCACCTTCAGCGGACTGATCATGAATGCGGACGGTCGGATGCGCGCGGATAGATTCAAGGATCAGAAAACAGTCGTGGTCGATATCGGCTTTCGAACGACCAACGTGATCACCATGGACCGCATGCGCTTCAGCAACCGCGACAGCGGCACCATCGATCTGGGCATCAGCCGCGGGTTTGGTCAAATTGCCCGCAAGCTGGAGGCGGAAACCGGCCGAAGGCTCGATCTCGATCAACTCTATCAGGCGGTGCGCCTGGGTACGGTCCACATCGATAGGCAACGCTACACGATCGAACGGGTGCGCCGGGAAGCCTTCAGCCGACTGGCGGAACAGCTGGCCGACAATATCGGATACCGGCTAACCGCCGCCTGGGACACCGACAGACTGCTGCTTACCGGCGGCGGCTCAAGGGATTTGGCCGATTATATCGGTTCGCTGCTGCCGGGCGAGGTGTCCCAGATCGAAAACGCGCAGGACGTGCGGTTGAACAACGTCCAGGGTCAGCTGCGTCTGGCCCGGTCCATCTGGGGGGCGTCCGGATTCTGTGAGCGGGGGGGGTGAACCGATCCGGCCACCAACGTCGCCAGAAAGCGATAAACAGGCATGCCAAAGCAAGCCAAGCCCTGTCATGGGCTGCAGGAACACGAAAAGCCCGGTGACTTTCGGTCGGCGCTGGCGCCCATCCTCCTGCTGACCGCCATATTTTTCGTGAACTTCGTCGCGCGGATAATCATGGCCCCCCTTCTGCCGGTTATTCGCGGGGACCTTAAGCTGGACCTCAGCGGGGCCGGACGTTTTTTTCTGGTTCTGTCCTGCGGCTATTTTCTGGCCCTGCTGGGTTCGGGGCACCTGGCCGGACGCATGCCCCACCGCCGGGTGATTGTCCTCTCGTGTGCCGGCGTGGGACTGGCCCTGACGGTCATCGCCCGGGCGTCGAATCTGATCGGGATTTATGGCGGTCTTCTGGCTTTGGGGTTTGCGGCCGGCATCTATCTGCCCTCGGGTATCGCCTCGATCACCGACCGTGTCGCCGCCCGCCATTGGGGTAAGGCCCTGGCCATCCACGAACTGGCCCCCAACGCGGCTTTTTTGCTGGCGCCCCTGATGGTGGAAGCCGCTCTGGGTGTTGTGGACTGGCGAATGGGCCTGATGGTATTGGGCGGCGCTGCGCTCGCTTTGGCCGGATTTTTCCAGTGGCGCGGACGGGGTGCCGACTACTGCGGTGAGATCCCGGACCGCCGCGTGATGGCGGAAATTGCCGCCAAACCGGCTGCTTGGCTGATGATGCTCTCGTTTGGCATCGGCATTTCGGGCACCCTGGGCCTTTACTCGATGCTGCCCCTTTTTCTGGTGGGCGATCACGGGATGGAACGTCAATGGGCCAACGGTCTGTTGTCCTTTTCGCGTGTGGGGTCTCTGGCGGCGGCCGGGTTCGGGGGTTGGGCGGCCGACCGATTCGGTCCCCGCAGCACGATCCGGGTGGTGTTTCTGCTGTCCGGCGTGCTGATCATGGCTCTCGGGGTTTTGCGCGGCCCCAGCCTAGTGGCGGCCGTCTTCTGCCAGCCCGTCCTGGCTGTTTGTTTTTTCCCCGCGGGGTTCAGTTTGCTTTCGCGAATCAGCACCCGCCGCCGTCAGAATATCACGATCGCCGTTACGATTCCGATGGCTTTTCTGATCGGCGGCGGCATCATCCCTTTATTTCTCGGATGGATGGGCGACGCCGGTCTGTTCGGAAGGGCTTTTGTGTTGATCGGGCTGACCACCACGCTGGCATCGACCGCGACGTTCTGGCTCCCCGGCCCCGAAGTTGACACCCCCGAGGGGATAGCCTAAGTTCGTTCAGGCGTCGCCCGGTCGGCAGCGCGCAGCACCCTCATCTTTCCCCGGTCATCTTATATCCGAAGGAGGCGCAATGTATGTCGGGACTGTGATGCGGACGGATCTGACCACGGTTGCACCGGAGACGAGTCTCGTCGCCGCCCAGGAAACCCTGGAGCAACAAAAGATCAACCATCTTTTGATCGTGGACCGCGATAACGAACTTCTGGGTATCGTTTCGGACCGCGATTTGAAAAAAAGCTGGGCGTCCTCGGCCACAACGCTTAGCAAAAACGAGCTGAATTACCTGCTGGATCAGGTGACGGTGGCGGACATTATGACCAAGAAGACCCTGACGATCACCCCGGCCACCACCATCGAGCGGGCAGCGCTGCTAATGAATCAGCACCGGATCAACGCCTTGCCGGTGCTCGAGGGCGATGAACTGGTGGGGATCATCACCTCGCGGGACGTCATGCGGGTGCTACTCGAAGCCGTGGGTCTCGAGACCGACAGTTCGCGCCTGACCATCCTGGTCAAGGACCGCATCGGGGTGATTTCGGATATTTCCCAGAGCCTGCGGGCCGAGGGCATCAACATCCGCAGCCTTTTCACCTGGCCTGAAAAGACACACCCCGGCGTGTACTATCTGGTGGTTCGGGTGCCGGCGGTCGACGGCGACAAGGCGGCCGTCTGCCTTGAAAAGCAGGGCTTCAAGGTGCTCACGGCCTACACCCAGGATCTGGATCCATATCAGCCGGCAAGTTGACTTACACGGAGGTGCCAACCATGCCCAACGCCACCCCACCTCGCGTGCTCGTCCCTATCGCCGACGGCACGGAGGAGATCGAAGCCGTGTGCATCATCGATGTTTTGCGCCGCGCGGGCGTGACGGTGACGGTGGCTTCGGTCGGGGCGCTGCAGGTCACGGCCTCGCGTGGGGTGAAGCTCGTGGCCGACTGCCTGATCGATCAATGCCGGGGTGAGGCTTTCGATATGGTGGTACTGCCCGGCGGCATTCCGGGAGCGGAGCGCCTGCGGGACTCCGACGTGCTGGTGGAAATCCTCAAGGAGCAGCGGGAGGCCGGCGGCTGGTTGGGTGCGATTTGTGCGGCGCCGGCCGTGGTGCTTGCCGCGCATACGCTCCTTAAGGGGTGCCGGGCCACCGCGCATCCCGCCTTCGTCGATCGGCTCGGAGACCAAACCCGCATTGATGAGCGCGTAGTGGTGGATGGGCGTTGCGTGACCAGTCGCGGTCCGGGAACGGCCCTGGAATTTGCCCTTCGGCTGGTTGCGTTGCTTTGCGGCGAAGACAAGGCCCGGGAGGTGGCGGCACCCATGGTGCTGCCCCCCGATACCGTTTTCACCTGAACTGCCATCGCCCCCCCAAGCGCAACGGCAAACAACCCTGGCGGCGGAACCCCGCGACAATTCTTACGACGGCGGCTGATCCTTGCAGGCGTTGCTCTCCTCGTTATCTTTCAAAAAGTCGTACAGCAGGCCGCGAAACGTGCAGCGTTCGGCTTCCATGAGTTTGCGCGAGACAAAGGCGCTGGACTTTTCAAACCCGTCGATTTTAAGCCGGAAAGCCAGGAACCGGATCAGCCGCGCGTCCTTCCGGTGTCGGGCCGGCACCAGCATCAGCAGTCGGCCCAGCGCCTCCTGGTCGACGACGACCTCTTTCTCAAGCCGAATGACCTTCTCTTCCATGTTCACCCATCCCTTCAACGCCCGGTGCTGGCGGGGTCCGCGCGTCCTGCCGGCAGCGGTCCCGGACCGGGGCAGACGATCGTTGTGAAAACCACCCCTTTGTGGCATAAAAAATCTTCGTCGGTCAACGCCCTGGGCAACGGCCCTTCATTTTCGATGTTAGGAGCACGATGAACGACACCGATACATTCAGCCGCGTGGCGCGCAGCGCCAATCGTCTTTACGGTCCACGGGCCCTGCTCGTGTGCGGTTTCACCCCGGAAGGCCAGACCGCCATCCTCGAGCGGATCGAAGCGGCCGAAATCACGCCGCTGTCCGTGGTATTCGCGACCACGGAAGACCTCGAAGCCGAGCTGCGCGAGCTTTTCGCGCGTGAGAGCGGCACCGGGTGCGACCAACCCAGCCGCATGCCGGCCGCCATCATTATGGCGGGCATTTCCGAGGCCGAACTCCACACGCTCATGGAACGCTACCGGTCCGCGGGATTGCCTTGGCCGTTGTGGGCAACGCTGACGCCGACGTCGGAGACCTGGACCTTGAGGGCCCTGTTGAAGGAACTGGCTGCTGAGCGGGCCGCCCTGGCGGCCAAATCCAGCCCAGGGGGAGATTAACCGACAGCCGCTAACGGCCAAGCCGGCGGCGTTTGCTACAGGTCTGATGATGATCGTCCAGCGAATCCAGTGCTACCACTACAACGAAGCCTTCAAAATCCCTTTTCATTCTCCCCAGGCCAACCGGCTTCGGGCGGATTCCGTGATCGTGCGTCTCGACTGCGGTCCGAACGGCTGCGGGTGGGGGGAAAGTGCGCCGCGGGCCTATGTCACCGGGGAGAGCGTCGCATCGGTGCTTGCATTGTGGCAGCATGCCTTCGCCCCGATTTTGTTTGCCAACCCCTTTGACACCCTGGAAGATGTCGAAACACTGCTAGCGCAACTTGAAACCGCCTGCCGGCAGAACGAGCCGCGAGCCTATCATTCTGCCCTGGGGGCGGCCGATCTGGCCCTCATCGATGTGCTCGGGCGTGGCGGTCATTCGGAGGCCCGGCAACTATTTCCCGAGAAATATCGCCAGGCACTTCGCTTTTCGATATCCGTGCCCCTTGTCGACCGCGCGATTGTCGAAAAGTACTTACCGATCCTGCAGGCGCGTTTCGACAAGCCGGTTTTCAAAGTGCTCTTGGGAACCGATTCGGAGGCCAATTACGGGCGCATGGAGCAAGTGCGTCGTCTGGCAGGGGAGGCGGGCGAGATTCGGCTGGAGGTCAACGGCAAGCTGACGCGGACGCAGGTTCTGAAAGAAGTCGATCGGGTGCGGCCGTTTCGGCCGGCCGCCATCGAACAGCCCCTACCGGCCGGTGATATCGAGGGCCTCCGTCAGTTCCGACGGGATAGCGGGTTGGCCGTAATCGTGGACGAATCCCTGGTCAGCCTGGCGGATGCCGAAGTATTCCTGGCGCAGGAGGCTTGTGATATCTTCAATATCAAGATTTCCAAATGCGGCGGACTGCTGCGCTCACGGGCCATCGCGCAGATGGCCGCGCAGGCTGGCGTCTTATGCCACGTGGGCACCCATGTGGGCGAGTCCGAATTGCTCGGCGCGGCCGGTAGGTTCTTGGCGCGGGGCATCCCCAACTTCGACTGCTACGGTGGCGGATCGCAGTTCCTGTTCTCCAGGATCCTGGAAGCACCGAACGGTGCGGCGGCGACGGCCTCTTTGGAAGCCGCCTGTGCCCCCCTGGACGATCGGCATACCACGACGCCGCAACCCGCCTTTATCAGGCACGCTTCTGCCTGCCTGGATTTGAAATCACCGTGTTGAACAACGCTCGACCGGTAGTGGCAAAGCGTGCGCAACAACACCCGGCCACTGATTTCGGGTTCAACCTGGCATAAATGTTTCAAAGGGGGAAACAAACGAGCCGCTCAAGCGCTCGCCCTCATGATGCTATGCAAGCGCTGCGGGCGTCTTCATCAGGACCAGGTCGGGGTTGACCTTGTGGTAGCGCATGAAGGCCTCCACCACGCGCGGATCAAAGTGGGTATTGATTTTGGCCTGCATTAGCGCGAAGGCCTGCTCCGGCGCCATGGGCTGGTGGTAGTGCCGCTTGGCCGTCACGGCTTCAAAAAAATCGGCCACCGCAATGATCCGGGCGCCCATAGGGATTTCCTCGCCCGCCAGTCCTTCCGGGTATCCTCTGCCGTCGTAACGCTCGTGGTGGGCCCCGGCGATGATCGGGACCTCCTTATAGACACCTTCGAAATTGACGCGTTCGAGAATGGCCCGGGTGCTGGCCGCATGGGTCTTGACGGTCTCGTATTCCTTGCCGGTTAAGCGGCCGGCCTTGTTCAGAATCGAATCCGGAACGCCGATTTTGCCGTAATCGTGGAGCAACGCGGCAACGCGGATCATCTCGCAGTACTGGCTGTCCATTTTCAATTCCTTGCAGATGCCCACCGCGTATTCCGTGACTTTGGCCGAGTGGCCGGATGTCAGAGGGTCTCGCGCGTCGATGCTGGCGGCCAGGACTTCGAGAATGGAGCTGAACTGGCGCTCCTTGGACTCGATCAGTTTGGTATTGCGGATGGCGATCCCGATGATCGAGGCCACGCCGATGAGAAGGCTGAGATCGCTCTGAACCAGCGGTCGCCGGGAGTGGATGTTATCGACGGCAAAGACGCCCAGCGCCTCCCCCTCGCACACGATCGGGCTGCAGATAAAAGCCTTGGCGCCCATCTTGCGCGCGAAATCCAAGCTGCGCGGAGATAACTCCCTTTCGATTTCGTTGAAATCGTTGATGAGGTAGGGCTTTTGCTCACGGAAGGAAACGACAAAAAATCCCCTGGAACCCGGCTTGTCCAAATGAAAGGAAGCCGTGCGCACCATATTCCGCATCTCCTGGCTGTACCCGTAGGCGGCCCGGTATTCCAGCCGGGTTTTCGCCTTGTTGGCCAGCAGAATGATGCCCCGGTCGAAATTCAACCGTCGCTGGGAGATCTTGACCACCTTGTCGAGGACGTCATCCACTTTGGTCTTGCCGGCAATCAGCTGGCCGACTTCGTTGATCATTAACGAGTTGTTGTAGTTGAGCGCGATCTGGTCGACGAGCTTGTCGGTGGAATCCTTCAGGTTATCGACGCTCTTGCGCAGCTCGTTCTTCTCCATCGATTCCCCGATCAGCGTCAGCAGCAAAAACAGAACGGCGCTCGACAACAGTAGGGTGGTCAGCCGAATCTGCGGGGCGCCCATGTGCAGAAGAATACAGCTTAAAACGAATAACACCGGCATGTAGGCGCGAATTCGCTTCCAGACGAGTGAAAAAGACGATTCCCAACTGATGAGGTAACGGCAGGCCGCATCGCCCCGGAAGATACATTCGGGGTGCTCGATATGAGGAAGTTTATTCGAAAAGGCCAGCGTGACGGATTCCAAAAAACCGATGCGGTTTTCGCACTGAAACTGTTTTTCGCGCACACCCGGCCGCGGGTGGACGGCGATTTCATACTTGTTGGGACTGAGCCGCTTCGAATGAAACGCCGATGACTTGGTGAATTTCGAAGCGAAGGTGCCCATGTGCTCAAAGCATTTGTCCGGGCCGATCATGCCCAGGCCGTATTGCCGCATCACGCCGATGGCGTCGGGCGAGGCCGAATAGCGGCCGGCCTCACGGGAAATGTTCACATTCTGGGTGCATGCGGCAAGTTTTTCGTGGAAGCGGTTGATTTGGCGCTGGGTGAACCAGTGCCCCTGATCGGCCACCTCGTAGCTGGTCATACCGGCATAATTTAAAATCCCGGTGGCATTGATCCAGGGGTATTTGAATTTGATCAGCTTGATGTAATTGTCGATGATCCGGCTGTTGTACAGCGGGACATCGTTCATCGATTGGGGGGGCGATTCCTCCTCGTCATGCGGTTGGGCAACGGCCTTCAGACGGGCATGGTCGTCCGCACCCGTCGGTGTCTCGTCGGAAGATGGCATATCGATGCGCTGGGGGAACGGGTTCAACATCATTCGCGTGCCAGTTTGAACATTTTGCTCAGAAAGCCGAAATATTTATCGGAGTGGCGCGTATTCAAAATCCAGAGACTGTAGTTTTTTTCCACAGGAATGGCGGTCTGCTCGGCGAAATCGCTGGGATTTAGCAGAACCGGCATATCCGGGTTGAGGGCGTGTCTTTGGTACAGAAGCCGAAGACTTTTGAGAAGAATCTTGCGGCTCATGGAGCGCCTGTCGATCAGCAGGATCTTCACACAATTGGTGAGGTCCGACAAATTCAGCCCGATGTCGGTGCGATGAATGATGATGCAGGCCTGAATACGGTTGTTGCGGCGCAGGCTCAAGAGCAGCCGATCTTTGGTAAACCCGTGGCGCCGGTATTCTTCGGCCAGGTCCGTCGAGGCGAACATCTGGGTGTCCAGATCGAGGCAGTCCAACATCGGTCCGCCGATCTGGTGCCGGTACCAGTTCCCGATTTCCTCCATATCCGCTGCGGTGCAGTGATCGAGGGTCCATTCGTCGGGCAGGCTGCTGCTGTCGGCCTCCTCGAGTGCCGGCAAGTGAAAATAAGCGAAATTGTCCAGCGAGCAGCAGGCGCGGTCGTTGATGTAGCGGGCGAAGCCGCCGAAGACGCTGTTGGGAAAATTATTTTCAGGCTGAAAATAGCACATCAGGTATTTCATGTGCATCGAATAGAGCCGATGGGAATCGTAGATGAAATGGCCGATCTGGTTGAGAACCGTGAGGCCGGCGTGCACCAGGGAGCGCTTGCGGGCGGCATGGTGGTGGATCAGCCAGGCGTTCTCGTAAAGGCGCACCATGCCCATGTGGGCCATGATGCGCCCCTCGGTCTGGTAGATGAAGTGGCGCGCAACGGTCGGATTCTGCGTATACAGCCTCCAATAAGTCTCTTTGATGGTCTCCTTGTTGGCCTGGATGAAAGCGTATTTCTTCGGGTAGATGAAACCGGTTTCGAAAAAGAAGTCCCACAGGGCGTCCAGCTCGACGCGCGTATTGATGTAGGCGTTCTGATTTTCAGCCTGCTGCAGCAGACTGAGCAGTTTGAGGTGGTCGCCGCTGGCCATGTCGATGATGGCCAGGCCATTGACGATATCGCCGGTCCTGTCTTCGCTGCGCTTGGGGTTGCGGTAAAGCACCTGGGCTTTGAAGTTAAGCGTGAGGCTGTCGGCAAATAGGAGTTCGACCTCGTTCAACATCATGCCGGGAAGCAGCAGCGAGTGCCCGGCGCCCTCGGATACCGAAAGCCCGGAGCCGGACAGGTCCAGGACTTTCAGGTTGACCGTCTGGCCGGTGAGGGGGTGCCGGAAGACGATGTTGGGGGCCGGTTTCAGTTCGATCCGCTTACTGCGATAAACTTTGGCGTTGTAGCGCTGAATGGCCTTGATTTCGGGCTTGAGGACAAATTCCCGCTCATGGCGCCCGTCGCCGCTTTTAAGGATGGTGAAGTCGCCCGTGAAAACGAGCTCGTCGCCGTCAAAAACGATTAGGTTCAGTGGCTTGGCGTGATCCAAGCATTGGAAGGTCTGCGGCGGTGCGACGGTCAGGGCGATTCGAAACGCGCGGGTACTGAACTCGAGCAGCACCCCGCGGAACAGCATGCTGTTCTGTATGACCTGGACCGGAATCCGATCGCAGGCATAGCGTGTATCGCGGCGGTTGGCCACCTCGCGGCATTCGTCGGGCAGTTCGAGCTCAATCCCCTTCTCGTCCATGCGCACGACCCGGGGCACGACTTCCAGCGCGTGGCGCCCGTCGTTGACGAACAACGCACTGAAACGATAGTTTTCAAGCAGCGCGGCCGAGGGGTGGGGATCCGACCAGCGGCAAACCAGTCGGCGGCCCTCGCAGGGCTGGGGACGGGCAATGAAGATGGTGGTCTGGTCGAAGCGGCGGTGCGTGAGCACCAACTGGATGGTGCCGTTCTGAAAATTGATATAATTGAGCTTGTTGATCAGGTACGAACGGCCGTAGCGCGGTTGTTTGGGCCGGGGTTGTGCCGTCGTCGGGTCCGGGGCGCCTTCCGTGGCTTGGTTGTTTTCATTCTTCGTTTCCGCAGGGGGCAGCATTTCGTGAGTGTCGCGATAAGCCCGCTCCATCATCCAAGCCTTTCCTTCCGCCGGTGGATCAGTGCGATGTCGAGTTCAATATTGGGCGGCCCTGTAACGATCGAACGACGAATGTAACATAGCGGTCGTAATTCGAAAAAGTAGCATAGAAACACCGGCAGTTCAACCAAATACACCCTGTGACATATTGAATTTGTTTGAAAATTGTTTGAGTGCGGCCATAGGAATCCCCTCTGTTGTGGCCCGGCGGGTTTGCTGGCACTATATGTGGTGAAATGGCGCGGAGTGAACGCCAAAATATAGATATGCAAATTTCAATTTTGTCGGGATTGGAGGTGGAAAACGGGGCTGCTGCGGTCCTGGCAGGCGATATGGACGGGGATCGCATATGGATTCAGGGCCTGCCGAACGGTTTGATGGGCGATACGGGGCGAGTTGTTGGTTTCGCTCAGATGTCCCAGAACGATTTGGCGCAATTTTGGATGGGCGATGCGGGCCAGCAGCTCGCCTGCGGCCGTATTCGACAAATGGCCGTTGCGGCTTCGGATGCGTTGTTTCAAATGCCAGGGGTAGGGGCCTTCGATCAGCATTTCCCGGTCATGGTTGGCTTCGATCAATAGAAGATCACAGCCCTTGAGGTGTTCTTCCACCAGCCCGGTGGCCAGGCCCAAATCGGTGGCCAGCCCGATGCGCCGCCCGTTGTAGGCGATCGTGAAACCGACCGGGTCGGCGGCGTCATGGGAGAGCGCAAACGGGTGGATGTGGAAGTCCGCGAGGCGAAAGGCCTTGCCGGCTTGAAAATGGTGGCAGGCGGGCAGGCGGCCGAGGCTGTCCCCGATGACCCGATGGGTGTCGGCACTCATGTAAACCGGAAGCTTATAGCGCCGGGCGAGGACACCGACGCCACGAATGTGATCCGTATGCTCATGCGTGACGAGGATGGCCGCCAGACGCCGTGGGTCAAGGCCTTGCTGGCCGAGCCGTTTTTCGATTTCGCGGCCTGAAAGGCCGGCATCGATCAGGAGGGCATGCGCACCGGCAGCCAGGTAGATGGCGTTGCCGCGGCTGCCGCTGGCCAACGCACAGAAGCAGATATCGTGTTCTTGGTCTGTCATGTCGGGGCCGCCGGGCTGTGGGCTGCCCGGGCGGTCTTGCCCGGCACCCATTGAAATTAACGCACGCCCGTATGGCCGAAACCTCCGGTGTCGCGTGACGTCGAATCGAGGGATTCCACGACCTGCAGTTGGACGCGGTAGACTTTCTGGATCACCATCTGGGCGATGCGGTCGCCGCGCTGCACCGTGTAGGGCGCATCACCCAGGTTGATCAGCGGAATTTTGACTTCTCCGCGGTAGTCGCTGTCGATCGTGCCGGGCGAATTGATCAGGCCGATGCCGTGTTTTACGGCCAGCCCGCTGCGGGGCCGGATTTGGCCTTCGAAGCCCGGTGGCAGGGCCATGGCGAAACCGGTCGGAATCAAGGCAATGCCCCCGGGGGCGATGGTCGTCGGGCTGCCGACGGCGGCATGCAGGTCCATACCGGCGGCCTGGGGGGTCATGTAGCGGGGCAGCGGGATGTCGCCGTCTTCTTCGGCGCGCAGGCGCTGAAAGGAGAGGGTCGGTAAACGGGTCGAAGTCGGCATCGGATCGTACCCCCGGCAGCGCGGTTAGCGAACGAGCGTCGAGAAGGTTTCCTTGTCGGTCAATGGGCCCAGCACCGTGAGTACAAACGGATCTTCGTGGAAAAGGGTGGTCGCCAGGCTCTGAATGTCATCCGCCCCTACGGCTTCGACCCGTGTAACCACGTCGGACAGCGGGATGTGGCGGCCGAAGTTGATTTCGCCCTGCGCCAGGCGCACCATTTGATTGTCAGTGTTTTCGGCCGCCAGCAGCATGCTGCCCTTGGTGTATTCCTGTGCGTCCCGCAACTCCGATGGTCCGACCGGCTCATTTTCAAGCCGGCGCAGCGCTTCAATAATCAGGGCTGTGACCTCCACGGCCTTGGCCGGTTCGACGCCGGCATAGGCGCCGAACATGCCGGTGTCCTCGAAGGAACTGATGTAGGAGTAGACCGAATAGGCCAGCCCGCGTTTTTCGCGAATTTCCTGAAAAAGCCGGGAGCTCATGTTCCCGCCGCAAATCGTGTTCATCAACGAGAAGGCGTAGCGGCGCGGGTCGGTGGTGGCGATGCCGGGTGTGGACAGACAGATGTGGGCCTGTTCGAGTTGGCGGTGGCAGATATCCACCAGCGCGCGTGTTTCGGGGGTGGTTCGTTCCGGAAAATCGCAGCCTGGCGCAATGCCTTCAAACGCCGGGCTGATCAGGTCGACCAGCACCTGGTGTTCAACGTTTCCGGCCGCGGCCACCACGATGCGCTCGGGTTGGTAGCAGCGTTGGAAGAATCCGCGCACGGCCTCGTCGTCGAAGCGTACGATATTTTCGGGCGAACCCAGAATGGAGCGGCCCAGAGGGTTGTCGCCCCAAAAGTTGCGGCCGCTCAGAATGTGAACGTACTCTTCGGGGCTGTCCTCGACCATTCCGATTTCCTGGAGAATCACCGGGCGTTCGCGCTCCACCTCCTGGGCGTCGAAGACCGAATTCAGGAAGATGTCCGTCAGGATATCGACCATGGTCTCCAGGTGGGCCTCCAGTACCCGGGCATGGTAGCAGGTGTTTTCCATGGCGGTGAAGGCATTGGTCTGCCCGCCGATGGCATCGAATTCTTTGGCGATCTGGTAGGCACTGCGCCGACGGGTGCCCTTGAAGATCATGTGCTCGATCAGGTGGGAAAGGCCGTTTTCGCGCAGCGCTTCGTCGCGCGCACCGACGTTGACCCACACCCCCATGGAAACGGAATGCACCTGCGGCATCCGTTTGGTCAGGATTTTGATCCCGTTGGACAATACCGTTTTATTTACGGCGGTGGCCATGGGAGCGTTTGCCTTCCTCTTCGAGAATCGCCTTATGGCTTAGCCGGATCTTGCCGTCCCGGTTGATTTCAAGCACCTTGACCCGCAGCTTGTCGCCTTCCTTGACGATGTCGGAAACATTGTTGACCCGGTGGGTGGCCAGCTGGGAAATGTGGCAGAGACCGTCCGTGCCGGGCAGGATTTGAACGAAAGCGCCGAAATCCATCACTTTGACCACGGTACCTTCGTAGATTTTACCGATTTCGGGTTCCTGGGTGATTTCCTCGACCATCTTGATGGCGGCATCGCCGTCTTCCTTGGATACGGCGGCGATTTTCACGATGCCCGCATCGTCGATTTCAACCCGGGTATTGGTTTCGGTCTGGATGGCCCGGATGGTCTTCCCGCCGGGGCCGATGATTTCGCGAATCTTGTCGGGATGCACTTCCATCGTCAGGATCGCCGGGGCGTAGGGTGAGATTTTCTCGCGCGGCGCCGCAATGGCCTCGTGCATTTTCCCGAGAATGTGCAGCCGCCCGCGACGGGCCTGCTCCAGCGCATTTTCCATAATGTCGCGCGAGAGTTCGAGAATCTTGATGTCCATCTGCAGCGCGGTCACACCTTCGGCTGTGCCGGCCACTTTAAAATCCATATCGCCCGTGTGGTCTTCATCGCCCAGGATGTCGGAAAGAATGACGACATTATCGCCCTCCTTGACCAGACCCATGGCGATGCCGGCCACCGGGGCCTTGATCGGCACGCCGCCGTCCATCAGGGCCATGGTGCCCGAGCAGACCGTGCCCATCGAGGATGAGCCGTTGGACTCAAGAACCTCCGAAACCAGGCGGATGGTGTAGTCAAAGTCTTCCTTGTCGGGCAGGATTCTCTCCAGGGCCCGGGTGGAGAGGCCGCCGTGGCCGATATCCCGCCGGCTGGGACCACCGATGCGCCGCACCTCACCCACCGAATAGGGCGGGAAATTGTAGTGCAGCATGAACGGGCGGAATTCTTCCCCACTGAGGGTTTCGACCCGTTGCTCGTCCTGGCCGGAGCCCAGGGTCAGTACGCCCAGGACCTGGGTTTCGCCGCGGGTGAACAGGGCGCTGCCGTGGGGACGGGGCAGGAGGCCGACCTCGCAATTGATCGGGCGGACTTCGTCGAAACGGCGCCCGTCCAATCGACGGCCTTCTTCCAGAATGATCTTGCGGCAGATTTTTTTCTGAAGATCGCCCAGAATGCCGAAAACTTCGCTCTTACGCTCGGCCAGATCATCGCCCAGCGCTTCAAGAATCGCTTCCTTGACGGCCCGCAGGGCCTTGCTGCGCTCGACTTTGGTTGGCACCAGGGCGGCTTCGCGCAGGCGTTCGCTGGCTTGGGCCGCAATCTGTTCGGCCAGGGCTTCATCCTTTTCGGGTGGTACGAATTCGCGTTTGGGCTGTCCGCATTCGGCCTGCATGGATTCCTGCATGTCGATGATCGGCTGCATGGCCTGATGCCCGAAAAAGATGGCTTCGAGCATGTCGGCTTCGCTCACGATGTTACCGCCGCCCTCGACCATAACGATGCCGGTGCGCGAGCCGGCCACGATTATGTTAAGGTCGCAGTTGTCGCAATCGCACAGCGGTGGATTGACTTGCAGCTTGCCGTCGACACGGCCCACGCGAACCGATGCAATCGGGCCGGCAAAGGGGATATCCGAATTGCCCAGGGCCGCCGAGGCTCCGATCATGGCCAGGACATCCGGGTCATTCTCCTGGTCCATCGACAGGACGGTGGCGATGACCTGCGTTTCATATCGATAGCCCTTGGGGAACAGCGGCCGTATGGGACGGTCGATCAAACGGGCCGTAAGGGTTTCCTTTTCGCTGGGCCGTCCGATTTCGCGACGAAAATAGTTTCCGGGAATGCGCCCGGCAGCATAGATTTTTTCCTGATATTCGACGGTCAGCGGAAGAAAATCCACCGGCCGTTCTTCACGGGCGGAAACCGCTGAAACGAGCACGATGGTCTCGCCGTATTGAACCAGAGCCGAACCGGAGGCCTGCTTGGCCATTTTCCCGCTCTGAATACTCAGGGTTTTTCCCCCGATTTCTGCTTTGAATAGTTTTTCCATAGTCTTTCCTTCCGATTAAAGCTAAGCCCTTTGGCTAGAGGCTTCAATCGTGATGGTCGTATTCTTTTCGGAACGTTTCCGAAATGAGTGGATGCGACCGTTATGTTTGGGTGCCACCGCGTGGCGGTTGCGCTCGGCCGCGCCGTGTGCGGAGGCCGCCGTCGGCGTGGGCCGGCTGATCAGCGGCGCAGGCCAAGCGTTTCGATAATCGTGCGGTAGCGATTGACATCCTTGTTTTTAACATAATTCAGCAGGCGCCGCCGGCGTCCGACCAGCATCAGCAAGCCGCGACGGGAGTGATGATCCTTTTTGTGGATCTTCAGATGCTCGGTCAGGTAGGAAATCCGATGGGTCAGCAGCGCCGCCTGGACTTCAGGGGAGCCGGTGTCCGCATCGTGCAGCTTGTGCTGATCGATAAGCCTTTTTTTATCCTCGGTTGAAAATACCACGGTCTCTAGTCCTCCTCTTGGAAAGTGTCTCTAATGACGTTGGTTTCGAATCGTTGGGATCCCCTCGCTGGGGGATTTTCTACCCGTGCGGACTTTTCCCGATTTCGCCGAGGGCGGCCCGCCAGGTCAGCCAGCGGTTGTCTTGGGAAAAACGCAGCAATAATCGTATGTTTGCTCCCCGGGCCGAAATGTAACAATCGCCCATAGTCGTTTCCGGCCATCGATAATCTTGTAGAACCGCGCCCCGCGGTCCTCTCGAATGTCCGTCCTCCGGGGCGCGGGCAGCGGCAAATCGATCGGTGTCAGGCGGATGCCGTTGCTGATTTTCCGGATCGTGCCCTCGTCGGCGACCAGCGCTTCCATACCCGGCAGGGCCGCGGCCGGGGAAATTAGCGGCAC
>JAAUYG010091257.1_pt1 | contig 29487 bp, 19 predicted proteins | sample 7278091 | NCBI WGS metagenome assembly JAAUYG01 (sample SAMN14350201, study PRJNA611818) | marine sediment metagenome | isolation source: surface marine sediment (0.6m) | place: French Polynesia: Moorea | collected 2018-08 | reverse complement strand
TTCTAATAAACAATACTCAAATAATTACCTCCATTCCAGGGCTGAGACCTATTCTAATCTTTGTGAAAGACTTTCTGAATGGCACACACATGTATCAGCATGGCTGACCTTCCTACATATGACCTTTCCATCTGTGATAAAGTGTCCAGTAGGTGGTAGTATAGCAAAACATAATGAACACATGAAGTGCATAAGGAAATCAATAAATCATCTTCCTTGTAACCATTATGACGGAATTTATAACCTATAAAAAGCTACCTGCTGTAACATCGGGAAATACCCCCCTATCGGCCACTCCCGTTTATCGCCCGCTTTTCCGTAGCGGAAAAAGAATCTACTATAAATTCATTAATGTTCATGGGGATTAATCATGTTAATATTTGCAGTTAGCTCAGGTCTTGTTAATTAGCCACATTGAACTTTAAAGGGAAAAGTAACATTGATAATATGCCCATGGTGATCTGCAAAATGTCTTTGAAATATGATGTTTTTTGTACTACCGGTAGTGGGATTTGCAGGGGTGTATCCAGACCGTAAATCAGACAGATGCATTTTGACCCACTTCGAGTGTGTCTTTAGAGATGATTTAACAATTTTTAATGGTATTACCCGGTACTCACCTGTTTATGACTAGAAACAAGTCAAATTTCAGATCGTAGCGTTGTTCCTCCATAATTTGTAAATAAAAATCATTATGTTATCTGTTCCAGAAGACTTCCTGGTGTGTGATCAGATATGATAACTGCCACCTGGTCCCTAGTGTAAGGTGTATGTGTCAGACCAGATGTTAAAATTGCTTCCAGACGGTGTATGACCAGATGTGATAGCTGCCATCACTGCTGCAGGGTGTATTAGCCATCATGGATGTGTCATGTACATCAACGGGCTCTGAACTTCTCAACAATGACAACAAGTTTGTTGATCAGGATCGTGCGTCAAACATTCTAAAGGGTCTGTCATCACTCTACAGCAACAAACAGTTTGTGGATGTCACTCTGTGCTCAGAAGGACGAGAGTTTGCATGTCACAAATCCATTTTGGCACTATCCAGTCCCTATTTCATGGCAATGTTCAGCACAGACATGGCTGAAAAGCAGCAGGACAGGATCGAGTTGAAGGAAATCAGTGCAATGACGCTAGAACTTGTGTTAGAGTACATCTACACTGGAGAGGTCATGTTTTCCGAGGAGATTGTTCAGAACTTGCTCTCTGCCGCAAATCTTTTCGCTCTGCTTGCATTACGCCACGGATGTGCCGAGTACATGATGCAACACGTGACTGTCACAAACTGTATTGGCATTTACTTCTTCTCGAAAGCACATCAGTGCGATACCCTGGCCGTTAAGGCCAAGGAACTGATCAATATGAGATTCGGCGTGCTGTGCCATGAGCATGAATTTCTTTCCCTCCCCATTGAGGAGTTAGTTGAGATAGTCAGTGATGATGCACTAAATGTAAGCAGGGAGGAGACAGTGTATGAGGCCTGCATGGCCTGGCTGCATACAAACCTGGAAGAGCGCAAACAACACCTACTCAGAGTCATGAGCTGTGTCCGTTTTGGAAATGTCAGCTCCTATTACTTCTGTGACAACATCGATTCTGTGGCGTGGCTGAAAGAGTGCAGGGAACTCGATACTCATCTGAAGGTTGTAAAATATCACCACATGTTAAAAAACAGGTATATGGAAGTTGACTTGAACTTTGTCCCTCGGAAAGGCATGGGCTATGAACGGGGTATGCTCATAATGGCCAACCCCTATGTGGAGGACAACAATCGGAAGTTTAACACCCTGGAGATCCTATTCCCAAAGACGGGGACTATAAGACATCTCTGTAAGCTCCCACAGAGTTTGTATATGCCAGGTAAGGCAGTAACAATCCTAAATGATGTCATTGTAGCGATATATGATGTCTTGTATTAGTTGTATACACAATACCTATAATAATCATGATAATAGCAGGCAATGTATCGGTATGTGGAAACTGTCAGTGACCATTGTACTTATTACATGCTTAACCTTATCCAAACAAAGATTTTTTCAATGAAACTTAAGTTGCTCTGAAGGAAAAGTAGTTGTTAAGTTCACATAGAAAATGTTACTAAACGTGCTAGCATGAGCATATGTTTTTTTCCACATCCCTGTATTTGGGTTGTCAAGGTATCATCATGCTAATGCCTCTGATTGTCCAAGTTTAAGGTTACTTTTAGATTGTAGGCTAAGATATAACTCACTACATACACCATACTCAATTCCAAGTTTAAGGTTACTTTTAGATTTAAGAATTTTGAAGTAAAATAACATTGCTCTGTGCTCATGAAAAAAATAGCAGAATTTCAATAATTTCTTGTATTTTTTTTTTGTAAGGCATCGAGCATGTTGGAGAATCTTTCTACCTGGGTGACCGACTCTCTCAACTTATAAATAATTTGATGTAAAAATATTATAATTGATACTAGTATGTTGAAAGTGTGATTAAATTTCCTCTCTGTCTCCTTCAGGAGCCTGTACAACAGGGGACAACCAAATATACCTGGCAGGGGGAGCTATACGAAAGGTGAATTATCGTGGGCCATGTGTTACGGAGGGGGTATCGGACAACTTCTTCCTTTTCGACAAGGGCATCGGGTCATGGCAGGTGAAACCAAAGATGAACTTCGGTCGTACCCAGTTTTGCCTGGTAATGGTAGATGGGTAAGTCAGTATTGCCATGTAATGGTGTGAGACTAGAATTGACTGTTGTACCTCAATAGGGGTGGATAGATTGATGTCCCATGCTCATCATTCTATTCCTATGAATTTCTTTGCATGTAGCATGCTACCCCACCCACAATTTACAAGAACAATTTTAAGGCTTCTGTCTGATTATTTTGTACAAATATTTTGAACGGTTATAGTTTGAAAATTGTACTCTTCCTGTTTACCGGGGTAAGTAGATGTTATTGTATCCTAATATTCTTGGAATACCATTTACAAACACATATCATGATAAGTCCATTGGATACATATACATTGCTTCCCATTTCTACAGAAAAATACAAACTGACAATATGTGGAAATCTGCCAGAAAACTTACATTTTGCACAGCTACTTTCTTCTCAGCATGAAAATAAACCTGTGTAACATTTATAATCCTTACATGCTACATAGAAACAAGAAAATAGTGATATGAACTGTTATTAGATGAACCTTGTAACAGTTTTGTTATGTTTTCCCTCCTTCTAGGTTGATATTTGCAATAGCAGGCCAAAATGAGCTGGACCGCCTGGATTCGGTGGAGCGTTATGACCCCCAGACCAATTCATGGACAGTGATGGCACCCATGCCACAGAAACTTCGCTGCATGACTGCCACGGCATACAGGGGCAAGATCTATGTGTTCGGAGGGGAGAATGAGGGAGAAATTGTTAAAACAGCTTACAGGTATGGGACATGTGATATACAAGTGATGGGGTCATTTAGAATAAAATGTGCTGGGTAACAGTGGGTAATGAAGAAGAGAACCAGTTACTGAAAAGCTGAAGGAGAGTTAAATGTAGGGGTATTTTTAGTACCATAACATTTATATTACTGGTAGGAAACATATTGCTTGCGGCTGTCTCTTCTAGATTGGCCAGTGGAATGCTGCGTTCAGACCACACCAGAAACAAAAAGACTCCCAAATTACTCGTAAGACCACTTGTTAGATGACCAGATGTTAGACCCCAGTTCTGTGTGTATATTCTTTAAGAATTAAGACCATTTCGGCTTCGACCATGTACATTCCGGGGTTCCACTGTTTGTTATGTTCTATTGCTTGCTACAGTGGTGTACACTGTAAAATAACATAGGATACCCTAGTGAACCTGATACTCTATGAAGAAAAACAATGTTAAGTGTTGCCCCATCTTCGGCTTTCAAAAGTGGTCCTAAACACTTCAATTTTGAAACAGTCAGAGTCACTGACAACATTATTGTGCACCACTGTTTCAGATCTTCCCACTTTCCCACAATCTGTCAATTGACATTATAAGCCACAAATGACAACTGTTGGCATACACTCCAGATTTATCTCCACACCTATCATACAGTTTATATAATGCATATGCATGATTTTTATCAGAGCTGCAAATCAGTACTTCAGTATATGTATAGTTATGTTACACTGCACATGTATGCACAAGTTCATATTAAAGTTGCCAGTCGGTAGCATCCTGAAATGGCTACTGGGTAATGTGAAGGGTAAGTTGTTTTTAGAGTTGTGTGACTTTTACTGCAGATATGACCCCCAGGAAGACATATGGCTGGAGCTGTCCCCCATGCTGAAGGCGCGGGCTCTGGCAGGGTGTGTGGTCTACCGTGACAAGATCTATGTCATAGGTATAGTGTGTGGGAATTGTACTCACAAACCTTTTAATGACCGAAGACCATTTATTTCTAAATTTTCAGTTATTAACTATAATTTAATAATTGTTGCGTTTGTGTCACAGTCTGTGTCTATTTCAACTACAGTACATGTATTTCCAGTTGAGCTTCATACCCAAGACCACCCCCAGGACTCTTATAAAGTGTTCTTAACAGTGAGGTTGTCCTAAATCTGAAATTTCAAAAGTGTGCAAGTGTAATTACGGTATGAGGCAGTCACAAAAGTGAGGCTGAGCTGTAGTCTCCAATCCTACTTTAGTGGAATCTCAGAAGACCGTGCATGAGGCTGTTATAAACTGGCTTAACTTGAGGTGGCCTTGTTTCAGTAACTACTAAACAATGAGAATGCAATTTTGGTACTGCTTGTATTAAAGTGGTCGTCATTTCTCCAGTGGTCTTAATTCTGGGGTACTCACAAAGGAAGGTTCCAATATGTATCGTCCTCTGCCAAATCTTCCCTTGACCTTCATCAGCATGTCTTTTTCATTTCACTTTGTCGCCACCAGGAGGCAACTCATGTATCAGTATGAAATGGAAGAAGGAGTTTCTGCCGGAGCACTGTGTGAGTGTAGTGGAGGTGTTTGATCCAGTCACCAGCCAGTGGAGTCTGGGACCTGAGCTACCCAATGCTCTCTGTGGGGCAGGTAAGACACAACAAGTCCACACCTGTAACACTTACAATGCCCTACTCATGGCCTGACGTAGGCAGTTCAGTGGTATGTTTGTGATAAATAAATAGAGATGGGGAATGTTGAGGGGGTGCTACAACATTCAGTCTCGTAAGCCTGTATACTTGAGATATATGTTTCCTTAAGAAAATCAGTGTTTTCAGTTTGAATATTCCTTGCAGTGTAACCCTATCTGCTGAGGGCTGGGACCCTGCAGAAAGGCAAAACCTTACAGAAACCACACTGCGTGCTTTTAGAGCATGTGCGCGTATGGAATGAGTACTGTATGTGTAGAAAATACATGTAGAACAGTGGTTATACTACTGGGTGGTCTTAAGAGGGCTTTAAGTGGCAGGAAATATGAAAGTTGTTACCAAGTCTACTTGTAATCTGAAATTTACCTTTATGTGATGATTTCCAGGTGTGGTGAAGTATGGAGACACCATCATGGTTGTAGGGGGGGAGGATGACAGAAGCTGGATGGCGGGACTCTTCGTACTGAAGGAGGAAAAAGGCAGTCAGTTTTGGGTGGAGGGGCAGGAACTGCCCAATGTCATGAGCACGTTCGCTTGCGTCGTTGCAAACGTGTCACGAGATTTGTTCAGAGATGACACATGCATTTGATATGTAATATTATGTACAAAGTGGTGCCATTTTGCATAGGAAATCTTAACTTACAAGCATGTATGTGAGAGAGCTAGCTTGACAGAAATCTCAGCTGGTCTGCATGTACCGATGCTCCTTGTAAAGTCTCCTTACTTGGTAATGCGCTACGTAGCCTGTATCTGGTTTGACTACCGGTTTCCATGATTATGGTTCAGATTGACTTACATTAATATTATTAGCAAATGTTGTAGAAATGACCTGCTTTTTACTTGACTATGTGTGCCATATTAATATATCATGTAAATCAACCATTGTCTGTTCTCTCTGTTGTGTCAATAATCTTGTATGGCTATGGACATTGTCAGATACGTTTTCAAAGTCCCTACATTTTAAGACAACCAACTCAGGCATGAAAGGTGTGATCTTATAACTGTTGGTGTGAGAATAGAATTCAAGGTGAAGATTAAAAGGCTGTTGGGCTTGTAGAGACCTCATTAAATGTACAAAAGAATAATGAGTGTGAAATAAATGTCATATATGCATGTCATGTCACTTTGTAAGTATATGTGTCTGTTATGCATTAGAGCTTGAAATTTTTAAGATAGTGACTCTGGATTTGTTGCCATTATAGAATCTTGTTTCACAGTTGAGTTTATACTGTATAAAGTGCCACTTTATACACGTGATACCATACATGTACATATATTCTTCTTCTTATTCTGTTTGCATTGCTTGTGCATGAGCTTCACATTTTATTTGTAGCGTTTTTGGTGCTTGTTTCTCTTGGTGCCTTTGCTACCTTAATCTGCTCAGTCCTGTATTTATCCCTTTGTTGTGTGAAACTTCACAGGAACCCCAGACTGGTACTCTTCCTGGGGTCAGATTCAAGAGAAATCTTAAACCTAGAAATTACTTATTAAGTTCACTAATCTCCTTGATAACTAATGTCTTTTCCATGTTCAAGGTTATTTTTAACCTAAAGTGTTTTCTAAGAAACAGTCCCATGAACCAATATGATACAGCTGATGTTATACCTTGTATTGGTTTCCACACACTCGGAATATCTCTGTCTGATGAACTTAAGTCTGTGTGTTACATATTGAAACAACATGGGAACTGTTATGGATAGTCTCAATTAAAATCTTATGTAACTAATTTTGCATACCCCGGTATGTTCCTTATGTTTAATGTAAGACTAAAACAATATCTTAAGTTATTGAAGTACAGGGGAGCTGTTTAGTCCATATATCTAAGCAGGCTATACAGTAGTCCCCCTCTATAGGGACACCCTTTCTGCCAAAAAAATCTTTTCTTATTAGACAGGTGTCCTTTAATAAGAGGGAGCATCACATTCTTTCATAGTACTTGCCAAGAATTTGTGTCATTTCTAGAGGGATGTCCTCTGTAGAGAGTGTCCTTTAAAAGAGGGACCACTGTAATATTTAAATCCGAGTTTAATATTGATCATTGAATGAGTTGGGAAGTCTGTTCAATATGATTAAATGCTTTGTATTACAGAACCATGAGAGATTTGTTATAAGCCTTCATTTGAAATGGGCTTAACTGTTTGTGAATGATGCATGTATGTTTAAATTATATTGATGGGGTCCTGAAAAATGGTGGCTCCCTCCTTTTAAAGCTTTTCGTTTTGTGTGATCTTTGTGTGTGAATTTACTTGAAACAACACTCCATGACAACTATAAGGAAGAGGCAGGATATCATTGTTCTCTTGATGGTTATTGTTACTTCTCATTTAGCTTCTCTTTTGTTTGCTTATTTATTTGATGTTATACATACTGTGTGTTATGCTTCTTTATTATGTTGAATATACACTGCATGTCATCGTGATACGTTTTACCACATAACACTTGATATTCAATCAAAATCAGCATTGTTTTAAAGTGTCAATCGGTGTGATCACATAATTTGTTTCTAGTCACATATTTATGTTGAAATGTTTTACAATTTAATATTGACCATTTTTTGTAGTACACATGTACTTTTGTTGTCATAGCACACATATAAAAAGTGAGTTATAATCTATATGTATAAAACACAAAGAAAGTATCAGGATGTCGAGTTAATTAGGGCATTTACATGAGAGCTTCACGCAATCAAGGGGAATTATGAGACCCCACCCCAGTAGACCCCGTCCCAGCTTTGCTGGGTGGGGTCTATTACCGGTACTTTGCGTTTGTGTGTCTTTCTGTGTGTATGTGTGTGTATCCATGTTCAAATATCTGAAAAAATATTGAACCCATCAAATCATTTTAGTGGAAGGCTTCCCTCTGACCCAGGGAAGAAACCATCTGATTTTGAAAAAAATCACCCTCAGGGTAAGGGTAGCCATGGGTGGTCCGAAATTTTGGCCTACTAATAACATGGATAAGATATGGGAACAAAATTTCCGAGCAGCTATAACGGCTAAACAGTGACAAAGACATGTAGTTACTATTATACGCTAATAGGAAGTCATATGTGGGGAGCCCAGCTGCACCATTTGATTTGACCTAGAGTGACCTTGAAAGGTCATATTCAAGGTCACCCTAAAAAATTTTGAGGGCTTATATCTTGTAACAGAACTGAGGTAGGACATATTTTGCTATTAAACATTAATAGGAAAACCTACATGGGCAGTCCAATAACACCATCAGATTTGACCTTGAGTGACCTTTAAAGGTCAAGATCACTCAGATTTTGAAACATCGTATGTCATAAAGGAGTTGAGTTAGGCCATATCCTATTACAAAGCAATAATAGAAAAACATATCAGGAGTCCAATGGATCTGTCACCACATTTGACCTTGAGTGGCCATGAAAGGTCACAGTCAAGGTCACTTGTCTTTCAAAACCTGTTATCTTGTAAAGGAGTCAAGTTAGGCCATATGTTACTGTAAAAATTATTAGAAAACCGTATATGGGGAGTCCAATATGGCACCATCACATTTGACCTTGGGTGACCTTGAAAGGTCAAAGTCAAGAACATTTCCGTTTTGAGTTATAGGATATAGTCATAGTCAGTAGTATATTAACGTGGATGTCACATAAGAGAATTTGTGGCCGGCGGAGACTTCTGCTGTCCCTGCAGTCTTTCTTGTTCCTTTTGTTGTACATGTAAATGATGATATATACAGTGTTGCATTAGTACTTCACTGTACAGTGGACGGTTAAAGGACCAACAGTGTAGCACAGCTTATAAATGATCCCAGGGATTTGTAAAAAAAAATCTAGGATTTGGGTCTAAGATTTGATCAGTGTGACTGGCTGTAAGTCAAAGTAAGGATTTAAGTAATATCAAGAACACATCCCAGGCTTGTTACTCTATGCAAGTCTTGTCAGGAGTAACTACAATGTACATCAGCATGCAGTGGAAATGGAGACTGACACAGTAATGGTGTGATTTTTGCAAGATTTCACAAAATTATGTTGGGTATAACAGACAGTGTTGTAAATTTGACATAGCATTACTGAAATAACTTTGTGAAGCCTGAATCTTGCTCTGTGTCATATTAATTTAGTGTGGTAGGTGCTTTACGTATAACATTTAAAATGCATGTGTTACAGCTTGAAAACTTTCATTTTTCCCAGGACCAGTTACATATTGGTTTGTTTGTTTAACTGACCATAGTATTTGGGCTACTCGTTTATACATGCATTTAATATGGCCAAGGAGTATTACCCGTGCTCTCTCTTTCATGTCCTTTTTGGTGCTCGTATTATTTGATGTTGCCCAGCATTGGCATTTTCTGACAAAGATTTGAATGATGACTGTCAATATTTGCTATACAAATGTTGTTACTGCTAAAAGAAAGATAACTTAGCACCTTATTTCTAACTTTTGTGTTCCTTTTTGTACATGTATTTAAATAAAAGTGTTGCTGCTAAACACATGCAGTGTGCTCCAGTTGTCATCTTCAAAACATAGGTTTTCATGGAATATGAAAATAGCAGGCAGTGACATAGATTCAAGGCGTGTATGTAGTTTTTTGGTCAAGTTTATAGTTGAGGCCTTTTTTGTCCAAAGGTTTTCTGCATTTTGCTGCCATACCATTCCCAGCAGAATAAGACATCTGTGCAATATTTGGAACTCTTGCTACTGGTTTAAAGTTTCAATCTCGCGCATGCATAGCACAGCTAGTATGTTTATTTCCATCTTGTAAAATCCTAGTAAAAAGTGGTACAACTGATAAGAAAGAGTCAGTCATCCAGATAGAACAACTTTACAAATTTCTACACATAATTTAGAACATGGCAAACTTATTAAACTTATACTGGTACCAGCAGTAATTTAATTCGCCTAGGAGAGAAGAAACATGGTAGAATTAGTGCAACTGATGCATTTTAAGCCCCCAAAGACCATAAACATGGCCTTAATTTGAAATAAAATCGCCCTGATATGCACCTTTCTTACATATAAATCTGTGCTAAAATTCTAGATTGGTGTAACTGCTATATATGGCCTTCTGTAGCCGGAAAACCTGGCTCCTCAAGCCGTCTTACTACCTTTTTTACACCTTCTGACTTGACCAGATATGATTGCACAGCTTGCGGTCCGAAAGCCGTGTCATCATGTCGGGTCAAATCAGAAGGTGTAAAAAAGTAGTAAAACGGCTTGAGGAGCCAGGTTTTCCGGCTATGGCCTTCTGTTACAGCTAGGGTCCTTGTTTAATCATATATTCCACTGTAAACCTTTTCCTGGCAGAACGCAATTGTTACTATTCACAGAAGTTAGTTTGCAAGTTTGCTAAATTGCTCTTTTCAGGGCCGGTATATTTAAACAGAGGATTGCATTGATTTCTATGAATAGTGTTAGCCCGGGGTGTTAGCAATGGTGCGGGAATGGCAATGGCGCGAATTTCACAAAATGATCGCTTACAACATGTAACGTACAGAAGTGATCATTGCGATCTCAGTTCAGTTTTGGCATGCAGACGACGCAATCTTGGAAACCGTCTGAGAATGGCTAGGTTTCTTCGGAAATCTTTGCCTAATTTATTATTCCAAGTTGCCAGACGGCAGACAAATTTTAGTAAACCTATTTGTTGTAGTTTTTCACAAATCAGTCAAGCGAAGGGCCAGGATTTGTGGGTGGAATACAGTCGTGCAAAGGCTTATGTTGAAGGTTTGAATTGTTGTTTTGTATATCTAGTTTACAGAAGCCAACTTGTCACTCGTTAGTAATATATTATGCTGTAACATAATTTTACAATTTAATACCTACTACAGGAAATCCAGTGACACAAAACCTCATAATTGTTTGACAATTACCCTGAGCGATAATAGAACAGGATACCGTTAACATTGTGGGGTTGTTGTTGAACAGGTCCCGTTGAACAGTTCAACACTTGCTCACTGTTGCTTCTCTGAAGACATCTCAAACCCCTGGGATCGCAAGTCACTGTGTAACACATGTATTGTGATTACACATAAACTTATTTTAATACCCTACACAGGTCAACCACTTGCCCGAAACCGAGATCCCAAGGCCGTGTACGCTAACAATGAGCTGGACCTGGATGAGATTGAAGTCTATGGCTTTGACTATGACTATACCCTGGCCTGCTACCAAGACTCCCTCCACTGGCTCATTTATAACATGGGACGAGAGGCACTCATCCGTGACCATAAGGTGATTTGGCAATTTAAATCCATGTAATACAGGGGGAGTATATACCCCCCAACAGGACCAGATTTCTCCGACCTAAATCAGCAATCACCAAAAAATGAATAATCTTATCACCAGGATATTAACGTATTACAAGAGTGTGGAGAGCTGTTTTCACGCTGCGATCTGGTCATATAGAGAACGTTTCACGTGGTAGATATAATACCACGTGAAACGTTTTACCCTGAGCGATAATAGAATAGGATACCACTAACATTGTGGGGTTGTTGAACAGGTCCCGTTGAACGGTTCAACACCTTGTTCGCTATTGCTTCTCTGAAGTCACTGGTCACACAATTTCTACAGGGCCCCATAACGATGCACGGAAAATGTATATACTCCCCCTTACTACCAAGTAATTTAGAGGGCCTAATGTCATGAATGTGTCTTTGATAGATGATATGTAGTTAAAATAAAGCAGAGACTGAGATAGCAATACTTCTTAGTGGTTACAAAGTATCACACTTTGAAGCTCTGCATTTTGTCAGTTAGTGATGTACGCAAGGTCCAAATTAAAAAATTATTGAAAACTGATAACAATTTAAAACAACTCTGAAAAAGAGGAAACATTAATCTGGAGTAATTGTTATGTATTGGAATCAGTTCACATAAAATGTTTCAATATTTATACTTGTACATTGATCTTTCTAGAATTCCGCCATTCAAAAATGTTTTAAAGTCTGTATGGGTTTAATTTTCAGTATTTGGAAGAAATCCATACCCTAGACTTCAACCCAAAGTTTGCTGTGCGGGGTTTACACTGCGATACCAAACTGGTAACTCATGAAATGTCTGGGTGAAGCCTTTGTGTATATATGTACAGTGCTGTTGTTGGAAATATGATGATTAATTGATGCACTGGGAAATAGTCGATATATAAGAAACTTTGGTAGAGCATCGATGCCCATTTCTGTTTAACGATGCATCGGCAAACCCCCAATTTCGCGCCCTAAGCACCATCCTAGCCCAATGGCCGTGTTGACCTTTTCCAAAATGGTTTTTTTTTTTTTGCTTGTTGCCGATGCATCAATAATAATTGGCAAAGTAACTACAGATCTGCCGTTCACTATTAGCCTGCCAATTAGTCAATTACACTTGTAGCTGCTGTAGAATTCGAGGCATTATGCATATGGTTGTGGTGTACGAAAACAATCAGCATCACATACCATGCGCATGCACAAATTCGTACCACAGTAGAAGCTGTCTTAAAAGACTGTCTGATTGGCCATAGATTAAAAATGGCCCTCTTATAAGAGGTGGTCAATGCTGACAGGTTCAATTACACTGCCAGATAGGAGCTTCTGCCAAAAATGTGTTATCTTTCTAGACATGTGGTCTCATGGCAAAGGACTCTCAAGATAAGTTTCAGTGTGTTAGAATATGTTGGCAGGTACTTCTAGTCCAGTGATTGGTTTCAATGGAAAAATATCAAATTAATGACATAGTCTAAGGTATAAAGTATAGATATCATTTATGGGTGAATACTGGTAGTTTGATTAGCTATGTAAATGACTATTAAGTTTGTGTATTTTCTTTTTAGTGGCCATGAAATATAATTGACCATACACACTCACAATATTTCCCAGGCACTCTGTCAGTCATAACAGACATGAGGTTGTTAAGGTCATTGTCTTCCAAGGGTGTCACTCTGTCCTTAACATGCTTAACAGCTGCCTACCCATTATAAATATAGGGTGTGTCGAAAATTACCTAGTGTATTTCATAGCTCCTAAAGAAAGAATCTACAGACTTAATAAATTTTAATTAATATAGAGTAACCAAGACATGGGGCTGTATCACTTTTGGTTTTACTAATTACCTACCTGGCAGGCAGTACTGCAACAGCATAGCCGATGTTGTGCAAATAAGATTTCTTATATATGTGAGGCGTGTTGCATATTTTGACTAGTACTCACAGTTTCAATATTTGTTGCTGTTCAGGGCCTGCTGATGAAAATTGATGCCTTCCACAACATCCAGATGGGAACAGTATACAGGTCACTTGCTGGATGAGTATAATATTGTTGTGTTTTCAATAAGGTAATAAAGTACCAGTCTTTACTGTACAGATATTCACAAAGTTAGGCTGCCGTGATATGAAATGTTTTGGCTTCAGCTGTGTTTGCACACTTACGTGATACACCTGTCTTGAGAGACCACATTTTAAAGGCCAATGGGGCAGTCTTTCAAGAAAGGTTCTACTGTAGCTGGATAAACTGGGCAACCAGGGCCAACAGTATGTGTGTACCAGTACATTGAGTTGAAAGAAAAAAGGGCTCCAGCCTGGATCCAAACTCCCAACATGTCAATCCATATAATCTACTCCCTGCAGTGAGTACAGTGGCCATCTCTATGTTAAAAACGTTTAAATTTAAAGCCACCTTGCTCACATAAAATTAATTCCCAACTGGTGATTTTGTACATCATTGAAGCTTTGCTTTAAGACCATTTATTATATATTAAGACCACCTTTACTTGTTCCTATGGGTGATGTTAATATCAAGAAGAAGCCACTGTATTACCTACTAATGAAACATGATTATCTGCACTGTTGTAGAGGCCTTCAGCCCGTCTCGGATGAAGAAGTCCGGGATCATTATCATGGAACCCATGTTGCCATTGACAAGATGAGCAGCTTCTATGGATCAGTAAGTACATGGAGAGCAAGGAAACTAAAAATGTGTAAACAACTCTGGCACTCGTTTCCTAATTAGTCAAACACTCAAAATTGAATTTACTTGTCTTTGCATTCACAAGACCCAATTTTTTCAAAGCAGGTTATTTTCCTTTATAAAAAAATCCAACATAGATTAAAATGTTATTCGGATTACAATTTATGAGTGAATATTTCTGAACTCTGGGTTCATAAATATTAAGTGAAAATTCTTAGTCATAGTCATTCTTGATCTAAAAGTTAATACCTAACTTTTGGGTGAATATCTCCAATCAATTTTGTCGTGCGGAAAAGATGGCAACTTGTAGTTCTGCGTAGTGTGCTTTAATAATATTAGTTACAGTGTTTTAGAGCACTTTATAATGGAGCTTTGTTGACATGTCTTATTATTTGCTGCCAGGGTCATCAGATGCACCAGCTGATGGACCTATTTGCATTGTCTGAGATCAGCCTGTTTGCCAATGTTGTGGAGGTTGGTATATTGCAGTTCTGTCATATGTACAAGGCTGTTCCATTTCATGAAATATTTAAGGAATATGATAGAAAATAGGAAATGACAGAAAAATGATACTACATACACCTTATAATCTGGGACCAATTACCAGAAAATGGTGACGTCTGGAAATGGACTTAAATCCGTTCTATGTGCCATACTTAAGTTGAGTTTCGGACTTCAGATTACTTTTTTGTTCCTAACTTTATCTAGCAAGATCAGATCTCTTCCTACCGGTAGGTACTGTTCAGCAGCGTCATCCACTGTTGTGCTATACATGTACAAGTAAAAAATACCTTCTGTGATTTTTAGGCTAATGTCAATATGATCTACATTGTATTTGGATCTCATGTAGTCAAAGTGGATATTTTCTATTGAAATAATATGTAGGTAGAACTGCTGGGTAACCCATTAGAGGTGGTACTGGGTGGAAAATAGAGCCATGTTTACTGTGTGGTCTGCCTGTTTTGCTCTGTTCCAGTATTTCAATCGGAATGACATTCGCTTCCACCCAGAATATGTGTTCCAAGATGTTAAGGTTCGTACTGTTTCATCCATGCCCTTCCTACAAGATTTTTCACGAATAAGCATCACTTAGTGCACTTGCCCTTGTTCTTTCTTCTAATGTGGGACGTGTGGCGGGTTCAAACCCATGTGCCTTTTATGATAGCCATTACAAATACAGTACAGAACTTCAACAAGATACTATGAAGATAACCGCTAAGGTGCTGAGAGAGCTGGCGGGAGGTGAGATTTAGAATCTCTTTGGGGTGACAGCTCTAAATGACTACAAAAAGTAAAAGGCTAGGCTGGGGTTGAGCTCTAGGCAAATAATGTTATAGTACTATGTGGCCGAGTTCTACAGTGATGTATCACAAGAGGGAAAATCCTTGTTCCGTCCGTGGATTGTACTGTAGGACCACCCACTTTAACTATGGAATAATCAGGGGTCATAAAAAAAATGAGAGAAGAATTATTTGCGTCATATTGAGTGGTCTTATACAGAAAGTAATCTATAGAGAGGTAGGCATTTATTCACGTGTAGCAGTATATTTCTATTTCCAGAGTGCTGTTCAAGGCTTGCATAAATCGGGTGCCTTGCATGGTACCATTATGAAAAATCTTGGTGCGTATTGGTATTTAGTGTTCACATTTACACCTTGAAATATGGCCTACTCCACATCTCTGAGGGTTTTTTGATAAACAACCACAAGTATCAGTAGCTACAGGCCAAGCTAACTTTTCTAGCTAGAGCTACATCATTTTCTATATATGTGTAGTTCAATTTAAAGCCTCAAGTGTCCAAGTATTGGTTGTGAATTTGTGATTGATGTATGACTATCAGGAGATGTCAGGGAGATATTGAACAGGGATAGGGATTGAAATGGTGTTATTTAGCAGCAGTTGACACTTCGTTGTCAATTGCTGAAGGTGTACATGCGCCTTGTATATGCTCGATCTATCACTTTATGTTAGCTGATAATGGTTGTTTATAATTCTGTTTTCTGTCATTTTAAATTCAGTGTCTGTTACTTTTTGGTATCCAGCACGATAGACTAAAGCTGTCTGGAACCACCATCACTTTCATGTTCAGTGTGTGGCATAACTCAAAAAAAAACTCCTTTCATATCTATATATCTATGTGCATGAAAGATGTATAAATTATTGATCTATAGACTGTCTGTTCTCTTCCCCTAGACCAGTATATAGGCCAGCAGACTGAGGTCAAAGAATTACTGGAAAGACTGGCAGCTATGGGGAAGAAGCTGTTCCTGATCACCAACAGTGGACCGTACTTTGTGTGAGTTCAGACTGAATATAATATTTTAATGTAACTAACAGGGTCTTTACCCAGTGGAAATATGACCTTATTGATATGTTTGGCCATATAATGAAAACTAAACCAAAATTACAAATTTCTGACTTTTTCCCACAGTATTTCTGCCTGGTAATATAAATAAAGTAGTTTTCAGTTTTCTCCTTCAGGGTGGGTGGGTGAAACTTAGAGGGGCTTATTGTGTGACTGAACAGGCATACAGTCTGTACATGCACACAGTTTATATTTCTAACGTTGGGGTAAGGCAGGCTACATCTTTTTGTGATGACTATATCATTATATAGCATAGGGTTATTTTATGTTACTTGTCTGACTGTTTTCCAGAGATGCTGGTATGCGGTATTTGCTGGGCCCTAACTGGACCAGTATGTTCGATGTGATCATCACCAATGCCAGCAAACCAAAGTTCTTCTATGAACCATCCAGGTAAGCTCTTGCATTAGTCTACTATTAAGAAATAATTCATTCCCTTGAACCTAAAGAGATGATTTAAATACATGTAGGTAGGTAATTGTATGTACCGATACAACTGATCTTGTATTAAGAAAGTGATATGTTTAGTTAGGGCCTGTATGTGAATGGCATCTCTCACTTTTACTCTTTGTGTAAAGAAAATGAAATGGCTTAGTTAGAGCCTATATGTCAATGGCACCTCTCACTTTTACTCTTTGTTCACCTTCTGTCAGGCCATTCAGAAGTTTCAACATCTCAGAAGGGACAAAATCATGGAAGAAAGTAGACGAGTTCAACAAAGGCTACTTCTACCAAGAGGTATGGACGGGTTTGGATTTAACAAATAGAATATACTGAACCAGAGAGAACCCTGCCTTCTATGTACTCCCACCTCTCACAGCCAGACAACAGCGCACTGGAGCTAGTCTGGAAAGAGACTTCAGGTCACTAATTACCAGAACAACCGTTATCTTTTCCATGTTTGTGATCGCCAGATACACAAGTGATACACAAACAATTATGATGCATAGATTTCTATTTTGTAACACACTTGACAATCTCAGAAGGGGCCTGCTACAAGGTGGTCTTAATGTGGGAGATATATACAGGCAAACTTGCTCTAAAGACCACGTGTATATAAAGATCATCTGCTTATAAAGACTGTATTTTGCAGGTCCCCAGTGGCATACGATCCATGTTATGGAACCTGGACCCGCATATAAAGACAACCTGTGTATAGGGACCAAATGTTGTTGGTCCCTAGGGTGGGTCTTTATATACAAGTTTCACTGTACTGTTTTTGATCTGGTAACTTGTATTCCAGGGTAATTTCTATCGCTTGAGTCAGATGACGGGCTGGTACGGGGCCAAGGTGTTATACTTTGGAGACCATGTCTACACAGATCTGGCAGTGAGTGACCTCATCACAGAGCTTGCAACTCTTTAAACTGTACATGTATAGCTGTGTCACACCAAACATACCGGTAGTACATTCAAATTTCTGTCCTCAGCCAATGGTATGGATGTCAAATCTGATGATTTTGATATTGTTTGGTTTGTGGGGTTTCTCTGTGTTGTAGTGTCTGATCCATAGTTTATTTATCTTCTGCTCAAAATTAAACTCTGAAGCCTTGTACATGCAAGAAAATCCCTGCATGGTATGACTGTTCATTCAGATGCTGACTTTGAGCTTCTGAGGTGATTATAAAGTCAGGTGTATTTAAAATTATGCTGAAAAATTAGTAATGACCTTGGTAAGTGTTTACATTTTATCATGCAGTGCCAGAATATAGAGTACTATTTATTGTAAAATATGCTGTATCCACTAACAGTAATAGTGTTAAAAAAGGTCGAAGAAGAGATCAATGTGTTCAACCAATTGTTCCCAAGAGTTGTTCCATATGTGTGCGATATAACCTCGTCTAGGTCCATGACTGAAATCTGTGACTGTTCCAGGATGCCACCCTGAAGCATGGCTAGAGAACGGGGGCTATAATACCTGAGCTAGAGGTAAGCATGGCAACTTGTGATTCTAAGCAACAGAAATATTTTAATGACATTATTTGGTCAACCATGATGAACAAGGGCACAGTGCACCAGCAACAGCAAAAAAAGTTCAATGATGTTACTGTGAAGTCAGCAACCAGCATTTGCAGGTTGCTAATTGTGAAACATGATCAGGAAAAGATTTATTTCTTTATCCCTAGCGATAGAAAAGGGGTGGTATTGGGCAGTTGGAAACTGAATGTATAAACAGTGACCCACAAAATTTCTTGTGGGCTGACTGAAGAAAGCTTGCCTTACCAATGCTGAAAAATTCTAGGCATTCAGTCAGTCACCCCACCCCCTAATGCCCTCCCCCTCGTACTCCACCCCCCTCGCAATACTGCTGTATGTACTTGTGTTCACTTATTTGTGAATGAAGAATCGCCCTGCAGTAGCTTAATATGTATGTATATGTGGGACTGTTATGTACTTAGACTTAAGTCTCAAACCCACCTTAAGCAAATTGGAATGACAATGAGCATGGAAAAGACAATGCTACTGGACTTAAGTCTGGAAAAGAAACTACAAAGAGTTTTCCAGAAGCTAAGCTTCAGTGTAATCTGTTTCCACAGGATGAGATTCACATACTGAACAGTGACGGTTACAAACAAGACATACGCTGGCTCATGGCACTGGAGTATCTCATCAGTAACAGCCAGGTAGGTACTGTGGCAGACTGCTACCATCACTTGTACAGTTAAAAGCCAACATTATGACAACACGGGAAATAAGACCATGCCAGAATTAAAACCACTTATAAGACACCAAAAGTTACATACCGGTGCTATATTGTTTCAGAGTTAACACCAGCTTAAAATGTAGAGCAATTTTTCCTCGACCATTCCCGGTCTTTGTATGGGCCATGTAACAATGAAATGGTTATATCCTAAGACTTTGATACAAAAAACAGAAAATTCAGTAGGATGAATATCTGAATAATGTTAGAATCTGTACTATATGCATATATTTCTAGTCATTATTTTTAGAATGGTCTGATTGCTTTCAGGGTTGTGAGGATTCTGAATCCCTAGCAATAAGGAAAGAATGGCTGAGAGAAAAGCATGAGCTCAGGTGAGTAGAGATATAGAGACCATGTCAAAATATAACCTCACAACTAGCGAGTAATATTTATATAGTCTTATATGCATTATAATTATCAGCTTAGAATAGTATGGACACATAGCATGTTTAATATATTTTGGGCCATGCTTGTTACTGAGTGGAACTGTTTTCCCAGTTCATCTTTCGCCTTCATTTATGTTAATACCATGTAAAGTTTTCATACTTTTTTTTGGATCAAAGTCTACATTCATCCAACTTCATTAAGTTAAAGGTGGTTGGCTCCTTATACAGACCCATGGTCAGCAAAACCCTAAGCGGTCAACCCAGCTGGACTCTCGGGGCTGGACTACATTCACCCACATACCGTAGTTTTCAGGTCAAACTGTGTGAGGCTTTGACTATCATTTCCCAGCAGTAATCCTTATCAGTGTATCATAAATAGATAAAAATGTGATTAACAGGTTTTATCTAAGACTGCCTCTATACATGTAGTTAAAGTTTATACGAAATTGCCAAACCGATGCAATGCAATAAATGCACATTCCAAACCATGCATTTTTCACTGAGTAACCATTTAGAATCAGTATGGGTGAGGGTCTTGAAGCCTGTGTTGGTGACGTTATGATTGACCAGCCTGTCGCCTTTTCTCAAGGGAAAGCCTTATTAAAGGTGTATGTATTACTGCTATTGGTACGGGTAGTCCAGTCCCAATTACCAGGTAAGCCAGTTTTGTATGATAAGGGAAGATAGGAGTGTAATTTATGTCAGCCAGGTGAAGCTTATTTTACAGTGGGGCTTTCCTCGGTCAATAAGACGTTTGGCTTCGAATTGAAGGTTGCAAGTTCGAAAACAGTCCAAGGCATCTTCATCTTTCATCTCATTATCCATGCATTACTTGTCACAACCTTTGTTTGTTCTTCCAGATTGCGTGCCAAGAATGTGTTCAACCCTCAGTTCGGGAGTCTGTTCCGTACCTATCATAATCCCACATACTTCACAAGACGTCTCAACAGGTTCGCCGACATCTACATGTCTTCACTCACAAATCTGGTCAACTACTCACCAAGACACACTTTCTACCCCCGCCGGGCAGCATTGCCACACGAGCTGGAAGATGTCCTGCCGTTTTGAGGTGAAAGAACAGATGGCTAGAGAGCAGTGTTTGGCAGTTAATACTTCAATGAGCAAATGCTAGGTGAAGGATGGTAAGTATCATGACAGTGAAACGATTCAATGCATTGAAACTTCATCTCTGGTTGTTATGGTATTGAGAATGGTGACCAACAATAACTTAAATATGTCGTCGGAAAATTATTGCCAACTGTACTACCGGTTATATATATGGATGATCACTGGTCATAATAATATTTCTCAGAAGTTGAAAAGATTATATTGTTTGAGGTAGTGGTTGTGAAAGAATATACAAAGAGTTATTATTTGGTGCTTGGAGTTCTGTTGTCATAAACATGAGTATCGCTGAGTTGGGCAGTGTACACTAGTCTGGCTTATGACTTGTTTCATCACTTGGCGTAGCAGCAGTCTCGTGCTTATGTGATAGATGGCAGACATAAGCATGTGTCATAGCAAGAAATTGTGTCCAGTACCCAGTAGACAGAGCATAATACAAAGTAGGAGGTAAATGTACAATCTGGGTTGGAGGTCTTAAAAATATTTAAGTCTAAGTTTTGACTTAAGTTGAATTCTTACCCAATGACGCTGCTCAGGTTGGTGACTTAAGTCAAAACTTGGATTAAAGTATTTATGAGAACTAGGCCTGGCAACAGTATATGTCAATAGGTGACACATATAGAATTTTTTTTTATTTAAACTAGTGTTGTTGCTTCTGTAATATTACAATCATTACTGATGAAATATATGTTAAAGTATTCACCAGGACATACTGAAATGGATCAATAGAGAGTGATAATATCGCCTATGGCTTACAATGCATTAAGTTGTAACAGAGTTCTATCAAATACGGCTTACAATGCAGTAAATTGTAACAGGGTTATATCAAATATGGCTTACAATGCAGTAAATTGTAACAGGGTTATATCAATTACGGCTTACAATGCAGTAAATGTAACAGGGTTGCAAATACTAGTACAGTGGCCCCTGCAACCTAAGACCCCTCCATTTAATAATTCCCTCCTTTTCCAGACAAGCTATCAGTACCACTCTTATATTTTCAATATAAATATCCCTCCATTTTAAGGCCACCTCCAATTTAAGTCCATATTTTTCTATCTGAAAGAGTGGTCTTAAAATGTAGGGACAACTGTACAGTTCACAGACAAAAGGGATAAAATAGTACAACTAGTTATATACTAGTACTGTAGATTTGTTATATTTATGTGCTTTGGATAATATTATACATTGTACGTGTATAGATTTATATGTGCATCAATGCAAGGTATTGTTAGTTCTGTTGACTTTAGGCTGTAAAGTGTTAATGTACATGTCTTGACTGAAGTGAGATCTTTTGCAATGTACCACTAACAGTTCACGCTTTAATAGAAAGATAGGTTTCAAGTTAGGTCAGCATGAATATTTTTTTCTGCTACAATTTAAAAGATCTCAGTGGTTTAGCATGACATAGATGATATCCTTGATATATATATATATATGCCTGTGGTTATGTGTATAGTTTTAATAACTTATTTTCAGTTTTTATAAAGGTCATGTGCCTGCTCATGCTAGTAATTTATTTCATGCAGTATGAAGTATTAACTTTGCTTTTATGCTGGTTACGCACATTTTATGTGATGTACAGTTAATTAATGCTCGCAGCATATGAGTTGGTACATATTCCTTACTTGGTTTTGTGTTAATATAATTTACTATACATGTACGGTATTCATTATTATTACATGTATACTTACTGTGAACTTTGGGTTATTTCCCAGGTTGGCAATTTAACGAAAGATGAATGTAAGGAGAACCTCAGTAATCAGATGTAATACTCTTGTGTACATGTACCAATAACTACAGGCAGGGTTTATATCATTAGGAGATTAATATATGTTTGTTGGTTTCTCAAATACCGGTAATCAGATCTGTTAGATCCTTGTGTGATAGTGTGTTAAAGTATGGATGCAGTACTAATTTGTGGAGAAACATTAGAATGTAAATCTAACCCTACACCCCTAGCTCACGTGTTTGTATTGGAGATGTAGCAAGCGTGGAATTGTTATCCTAGTACAGATGTTAAAGGTATTGTCGGACAGTAAATTGGGTTAGCAAATAGAATTTGTAGAAATATACCTAGATGTAAAAATTAAATTGTCCCCTGAAAAAAGTCACTTTCCTGACAATCACACTGAGATGAGGTGTTGCATGTACAATGTATTGAAGTGTTAAACCTCTCTTGGTTGTTAATTTGAAATAACTAAAGGGTTTGGGTGGTATCTTCAAATTGAAGTTTCAATGGTTTGATAAGCTGATAAACAATATCCGATTATGATTAGTTGGTAATATCATCACTGTAGGTGATTTTACTTAATGGATTATGATTTGCCATTTGGTGGCCTACTACTACTACTACTACTACTACTACTACAATGTACTACTAGTTGTGTATATCAGTGGTATCAGCTAACACAGTGAACTATGATTGTCAGCTATACTGATCAATGGCTCTTTAACCACACCGGCAGTACAAATGTACATGTATGTGAATTTTTACATTTGTTTCGATCATAACACAGTTGTATTAATTTTATGTTTACAAGTTGTGTGATGGTAGTACTAGAAGACAGATTTACCGCAGAATATAGAATCATGTTTTGTTGAACGTGTTGGCTTTGTGTAGTTTCTACTCTGTCCCATCTGGACATGGTCTGTTACCTTCAGACTTTTAACTCTATAGATGGACTTTATATGGGGTAAGTGCAAATATTACCTGGAAAACTATCATCCTTTGACCCTTTTAAACTTGGGGTTGTACTTACTTTCCAAAAAGACTACCGTAACGTGTGCCAAGAAACGCCGTAAAATTGAACCCAAACTGTGTCTTCGATATCCTGTTGATCTGAATACAAATTCTGAAACAATTGGTTTAGGTTACTACATTCAAGCCTACAAGCAGCACTGAATAGAAAGGTTTGGCAAGGTATTTAACAGATATTGCTTGTGTGAAAAGATTGTGTATTATAACCAGTTTGACAGGGTAAGAATACCAAAATTTTGTTGACCCATGCCAAGGCCTTCCGGGGATTTTCTTTTTACCGGCAGCATTGTATTGGAATCATTGTACAACCCTGGCGTTAGGTGATTAGTTTAGTAGCCATTACAGGAGGTATTATGCAAACGGTGTCATATAGTCAAGGCCTTGTTTGATGGGTATCAGCCTTCTCGTTTCATCCTGCCTTAACCCGGGGAACAAAGCCTGCCAGGTACTTACCCTCCCTGACAGCATATGGCGGAGTGCCGTGTTAGGAGCTGTAATCCAGCCTTTATTGGTGTCTAGCCACTTGTTTTCAGAGTAATCACGTTGCCTTTTACAGGGCGGCATGCGCCTACCTGCAAAAATTACTCCCCAGAGGGAAATGGTGGAATAATACCCCCCCCCCCCCCAAGTAATAACACCTCCCCCCTCGCCTTACCCCCAACATCGCTATCTGCATACCCTTCCATGCTTCCATCAAATCTCTCCACCCCACCCCACCCTACATGTGTCCTACCCCTTGTCTCATTGAGCGACTAATTGGCAGTTAACTTATGGAGAAGGCAGGCATGAATTGACCAGGCCATGGCAAATGACACATCAAAAATGAATTTGTCCAGTGTGGAGTGTGGTAGGAGGTGACAGGGTCCATGGTGTGAGCCAGGTAATTACCTGACCCAACTCAATACACACCGGACCTCACTGCCTGGCGATTGGCTACAAACTAACACCAGAAACGGAACAGAGGCCCCATGTTAGCCAAAGTAGATCTGCGCATTACAGATCGAAGCATTTATACCTCACCCAAATGAACGAAGTTAAAGAGCTTTGTCTTCACGCTGGGAAAGCTTTATGACAAAAAAAAAAAAAAAAATCGCAGATTTTCCATGTGAAGGTCTTTCTTGAACGAGTTCAATGGTTCGGTGCCATCATCTCATCATCCCTCGTCATCGTCCCAAACTAGCTACCATGTCTTACCAGGACATAGAATCCCACACAGCTTTAGTTTTCCACGGGAATAAAGAACTGATCCTTATAAAGTCACCCAAAAATTCTCATGCACGAAACATCAAAGAGATTGCTTTTGAAATACTAGTAGTGATTTATGCTTCCCCATTTCTTTTTTTTTTTTTCTTTTTTTTTTTTTGTCTCTTCTGCAAACCCAATGCCTACAAATTGTAGCTCCAGCACTGATTTTGCTGCTGTGCAGCGGTCTATTGACTTTTCATTAGCGCAAATGGATAGAGGCGAGTTCTTTAGCTATAATGGAGCGAGAGCTAATTGTAACGTATATCAGAGTAACAGGGACGGTTTTATAGGGAATCTGCGCTTTTCAGCTCGGAAACTCGGGATGTCAGGCGATGCCGAGAAACAATCCCGCGTCTGGGAACTGATTGGACGTTTGTGTGTCCTTTGAGACTATATAACAACAAGTGAAGTTTCCTGATTGTTCTCCGCTGCCGCAGTAAAAAGTACCTGGTGTGAGAGGCCCAAAGTGAAGACCAGACCATTCTAAATGAGCAAATAGGCTGCTTACTTCCTAACTCATACATACGCGATGAGCCTCGGATGGGGAAAAATTGGCCTTGTGGTAACCAAAGCCAACCGCAAAAGTTAACACAGACAAACCATACCACATGCATCTTACTTAGTCTAAGCAATATCTCTATAGTGACATGGCGTCTTTAGTTCTCTGGAAGCCAGGAAATCGCTAGCACTCCTGTGGCCATGTAGGGCTTCAACGCTGTCACTGTTACTGCTACAGTGCACCACAGTGATCCACAAGCCAAACTGTCAATACAAACACTCCCGCATGTTTGGGGCCTTTGCTCAATCACCATCTGACGGGATTCAATTTGACCTATTGAAAACCCGAATCCCCATGTCTGATTGTGTTTACACTGCAGATTAATTGTTTTGAAATGGTCATTTGCACAAGGTGTGAGCCTGAGGATTGGCCTAGGGCTGAAAAGGTCACAAGTGGAATTAAAGGAGTTCAGGCACAATTGTTTATAATAAGGTCTAGGTGTGAATAAGCTAGGCATGATTTGTTTGCAGAAGGTGTGAATTGCACAATCCCTGGACCAATCCTACTGAGTACTTTGCCACACTTTGAACTTACCTTTAACATAGAATCGATCAATTTATTAATACCTACACTTCACCTGTGTATGGGTGACCTATGGTTGTGTAATAGGTGCTAAATCCTCTTTGATTGGTAATAGAGTATTATACAGATAAGGCTCTTAGCTGTCATAGTGCCTAGAAACTATTTAAACTGAACACTCAATAGACATACATTTACTGCTGCTGATACTAGATGTTAGCTCTTCCTGAGCATTCAGCCATGACACAGGCCCTAGCTCTCCAAATCAATAACCTTGCTTTCACAGCATTTATGGTTCTTCTTATGCTTGTCACATTCTGTACTGGAAATACATGTAGAAAAAAAAAGTTTCACAAATAATAATTTTCTTTTGACTTTTCCAGTTCTTATCAACATGTATGGTAATACTTCCTTGGCAGAATATTAAGAAATACAAAAAAAACACACCTGTATTTCCCTCTGATGCCAAAACAAAATGGCATTCAACCTGCAAACTCTGTCTTGTGCATGTTCATGCATGTTCAAAAAAAAAAAAAAGTAGGAGAAACTTTTTAACTCTGGATATGATATGTAATAATTGTAAACAATAATTTCCTTTTGACTTTTCCAGTTCTAGTAACATGTATGGTAATACTTCCTTGCCAGAATGTTGAGAGATACAAAAACACCTGTATTTCCCTTTGATGCCAAAACAAAATGGCATTCAACTCTTGCTTGTGCATGTTCAAAAAGAACAGGAGAAACTTTTCAACTCTGGTTTTGATATGGCATCATAATACTATTCAGGGCGCCCTATAAATACCAAGTCAAACTTAAGATTGGGTATAACTCCAGCCAGGCTTTAATTTTTTAATATCAAGATTAGCTAAGCAAGCTACGCCTACCACATTGTTCAGTTTCATTGTGTTAATTGCTGATGTTATTGTGAGTGCTCCTATAGCCAGCCAGATCTTGGAACATTCACCCCGAGACATGTGTGCTTCCCGCCTACCTTCATATGGGCAGGAAGCAACGCTTCCTGAAGGTGCCATATTTGCAAAGTTCAAGTTTTAGAATAACCACAAGGGGCAGGCAGAGATGTCAATCTTCACTTGCTACCACCAACAATGCTATTGCCCTCCACACCAACGCCATCCCCCCCCCCCCCCCCTTCTCCTCGGAGTCCCACCACTTCCTAGTTCTAGGCACGGATGACACACCAATGTTCACACCTCCTGAAAAGTATTGCCTTTCATTCATAAACACCAACTAGCGGTTGATAGAGTGCTGGGGGGAGGATCCGCGGTGAGAGGCCAAGTTCGGAGCATGCCCGGAAACCTATTGAATGGTGATTTTGTGGGGAAGGGCTGAGACTCAGGCTTCGGTCAAAGTGATTGAGAGAGAATTTGGAAATATTCATCCTGGGTGGCTATTTGTAGGTGGGAGATGATTTCAGGATTGTTTTGTTTCTTTTTTCGCCTTCCTTATTGACACCTGCCATCCAGAAGGCCACGAGAACCACTAGGTGGTATATTTACATGGCCGCGCATCCCCTGCACCGAGAACCAAGCTCGGACACGCTTCCTCGCCACCCATACTCTTGTTTCTTTTCCATTTGGTTTGTGTGTGTATCCTATTAAAGTCCTGTGGCCTAGGGAAAGCAAATCAGTGTCATCTGGGCTTTAGCCAGATCAGTGTGTGTGACTGAGGGATCAGTATCCTGCCGCTGTGGCTCTGGAAGGGAGAGAGGCTCCCTGGAACATTGCTTACTCTCTAAATGACCTGAGGTTTGCCAGCCATTTGATGTCATTAGCCTCTGATGCTGGATTTCCTGATGAATAGAGGACCAGAGTCTTTGATCAAGCAACTTCTTTCGCCTAAACTACATTATAGAATGATGAACATTGTTGAAAAAAATATACTGTAGAACCGACTTCCATGCCTTTAGCTTTTTGCTTCCGACAGTGTCATTATTTTCGCCTGTCGAGTGCTCCTCACATATAGGTCCCTGGGAGGACATATACATGTACACTGTAACATTGTTAAATAGTTATATTGTCATATAATCATGAAAATTATTACACAAAGACAGCTCAATATACTCTATAAATGATACACCTTCTCTTGCCCCAAGTGAGTCTTGACCACTGTATACACATCGCACATGAACAACTTCACCAGCTCTGCCAATCATGTAAAGATATGATTTATGACACCATGCTTCTTTGGCTTTCCGCAGGTCATTGTTGTACAATACATTAAATTAACATGAAAGAGTCTGGAATTTTAAACAGGGATAAATCTTCAATGTTTTCTGGAAGACGTGCAAAAGAGCCCTCTTTGACATCTGGCAGACCAGATACAGCCTTACAAATACATAACACGTGGACAAATAACTTGACAGACACAGTCTGCACCCCTCAAGTTCACAGCAGGCAGTCTGAGCCTGGCACTGAAGCTGGAAGGGCAAGAAGGGGAAATGTCTAACTGTATCCGTGTTGGAAAAAAAATGTTTCACAGTTGAAATATTTCCTATTTCATGAATTATGCTTTTAGTAAACAAATTAAATTTTAAGCTGTGCCAAATTTTAGTGAAGGAAATGTGTATCTTCACTTACCTTATTAACTGCGTTCTCTTATATTTATTACTTTAATAGGACCTGTGCTTAATATATCAGCTTAAAGACTGATTTAAAAAGTAAATCTACCGACATTGTTGCTAACAACGGTGCGGATTTCACATTATGAATTAACAATGCATGAGGTACAACCACGAAAGAAGCAAGACAGGTAGTTAAAAACAATATCTCTTTCAGCAGTATAAAACAAATTCTATATGTTGATTGCTCCGGTTCAACTAAGCAAATCTTTTTTGGGGAAAAAAAAAAAAGAGTTCCATATATATAGAAAGTAGATACCGGAAACTTACTGGTAACAATCATCGCTCGTGAACTCCAGATGTTTCAACCTTTGCTGAGGAAATCTTTAGATCTAAGCAAAACTCTACTGGAAAAATCTCTCCAATGCCTCAGATGTAAAGATTTCATTAGAAGAAAGTTAGAAAATAAAAGAATTTTTTTCTCCCAAGTTCTGACCTACGCAGAGGCTGGGACACCCCGGCGATATGTTGTTGGAACCTGTTTCGCCGGAGACAGAGCTTCTGTGCTTCATCTGAGTAACCGAGTTGGCGGGTGTACTAAGGTTTTTAGTAGGAAGTAAAAACGTCTGAGAAAACATTACGATATGGCACCTATATCAATAGCAGAGTTCTCTGTTCTCCGTATTTGTGTAAGTATATTGCTATCTGTTGGCTGGTGTTCGTAGCGACTCCCCATTTCCGCCTTCTGACGGTGTCCGCTGTATTATACAATACGTGTGTATCTGTAGCAGGCAAACAGACCTTTTCTTTTAGGACCTGATTCTTGAAAAATCGTAAATCTACTCTTGATCTTAATGCATAGAAAAGACAATAACTGGTAACATGATTTGTGAGCTTCATGAACGTGAGTCGTGCCGAGGCTTACATTTTTTGGTGGAAGCTGCATGCCTCCAGAACTATTACCATGTCTAAAATGCCAAGACCCAGGAAAGATTCCTGACAAAAACAATAGTTTCCATCAACTAAAAAAAAATCATTTCTTTCTCCCTCATCTTTTTCTCAAACTTCCCCAGCACTAATGTTTGGACATGTGTTAATAAGAGCCAGGAGGTTTTCAAAGGCGCAATTCATGACTGCTGCGGGGGGGGGGGGGGGGGGGGGGGGGGGGGGGGGGGGGGGGGGGGGGGGGGGGGGGGGGGGGGGGGGGGGGGGGGGGGGGGGGGGGGGGGGG
>JAAUYG010024859.1_pt1 | contig 29630 bp, 19 predicted proteins | sample 7278091 | NCBI WGS metagenome assembly JAAUYG01 (sample SAMN14350201, study PRJNA611818) | marine sediment metagenome | isolation source: surface marine sediment (0.6m) | place: French Polynesia: Moorea | collected 2018-08 | reverse complement strand
CCCCCCCCCCCCCCCCCCCCCCCCCCCCCCCCCCCCCCCCCCCCCCCCCCCCCCCCCCCCCCCCCCCCCCCCCCCCCCCCCCCCCCCCCCCCCCCCCCCCCCCCCCGAACGGGAGGGTAATGCGATAATTGTCTTTGTGCACATTAACCTTTTGTAGTTACCTGTGATGCTACCCTTGATTGGTTGTCCCCATCGCTTGCTGTGATTGCATGACATGCCAAACAACATCAGGCCATGCTAGGTGGTCACATTCATATGTATGATCTCAGTTTCAGTGCTGCCAGATTTGTGTGATTAATTCTGCCCCTGTGATCAAAAACACGTACTAGATGATTGGAATAAAGCCACACTGTCAACCTACTAGTAAGGCTGTCATGACTTTACCCCAGGGAATCTGTGTGGTACTTCACACCGCACTGATCTTGTACACCTTGCAGTCCAGACCCACCCCTTTCCGGCCTGTGGACCCCACCCCAGTCTTCCTAGCGCAACAGGCAGCTTTATGTCCCTGCATGTCAAGGAATGTGCAAGAAATGATGGCATAGAAGATAAATACGCAGTATACATCCCTTCCTCGCCCCCCCCTCTCCCTCCTCCCCCCTCCATCTATATCTACGCAAATACCTTGAAAGTGAATGCGCCCAACTTCACAAAGAAAAGAATTACTTTCTCAAAGCCGCCCCTACCAAAGCCATCCATAAAGGACGTATTATCTTGCGTGAAAGGTGAACTTTTTGAAATGAGGTTCTGGTTTCAGCGTGACTGCAATAAAGAATCTACCGAAGCTCAGCGAGGCGTGCCTTCCGAAATCCTGGTGCATGGCTTACCGGTAACCTTCCATCTTCCATCAGTGCCCCCTTCCAACTCGACGGGCACATAATGCCTAGCCTCTGTCTGACACTTAAAGGCGCTTTAAAGTAGTCCAAAGTCACACACACAATCAAGCCAGGCAATGCAAGTGGAAATGAAACACTTTCAGATTTGAATCACAAGCGTTTTCTGTGCATGGCAATGCTTAAGCAGGGACAAAAAAAAAACTAAAAATAAGAAAGACCACCTCACTTTTTGATGGGCGGAGGCCGATGAATCGTTTCATTCATGTCAGTCGACAAATATTGATGGAGCATAGGTGATATAATGAAGGAAGAATTTTAATGTTTGCGGCTTAGTGAATCGCATTGTGTGATCCTGCCCAAAGGCGTCTTTCTTTGGGACGTACATAATTTTGAGCTGTGAAGGGCTTTCTGTGCTTCACCTAGTCTGCATATCCAGCTTGTCTGTCCGACGTCTGAACCAGTTATAGTAATTGTGCTCTGTTAGCACAACTTCAGGAATTACCCAGACATAATGTATGAAATACCATTGTGAATAGTTATAAATATATAATCAAGGTATACTTATTATCATTATACAGGATAGGTTCTTTCTACCATTTTGTAGGCACATAATCAAGATTAGTATTTTATACCTGATTATTTCACTGATCTGTGATTGTAAAGGATGGATGGATGGATGAATCAGGCTTATAGTTGGCTTTCAACCACTCATGGTCATATCACCGACTGCAAGTTGTTGGTGTGTGTGTACTGGACCCGTCTTGTACTAGTCAGACCTGTGGCCAGCCTTTATAGTGCTAGCCCACTGAAACACCACCCTACGGGTAAGCAGTGATGTCCCAACCCAGACCATTATTCTGACTTCGGGCCGGCCAGACGGTCTCTAACTCTTTTGTGCTGAGCGCTAAGCAGAGCAGCAGAACCTCAAATTTTAATGTCTTTTGTTTTGACGCGGCCGGGGATCGAACCACCAACCTCCCGCATGCCAGGCGAACGCTCAAACCACTACACTACCCGGCCGCGGTGTGATTGTAAAGGAAAGACAGCCAGTTATAGCATACAGTGTCAGTACATCTTAGAGTAGCTGTGGTGTCCTTGGACCATAAAGAGAAAAAGAAGAAGAATGATCAACTTCATTTTCCTGTATTAATGCCAATATTACTGCAAATACATGTTAATTGGTAAGATTAAGATGCGTTTCTTTTACAGCCAGTTGTTTTTTTTATCCATTAAAAAACATGAAAAATGAGAGGTTAGAGAATGTTAATAATTATTCGATCATTATCAGAAGCATATATATATGGTAGGCATAATATATTCTTGCTAGAGAACTTTTGAAACACCATTAGTGCACTCCTGACTGGATTTCTATAAACTGGTGGTGTGAGTATTTGTTAGTTTTTTTTTTTTTTTGGTCCTGAGAGGGATATAAAGTTTTAGCCCCGTCTGTTCGCTATAGCGTAGGTGGTTTCTCGCTTCATCTCCTGTCCTCACTACTCCAGGCTCAGAGACTAAGAGACTTACACCCAGCAGGCGTGCTGGCTCCGTCACCTTCCTACTTCCACCACAGTTGCAGCTTTCTATAGGATTAATTCAGACCTGGCTGAATAATACAACTGCGGAAGGTTTCCCCTCGCCATAATCCACGGTCTTAGTTCGGGAGCATGCTTTTCGTGATCAACTTTTTACGACTGTTCCTGAAGCCAGTGGCCTAATCCCATGCCATATTCAGCAGCGCTATTTGCTCTGGAGATCAGGATTATTCCGAGGAATGAGACGGAGACGACTGAAAAGTATTGTAGCCGGCAAGGCTAGGACGGAATCCGCCACGTCAGTCACCGCTGAATAGGGAGATAAAGAATTCGCCATGAATAATTTCTAAGGGTGATTACGGTTATCGCCATTCCATCAACAATGGGTGCGCTCACAGGAAGTTTTGGATTATCCTCCAGAAACTAATGTGGCCTTAATCCATAGCTTCAATACTCTCTAAGATGGCGGAGTGACGTGAAACATAATTAAGCGATTGCGCCTGGGGGTGGAATCTGAATAGGGAGGAAAAATTGAAATGGGGGATTAGGCCTCGACTCACCTGCCACAGGGGAAGCTCAAAGGCAACGGGGTAATGACTTCCATAAGGATGTGGGACCAGCAGGACGGGTCAGGCTTGTGGACACACATCACAGTAGAGACACTCACTAAAGCAATATTACATGTATGAGTTTGTCAGGAAACAACTGACAGGGGGAGATTACTACAGGTCTCAGCCCCCCACCTCACCCCCCGTAACTGAGGGTATGAGGACGCTTCATCATTTCCAGGGCTTTGACGCAGAGTTTACCCAGTTAAATTTAAATTTTAATTATGTTCTTCTTAATGCCAGCGTTATCCATGATATGAAGTAGTTGGAAATTTACTGACAGTTTACTGATATATTTCGCTCCCCCACCACCACCACCACCACCACCAAAAAGAAAGAAAATTCACTATCTTACCATGCTCATTCACTGTAAGTATGATACAAGCACCATATATAGCTCTACTGGCTCTCACTGATTTCTAATTAATACAAAATATTAAAGTAAGTATGCAAATGTAGTGTACATCTAAAGAAGCAAGGTTCAGTCAGCCTCGTGTTCTACTACATGTGGTTTAAGCATGCACAATGCGGGGAGAGGGGATTGAGCACCTCCTGGGTCTTTGCTACACATATGTCATGGCTTGCTGAACTGTGCCCCAGTGCATTCATGTACTACATGTATCTTTATTTAGGAAAAGAAGTCTTCTGTCTTCCGAATGCATTGCCTTTGTAAGCAACTTCTAGAAAGCTTTTAAGCCAACACACTGTATATGTGTACTGCCACCAATGGAATTTGGCAGCCTGTGCCACTAATTATATTTAAACCACCCAGTGTAGTGTGTGGGACCGTTTCAAATTTCCTAGCTTCCCAATTTTACGGATTACCTGTGTTGTCTCATATAATAGCCAGCCACCAGATTCTTATACATTTACATGTATCTGTACCATCATGTGTATTGGGCATTACATGTATTCTCTGAAATTTTTCATTTCTTTAATGTTGGTAAAACTTTTGATTGATATTTTCTGTTGATTAGACATTTTGCTCAAATAGACCAGTACATTTTATTTTTATTTCATTTATTACCTGTTACAGTGTATTTAGTTGTCTCACTGTATGTCTATATTTGTGGATAAGATAACATTTTAATAACAATTAAATAAGTTGTAAAAGTTGCAAAATTTAATAACCAAAAGTTTTTGTCTTTAATGGTCCAAACAACATATATCACATTCAAAATTGCAAATTTTAAAGGATTGGGTGCTTAAAGTTGTACATAATTTAATACACATCAAGATTTACATTATATTTCAGACTGAACTACTCATATTTTGTTATATAAACTACCAGCATGTGCTTTGTGGAATTAGTTTAATCTATTGACCCATAGTTCATGTAGTTTATTCTTTAAAATACTACCGGCACTGCATGTTTTGTTGAAAATATGAGAACCACTGTATCAAGCACCCAATAAATATTCTATATGCATTATCAAGCATTATGTTGGCAGTTGGACTGTCGGCACCGTGTAGCCTGATTTGGAGAAAGCCATTACACAGGGATTAATGAGAATCGGCGGTGGGTGCATTTTCATGGGATGTTACATTCAATTTATAGCTTTATGGATCATCCCGTTATCAGTGCTAAAACAACCCAGGATCTGATTTCTCATCCCGAACATTGCCAGAGTCCTTTGATGTCCACGTTTGAAGCCCTAGGTGTGCATTCTCTACATTGCGGCTGGTTGCCATCAGATCACAGACCATATATGGCCTGTTCAATTTCCACTGTGCCTACGTTGACAGATAAAACGTGTGGGCCATTACTCGCATTATCCCTCTATCCATATTGACCTATCGACGACGGCATGATGGATTTATATATGCTAGGGGAGTTTGGGTGTCGTAAGATAGGTTTGTTTAATAATGAAGCTTACCTGGATTGAGGCGGCTGTGTCATTAATACATTAGGCGGACGCATAGGGTGTCATTCATGGCTGGGGAGAAGCGCTTCTAGGCTCAAGGTGTGTGCTGAAGGCACTGATACCATGTGATCTCCAGTGCTCACCCAGGGCTTGGTTTGTTTTAGAATGTCATAAAGGGAACTGACCTCTGTAGTACGTTGTAGACAAAACCACATGTATATTTGCAGAGACCTCCCTTTTATGGCACTGGTCATAATTGCTGGACCCTCAACTTTAATCATTTTGATATTGTTACAATTACAGGTGGACGCAATAATCTACATTACAAGGTTTGCTGATTACATTTGACCTCACAATGCCCGTGATACCGTCAGGGGCATATTTAGATAGCACGCAAGAAGATCAGGAAATTCTCCTTGAAAAACAAGCGTGGACGGATGATATTCCTCTTACACAGAGTATTTATGCAGGTACTAGATATTCCGGTATACCAATAATTTAGCTTTTCTGACGGAGTTGCAGTTGACTGAGTTGTTGTGTTGTATAATATAGCCCCTGCATCTCAGTCAGCAAAAGCTAAATTATCAGATTATTATATTCTTAAATAATATATAATATTTTGGACCCATTGTGTACAACAGAATGCTGCTCCTTTACAGTTCTTTTGCCACACACACAGAAAGAAAAATTTTGTGGTATTAAAATTAAAAAGAATGCATTGCTTGAACCCCAGAAGTGAAGACTTGATATCCAGCAATAGTACACCTTAAAACTTACTTGTTTTGTTGTGCTTTCAATCTGTAATTAATGTTTAACTGTAAATATTATTTTTGTACAGGGCCATTTAATACAGTTAGTAGAATGGGTGCTCTACAAGTGGTATAAACTTAAACATAGTCTTGAAAATGGCAAGATATTTATAAACTAATGTGTGTTCGCACTTATTTGTGACTTTTACCCAAAAATAATCTAAAGAAATTAATCTTTGTAGCTAATAACATGAGTCTTACTTTGAAAATGTAACTTTAAAGAAACAAAAACATACGTTATCACCTACAAAATAAATTTTCAAAGACTTTGTCCAAAAGTTACGATTACTTGTCATATAATTATAAAGTAAATAGCAACGAAAATAACATTCATAGAAACATTTTACTCAAGTAAAGGAAATTTCCTTTTTCTTCCCTTCTATATCTTGTTTTGTGTGCAATATACTTGTGTATCCAGCACGTGCTCTAAGCCTCCGACTGTCTCCGTCTTTCTTGTTCGGTCTTTCTGGTTTGTGATGCCAGCCACTAATATACCTGGGAGCTGTCCTCTGTTATGGAGATAAATTCACAGTCGGATATCAGTATCTTTATTTCAATGAATCCTGCTAATACAGGGAAGACAAAGGCGACGGGCTAACCAGGATGGGTCATGGCAGAACGGGAGACCAGCGACACCTTCTGGTAGCGAGGAATTAAAGCGGGAGGGGGGAGAGTGAAAGGAGTGGAAGCTGAGGGGGGGGGGAGGGGACTATGGTTAGGATGCAGTCCTCGCAGCTCGCGCGAAGCATTAAGCTCATGGCGATGGACTAAGGACTACATGCAGCAGTGTGAGTACATGACAGGTGTTAGGCCAGGCATTATCTGTATTATCTACACGACACATGGTCCTGACTAATCTCCGGTAGCAGATTAGCCCAGATCTGTTCTCAGGTCTTCCATCATTATAGCGGCAAGCTGAAGAGGCCGAATGGAGAGGCGCATAGAGACGGAAGGAAGGCGGGAGGGGTACAGTCCTCACGGTAAACCATAAGGAGCTATCAGCCAGCTTGCTTGCTTGCATCTTCGACTAAGGTGAACTTCAACACTAAAGATTACACAGATGAAAATGGAATGATCAAATAAGTTACACTCGAAGTATTTCAGCAGTTATCAGTGGTTATGAGGACATCAGCTGTGTTACCACTGCAGAGGATGAAAACACCAGGTACATATAGATTGGCATTGTGCTTATTTCAAGTGTCGTGCTCATGTGTATGCTTGTAAGTTATTGTTAAATACTCCTGTGTTGGGGCAAAATTACAATTACATTTGTAATTGTAGCCCAGTTGAGAGTGAAACTGTAGTCACTGTGGTGAAACTGAACTGTATAGTTGCTGTGGTGAAACTGTACAGATACAATGCTCAAACTATCCTTACTGTACTAATACTAATATGAAACTGTAAGAGTTGCTGTGCTGAAGTCTGTTGAATTAAATGTGACATATTAACCCAGCATTATTTCAGTGCCGAAAGCGTCGAAAGAGTGGACACCCTAATGCATTGTGGGACAAAGTTTGACAAAGCAACTTGCAGACATGCACATAGAAGCCAGAAGGCGGAGTGCGATGTCCCTAATGATAATGGACGGGAAGATTGCCGCCACTTTAAATCTAAAATAAAACATTTGAATTTGAGGCACCTAGGTTACACTGAAAGCCGGGCTGTAAGATAAGCGTATTTACCGTCCGGGAGTCAGAAACAAGCCTGTTATTTCTTGGCCATGTGCTTCCTGTGGCCGTTGAGGTGACAGCCCTCGGGGCAGGCAGATGAGCCAGGTTTGCTGGTTTAATTTTAGCTTGTTTAAATTTTGACATATGCCCGTAATGTGTGGTCCATTTGCCTTCCTGTTACTTCCCAGCCAGCGTTAATGGGACCCGATATCCCAGGTCTCCTTATATAGGGAAAAATACACAGCTAAACAGCTGAAGGAGGAAGCATAAAGCTTTTGTTTCTTTAACTCTTCATATTTTATAGCTTTTTTTTTTTTTTTTTTGATAGGGGATATTAGACAGAACTATGGACTTTTAAATAATTTCTTCCTCTTAAATATTGTGAAATGAGGAAGTTGCATTGTGATGTAGATACATGTAAATACACTTCAGTTTATATAGTTTTTGGTACAAAAAAAAGTTTGAAAGGTAAAAAGACATTTATATGCCTTAACATAAAAGTTTATATAAGTTTTACAAGTTTTTGGTTGTAAATTACAGCTACTTAAAATGTGGCATCCCTCGTTGCCACAAAGCACTAAATGGTTTTCAATTACATCAGCCTGCCTTCAACATGTTGAATGTGCCAGTGTTACCCACTGTTACAGGTATAGTAACAAAGAGAGGCATGAAAATCGGTTAAGATAATTGTATATTTCAGGAACTTAGTTACTGAAATATTCACCTGTGACAATTGGGTGAGATAACAGATCACCAGTGGCATCCATAGCAAGAGCACAGAAATACCAATTACTTTTGAACTTTATATAAACAGGATAAAAAATATGCCACATTACTCAGGTTCAATGTCGGTGTCAATTATGAACATCAGGTGCAGGCTCATATTGTTCATGTTTCTTCTTCCTCGAGGAAGAAGAAACATGTTGAATAATTTCAGTCTGCTTTGTCCATGTTGTCTACTTAGCAATTTAATTTGGGTGCTTTATATTTTTTCGTTTATTATGTTGAGCCCCATGATATTTATCAGTACAACTCTCTGGTTATGTGTTGTTAATTTCACAGCTTCACACACCTTGATAAAAACCGAAGAGATTGCATTGAAGAGCTGAACATCTCAAGAAGATATTATTTAAGAAAAGAAATCTGTTAGGGTGTTGCAGCTGTACAGTACAGAAACTCATTGTCTAGCTTCACATTCCTAAACATGGAGGATACCAATAGGAGCCACAGACTCCCCATCTGTATAGGCATGGCTATTTAAAAACCTGGGATAGATAGAGCCAAACGGAAACTTAATTCAAACCATTGATTCACACAGAGACAAGAGTTTCATTAATAAGCCTAATTCCTGTGGGGGTAGCCTTAGCCAAAGGGAAGACAAAAGAATTTGTGAGAAGAGCTGATGGTGACAGGGCGCTGTCCAGTCAAGCTATACAACGTTCCCATGCACCGTGTCATCTGTCATCTTACCCCTTAATAAAATCCTTCTATTGTAATAGCTCGGCTCTGCATTTCATCTACAGACCTCGGTGGGGGAACGGGAGGAACCACACAAAGGCCAGGCTCAAGTCCGCTCGCAAGTTGGCTTCATCTCAGCCAGTCACAGCAGCTTCGGTTACATAATAAGTTTAGGTTTGGCAAGGGATTTTTGACAATTGGGTTTCTTTCAGATAATCGCAGCAATTAGTTGAAGCAGCCAGCCGGCTGTGCATAGGGCTTCACGGTCCAGTTAGAAGCTCCCTCACCTGGTCTGTCAAACACTTGGCCTCAGCTAGATGGATTAGTAATAAGCAACTGTCAGTTAATAAATACACCTTAGATAAATATAAGAACTATATGTAAATTTTAAAGGATTAATGATTTGAATGGTTCTTACTTATATCCTCTCAGAGCCTGCTAATGCAACGTTTCTTAAACTGCTTTGCAGCAATAAGCTAATGGAAAAATCTAAGTATTATATAGTACATTCCCTGGAGCCCCGGGCCTGGAGCACATTATACCTTAATATTCTTCATCCTGGTTTATGCACAAGACTGAGATTTTTGTTTTACTTGAAACCAGAAAAAAATGCAAAGAAAAACAATACACTTAATATCATTTTCAAAATGCCATAACAGAGCAATAGATGGGATGTACAAGAGTATGGCAACAAGAACAAAGTTTTATAGAAATATTATTCCCGACACTTAGAAGGAGTTGCAGAAAAATAATATACGGAAAAACGATATATATATATTTATGCAATTATACGGTAGCTTTGCCTTTAGAATCCCGTAGGTCAGTCTAGATAGATTCGTCATTACCACAGTGGCACTGACACCCGTGCTGGGGTAATATCGACAGTAACATCTAAGATGTGGTCATTCAAGTTCTTTTGAGCCTCTGTGGGTCTCTACCCATACCCCACATTGATACTTAGCGTGTGTCATCATGCATGAAAGCCAGCCAATGGAGAGGCAGGACGCAGCCACTGCTGTCCCCATCACTGTCGCCGCCGCCGCTGCTGCGCTGCAACAGCCCAGGTAACAAGATGGCCCCACTGCGAAAATCTCGGCTTTGTTTTCAGCAAAATTAAAGGCACGACTGTAAATGTATCCAGCTTGCGGGAGCAGGCACAGGGGAGGGGGGCCGGCAAAGTGTGTGAGAGAGAGGCATACAGAGAGAAAAATAAATGTTAAAGGTTGAAGTGGGAGGGGGGGAGCAGTCGGAGACGCGGGAGGAGAAAGGGGCGGAGATAAAAACTAGAGAAAGAACATAGTGGACTAAAGAGTGGAAAGCTGGTGGCTGGCAAAAGGTGAGCGATTCCAGCACAGTGCGTGCCTTAACCAGTTAAAACTCAGTAGCTGAAAGGCACCGGTTCTCATCACATATATATAATGTCCGCCTGGTGTCAGTGGCAACACTCAAAGCCTCGCTGATTGGGAGCGGTCGCCTGTAGTGTGACGTACATATGCTACACACTACGGACATATAGCAGAGGCATACACTTACACCCACCAGGTCTAACCAGCCAGGTGTGTGCTGATGGTGTTACCATCCAAACAAAAGCGCTTATCACCCGTTACTGGCGACTATCAAAGTTTCGAAGACTTTTTTTTCTACCAGATGACAGAAACTGCTTCATGAAGATTACCTTCAAACTTCTGTTCACCTTTACCCATGGTTGGCTAGTTTCTGAGAACTTTGTAAAGCAAAGCTAAGTATTTTTTTTTTTTCTTGGCCGCTGCTAATGTGTGGAGCTTTGGATGGTGTGATGTATCAACGTGCTGACAGTTGAATAGGAGCAGCTTGGGATTTGTCATGTTAGGCTATTGTGGCCTGAATGTTCATCGGGGGATGCTACCACCGCCAATCATGGACGTTTGCCAGTTGAATTGAGGGGACTGAGCCGCAGTCGCTGTTAAAGCAGCAAGCCAGCTGTAAATCCTGTAAACTTTTCTGACTTCACTTTCTCCTGCAGATAAGCAAGTGCATGTGTCACAAAGTCGCAGTGAAGGAAGTTTGAAAGGAAAAACCATCTGTCCCATCTGAAGATAGCAATTCTACATACTCAGGAGAAAACTGCCACTTGTTTTCTGCGAAGTTAGAAACTTTTTGAAACTTTGACTATAGCCCTTTGGTTGGATGTTAAATATGAATATTGTAATAAACCAGGACGTATAAAGCCACTATCATCATCACAGCTGACAGCAATGGAGGTCCTACGCCGGAATACCCCAATCGAGAGCTCTCCCCTGGATTTGGCGGTGCCGGTTGGTCCCAGCTGGATCCGACCCCAGTCTGGTACCAATGGCAACCACCCAGTGCTGACCAATCACAGCCAGGGAAGCCTCAAGAACTCCCCGGGAAAGGCAGCTCTCCGTAAAGGTAAGATGACACTCAGTTGAGTGTAAGATGAAAGGCGTGCTTTCAAGAACATGAAGAACAGCATCATCGGCAACTCTTAGCTAGAATCCCCTGTAGGTAGAATTGTCTTAGGTCAGATCAATGCTAGCAATTGCAAGCTGTAGATTTGTTCAAGTAAAGAAAAAAGAGAGCATCTCCTGCCTAAAGATAACATGTGTTGGAATGCCTTACCCAGGTAAGGCATAAGACCGTTGCTCCTGTTTGGTGAAAACCTTCATTCAGATTTGACTAATCTGACAGGCAGGTTAAGATTTTACACATACATACAACAGTGTACCACACCTGTACTCTACCTTGCCTGCGGCCTTCAAGGCCGCTAATTACTGTGGTATCTTTAATCCCGTTTATTCAAACTTCAAACTATTTGCTGGCAGTCCCCCTATGGTTGACTAGGCACTGAGTGTCCTTGCTGTGGGTCCCATTGTTGTCACGCCTCTATTGTCTGCCACTGTCTCGGTGGGGATTGGATTGTCCACTCTCAAACTTTGGGGTGGGCTGGGGGGGTTGGCTGCAGGAGGGTTGTTATGGCAGGGGCTGGGGGGAGGAGGACATTCTGAGTTGAAGTTCTGGGGGGAAAGGATTGGTTAAGCTGTGGCTTAATAACAGTGAAGGTAATGCTGTGATTGGGGGAGGGGGCAGTAGGGGCTATAATCAGTCAGGTGTGAGGCTGCCAGCCTGGTACTATATAGTATGTCTCATCTGGCCATGCCACCAGCCCCTGTGACAGTCACACCCAGTGGACAGACAAATCGTAGCACTTCTGAGTCAGACCACAGCTTTAACTACTACACAGGGTGGATTGTTCAGTGGATTCCCTAGCTCTGTGAGCTCACTTCCTTAGGACTTAATTTGGACCTTGGCTTGTGTGGGTTCCATAGGAGGAATGTAGTGACACTTTGGAAGCAGAGGACACTTCTGGGACAGGAACTTTCTCTCCTCCTCTGTGTATGGACTTATTACATATCTACATGTTCTCAGTGGCTCCATGAGCTGGGGTCCCACATTGAGGACATACACATTTGAGTCGGAGTTAACTGAGAAGTTTCTGTTGTCTACAGATCAACAAGAAACATGATAGGTTCTCAGTTCAACCCGCCCAATCTTATTCTGATCACCCCTACGGCGGCCCAGGGCAAGGAGGATGGGGACTTTGATGGTAAGTCTTTTATACTTATATCAATGTATATTATGCTAGCAGATTAATAAGATGGAAGGTGAAAAAAAAGTAGGGAATTTCTGTATGGTATAGGGCTACGTTGAGGAAGTGTTAAAGGTTGTATCAATGAATGCAATGTTGCGTTTCCTTTCTATCGAATGCTTCCTGAGTGGCTGTATAAAATACACATAAATTTACAATTCCACCTCACTGCCGGCCAATGCAGAAACTTGTAACAATTTCTGTGCAAATAACTTGCCTGAATAGGGAACACGGATAATGGTCTGCCATAGAGTGTTCTCCATTGTCCCCGACTTGAACATGTTGAATACTCAGTATTTTCTGTTTAAGAAATCTGGGGGGGTTCGAGTATTGTAAGGGGCGGTGGGAGGTGCTATTATGAACTGTGCTCAAGACGGTCATTAAAATTGGTTACTCAAACATAGGAGCAGTCTAGATGTTTAAAAGGATTCTAAATATACAAACTATGTATTTTTCTTTTTAATATACAATATATTTAAACTTTTTGCATGGTTTACATGGTTTATGCGGTGATTAAGTCAGAATTAGTACAGGCAACTACATTATGTAGGTTTTCGATAAGTTTTTAAAAAATTGCACCAATTGGAAGTCTTAGTTATTAGTAACATTTACTAGTCCATCACTTACTAGAGGCATGGCCACAACAACGGACTTGACTATAACAATGGATGCAGGTAACTGCTGACAATCCTAGGACTAATGTTATGCAGGTAGCCGCTGGTCTAAATGATTAACACAGACTGACACAGGTGTGGAGTTTGTGAAGCATTGTTAGCATGTCGCCACAGTGGGCCTGTGCTGAATCAAGGTGGCACTGTGCCTACCTTCATGGAGACAGATGGCTGGGAGCATATCATTTATTAGCAGAATTTTCAGATCTTTTGTGCAGCATGGATTAGTGAGGGATAAGCCCCCATGCCCCGGGATTAGATGGCATTTGGCCATTACGTGCCCAGGGGATTAGTAGCCAGCCCGTTGCATTGTCTCCCCTCCTGACGGGATTAAATGGGGACACAAATTCGTGGATATGTTGCCTGGCAACGGAGATGGATTAGGGCGGCTGGATGTTCAGAAGAATAATTCAATATTTTTCAAGGGAGAAATTTCTAAGGAGATTTTGAAGGTTGCGGGCACGGGATTGACCTTCTGTGCATTGTATGTGGCACTCCGGCAACTTCTCAATCTCCTACACATTTCGCCATGGCTAGCCACCTTCCGTCCACAACCCACTCCCTGTTGGAAACCACACACAGAGAGCCGGCTCTCGGAAAGCCCTCGCTTTGTATGGCTTTCTTAATCCATCTCCGCGCTGGGGATTAGAGACTCGAGTATGCACTGCAGTGCTAAAGGGTCCTCTGTTTGCCTTCGGGATTAGAAGCTTCTAGCCTAATGCTAAAAGCTCGTGGAATATCATGGTATGGTCAAATTTTTGTCACACACTGCCAATAACACTACATTTTACTGATTTATCTGGTTTTTACAAGGCTTGTACATTCTTCACATTTCTTTGGGCTTTTCTTGGGATAAAAAGGCAAAATACTTTACATTTTCGCATTTTCTTCTTTTAACAATCGAGTAACAGATATTTACTGTATAATACTTTATTCTGCAAATGAATTGAAGCGGAAGGCCTTTCAGAATTTGAAAACTTCTCTTCAGTGCTATTCAGTGCAGTGACATACTAATCCATTTCAAATTCTCTGGACCCTGATGCACTTAACATATCACATTTCCAATGCCGTGAGTAATCCTGGGACCTTATTATTGTAAAAAGCCTCTACCTGTTCCCAGTTACCGACACCTGATGAGCAGTGATTATGGTAGTTTTACTGCCCGCCACAAGATGGCAGCAGTTAATAGAAGGGGAAGAAGATGGGACACCTCCGAGCCATTAGGATGTCGCTTTGCATGCATGGGATCTCACTTGAGTCCCTGCCGAGTCAGACAAATCTTAACCTTGCAAACCGCCAACAAGATAGGATTGTCCCAAATTACCTGTCGAAAGCTTAAACCTAAGATGAATTTCTCAGCCGGCAAAAACATAAGGGTTTTCCGAAGCGCTGGAAAGGGGCATGGGGGGTGGCTCTAATGGGTTTGTAATCCATGGCCCGGGAGAAAGTCACGATGCTGAAGACCCAGCGGACCAAGAAATGGGATTAGGACCCATAGAATCCTATTTAGCTTTCATCTGCCCATATTGGGGGATTAGCTTTTTTGATCAAAATAAATTTGTTCATTGGTGGGGAAAAATCAATGGCTTAAGGGAGGATTGGTGATGGGAGGGATCTGCGCTGAGGGAGGAACTGATAAAAAAGATCGCCGCAATGGCTTGAGTGTCCCAAGATTGGATGCTAAAGATGAGATTCTCGGGTGGAAAAAAAAAAAGAAGGTGGCAGGGGATTTGAGCTGGGGGCGCGGGGTTGGGCAGTGTGAGGACGGGAGGCAGAACTAGGGTTAAGGAGATCTAAACCGGAGACAAGACCAGAGCGGTAAATTCGCCGTGCTAAATCCATGAGCATCTGACAGCAGTGGACTGACTAAAGGCAAACCGGATAATCATGCCATTTTAAAAGATTATGGGCCAGCCAAGGAGAGGCCTGCCCTGGTCAATTTTGATAAAGCCGCCCTGGTGACGGCTCCAAATCCTCGGAAAATGAGAAGTCTGAGAGCTTAGGCCGGGCTAAGTCCCCGGGCTGTCCCATCAGTGACGATAGTAGGATTATGTGACTTCCTGCCTGCCCGACCTCATTTCTGTCACCAAATCGCAACAGCCAGCCTTACTTGTGATTTGGAGAGGCAATAAGTAATCTGGCAGAGTGGCACACCGCTGCACTGCAGAATTGGGCAGAATTGGGTTTAAAAGTCGTCCAAATAAATGAATGTCCCCCCAGTGCCAGCGACTGGGATATACACATGTGGCATTTCGGCCTCAGTGCTTCCACCTGCTGGAGGGTGAGAGAAGCTAAGACCTTTGCTTGGTGCTGCCACCTGGCTGAAATCTTAGGCACCGTGGTATATAGTTGCTTGGGTGGCTGGAGGGTGTTCAGAACTGGCCGCAGGCGGGAATGGAAACTTTTGTTGGAGGATGACGATTCTGCTAGCAGAAACTTGTCAGACAATATGAAAAGTTTGTCACTGTGTGTGGTATCGGCAAAGAAGGGAGCCAACCGTAGCTCAGCTGTGTGATCAACCACCATGAGGAGTGTGGCCCATGCCCACCCTCCCCAGACCGATGTCAGGGAAGCCGCCTCCCCTCAGCTAAAGGGTATTTCATTATGCATATTACTCAGGTGTTCACTGCATGGTGTTTAAAAAGTTATTGTACAACAATGCTAATGAAATATAGTGTACTTTAGTGAAGCTGATTTAATTATATTCAAATCTTTTCTCTTCTTTTTTAGCAAAATCCATCCCCATTCACTGCATAGTGGAGCAGTTGACTCCGGAACTTGATAGTGGGATTTTGAACCCCCCTGCCACGAGAGGGACCAATGCCGCAGCCCCGTCAGGCCCACGGAACTCCGCCAGCAAGGAGAAGAAACCCGGGGAACCTTCAGTGGAACTTGACACGTACGCTATTCTGCCCGGCTCAACACTTTTCAATGAACTCGTCCGTACGGCTCTGGTGAAAATTGGCTACACCGCATCAGAGGCCATAGGGGCCAAAGGTATGTTGTAAAAAAAATAATATTTAAATAGCTTGATGTTCTAAAGATACTGGTATTGGTATACATGTATAACCTAAGACCGTTTGCACATATATTGTTGTATAGCATATGGACATCATGATTTTATAAGTTGAGATATGATTTTCTAATTCTTATCAAAAGTTTCCTGTGAATGCCTAAAAAGCCCAAAGTTAACAATTGACTAAACCTTTATCCTATCTGAACAATTGGTGTACTTTTTGATACAAGTTTGACATAATTTTTGTATCCATGTAATTCTTTAGGTGTTTGGTGGCTGTAGATTTTCTCATATTACCATCACCAGATGACTGAATTAATATCTGAAAGTCGTAAATTAATTAAAGTTATTTTTTGTCTGTGACTAAATGAATGGTTTCCAAAACAGAAAGCTATTTAATTACTAAGTGTGACCCATTTCCTATTTCTTTACAAGGCACTATCCACATTAAAAACTGGAAGCCCCTAACATTTGACACAATAACCGAAAGTCCCAATGCAACCCTGGATGAAATACTGGGCGATCTCACCTCGGTGACCACATTGAGGATTCGTTTATGCAGGTAAGTTGACACTTTGTTATGAGATTTACCTGTCTACCTGTCTATCTGTATAGAGGTGTGTGTACACAAGCCATAGCACACATTGACCAGTCAAGTTCAAGCAACATTGATCAGTCAAGTTCAAGCAACATTGACCAGTCAAGTTACTTATTAAAAGCTGGACAACATCTCCTTTACTTAATAGTGAAATTCTTTTTTTTTTTCTGTTTATGTAAATATTACTTTCTGGTTTTCGCATTTCTTCACACCAATTTTTATTACGTATATTTTCTTCTTGCTTTTCTTTTGTTGACTTTCTCAAGTTTTAAGCATAAAAACTTCGCAATTTTCTTTCAATAATCTACCTCCCAATTCAAGTGCTGAGTTAGACATCAAGCCAGACCTAGATCATGTATATCCAAAGCCAAGATGTTGCTCCGATTCTGCTCTGTGCCGTGGCTTCTGTATATATATCTCAGTTTTCATGGTTGCATGCTGGTTTTCATGGTTTTCATGGTTTCATTCTTGTTTTGTATGCATGTGTATGCTAGGTAGAACTAACAGTAGAAGAGCTAATTTGTTCAATTTAAAAACCTAGACCTTGGTATGTTGACAGCAGTTGAGGCAGATTGCATGTCATATACCTTGAATGTGATCAAGATGATTCTGGTCTAGATTATGTATACTGTAAAAGTGGAAATGTTCATGTGGAATTTTTAATTTTGCGAATTTCGTTTTTTTTTTTAAATTGCAAGGTTTAATTCTCACGAAAGTACCTATGTCCTAGTGTCTACAAGTAGTGACATTTACTCTACAGCTGGAGCGCGAACTTTATTTCCAGCGAATATGTAGCTGGTCCCAAAACGCAAACATTAATTCCTGCAAACTTAAATGGATTTACAGTATGCAATATAAACATTGATTACTCCATTGAACAGAAATTAGAGAAAACTAAACCACTTGCATGTATATGTATAATATATGTCAGGAAGGCCGGCCCCCAATAACCATGATAGCCAGTTTACCACGTCACTACATTGGTGACATTTTCATAGCACCTACATGTTAAATCCATCTGTGAAGTCAAAGTGGTGCAAATAATTTTAATTTTTAAATACATCCTGTACATGTAAAAACGTAGACTAGTGAAGGAACATGTGATAAAATGTTATTTAATCAAAAACAGATCTTGAAGCCACGGCTCAGAAAGGGGAACCAGTGTAATTAAGAAATCAAAAAGGTAACTTCTCCCCTGATACTAAAAGACTTGTTGCAGCTCAAAATAAGAATAAAGAAACAAACTCAACAGCTTTGAATCATTTCATCTGATTTACTGTATCATGGGTTGTATTTCTGTGAAAAACCCCTACAGAGATGTAATACCGCACCCAGCCTGGACTGTGATTGTGTATCTTGCTGTTTCTGGTGTGGTGTGTGGGTATCGCTGTGGATTGGTTGGTGTTTCCCATTACTTTGGCATTAGCACAGGCTGTACATGGTGCACTATGGTTAAGATAATTGCACGATATACATGATAATATTTGTGTGAGAAGGCTGTGGGATAAATAGCCTATAGAATGACTGAATGATAGAGGACTGCTCCCAATCCTGTAATTGTGTGTCGGTCTTTGGTAGCAGGGCATGATTGTGGCTCTTTTGAGAGAATAGGTGTGCTATATAGCATGATTTTAGCGCATATATTTTTCTTTTTTTTTCTTCTTTTTTTTTTTGTGTTAATTTGGCCATGGTATGTCTCGGCCTTATTTGTTTAGTATGCATGATGTATAAACAAGTATACAGAGCAATAAGATAACTGATGGTTACCCCCACCACCAGAAAAAAAACTAAGTTTTCCGGTTTTGATAAAACTCAGCTTTCTAAAAATTCCCAACAGTTAGCAGCTTCCTAATGTGACCATTTTACAGGTGTTACCAATAAATGCCTATTTTATCATGTGCATCAAAGAGATCATTCATTTCTGAGGGGCATGCAATTAAAGGAAGCCGTGTATGTATTGAACAAATTTGTACATATTGTAGGAAGGCATCAATCGGGAAGATGCCGTTTCCCATGTCAAAGTGTGGGACTCGATATAATTCAGAGCCTGATGCTTGCTGGATGCTCTTTTCACGTAGGCCAAGGCTAGACAAAGCAAAGAAAAGGTTTCCTCTGCTCAAATTCAAAAGCAATTACATGTCTAGGCCATTTGAGAAAAAGGCCAATTTGGTCAATGACTGTGTGTTACTTTTTAGCCCCTTTTGCTGAAAGGTTAGCTAATCACCTCATTGTTTAGCCAGGGACTGGGAATGTCGCTGGCCACAGATTGGCTCGATCTGTTATTTTACAGCAAAATACAATGTACAAATGGATCTCTGGTTCAGCAATCCATTTCGAGTGTCAGTGGCAGATCGTTGTTGTCGTCCCGGAGACCGGTGTGGGTTCTCACACTGACAACTGCCACAAATTGCACTCTGCCCAATTTTAGCATCTGGGGCCAAGGGATTAAGCCTCCGCACAAGGGGAATGAGTGGATAATCAGCACATTACCACGTACTTATGCATAGGGCCTGAGCCCAAGCTTTGGCACAAATACAGCTTTATTGCATAAGTATAGACGGGTCCCAGGTTACCCACCCAAAAATTTGAATAAAGCCAAATGCATGCATTATGCATTGTGGTCGCTCCTTTCATCTTGACGGATCTAATACGCGGGACACAAGGGCAGCATATTATATTCACAGTCTCATCCGATTCAATAAGCTGCCCATTGTTTCTACACTGCACTCAGGACAGTGGGGATAGCCATGTAATTATGAATGTAATTCACAGTAATTCCAAGTGAGGTCCCTTAGGCAGTAGATCATATCTTAAGGCATGCTTGGGGGCTGTTGTTTCACAGGTAAACTGGCCATTTGTCTTGGCATCTTTGACTATATGGATAACTCTGTTCTGAATAGCCCTGCAGCAATAATTATGCACTTTAATGCACCTGAGCTGTTTCGTTTGAATAGTTATTAAGCCTGAAGATGAAAGAGATCATGAGGTCATTTTACATTTTAGGAAGAGAAAATGATAAGATGAAATTGGATGTTTGCATCACTTTTTACTTTAGACCTTTTGTTATAACTTTTAAACATGATTTGAACAAGCAGCACAGTTTGTGTATAATAGGTAATCCTGTTTACAATTTCACATTTACTTACATGTATATAGTAGAGATTTAAGGTGCTTATTCAGTATTACTTACTTCTTGTTGGAGTATATCGGTATTGTAAGTACATCGTTTTGGAGAATAATCATCAGATGTTGAATAATCATCAGACGTTGACTAAATTCATCTCATGTAGAAATCTGCCATAGCAGCCAAACTCTTACCTTCACACAGCCAGCATTTACGAACTGTAGAAATTATTTAAGATGACTGCGGTTGTCTCGACCTATGACCTTTGACCTGCATTTGCAGCCAATCGAAGGTGACTGCCATGGAAGAAGTGAAGGAGAAGCTGCTTCAGTTTTTGTTGGAGAAGTCACAGACAGTTCTCACTAACAGTGGCTGCCCCATTGAAAAGGTAAGAAATTGTCAAATGTTCGGTTGTCACATTAAATTGGAACTACTTGTATGCTGTAAAATGTAAGTCTTGGGAAATTAAAAATCTTTGGTGAAGTACTTTATATGTTTGATTTGGAGCTTTGTGTATTTAGCAAGACTGACATTCTGATTTGTTACTACTATTGGATATGTTTAAGCCAGTATTGGACTAATATTAGACTAAGTGTATACTAATAGTCCATGTAGTGTATGTCCTACGTAAGCATGATCTATACCGTGTGCCCGGTCCTATTGTCCAAGCCCTGCATGATTTGTCGTTACAGAAGCTGCTCTCCCAGATCTCCCGCGGAGACTACTCTCAAGGGTTGCCACTGGAGATGAAGGAAGCCTTCAACCGCTGGTATCAGGAACAGAAGAGGAAGAATAACACAGTACCACCACCACTACCAGCAGCAGTAGGCAGCACCCAGCATGGTATCAGTCTACCTCCGGCTGTACCTCCGCCAGCATTGCCGCCCCATATCCCACACAGCCTGGCAATGGCGTCCAAACCTTCTCTGCCCCCTCCTACCAGTGTGTCCACAGCCTTACTGGAGAGTACACCTGGCTCCAGCTCCTCCGCTACCTCCACCAGCTCTCCTTCTGCCTACACAGGCACAAAGCTTGCCCAGACCCTCACCGCAGCATACGGTCCATTCCCATTCCGTGCTCGCAATCGTACCTCATTTGATGTGGAGACTGAGATCCCGAGGCTGCAGAAATGGTTCCAGCAGAACCAGCACCCTTCCAGGGACCAGATGTTGGGCTACCTCCATGAGTTAAACGGACTCGAATCCCGCAAAGGTCGCAAGCAGCTTGATCTGCCAAACATCATCTACTGGTTCAAGAATGCTCGTGCTGCTCACAGGAGATCAGGCAAGTTCCCTGAAGAGGGCGACGACAACTCTCCCACAGAAGGCCTGGATGGAGAGGAGGATGACAAACTGAGCACCAGCTCATCCGAGCAGGTTCCGGTCCTCCCCAACAAGAATGCCATCTATATGATGAACCCAATGCTGCACGACATGGAGGACGACAAGGTGGAGGTGGTGAGGTTCGCGGAGGAGGAGAAACAAGAGAATGGCTACCCTGCCGGAAAATCTCCTGAGGGAGGAGGCCCACACCTGGAAGAGAAGAACAACAACTGCATGGAGCAAGAGCAGGCCACCGATCTGTCCGTGCCAAAACGTATGCTGCAGCCCGACAGACCAGGACTCGGTATGATTGAGAACATTCGGCCACTGAAGCGAGAGTTCCCGGAAGATGATGACGACGATGAAGACAATGAACGTGACTTTATGTCAGGTAGTAGTCATGGCGCCACGCCGTCCCCTCAGGGCGGGGTTCCTCCACTCCTCTCAGAAGCTCAGTCACGCATCGGGGTACAGTCTCCACACCCATTTCATGTAGCCATGGCAACACATGCCCTCAACATGCACTACAATATGCTCAACACTGTTCCGTCGCCGATGTACCCCCAGCCAACCCCTATGACTCCGTATGGCAAGGAGATCAGCAGTCACTCCCCAACCAGCAGTGAGAACGGAGAACGGAAGAAACGCAGCCGTGTCTTCATCGACCCACTGTCGGAAATCCCCAAGCTGGAGAAGTGGTTCCTGGAGGACACGCATCCCTCCTCCTACATGATAGAGAAATACACGGACGAACTGAACAGCTCGCCGTACAGACTGCGATTCCCTAAGCTGGAGCCAAAAAATGTCCAACTGTGGTTCAAAAATCACCGCGCCAAAGTGAAGCGACAGCGACTTGGGCTCGAGGCGCCATCCGGTCTGGACACGAGTGGATCCAGGCTGTCATTGGATGGACCGCCAAGCCTAGTGGGGCCAATGGGGTTAGGGAGTGGTTCTCCTACAGACAGTTCACTCAACTTGGAAGGCCCAAGACTAAGGGAGGACTCCATGGAGACAAACAGCTTACCGCTGGTAAAGACGGAGGAGAGCCAGGGACACGAAGGGCTGTCATGATGAAAACCCCCATAATGCCATGCTTGGACCAAGTGGTGTGGGCCAGGGTTTGCTTGTGTTCATGTAAATATATATAGAGAGAACATAATGTCATTTTCACGGGAAAATGGGAACTGTTTCAAAACCTAGCATCACTATTTTGACTACTGAAGTGCAGGTCGCAGCAGTCAACACAAGCTAATTTGTAGTAAATTATAGAGTGCTCAAAAAGGTAATGAGGTGCCAAGTCGCTTGAACACTGATTGGCCTGTTGGTTGCTGATTGAAAAAATTGAATTACACTACATGAATATAATGGGTTGTTGTTAACATCAGGTCAAATCTATCAGGACTGTACAGTCTGGAAAAAAGTCTTGTATAATTACTCTATCTATTAAGTGAACTATTCAACATGTTCAAGAAACATCACCTCCTTGCATAAAACATAAATGGCGGTCTCTGCCAGCAACACTACTATGCAGATTTTTTTTTCGATGAAAACCTCACACATAGTTTTGATACCCGAATAATATTAGTGAGACAAGTTATTTTCAAACTGTTCTGCTTTGTCCCTAATTGAAGGCGTCAGGTTGTGTTGTAAGATTCTTTTCTAGCAATAACAGAATATCTGTATTACGCAGGTAGTATATTTGCAGGTTGGCACGATGGCCAGTGGCCAGTGTCTATAGAGTGTGTATTAAGGCAGCTCTAGTTTAAGGCAGTTGTAAGGCAGTGTAAAGTGATGCGTGCTCAAACTGTATTGATGCCAACGTAGCTGACCCAGCCCTGTAGTAGCATAGGCTGGACTATCAAGATACATGTATATAATTTATTTATGGTGAAGTATGTTCTGTTTGTTGTCTTGCTGCAGGATAAGGATAGTTGGGTTACTTATGTATGCATTGCATTGTTCATATTTTTTTTTTTATTTTGATTCCGTTACAGAAGCATTCCTTTGATGCTGTGGATATTTTGAGAGGCATTTGCATTAACCAGTGGCTTTTTTGTTTAAACATGCATGACATGCGAAGGTGGAAAAATTGTGTATATATTATAATATATATATATATGTACATGTAACATCTTTCTGAGAATACATGCTCAACGGGAAACAATCAAAATGATTGGGTTTTTTTTTTTTGTTTTTTTTTAGTGCTGCCTATTCATTTCTCCCACCTCATTCCAAAGGTTGTGACGCTGTAAATTTAGTTGAGGTTGACGTTTCTAATTAAGTGTGTATGCATGAAGGACCGGCATGACAGTGTGAGCGGGTGGTCAGTCTGATGTACATAGACAGTGGTACATTGTATTGTGATACGGTCATTTATATACAGTAGGCATTTGCCGAGCAGTGTCTTTTACCAGTGATACTTTTAAGATGACTGACATCCTGAATTGTATGCTCTTTGCAACTAGCCAACTACCTGTTAGATCCATACACTAAACTATCTATTTACTAACAGTACTAGCCACCACCCCCCTCCCTTGTTCTTTGTACCAGCTCCATAGGATTAATATCCAGTGCCATGTTACCCCTGAACAAGACCTCAACTTGCCAAGCGTGGCTTCATTGCTCGGATCTTGCCTTCCGGTTCTTGCCTCAGTGGTTTAAGGGAGGGTTAGCAGGAAGAGAATACACCATGTAGTGTGTAACTACATCATGCCATATATCCTAGCATAAACCTTGACAATTGTTGACAGCACTGATTGGCATGCAGCTTAAACTCTGATATAACCAGTGCCTGTGGTTTTTGGATGTTCCTTGGTGTGCTTTTACTAGTACTGTAGTTGGCCTTACTTACGTTATAGAGTCACATATATGCTCCCATCGAGCGGGTTCGAAACCCATCACAGGTTAATGCCCAGGAAATGAATTTATGACCTTTAAAAAGAAATGTAAACTCTTACAAATGTCAGTGTACCTCGAGTACCAATAAAGATACTTTATTATTATAAAGTGACCTATATGTATTGCCATGCATTCCAATAAAGGGAGTAGGACATGGCTAAGGAGACCTTAGGTTGAAGATATTGGCATGTGTCTGTGCTGCATTGGAATACCAGTAATTAAAAATTCACGTTAGACCGCAAGATAGATAAAAGAACCTAGAAGATAAGATTAATGTGCTGATCATAAAGTTGTCACTGTTCCATTATATTATACAATTTAAAAAAATTATATGTACATTATTTGTATTCTAAGCTTTAATTGAACTAACATTAGGAGGGTCTGATGCACTACTTTCTGAACTGTTACTCTAGTGTCAGAGTGCACTGCTGTTGCCAAGATAACCATTCTAGTGATTCGCCTGGAATCTCCCTGTATGGACATGTAGCCGTAGAGTTGTGAGAAGTGTCTGTCTTGCCAGCTCTCTGTGGTATATATACCAGGATGTGTACATAGACTTCATACACAGAGTTGTCGATTTCGCGAAATATGGATGAAGACCGAAGTGTGCCACATGTCGGCATGTTAATAAGTTACCAGTTTTATATATTTTTTAATTACAGACATGTAACTGGGTTTGTGAGAGATGAGGATTTGAGAACGGATATTTTAATATAGGTCATGTACAATCGAATGCCCAATGCAAACCCTGAACTAGATGTTACGTTATCACTGACCACTACGACAAGGGTCAAAAAGGTGCTTTTATATAACAGATACATTTGTGGATTCAGTATGTGGCTTTATAAAAGTATGGCCAGAAGTGAAAACAGGATTAAATCTCCATGAATAATGTGGCTTGTCATCGTGTACATACGTTGCGTTCAAACGTCTTGGTGTGATATACTGCTAACGTTCCCTGAGTCGGAGTTTCAGATGTAAGGTTGTCGCGTTTAAGAACATGTATTTGAGTTATGTGAGTCTTTTTTCTTTTCTTTTTTTTTTTTTTTGGCTTGTTAAACATCTTTGTGTTCCGTTAGTGATAAACATTCCGTTTTACATCGCCCGTCTTTTATCGCTACCACTTGCAATGTATTCAGCCTGGATGGGCGTTTGCCATTGAGGATATACTGTACTGTAACTCATTTTGTGTTTTGTGATTTTATAATGTATGTATGAGGAGGCTGCAATTTTTTTCTGCAACTAAACATTCTGCCTTTTATAAGCAAACTTGCTGTTACTGATGTCATTTCCTGTGTTACTGACTCATTTGAGAGCTTCTGTTACATTCCTGTAATACGACATGCGCTGATGTAGTCTTTCTCTCGCTTTTACGTTAATGCATTCCGCAGACTGCTCAGTGCTGATTCAGTTGTTTTCTATGCGAAGTACCTTGAGAAGACCTGGGATAAAGTCTGTTAGGCTGGACAGGCAGCTACCAGGATGTGTTCAAGTTGACAATATTGTATTTGTAGCTTCATGTGTTCAAGATTCGAGTTAAAAAGTGGTTCACTTAGAGTAAGGTACTGTACGGTACACTTGCACTGTTCATGAGTTTGTTTCCCGTTAGTTAGTGGTTTACTGCTAAATGCTTTACATACACCGATACTTGTTATTCTTGTCATGCTTGGTATCTGCACTGCTCTAGCTATATAATAGTAAAGTGCCTTGGAGATCTGTCTGTTCGGCTTAAAACTACGGTAGATCTGCACCAACATGTGTTTGTATTTTAATTTTCGTCTTTTCATATACCATGCTTGCCATTACCCAAGATGGCACTTGGAGGTATAGAGTGTTACTGGAAAGGTAATTGTATATTTGAATGAAATAACAAAGTTCACCTGATTCATTTGCATGAATTAAATTCTAATTTTAGGGGCATTAGCATACTTTGGTATATATATTAGTAGCAGTCACTTGTCATCCCGCCAGCTGTATGGCCTTTGTATTAAGGCCTGAAGAGAATTTAGGATCTTACCCCAATCTCCAATAGGCTGTCAAGAGTTTTGAATACTAGTGAAAAAGACTTTTCTGCTGACAATGTAGCTTATTCTGAGGGAACAGTGGGAAAGGTCAGGTCAAGGTCAGGTCAAGGTCAGTTCTTACATTTGTAGTATAGCGAGTTAAGTTTATAAAGCACAATAGAGTCTTAAGTGTCAGTTATTGGTATAATTACAGTTTACTTTGTCAGACAAGACCCGAGAGGTAAAATGACGATTTGCCTGACTACATCCGTGCCCGATGTCTACAGGAGTAAATCTGGTTTCTAAACAGTAGCCTGTGTGAATATATGCTTTCAGCCAAATACAGTGTATTTTCTCCATGTCAAGTACTCCCTTGAGTAAAGCATGGGGGTCAAAGGAAATAATCAAAGTTTTATAATTTACCGGTATATGATGGCCTTGCGCAATCAAAATTGTTTTCATACATTCCTTTTACCGCCGTTGTTTGTGTCATCTGCGTACGTACAGTTATACATTGTACTGGTATGTGGTCACTATTTTTGGAAGGGTTGTGGGATTGTTACTTGTTATATGCTGTAGGACATAAAATGTATAATTACATTGGAGATATACATTGTAATATTGTATTGGTTTTGACCAATAAATCTCAATTATTCTCTAGAAAGTAACTGTGTCATCTCAATTGTTTCTCCAAGCATTTGGTTAAGAGAGAATGGTTCTGAATGGGTGTCAGCCATGTCCTTAGTAGTCTCAGAATACTATGGGGTGAAAGGGGTGGGCCGCCTTCTTGGCCTGGATCAAGCACCCTATGCTGATAGGTCCGTTCTGGAATTGGCAAGCAAAGCATTTCCAGCTTCCAAAGATATATTTGTTTCAATTAACATTTATTCCAGCTTTAAAGCCAAAGACCTACTGTAAAATAACTTGTAAATATAAAACAAAAATAAAAAAAGAAATATTATAGGAAAAAAAGAAGGAAAAAAAAAGGAAATATAGGGAAGCCAGAAATTTAGCCCCAAATCCTCACCACTAGTTTTCTCTTTCTTGAAGGTTAAATACTTTTTGAGAGAGATTTTTTACAGTCACACACAGAGGTGAAGCCAGAGGGATAGAAACCACCCCACCAAACTGGGCCAGGGTTTAAACGTCATGATCGAGGTATTATTTATAATGCATATATGTAGAAACCCTGGAGTGTGCAATCCTTCTGAAAAACTTCAGATGCATCAATACGCATCTTTGATATAAATATCCGTACAAAAGGGTAGATCACCAATCTCATTTGACCTTCAAGGGCAAGAGCACAGAAGTGAAGTCACTGAGTGCTAATTGGGCTCGCCTTGCTAGAACTTGGCTGTGTGGGTAATAATAAAAAATCGCCTTCCTTGATAAATCATATAATTGCATATGGTCTCTTTTTAAGTAGTGGTTGGGTGATGCGAAACAAGGCAATGTGCCTGATTTTCCCATGTGATCATCTGCTATTACTGTCTAACTGCTAGCGTTCCTTTTGTAAAACAGACTTGTTACACAGATAGGGGTATGAACCTCCTCACTGCATTCTCCGCCCCTTAGTCTTAGCCCCGCCCATTGCCTCAATCCTGGCCCCTCCCTTTGACATCAGCTAAACCGCTGATCAATCACATCATCAGATGGGGCATAAAAGGCCTTCATTCTGTTGTTGGCTTGCAGATTGCACCGAATTGAGCTTCCTCTGAAGATATGGAGAAGAAATTAGGTTTTTGTACCTGAAGCCATTGGCCAGTTGGTTATTACACCTGCTGTTATAGACCGATGCAGGTGTTCCGGTCCAGTGTAACAGCAGCTGCTCAATGCTAATCATATAGCCTCAATCAAAATCACTCCACCAAGGTATATTGTGAAAAAAGGGGGCTTCTTGGGGGCAGGAAAAGAAACTTTGATAGCTCTGCTGATCATATGGGCCATAAATTGCAAATGGGTGAAATACGTCGTTATACATTAATTGTTCATTAAGTCATATTATAGAAACGGATAACGGTCATAACTGATAACTGTAATTATGTTCTGTTTTAACATTTAATATACAGGAAAAATTATTTTTATTACAGACTCCATGCAAATGAAATGCATAATCCATATTTTATTACTGGTGATGGCTGGCGAATTGAAACCAGCTGTAAACAAAATTTTGATATTCAAAGCGGAAGTTTCATTTACAGGTACAATGTAGTAGATATCATCCAGATTTACAAAGCAAGGCTGCATTCATCAGAGTATAAACAGCAAAAAGAAAGCTTTTTGCTAGGTTGATATTATCATCAGGTAGGCATAATGAAAGGCCTATAAATAATAGTTATAACGTATTAAATAGATAGGTAATTCTATTCACACTTTCATGAATGAAGACCATATTGGGCAACTGATGATATATAAAAGTTTATTCATGCATGAAAGTGCCAGCAGTTTAGTCCAGATAGCAAAAGACCTAACAAGCTGGAAGCCTTGCCTAGGTCCAAAATAATAAAAAATATGTCAACATGGTGGCAATTATTGTAAATAGTTATAGGACTATAACTCAGTTCCCAAAAACAGTGAAAACTAGACATGGTATAGATGCCATACATATTTCTGAAATCAGGATATTATATTAGCAATATGCAAGATGAATTACACTCTGATGATTAAGAGCTAATTAATGTCCAAGTGATAATCTGGCATGCTTGTATGTTTTTACATAACTGGTATGTATACATATATCATGGTCATGTACTGCCCTGAATTTAAGGTATATTACCTGCCACAAACTTATAAAGTTTTGCTAACGGTACCTATTACATGTATTCATTTATTTATCTTGTTTCACCCCTTTCAAAGGGGGAAATTCATACACTAATTCATATTATGTGTACTGGAAAAATGAAAAAAAATTGCCATTGGCAAAACCTGAAGAACTGGATTTGTAGGCTAAGCTCCCATCTGGTTTAATTATAGGAAAGAGCTACAAATCCAGTCTTAATTGACATGATAAAATTTCATGTTATTTAATTAAAATGTCTGGGACCAGAAAGAACATCTATGAATGTTCAAATTATATATGTCTTTCATCAAATACCACTTGATAATTTATATAGCATTGTGTAGCAGCAGAACAAAGAACAAAAACTGATGGGACCATACAGTAGTACTTGTCAGGCAAAATAGTTTGTCACATGAATAGTTTGTCACATGCTTGACTATGTCAGCAGAGCTCATGAAATCGGAATTCGTCGGTCGTTCGTCCGTCCGTCCGTCTGTGGCATCAATTATATCTGAACCTAATGCATGGATTGCTTTCAAATTTTGGTTTTTGCTTTTCCAGAGCCATAAGCGTTTTCGGAATCTAAAAAAATATTTTTGGATTTTTTTTTACGAATTTTTACGACAAAAATTCAAAACGCTTCTCATCCCTCAAATCACTTTTAAATCTTTTCAATCTTTCTCTGAAATTTATTCGAAGTTGTCCTCACAAAAGTACTGTTTTGGATTTTTGAAATTTTGAGTTTACGATTTTTCACGGATGTTTTTCGTTTTCGTTAACATGGGACCCTATTGG
>JAAUYG010065303.1_pt1 | contig 29670 bp, 22 predicted proteins | sample 7278091 | NCBI WGS metagenome assembly JAAUYG01 (sample SAMN14350201, study PRJNA611818) | marine sediment metagenome | isolation source: surface marine sediment (0.6m) | place: French Polynesia: Moorea | collected 2018-08 | reverse complement strand
TCTTTGGGGAGTTCCTGTGATTGTCGTAGTTCCCATTGCATGATTTATTTCACAACTTGAGGTATTGCGATCGCAACGCGCCTCACCAACGGCGCGATCGCTTTTTAATTCCTTGAATTCAGCAGAATCTCTAGTTGAACTTTCGCAGCTTACCAAGATCGAGATATTCAATAACAGCAGTAATGATAGGCTAAATCGAAGCAAATCTTTGAGCATAATTTCAGGCAAATGTCGCTAGGCTAAAATTTAAACAAGTATCTCAAGCTAAAAGTCGTTCCCCGCGCTGCACTTCGAGAAGAGTTCGTGCTTTGTAATTGAGACACTACTGGTAAATAATCGTTGTTAAAAATATTTTCTATCCCTAATTGAACTTTCCCTGCGCCAACATCTACGCTACTCAGTAGGTCGAAAACCAGATAACTGTCTACTTCATCCAACCCAAAACCTTCACCTTCAGGATCGCGATCGCCTGAAAGTAAAGCCTGAATTCGGTTTTTCCAGCCAGGTCAAGTCTGGTTTTCTAAATAAGCAGTGATTTTTAAAGGTGCGATGCGAAAGCCATCGAGGTCTTCAAAATCACCGTCATCATCAGCATCAATTTCTCCTTCAATCCAGGTAATTGTCCCTCCTAAAAGCTAGTTTTCGGCTGGTTTAATATCTATAGCTGCTTCTAAGCCATAAATCCGTTCGGGGGCGCGTAATACCGTTCCTGGTGCGGTAAATGAAGTTCCTAATTCCGACTCATTATAAAAACCGCTTTCAGTAGAATTAATCCTGACCCCTGTGACTTGACTAATTGCCTGGGCTGTTTGAATTGCTGTTTGCCGATCTCGATCGCTATCTATTTGCTGCGCCAAACTAGCAGATGCTACCAAAACACTCCCCGCACATAATGATAGAGCGATGATGCTACTGCCTAAGCTGCGGATTACACCCTGACTACATCCTAAGATCGAGACTCTATACCAATTGTCCATAACTACTCCTCAGACCAAAGCAAAATAAGCTTTATTGATAAAAATTTTTATTAATTTTCAGAAGTAGTATAGATAACCAAAAGAAGTCTAGTCTACCCAAAAACCGCCAGCAGATCCCAAAACCGACATTTTATTAAATTAGAAGTCTCTTCATTTTTGCAACTTCCCTGCCAGACACTCACTAGGAGTAATGCCAAATTGATGTTTAAAGGCTGCTGCAAAATGTCCTAAATGAGAGTAGCCAACTAAATTAGCGACTTCTGTCACAGAGATGTCGCCAGAGCGCAATAGTTGTTTGGCTTGCTGGATTCGCAAATGTGTAATATAACCAATCACAGTGCTATCGAATAACTGACGAAAGCCTCTTTGCAAAGTGCGATCGCTAATACCTACAGTATGAGCTAATTCAATAATCGACGGGGGATTTTTATAGGTGCGATGTAGGATGTCTTTGGCATGGTGGATGCGGTTAACAGTCTCTGGTTTTAATTTTGATAACCTGGGATATTGATTTTGCTGAGTAGAGATCGCTTCGAGTTGAAATGCCAATAATTCTAAAACCTTTCCCTGCAAGTAGATTTTTTTGGTTATACCCTGAAAAGGTGCATTAATTATTTGTTTGACTATTGTTAGCATTAATGGCGTAACTTCTGGAAAAAAAGAGGTTTTTAGCTCATCCGACTTTAAAAACAATTTGCTCAAACCTACTTGGTTATTGAGTAAATCGGGAAAAAGCTGGACAAACTGTTTGGGATCGATGTGGATATTAATTCCTGAAATATTTTGCGATCGCCGATATTTTTCTACATAGGCAGGGGAAATACCACTACCAGAAAAATAACTCTGTTTACCGCCAAAAGTGGGATAGATGTCTTCGTAATCAATAAATCCAGAAGCTAAAATTAGAAGCTGTATCGGATGAGGATGAACTGGAACTTTCAAGATCATTTCATGGCGATAATGCCAGTCTAAAATATCCAAACATACTCCAGGCATCAATTCAACACGACGAGTAAAACCCGATTGAGCCAAACATTTCGGCTTTTGATAGATCGTTTCAAATTCCTCTAAATTTAAGTTTTGGCAATCTTGTTTAGTTATTCGTTGATGAAGCCGAATATATTCCGCAGGAGAGATAATCAAAGTCATGTTACTAATTAAGACAATTTCGCATATGAGTCGAGAGGTTCGATGCCTCGAAGACGAACAACTTACTTCCCTTGGCATTTACTTGCTACTTTCAGTAGATCACAAAGAGCGCGATTGCGCTCCGCGCACTGCGAAGCAATCGCTAAAATTATGTATCCTCTGCTACTTTTTGCTCAATTCTCTCCCCTCTCTTTATATTTATTTTACTTATATAATACAAATTAGATTAGTTAGACTAGCTAAAAGATAAGTTATCAGAGCTACTTTGGTATCTGACCATCTTACTCCTCGAATAGCTAAAGTGACACGCTTATTTTTTGCTTTAGGCTATAAGATATAAGCTTTTTTAAATAAAAGTCTATTTTCCAACAGACAAAATAATGCTTCATAGCATTACAATTCAGCAACGCCTATTTTTAAAAGACAACTTGTAGAACTTCTTGACACTATGCGCTTCAATCGATTTTTAAAGATAATATACGATCGGGTAGAAGCTAAATTACGAATGTCATGGACAATTACCACCAAAGCAACGTAGTAATTATTGGCGGTGGACCAGCGGGATTGGGTACTGCTTTAATGTTAGCCAAAAGAGGCTATAAAGAGATTACAGTTTTAGAAAAAAGACCCTCAGCAGACTATTACGAACCAGATAAATCTTTTAGCTATCAAATTGATGGTCGCGGTCAAAAATTAACCGATTTACTGGAATTGACCGCTAAATTAGCTAGCTTGAGCGTTCCTAGTACCGACTTTTACTTTACTTTAATCAAAAAAGATGGTTCTCGTAAAACTTCTAAACTACCGATCGCCGATTCTAGCCGTAAAACTGCCTACTGGTTACCTAGAGCCTCATTTGTACAACTATTCTATGATGAGATTGCGGAAAATTGGCAAGATTCAATTCGAGTATTATTTCAAACTCAATGTTCCGAAATTCAGCAAAATGGCGCTCGCCTGAAAATTATCGCTTGCTCTGAAGATGGAACGCAATTTACTTTTACTCCTAAGTTGATTGTGGGTTGTGATGGTTTAAACTCAATTGTGCGTCAGACTCTACATCAATGGGAAAAAGGTAAATCTCATCGTTTTGAAATGCAGCAATTTGACTCTCCTAGTGCTGGTTTGAAGTATAAAGTTCTTACTTTACCCCCCCAATTTCCCCTATCAGAACAAGAAGAAGATCGAGCAGAATCAACGATGGCATACGGTATTCGCTCGACTTTCAAAGAGCGTAGCAAATCAATTTCTTTGGGTTTACTACCGTTTCAAAATCCCCAACAACCTAGAACTGCTAATATTATTACTTATCCAGACCATCAAATTTGGCAGATCGAAACCCCAGAAGCATTAACAAATTATTTTCAACAAGCTTTTCCGCAAATTCCCTTAGAAAAGATTATCTCTGCATCAGAAATAGCCAGATTTCTTGCTAGTGATGGCGGTAGCTTTCCTCTTCCTCAATATTGTTCGGGACTATATCAAATTTGGAACCAGACGAACGATCGCGCAACAGCAGTAATCTTATTTGGAGATGCGGTGCATTGTTTCCCACCCGATATTGGACAAGGAGTCAATTCTGCATTGGAAGATGTCTATTTGTTCCACGAAACTCTAGCCGAAACCAAAGATAAACTTTCTCAAGCACTTCCTCGCTATCAAAACTTGCGTCAAGCAGATATTAAGGCTTTAATCCGTCTGGTACAGATTAGTTATCCCTGGCAATACAATCAAAACCCGTTACAAAAAAGACTGTGGAGTATTAATTTCTTTCTGCGTTTGCTGTTAAATCGTTTATTTCCCTTCTTGTTCGATCCCCATTCTTTTTTACTAATTCAACAACACGAATTATCTTACTCAGAAATTCTTGCCAAAAGCGATCGCACCACTCGGCTGTTAGTTATTTTCTTAGTAGCGATTGTATTAGCTTTGCTATTAGTACCGAAAATTATTTAGATTCTCAATCTTGGACTAAAAAAAAGCGATAAGCCTTGAAAATAGTGGGACTTATCGCTTTGGTTGTGTGAGAAGAATAGAAAAACTTGGCAATATTGGCAATAATTGAACAATTAACGTTGCAACTGGTTAGATGTAGGGAGTATGCCGACCGTTACCGCGATATTGGCTTGTTTAGCATCACGTTGCAAACCAAGAGTCAGTTTGTCACCGACTTTAGTTTTCTCTACCGCCTGTTGAACTTCGTCGGGTTGAGTAACTGTTTGACCAGCAATTGTTTGAATGACATCCCCCGCTCTTAATCCTGCTTTATTGGCTGGAGAGTTAGGAACAACATCAACAATTAAGATTCCTGACTCTGCCTCAACTCCTATATTTTGCGAAGTTTTTAACTGTTCTTTAAGTTCGGGAGTAATTGTTAGCATCTGAATACCCAGAAAAGGATGATCGACCTTTCCTTTAGCAATTAGTTCTTCAGCAATATTTCTAGCAGTATTAACAGGAATGGCAAAACCAATACCTTGGGCGTTTTGAATAATCGCGGTGTTGATGCCAATCACCTCTCCTTTGGCATTAAGCAAAGGCCCTCCAGAGTTACCAGGATTAATAGCTGCATCAGTTTGAATAAAGCTAACTCGCTTGTCTGCTACACCTACCTGTGCGCTGCTTCTACCAGTGGCACTTACAATTCCCGTAGTTACGGTATTGTCTAACCCCAAAGGATTACCAATAGCGATCGCCCATTCTCCAGGTTGTAGCTGTTCGGAGTCAGCAAAAGTAACGGCTGGTAAGTTTTCTGCTTCGATTTTAATCACCGCTACATCGGTTAAGGGATCTGTTCCCATAACTTGTCCCTCAAAAGTGCGTCCGTTTTTGAGAGTTACCTTAACATTATCACTACCGTCTACTACATGAGCATTGGTGAGAATCAAACCATCGGAACTAACTACAAACCCCGAACCGAAGCCTCTTTGGATTTGTTTACTGGGAGTATTGGGGATCTGAGAACCGAAGAATTGACGAAAAAAGGGATCATTATAGATTGCAGGAACATTGGTTGAGACAGTACGAGACGCATCAATACGAACCACTGAATCTCCTACTTGGTTGACGACATCGCTAACGTAGTTTTGGGGAACAGCAACCGCCACCTCTTCAACCTCTTTTTGAGCCACAGTTTCAGCTTTAAATGCTGTCCTAGAATCTGTTGTATCTTTGGCAAAGCTTTGGGGAGAGTTGATTAAATAATTACCACCCAACGCTATACCACCTCCTAAAATAACTAGGGATAAAGAAGTTGTTGCTTTTTTCCAAAGTGTAGATTGTTTCATTTTTTTAGATTTATCTTTATATTTTTGTTACTGAATAAGAGGTAAGTTTTTTTATAGCTGTTACGTCATAAGTAATCTATGACTAATGTTTTAAATTTAGATAAACGGTGTGTCTTTTCTGTGACAATCTTTTGAATTTTGCATGATATTTAATTAAGCTGTTTGGTTATGTAGAGAAAACCGTACTAAATCTCAACCAGCAGTCAGCGGTTATTTCTAATTTTAAATACGTTTAAAATACGTTTAAAATACGTTTGAAATATGTGACGGGGATTATTATATTGACAGAAAACCTATATACTTAATGCTATAGCATTCAAGGGATTAGCCAACCCGTAGCCTACCGCTCGCTCATATATCGCTTATATACTTTAATCAATCTTGAAGATAGATAAGTAGTAAAAAATCAGGTTAATAAATGATTGCTTCAATAGCAGATGCAATAAACTGGGCTTTGGGATTAAATGCGCAACAGCTAAATTTTTGGCAAATGGGATTACGAGCAGCTACGATTTATGTTGCTGCTTTAATCATGATTAGAATGGTAGGGGACCGTCGTTTTATTGGTAAGTATGCTGCTTTTGATGTAGTCCTTAGTATTATTTTTGGCTCTACTCTTAGCCGTGCTATCAATGGAACTTCAGCTTTTTTTGAAACTATCTTTGCTAGCTTTATTTTAGTAGTAATGCATTGGTTATTTTCGGCAATAGCGTTTTATTTCAGCAGATTTGAAAGCAAAATAAAAGGGCGATCGCGAGTTTTAATTAAAGATGGTCAACTGTGTCACCAAGCCATGCGAGCTTGTCATATAACAAGAGAAGATTTAGCATCTACTCTACGTCTTCAATGTCAGATAGATCAACTCGAACGCGTAGAAAAAGCTCGTTTAGAAAGGAATGGGGAAATTAGCTTTAGTTTGAGAGCAAAATTGACAGGCAGCGAACAATAAATAGCGAACAATAAATAATATAAAAATAATATCTCCCAAAATATCTCCCAAAAATTTTTTAGTTGTTTGCAGTGTCGCGATCGCGCTCCGCGCGGTGGTTTACCCTAGAATGGGGGCAGAGCCAATCGCTTAACCTCTTGGGATCACTAAAATCACTTTGATCAGTGTTACCAAAAATTAAAGTTTGTATTATGGAGCTAAAAAGCCAATAAATATTTGCAACTAAGATCAGCAATAATAAAGGGGCTAATCCAGCAAAGGGAGCTAAAATTAGCATTAGCAGTAAACTAGATATTATTACTTTATACCAGATATTATTCATATTTTTATCTCGTTTATTTTCTAGCCTTACAGTAGCTAAAATTAACCAAATAAAAACCTATCTTTAGTAATAAATTAATACTTGTAAGTCTAAATCAAAGCTAATTTACCAATTAAAAACTAATATTTGATTGCCAATAGTTGATTATTGTTGCTTACTTAGATTGTTTTTATTTTATAAATAAGTAAAAGTATAATTACAAAATCTGCTGACTCTAAATAAATTAGGATATAAATGAAGCGTAAGTTGATTTTTTAATTTTCTTATGTCCTCAAATGGCGATCATCAAATACAGCCTCAGGATAATTGTTGGTTAAGTTTAGAGATATATGTCAAAGCTAATCAGCCAGAATTACTCAAAGGGCTAGATCAATGGTTACAGTTAAATTTAATTAGCGAAGCTCAAGTTAAAAAGGTATGTCGCCACCACTTAAGCTGTGCTTTACCTGAAATAAAAGTAGTAGAAGCTACTCCAGGCATTCAGCAAGCTCTATCGAAAATACCAGACAAAACTTTAGTAAATGTTGCTCCAAAACCTAATATTATTACGCAACTATGGCAGAATTTTTTAGATGAATTAAGTATTCGCTGGTTACTATTTTTAGGTATATTTTTAGTCGTTGTTTCTTCAGGGGTTTTAGCTGCAAGTCAGTGGGATAATTTTCCTCGGTTTGGACAATATTTTATTCTCTTAATTTATACTTTGGTTTTTTGGGGATTTGGTTTTTGGTCAAGTCAACAAGATAACTTGAAGTTAACTTCTCAGACATTAAGAGCGATCGCTACTTTACTTGTCCCAATCAATTTTTGGGCAATTAGTCAATTTGATTTAGGTAATAATCTTCTAGAATGGATTACTATTGCGATCGCCTTTAGTACTTTAACAAACATTACCTATTGTCAATTTAGACGACAAAATAAAAGCCATAATAAAAGCCATAATAAGTATTTTTTACCGTTTTTCTTACTACTGAGCTATTTACATTTAGTTTGGCAATTGGATGTTATACCAATAATAGGAATATACGCTGGAATTACTATTATCAGTTTAACTCACTATTTCGCCTTACTTCCTCAACAGAAATATCCCACAACCAAGTTACTTTTTTTGCTAGCTACATGGCTTTTATTATTAATCCGAGAATTATTAACTAACGAAATATTAATTCCTAACTATATTCTAGCGATCGCCTTGTTTGGTTGGCTGTTGGCTACAATTTATTTAACTCAAGAAAGAAAAGCTAAGAGTATCTTGCCTGAAGATCGGCAAACAGAAACATTAACAATTACTCATATTTTTTTAAGTAAAATTTTTCAAATAACTAGTGTTTTTGTACTGATAGGTACATGGTTAATATCCTTAATATCAGGCATATTTGAATCACCATTATTTTTCTGGCAAACTGTCGGTATCAGTACTCTAGTTATTCATTTATTTAGTCAACGATTAACTCTTGATTGGCGCAAGCGAGATTTAACTGCCATCTTTTTCCTTGGCTTACAAACTCTATATATCTCCAAAGAATTAATTCCCGCCAATTTACGCACCGATGCCCTAAACTTATCGATAAAAATTAGTCACACCGAATATTTTCCTGAGTCAGTGTTTGGAGTAACTCTTTTTCCCTATGTAATCTTATTTGTCTTGATTGCAACTTGGTTATATCGTCGTCAGAAACCACAATTAGCTTTATATGCAGAGTGCCTTACCTTACTATTAGGTATAGCTTTGACTTATCTCAGCTTATCCAATCCTACCTGGCGATCGCTCAACTTACTATTTTCTACTGTTACTTTGGGCTATGTTGTCTGGATTCGTCAGCCTCTGAGAATTCCCCTGGTTTATATGACTCATCTGTTGGGGTTAGTTACTATTACCAATGGTATCTTTGTTATCTTGCCCAATTTAAGTCAAGCAGTCTGGGGGAGTATATTAACCGCACTCATGATTGTAGAGTGGGGAATTTATCTCAATCAAGCAAAACAACCCAGAATTAAATCTAGGATTAATCGTTTCTCTATTCTCAAACAAAGCTGTTGGTATTTTGGTTTATTACTGGGGACTATCAGCTATACTTGTTTTTTCTCTGCCATAACTTCCTCTCCTAGTGCGTTTGGCTGGGGATTGATCTGGTTGCTCACCCCTGGAATGCTAACCCTCATTGCCAGATATACCCGTAAAATAGAACAGCGTCGCTTAGCATCTTATCTTAGTTGCATTGCTTTAATTACTGCTCAATTATTAGTTTATGGGCAAAGCCAAACCAGATTTATCAGTTTGGCGGTGGCGATAGGATTAATGCTAGCTAATGCTTATCACCTACGTCGTACTCTAGTAACGGTAATTCATATCGGTTTTGGCTTGAGTTTAATTGTTAGTGTGCTTTATGGTTACGTTACCAACTGGAATTGGCTAGTTATAGGTGCAGTGACTATTCTCTGTTTATATCAGTTTCGCCAATACCTGCAAAAGACTTTAGATACTCCCAAATTTTCTTATATTTCTCAAAGGAATGCCTACGGAATTTTGGGAGTGGGGGCAGAGGCACAAAACTTTAAATTGATTAGGAAATATAGCCAGGCGACAGATTATTGGGCGATCGCTCTAATCGCCATTGAAATGGCTCTATTGAGCGTTATATATGTCAATTTTACTGAATTTAAGGTTTATGCTCAGTATTTACTGACAACAATTTTAATTATTGGGGCAATTATTTGGCGTTACCAGCAACAACCTAACAACCGAGTTTTATATGCTGTTGTGTGGCTAAGTGAATTATTAGTAGCGGGATTAATTATGCTGTTTGGAGGTAATCCTTTAACTTTAGCTATTGCTAATATCATTTTAGGATTAGTGGCTGGGGGATTTGTGCGCTGGCTGGCAACAACATCTCTATCTTGGGGGAGATTGAATCTCTCCTATATTCCCCTGGTTTATGCCACTTTAGGAATGCTGTGGCGACTGTCAGACTTTAATGCTTACACGGGATTATTAACCTTGGGAGCAGCTATTATTCTGCTTAATATTAACTGGGATGAGCAAAACAAAACTCCAGTAATCAACTATCTTGCTCTTATAGGAATCTCTCTGGGTATCTATGAATTAGTTATCTATCAGATCCAACTCATATCAGGGGGTAGTGCTGCCGATGGTTTGACTATCTTAGCTTTAGTCGCCGCCGCGATCGCTTTTTTCTATCGCCTGGGTGCATGGTGGTATCGTCAACGTCATCAAACAGCGATGGCTAATCTTAGTCTGCCCCAAATTATTGTAATTGCTCATATCCATTGGCTAATTAGTAGTATTTTAAAAATTATCGCTGCCAGTATCGCGCTCGAAAGTACTGCCCCGCGTTTAAGTCTTATCAGTATTGCTACTAGCTTTTGTCTTGGTGTTTATGCCTTAATTCAAGGAAAAGATCATAATCCAGAAGAGACAACAGCTAATTCAGCTAATGACTGGTGGGTATATGTTGGGTTAGTAGAAATTGCTGCCACCTGCGTTTACAGTCGCTTAATTCTTAATAGACTAAGTTTATTCGATCCTTGGCGGGTTGTTTTTACTTGCGCCGTTGCTGTAGTAATCTATCAAATACCTTGGCACAACTTGGGATGGCGAACTACTCCTTGGCAACGCACAGCTTTAATTACTCCTGCTTTAATGGCTGTGGTAACAGCAGAAGATATTTCCTATCTCAGCTTGTTAGTCACAGCAGTTTTTTATCTTCGTATTGCCTATCATCAAAAAAATCTACGTTGGAGTTATGTCAGTTTAGGATTTATTAACTGGGGAATTATTAGACTAGTTTGGCAATACAATACGGAATTTATCTGGCTAGCGGGAATTATTAGCTTATCAATTTTGTATATTGCTCAATTCGATCCTTATCTGCAATTTCATCGTCAACAACGCCACTATCTACGACTTATAGGTAGTAGTATTCTTTGTGTGACTGCGCTTTTTTATCAAGATTCAGGCATTCTTCCTAGTGTAATCAGCTTTAGTTTAATTTTTATCGGTTTGGGTTTAAAAATTCGAGCTTTCTTGTTTGCAGGAACAATTACGTTTATTTTAACTGTTATTTATCAGTTAATAATTGTAGTCTTAACTTATTCTTTCTTAAAATGGATTGTTGGTTTATTGGCAGGAATTTGCTCAATTGTAGTAGCAGCTGGTTTTGAAAAGCAACGGGAGCATTTTACTAATCGACTGCAAACCTACACTAATAAACTGCAAAGTTGGCAATAAAAAAGTTGCTAATTATTAATTTTATTTAAGTTACTTAAAACTAATAATTAGCAACTAGATTAAATGATTAATTTAACTAACAACATCATTAATTGGTAATTTACCACCTAACCAAAAAATGTAACTGGATCGATAACTTCTGGCATTGCGCCGATCTTAGTCTCTAAAGATGATGTTTTTGATGATTGTCCATCTAGATTTAAGAACAAATGAATACAACAAGTAACAATCGCTGCTAGTATTATTCTTTCTAACATTACTAATTCCTCGTGAGGCTCTCACTATATGTATAGTATGTCCTATGAAATAGTAATGATCTAGATTAATCGGCTTAAATTTACACCTTTATACCAAAACTTTAAATTCACTTTATAGATTCATAATAAATCCTCTAGAATCAAAAATATTCTCATATTTTATTAATTCCGATCGCTTCAAGATAGCTCAACAATCTTTAATCTAGTTTAAATTTATTTTGTTGGAGCTACTTGATAATGGAAGCATAAAATTGAAAACTTATATTTTCATCTTGATTCAAACAAATTTTTCTTACGAGAAAAAGCTCTCTTGCGATTTAAATGAAACTTTTGGCGTAAGATTAAGATGAAAAAGCTCAAATCTTCTACCAAATATCTTTTCCATAATCTACCTGGTTCTGATGCCAATCGATAAAGCCATTCCAAACCAGCTGAACTCATCCAGGCGGGAGCTCTTTTCACGTTTCCAGCTTCAAAATCTATAGTCGCGCCGATCGCTAAGAAAATTTTAATCTCTCTCAAGCTCGACTTATACCTACAAATCCACTTTTCCTGCTTAGGAGCTCCTACTCCAACAGCTAAGACATTTGCCCCAGAATTATTAATCATCTGGATAATTTTTTGACACTCTAGGGGATCGTATTCAAAACCGAAAGGAGGACAATAGGTATCCACCACCATATTACGACCAACTTTAGCGTTAATCTTACGGCATGCTTGTTCGGCAACTCCTTCTAATCCACCCAATAAAAATATTTTGATGCTTTCATCATTGCCATAATAACGATAGAAGGCAGGAAATAAATCTGAGCCAGAAACTTTTTCGCCAATTGGTTGTCCTAGAAACCGTGCCGCAAACATGATTAATTGGCTATCACACACTCGATAGTCTGCTTCTCGATAAACTCGATAAAATTCACGATCCTTTTGTAGCTTTACTAGATGGTCTACATTGGGTGTAAATACTACTCCACCAAAGATTTTGAGCTTATCTAATAGCTCCTGCATACTTATATTATCGATTTGGATATTTAATATATTTACTCGCTTAGCTTTCATAGCTTTTTTCAATATCTCTATGTTATTTACGGTGGATATTTATTGTGCTGGGATACTATATACGTCTAATTTTTCAATTTGATGCCATTCAAGTAATTATTACTCAGTAATTGTGACCAAAAGGGTAACGCCCCGAAAAATCTACGTATTGATCTTCAATGTACTTAACTAAAATTTATAATATTTGGGATTAACTATAGGACAAGGTTTATGCACATACTTAATTTAGCTTAAACTATACCTTTAATCTTCTAAATGACCAGATATATAGTAAAATTCAGTAATTATACTGAATTTAGTGCTCATAGTTTCTACCTATGTACATATTACAGTATGCTTCTTCAATTTAGGTGGACCACTATGTAATTATTCAGTAAAGTTTCTTGGGTTAATAAGTCTTCTACTGTAATACGTAAATATCTTTTGGGATCGACGCTGAACAAAAGTTTTAGGCGATCGCTACCAGGATTTCCTAAGGGTTTAAGTCGAGCAATTGTCCTTGCTCCTTCTCGATCGTTCAGCGGCTGAACACCAGTATTTCCAGCAGCCACGGAACGAGTTATTAAGCGATCGCCATCAAAATAAACTTCTGTGTTAGGGGTTTGTGAACCCAATTCGCCGATAATGAGTTCAACACTACTTTGGTTAGGGGTAGAAGCTCCCAAAATCAACTCTACTGGGGATTCTGTCGGGTAAGGTTGACCTGTTTTAATAATGGGATGCCAACTATGAGAGTTAGTTTTACGATTCCAGTAGCGAATACCATAGCTATGATACAAAAAGTCTTTTACTTCAACAGTTCTAGACACTTGCAATGCCCCTGTAGCGATCGCCGAAAAGTTGTGTTCTTTCTTAATCTTAACTTCATCAAAATATTGTTTAACCCAATTTTGTACTGCAGGTATTTTTACTGAGCCACCGACTAATAATACTGAGTTGATATCCGTAGTTTCTACACCATTACGCCTAGCTTGCTGCAAAACTTGAGTCATTAAGTTATCAAGTCGTTCAAAAAACTGTTGTTCTTTTAAGATCGTATTAAAGCGATCGCGATCTAGGTTTAGTTCATAAGTTTCTAGGGTTTCGTCATTAAAATAAACCTCTTTAGCTTCGATTGTAGAAGTTAGCTTAATCTTTAATCTTTCGGCTAAACGAGTAGTGAGAACAGATTGGGGTAATTTTTGAGTTGTTTGAAAATAATCTACTAGCCAATTATCAATATCAGCACCACCCAAATTATCTCCTGCTTTAGCAATCACCCGAGCAGTATTCTTCTGTTGTACCGAGCTTTCTCCCAGCATTTTTTTACCCCACTTGAGAATATAGCCCGGAGTTGCGCGGCTTTTTGAGGATAGTTGTACCAGGGAGAAATCGATTGTACCCCCCCCAAAATCTATTACCAATAGCAATTCCTGATCTGCTGCACCATAGCCTAAAGCAGCGGCGGTAGGTTCATCCAAAATTCTAATTTGTTCTACCTTTAAAGACTGGCAAACCCCCATTAACCAGTTACGATAAGATTCAAAACTATCAACGGGTACAGTTAAAACCAAAGACTGGAGATTTTCTGCTGTATCTGTTTGAAGGTTAGTAATTAATTCCTGTAAAAACCATTCGCCCACTTGTTCAAAACTGAGATTTTTACCATCTAGTTCGGGTAAAAAACCTTGAATTTCTGTACCAATCCCTCGTTTGAAACTACGGAAAAAACGGGGATTATTGGCAAAATCTAAACCGCGATCGCGTACTGCTTGTCCTACAATAATTTTAGCCGCCTGAGCATCTTCAATATAAACTAAACTGGGAATTAGAGGAGGAAGAGAACTGAGCTGTTGGGATAAACCAGGTAGTTTAACTAATTCAGCCTTTTGTGTAGCTGCATTCCAGCGAGCGATCGCCGTATTACTAGTGCCAAAATCAATCGCGTAGGAGGTAGTTTTGCTGGAATTACTTACCATTGCAGAAAATTTAATGTAATCAATCAATAAGTGAGTTTATTGCAAATTAGTTTATCGCATCTTTATTAAGTAATTAGGTAAGAGATAGCAGAATATCTAATCAAGCAATAAATAAGTCAGGTTATGATTAACTTATATGATTAATTAAATAATTTAAGTTTGCGAACGATAATGAAAAAGCACAGATTTCTAGGTAAAGTGGCTAGCCACGCTACAGCACTTTTTTTAGGAGTCATTTTGACTTTTGGCGGTATTAGAGTAATGTCTTCTCAAGCGGATACATTACCTAACACTAAAATTAACACTAAAAATAATACTATCGCTCTACAGGAACAACAACTAGCTCAAGCTCCTGTAAGTACTTCCACCAGTTTTGTCACTGCTGCGATCGCTAAAACTGGTTCGGCGGTGGTGAGAATTGACACCGAGAAGACAGTTGCCCGTAGGGTAGATCCCATTTTTGAAGATCCTTTCTTTCGGGAATTTTTTGGCGATCGCTTTGGTCAGCAGATGCCCAGAGAAAGACAAGTACGGGGTCAGGGTTCAGGATTTATTACTCAAAAAAACGGAATTGTCTTAACTAATGCCCATGTGGTTAGCGGTGCAGATCGGGTTACAGTAACTCTCAAAGATGGACGAGAGTTTGAAGGGGTAGTTAAAGGAACAGATGAAGTTACCGATTTAGCAGTGGTTAAAATTGATCCTCGGGGGGTAGATCTTCCCGTTGCTTCTTTAGGTGAATCTAGTAATGTACAAGTAGGAGATTGGGCGATCGCCGTGGGAAATCCAGTCGGCTTAAACAATACAGTTACTTTGGGTATCATAAGTACTCTAACCCGTTCTTCTGCCCAGGTAGGCATTCCCGATAAACGAATTGACTTTTTACAAACAGATGCGGCAATTAACCCTGGTAATTCTGGGGGACCATTATTAAATGAACGGGGAGAAGTAATCGGCATCAATACTGCTATTCGCCCTGATGCTAATGGAATTGGCTTTGCTATTCCTATAGACAAAGTTAAATCTATTACCGATACCCTGGCTGCGGGGCAACAAGTCCCCCATCCCTATATTGGCGTACAAATGCGCACCCTAACCCCAGAATTGGCTCAAAGAAGTAACCAAGATCCTAATTCTCCCTTCTTTATTCCCGAAACTGAAGGCGTTTTAGTCGTTCGCGTGTTACCTGATACTCCTGCTGAGCAAGCTGGTTTACGTTTGGGGGATGTAATTGTGGCGATTGATGGTCAAGCTATTACCGATGCTGGTCAATTACAGTCTATAGTCGATGGTAGCGGCTTAAATAAGAGCCTTCAGTTCACTGTCAAACGAGGCGATCGCACTTTGAAGTTAAGAGTCGTCACCACTCAACTACGGGGACTATCTTGATTTTTCATAAGTCTGTTTGATATGAAAACAAAATTATTTTTAGCTCAAATCATCAAGATTTATCCAATTGTTTTGATGATTTATCTTCCCACTTTATTTGTTTTGCTGACAGTGGGAATTATTTCTTGGCGGACAAATATTCCTATCATGGACTTCACTCGCGATCCTTTATCTATCCTGGATGCTCCTTTTTATATTGGTTTTCTTTCTAATCTTGGTATCTTATGTTGGGCAGCTGGTGCGACAATTTGCTTTTTTTCGGCGGGTATTGTTGGTCAAATCAAGCATAAAAGCCAAGCTTTTTATTTTTTGTTATTCGGCGGGATAATAACTACAATTTTATTATTTGATGATTTTTTTCTGTTGCATGAAAAGGTTTTTCCTGAGTATCTTAAAACTTCGGAAAGTCAAGTTTTTTTAATATATATTTTAATGATTCTGGCTTATTTGATCGGTTTTAGGACAAAAATCATCACTACTGATTTTATACTTTTAGGAATTTCATTACTAGCATTTATTATGTCAGCAACAACTGATGAAATTTTTGTAGAGCATTTTAGAGGTAAGTTTTTAGTTGAAGATGGTTGTAAATTGTTGGGTATTTTAAGCTGGGCGGCATATTTTGCTGGAATTGGAATGACAGAAATAAAACTTCATTTTAAAAAACTTCTTAGCTAACTTTTAATTTAATTGTTTTTTTAATTCAAAAAATCTTTTAGTGATTGGTTTAAGTTGATTTTGGGGAATTGGAATAGATGAATTTTCTAGTGGATTATAAATAAAGATGCGATCGCCTGAGTTAGTAGTTGATATTTCCTCAGAGTTTAAGCCAAATTTCAACCAAACTTGAGGCTCGATTAAATGAGTCAAAGATAATAGTTCAAAAAAGGCATCTTCATTAAATTTATTGATATTTGGCGTAATAATTAAAGACTCTGGAGATTGATTAACGACGGAGGCAATTTGACTTAAGTCATTATAACTGGACAACTTACTCCAAGATTTGTGCCACCAATAATTAGCTTGTAGAAACATCGAACAAGACAAAATACCAGAAGTTATTAATAATACTAATAAAATTTTGCTGAGTAATTGTCGCCAAAGTTGACGGGCAAAAAATTCTGTCCCCAAATAATAAGCAACAGCTAAATCTATTCCTAAAAAACAAGGGGTTAAGTAACGGGCAACTCGCGATCTTTGACCACCTGCAATTAAATCTGGTAATGCTAAGGCGAGCGCGGTAATACTGATTAAAGTTACTACAAATAGCCAAACTGAAGGTGAAGTTTTACGGCATAAATAATAAACGGAATATATAGTAAGCAGTAATAAGAAAAGGGTTATGGGAACAATATAAATTGCTGGCGCTTTAGAATCTAAATTAAAATCGAAAAAAATACGACTGACATTACCAATCCAAGATTTAACTAATGATAAAAAAGAGACTTCGGCTTCTCGCCAATCACTAATTTTATGAGAATTAAGTTTAATAAATAGTAACCACGGAGAAAATGCTAGACAACTTAATAAACTAGCAATTATATATTGCCAATAATTTTTATATTTTTTGATGTTTACTATACTTAAAAAATAAATTCCATGACCAATAGCTACAAATAAGGAAAAAGGAAAAGTATAAAAGCTTAAAGTTAAGGTGAAAGAATATAATAACCAATCATAGTTTTTCTGTGTTCTGATTGCTCTAAGCAGAGTAATGCTGGACAATAAAATCATTACAGACCATAAACTGTAGGGTCTAGCTTCTTGCGCATATAGCAGATGAAAAGGGGAAATAGCAATTAATATAATAGCTGTCCAAGCAACGGCAGATGATTTAAATAACTGTCTACATAAGCAGTAAATACAAGGAAAAATTAATAGGCTAATGATAGCTGATAGGCTGCGAGCAACTATAATTGAATTACCAAATATTTTGCCCCAAATCCAAGAGATTAAATAATATAACGGTGGATTTTGAGGTTCATTATTAGCCAAAACAAGTATGGGTGCCAAAAAATTTTTATCTTGATTAGGATATTGATATTTTTGAAGCTGACCAAAGTTAATTTTTTGTTGCTGAGATAGTTCTTCAGTCGCCTCAGCTACGGTATATCCAGCAACACCAAAAGAGTTAATGACTTCATCATGCCAATAAAATTTTTGCCCTAGATTAGTAAATCGAAACAATATACCTACCGTAAGGAAGATGATTGCTGTAAATTTTAGCCATTGAACTACTGGCTGTAATTGATTTTCTGGTAAATTATTTTTCCTCAACTTTTGTTCCATAAATGCACTCAATTTAGTTGTTTAATTGACCACTAGTCAGAGTAGGATTGGTCACTAAAAGATGGACTAATCCCTGAGTTATAGCTAATAACTTAAATTGATTTTAAAAACTTATTTAGCTTTTATCTTAATTAACAAATGACTTGAATTATAAATAATTTGATTTTAAAAAGCAATTGTACTAAAATCAGCTTTGATATAAAATTTTATCTTGCAATATATACAATAATAGTGATAAATGTCAGGAAAAAATAATTCACGACCGCAGAATTATATTTATAGACCTATAGGAAATTATCTGACAGAAGCAGATATAGTTACTCGGGACTGCTTATTTCAAGCTTTAGAAGAGCAAAAAAAAACCCACGAAAGAATTGGTGATATTTTAGTACGCAGAGGTCATATTAAACAAACTACTCTTGATTATTTTATTGAACAAGTTATTTTCCAAGAGCGTCAAAATAGTATACCTAGAGAAGAAAGCTCAAAACACGATCGCTTAAATTTACCTGGCTTAAATTTTTCTGCTCCAAAAATTATTAAAATATTATTAATTACAATTGCCACACTATTTCTATTAAGCATCTTAGAAAAGATTGGTATTAACTGGTTAAATAACTTGACCTCAACTGAGTTTACCACACGTTTTTTTGGCATAGATGAGGAAGCAAACTTTCCTACCTTATATTCAACTTTAACTTTGGGTTTTTGTAGCTTTTTATTAATAATCATAACCTCGATTAATAAGTCAATCAATTCTCGTTATACTAAATTTTGGCGAGCTTTATCTATCATTTTTCTTTTTCTGGCGATCGATGAAAGTTGCAGTATTCATGAAATATTAATTCCCCTGATTAAAATTGTATTCGATACCAAAAACTTCTTGTATTTTCCTTGGGTAATTCCTGCTTTTATTTTGTTAGTAGTCTTTTTAATAGTCTTTCGGAAATTTATTTTTAATTTACCAATTAAAATACGTAAACTATTTATACTTGCTGGGTTAATTTATATCGGAGGGGCATTGGGAATGGAATTAGTAGGTGGCTATTTAGCAGATAACAGTGGTTTAGAAACAACAGCTTATTGGATAGCTACATTAATTGAAGAATTCCTAGAAATGTTTGGTATACTAATTTTCATTTATGGACTATTATCTTATATTCAATCTCATGTCAAAGAAGCGAAGGTTTCTTTGTATTTTCCCAACCAAAAATAAAATAATTAATAATTAATAATTAACTTTTTTTTCTATGCTTGTCTTTATTATTCCTGTTAAAAGTCCTGCTATTTCTCCAGACTGGTCTTTATTTTCTCGATTGTTTGAAAGATGCCTTAGGTCAGTGTGTAATCAAACATCGCCTAATTTTAAAGTAGTTGTGGTTTGTAATCAAAAGCCTGAGACAACTTTTGAATCTCCCCAGGTTGAATATTTGACTGTGGATTTTCCAGCACCTGGAACAGAAAAAGTTAGCCTTTTAATTGGGGTTCAATCTCCCAAAGAAGCAGATAAAGCGAAAAAGATTTTAGCGGGATTAGCTTATGCTAAAAAGTTTAATCCATCCCATACTATGGTTGTAGATTCAGATGATTGTATTAGCAAAGATATAGCTAAGTTTGTCGAGCAAAATCCTGATGCTGATGGCTGGTATATTAAAAAGGGATATGTTTATAAAGAAGGAAAAAACTATATTTATCTCAATTTAAAGAACTTTAATCATTTGTGCGGAACTTCGATAATTATTAAATATGATCTAGCTGAATTACTAATTAATGATGGTAAACATTATGATCATTGTGCCGTTTCTTTGAAAAATGGTATTCAATTGCAACCTTTACCATTTATCGGTGCAATTTATAGTATTGAAAACCAAGAAAACTATCGCATGACAGGAGAAGCAATTAAAGAACTTAAAAACCATAATTATCAGAAGGGAATTTCTTTTTTACTCAAAAAAATTATGAAATATCGTTTATTTATCTTAAGTAATTCTATTCGTCAAAAATTTGGTTTATATAAACTGTGATTCGATTTTTTTTTCTGATTCAATAAAAAAAGAGTTATCATGGCGCAGCATGATTACTCCTTCTTGCCAATCATCAATTGCTATAGATAAATCTTGCTTAAGAAGCATTTGCAAAATCCATTGAGGATAATTAGCACCCGCTTTAATTGAAAGAGGAATACCACCACCAAAACGAGGATTAATTTCAATAAAAATAATTTGATTATTAGGAAGTTGAAAACATTGAATAGTAATACAACCAATCGCGCCAGGTAAAGCTTCAGCAGCTTTTTTTCCCGCTGCTATAATATCCCAATTTTTCACGGTAATACCTTTACTAATTTCTCCCGATCTAGTTTCCATTCTAAAGCGAGGAACAACACATCTAACTTGACCTGTAAAATCTACCAAAATATCGAGAGTATATTCCTTGCCAAGAATTAATTCTTGAACGATCGCATTGGGAATGTAATCCTTAAAAAAATTCAATTCTTTGGCATTATGAATAACAGTTACTCCTTGGCTACAACTACCATTAGCTGGTTTAATTAAAAAAGGATACTGAGCTTGAGGATTAGCTAAAATAGTTTCTGAATCAAAAATTGCTGGTGTTTTTATTCCAAGTTGCTGAAAAAAAGTTGCAGTTTTTCGTTTATCACTACATATTTGATTGGTTTCTGGAGAAGAAACTAAAATTTTTACTCCCAATTCAGCAAAATTTTGACGGTGGAGAGATAGTTGATGCAGTTCAGTGTCAATTAAAGGTATTAATAATTTTATATCGTGTTTATAGCAAATTTCTTTGAGGCGATTGATGTAATTAGTATTACTAACTCGCGGTACTGGTTCATAAATATCAGCAATCACGGCAGTGGAAACATAATGATTACAATCAGCGACAATAATTTTGCCTTTAAGATTTAAATTGTGTAGTGATTGTTTGAAATATTTAATTAATTCAACTCTTCTCCCTGAGCAAGTAAATAAAATATTAACTTCTTCCATATGTCAATTATAAATATAGCTTGAATTAAGTGTAAATTTAAACTTATTCAATCTAATTTTATGATTAACTGAGACAGTTTAGTCAAATTCTGTATTAACTCAATCTTAAATTCACACTTTTTAAACATAAAATATCTTTTAACGTGAGTTCGACAGATTTTATTTAAGGTTTAATTCTTCATTAATAGAAATAAAAGAATAAGCTGTTCGATGATTCTCGATTGCCTATTCCCTGCCTCAAAACTAGTCAATTTTGGACTCATCGAATTCACGTCTTATATCATTTCAGTTTTTAACTAGGACACATCATTGATTAGTTCTAGCTTTTAGCTGCAGCCTGCTTCGCAGGCAAGCGTCGCACTTTCGCGACTTGGGCGCTTCACGCCCTGCGCTTTTAGCTCTTAGCTCTTAATTATCTGTCTTAACTAAAAAATAAACCGATATTATAGGTTGGTAAGCCACTGCGTTGCAGGATTTTTCTCCATTGTAGAAAGTAGTTCTAAACCCAATCACAACCAGCAAATTAAATATCTGACAGCTTAAACGAATACTTAGATTGACCTATTTAATTAGACTATTAGCCGATAAGTCAGTAAGAAACTGATTACGGTCAAACTGATAGCTATCACCTAAAAAATTAATAATTCTTGCTGTATCTTCTAGAGCATTTTGTAAACAAGTAGATGCCCCAGGAGAAGGGGTAATATTAAAAATTATTTTGTCGCCTATAATTTTAGCCTCTCCCATTTCTAAGGCTTGAGTGTTGAGGTTGACAATTTGTGGTCTTACCCCACCATACCCTTTAGCGTAAGTAAGATTGCTTAAGGTGATTGAGGGAACTATTTTTCTGACTTCTTTGATAAATAATCTTTTACCAATGATTGGAAAATCGTAAATAAAATTAAGGGCAATATATTTAAAAATGATCGGGTCAGATAGAATTTTAATAAAGCTTTTGACTGCCTTAAAACTTAATCCTGCCGTTTGGAAATATTCGATGATACTAGAATACTTATGACGTTCTAACATGGGTAAGACTTTAGCAGTTGGACCAAAACGAGCGATCGCTTTATTATGGACTTCAGGATCTCCATGTATAGCAGCAAATGGTAGTTTTTTACGCTGTACTGTATAGACTTTGCCATTAAGTAACTGTGGTGCAAAATAGAAACTTCCTGCCACACTAAGCAAGGCATAATCTAAGCCATAACCCAAAGTTTTAGCAAATAATAAACTGTGCGCTCCCGCGGCGATCGCCACTATTTTTGCCTGAATAGTTTTATCCTTCGTTTTTATTTGATAAAGTTCATTTTCTCGCGTTATTCTAGTGACTTTAGTATTGAACATCAAATCGATATCTTTAGCTGAGTTATTAATTGAGTTCTCTAAAAAAGATTCAGCTAGAAGATTAAAATCTACTGTATAACCTTCACCTGTAAACAAAGCGACAATTTCCTCATCTGTTTCTCTAGCTTCTAATACTTTTGGTTCTTTTATGGCTATTTCTGCCTGATTAAGTACTTGTAAATCAGGAAACAGTTGTTTGAATTCTTGATATCTAGATCTTAGTTGATCTGCTTGCTCTTTACCTACACCTAAGACCATTTTATGGTATTTAGTATAAATAGCTTTTGCTCGATCTTTAGTTAATAAATAGTTCTTGACTAAGCTAGCTCCAGCATTAACTTTAGTTGCTTTAGCTAAGGTATAATTAGTTTCAATATCACCAAAATGTAGAGTCTGACTATTACTATTTTTGGCTGAATTAATCAAGGCTACTTTAGCTTCTTTTTCAATTAAAGCAATGCTCTTAATATTAGTATAGTTACTAATAGTATATAGTAGGGCTGTTCCACAAACACCTCCACCGATTATAGCAATTTCATAAGTATTATCCATAATTTTTTAATAACTAATTATTATTTATTCGTGATTGATAGCCACTCTAGTCAAAAAGTTAACTTCTAAGATACCTTCATAGCCCAAATATTTCACTAGTTGTTAGATTATTCATTCATACTCCTTGTAAATAAACTAAAATTATTTCATTAAATTATGAATTGTCAATGTCGTATTAGATTAGCAAAATTTACTGAATTATCATTATTAAATAAACTAGAAAATGAGGCAGCAATAATATTTAAAAATACCAAGTACGCTTTGGAAATCAATCAAGCACCTTTATCCCTAGAACTTTTGCAGAGACAACAAAAACAAGATTTAGTTTGGGTAGCAGCTAACGAACAGGATCGACTAGTTGGTTTTGCTGTTGTTCTTATTATAGATAAATCACCTCATCTCCATGAATTGTCAGTCATTCCTGAATATTCTAGACAAGGAATTGGTACTAAATTAGTTCATCAGATTACTACGTGGGCAAAGGGTGCGAATTTTACTCGAGTTACTCTATCAACATTTAGAGATATTCCTTGGAACGCTCCATTTTATAGAAAATTAGGATTTTCTAAAATCAAACCGTCAGAAATAAAGCCAGGATTAGAAAATGTGAGAAATCAAGAAGCAGATGCGGGTTTACCGATTCACGAAAGAATATTAATGACTCTTCAATTGTAGTTTTTTTGACAAGGACTCTAGCATCAATTACTTGAATCACATTGTATATGTCTCTTGTCGTTATACTGTTATCTAATACTTCTGTCCATGTTGCACAACATCGACAATAGCTTGAGCCTCTTTTTCCACTAGTCTAGATTAATTAATTTTAGACTACCGTATTCGCCAAGCTTAAGCGATCGCTGCTTAAGCGATCGCTCTGACCTCAAAATCAATATAATTGGATTGCAAACACTACATCGTGACGGCATTTTCGTAGTTCAAGAGCGATCTGCATCCCAAAATTGCAATCGCCCTTGAACTAATGGTGGTGGTTAAAATAATTCGACTCACGACTTTGCCTTGTAATAGCAATACTTCTTACTTCTTACTTCTTACTTCTTACTTCTTACTTCTTACTTTTTACTTCTTACTTCTTACTTCTTACTTTTTACTTCTTACTTCTTACTTTTTACTTCTTACTTCCGCCCAGTATTACTAGCTAACCTTCTTCTCAGTCACCAAGGTACAGCTAACCCAATTACCTTTCTCATTGTAGCTGCGAATAATCCGCTGTCTTACCGTAGGCTGTAATAACCATCCCATTTCCAGAACAAAGTTATGACCAAGTTTGACTTCTAAAGGGCAATTACAAGATGCTCCATCAGGTAACAAGAGAATTTGGGCAGGTAAATTACTGTTTTCAAATAACAATCTTGAGCCGTCTATTCTGGCGGTAGAACTAATAGTCCGATTACCAAAGGATAAACTTTGCTCAATATGATTACTGTCTTTGCGCTTGATTTGTAGATAACTAGAAAAAGTATCGGGATTTCTCAGGTCAGCATACATCGTAACCGCTTCTCCCTGCCACTCTCCTACTAAGCTGGAAACTTCTAATGGTGGTCTTTCAGGAGTATTGCTATCAGGCAGTTTTTCCCTGATCAACACCACTCTTTCCAATTTAGAAGAACTATTATAAAGTTCTACCATACGAAGTCGACGAGAGCGATCGCCAAAATCGTTGTCAATCAAACCAAACTCGCCACCGAAGGTACTATAAGGACCCCATTGCATACTTCCCTGGGAGAAAGCACCATTTTGAAAAAAAATAATACTACGGTTAAGAGAGTCATAATCTACCACTACATCGCGGGAAGGCTCATCTGGGGGTAAATAGCGAACTACCTGATGAACATTTTTATTGTCATTAAGTCCTTCTAAAGTAACTATGCTGGGGGTATCGACTATTTCTTCTCCTTGAGGTGAGAAACGTGTAAATGAACCGTGCCATTCGCCTAAATTTTTGAGAAAACAATCCCATTGAGAAAGCATATATTTTAGTAATCAGTTAGTCATCAGTAATTAGTAACATCCTGGCTTTTTAACTGGGATGATTGAGCAGGGTCAGCGGTTAATAAATTTGCCCCAAATAACAAGATAAAATAATCTCATACAATAATTCTTCCTTATTTAAATTACCGCGATTTCTTACCATATTGTTGTGAAAGTTCCCCGTCTTCATCCAGATACCATCGAAGAAGTACAGCAACGAGTTGATATTGTTGATGTTATCTCTGACCATATTGTATTACGCAAACGAGGCAAAGATTATCTGGGTTTGTGTCCCTTTCACAATGAAAAGACACCTAGCTTTAGTGTAAGTCAGGATAAGCAGGTATATTACTGTTTTGGTTGTAGCGCAAAGGGAAATACTTTCAAATTTTTGATGGAGATTGGTAAGCAGTCTTTTGCCGAAGTTGTTCTCGATCTGGCTCGCCGTTATCAGGTTGAGGTTAAGACAGTTGAACCAGAACAAAGACAGGAAATTCAGCGTCAGCTAACTCTGAGAGAACAATTATATGAAATTTTGGCAGTCAGTTCTAGTTTTTATGAACACGCTCTGCATCAGTCTCAAGGAGAAACTGCTTTAACTTATTTGCGTAATCAAAGAAATATCGAAGACGCAACTATTAGTAAATTTCAATTGGGTTATGCTCCTGGGGGTTGGGAAACTCTTTATCGATATTTGGTCGAACAAAAACGCTATCCTGTTAATCTTGTCGAACAAGCGGGGTTAATCAAACCAAGAAAAACTGGCGGTGGGTATTACGATGTGTTTCGCGATCGCCTGATGATTCCAATCATGGATCTTCAGGGGAGAATCATTGGCTTTGGTAGCCGTAGCCTGCAAGCTGAAGATCAACCGAAATATTTAAACTCTCCTGAAACACCCTTATTTGATAAAAGTAAAACTTTGTATGCTCTCGACAAAGCCTTTAGTAATATTGGTCAAGAGGATTGCGCGGTAGTAGTAGAAGGCTATTTTGATGCGATCGCGCTCCATGAAGTTGGCATTGGTAATGTAGTCGCTTCTCTGGGGACAGCTTTTACCCAAAATCAACTCAAACAACTGCTGCGCTTTACTGCTTCTAAACAAGTAATTCTTAACTTTGATGCCGATCATGCTGGAGTAAAAGCTACCGAAAGAGCCATTAGGGAAGTCGAAGATTTAGTTTATGGTGGAGTGGTACAGTTGCGCATTCTTAATCTACCCGATGGCAAGGATGCCGATGAATTTATTAAAAGTCGCGAAGATGGAGCAGTAATTTATTATCAGAATTTAGCAGATGCCCCATTATGGCTGGATTGGCTAATTAATCGCTTGATAGCAGATAAAAATCTCAAAACTGCCGCTGAATTTCAACAGGTAGCAGCAGGAATGATTAGACTGCTTAATAAGTTACAAGATGCTAATCAACGCAACCATTATCTAACCTATTGTGCCGAATTGCTTAGCCAGGGAGATAGCAGATTAGTCTTACAGAATTTGGCTAATCTCAAATCACAAGTTAAATCTACTCGCCCTAAATATAAAAATAACTATTCTATTAAGAAAAATAATTCTTCAGTTTCCCAACCAACTTTTACAATTGCAACTAACCCCGAAAGCGAATTATTAGAGCAAGCAGAAGCTTTATTATTGCGGATCTATATTCACTATCCTCGATATCGAGACGAAATCATCGATCGCTTAGAAGCTAAAGACTTATTGTTTAACGTGGCTTCTCATCGGTTTTTGTGGCAACAAATAATAGCTATAGAAGAAGAAATTACTGGCGTATCGGCAGCAGATCTTAATCCTTTACTAAGCGAATTACATAATCGTAGTTTAGATTTCCCTGAAAAGATGATGTCAGTAACCAAACTATTCTATTTAGATGAAAAAACTCAAGAAGATGTCTTTCGTGCTGATGTTAGAGTGGCAGAAGCGATCGCCTCTTTAGAACAGGTAAACTACCAAAAACGTCAAATCTACTGTACAGAACAATTACACAATCTTAACCCTAATACAGATTTAAAACTGATGGAATATTACTATCAGGAAATTCAAAGCACAGTAGAAAAAATCAACCAGCTAGAGCAAATACGTCTGGCATTTTCCCAAGATCCTGTTTTGTAAAGGTAGTCTAATCAAGAACATACAAACAAGCTTGGTTTCTACCTTGCTCTTTTGCTTGATATAGAGCCTTATCCGCCAAAGCAATTAATAACTCAGGAGTAGATTCAGAATTAGGAATCAGACTATGTACTCCTAAACTGATGGTGACATATTCACTAGCTGAAGATTTTTGATGAGTAATATGTAGCTGATTAACATTAATCGCAATCTTTTCCGCAACTTTTAAAGCTTGTTGACCATCAAGATGAGGCAAAATAATCCCAAACTCTTCTCCCCCATAACGAGCAACCAAACCAGGTGTCGATTCAATTACACATTCAATAGCTAAAGCTACTTGTCTTAAACAATCATCACCGACGGGATGACCATAAGTATCGTTATAAAGCTTAAAGTGGTCAATATCACACAAAATTAGGGAAAGGGGAGTCTTTTCTTGCTTTAACTTTTGCCACTCTTGAATTAGATAATCATCAAAGCGACGACGATTAGCCACCTGAGTTAAACTATCTAAGACACTTAACTTTTCTAATTCCCGATTAGCTAGACGGAGAGCGGCTTGTGCTTTTTGGCGATCGCAAATTTCATTGTGTAATTGAGCTTCTACTATATCAGCGTGTTCAGTAGTGGTATCCAGCAGAATTTCTAAATCAGCTTTTTCTAGTTTTAACTCTTCTACCTGTTGACGTAAATGTTCAATTTGAAATAATAATTGCTCTCTGGCTATTTGTTCGTCCAAAAGCGAGCGATAATCTTCTACTTCTGTTGTCTTAGAATCAGCAATTTCAGTAGCAATAATAGTTTCTAAGATTTTTTTGTCTATAGGCTTAGATAAAAAATACCCTTGACCATACTGACATTTTAAAGCTTTTAATTGCGCTAATTGATTAACTGTTTCGATACCTTCGGCAATAGTATCCATCCCCAAATTACGCGCCAGAGTTACAATAGCTCTAACAATACTTAATTTCTCAGCATTGTTACTAATACTGTTAACAAAAGAACGATCGATTTTAAGTGTATCAAACGGAAATTGATGCAAATAGCTTAAAGAGGAATAACCAGTACCAAAATCATCCAAAGAAAACTCAATCCCTAAAGCTTTTAGCTCTTGGAGAATGACAACAGTAGATTCAGCATCTTCTACCAAACAGCTTTCAGTAATCTCAAGTTTTAAATTATGAGGATTTAGTTGAGTTTCTCGTAAGATTTGTTTAACCTGAGCTACAAAATTTGGCAATGCTAACTGTTTGCTTGATATATTAACGCTAACTTTCCAATCAGCTAAACCGCCAAACTTAACTTGCCAGATATACATTTGTCTGCAAGCTTCTGTAAGTACCCAAAAACCCAAAGGAATAATTAATCCTGTTTCTTCTGCCAGAGGAATAAATTTTCCTGGAGAGATCAACCCCTTTTCGGGGTGTCGCCAGCGCACTAGCACTTCAAAGCCTTTTATTCGATCATCTCCTAAAGATAGGATCGGCTGGTAATGAAGAATAAATTCTTCGCGTTTAATTGCTCTTCTTAAATCGTTTTCTAATTGCAGCAAAGTTAAAGCCTTACCGCGCATTGATTGATTAAATATTTGATAATGAGATTTTTTTTGTCTTTTGGCATCAGATACTGCTAATTCAGCATCGCGCAACAAGTTTTCTGGTTGAGTATACTCCTGATTACCCAGAGCAATACCAATAGTAGCCTCAATAAATACTTCATACCCACCCAAGTTAAATGGAACGGTTAATTCCCGATAAATTCTTTCGGCAACATTGGTAGCATATTTTAGATCTTCAACATTACTTAGTAAAATAGCAAATTCATCATTTCCGAGACGGGAAATAAAATCTTGAGAACGCAAACAACTTTTTAATCTCTCAGAAATTGCTATTAATAAGCGATCGCCTAAAATTCTGCCCAAACTACTATTAATTAGTTTAAAACGATTAATGTCGATAAATAAAACGACAAATGTATAGCTGCTATCTTGCTGAGAAAAACTGATTTCTTGTTCAATATATTCCAATAATAAATTATGATTTGGCAACCTAGTAAGCCGATCATAATTAGCAACACTTGAGATTAATTCCTCTGATTCTGGAGATTTTTGGTTGGGAAAATAATTAGGTTTGATCTTCTGCTCTCGAATAACCAAAGATTTCTGATTATCTAATCTTTGCCAAAAATCATCAGATATATCTAGCTTACTAACTAATATTTCTAGATGATCGAGTTTTTGCTCACAAATTGAAGCTATTACCCAAGGTACTTCTCGTACTTCAAAGGAAATAGTTTCTTGGTGCATTATATTTTGTGTTCTAGAGCGAATCCAATCTCCTAAAATCGAAATATCCAACCGTTCTCCCAATATTTCTTCAGCCGCAGAATTAAAAAATAAGCAATTTTTACTGTCATCAAAAATAATAACTGCGTCGTTGATCTTATCTAAAGTTGAAATAGAGTTAGAGGAAAAATCAGCCTCTAGTAGCTGAGTTATTTTCCCAGATTTGAATTGCATTTCATAGAACATCTTATTTACTACCAAGTCATAATATATTTGTCGTTTAGAAAAATTGTCTCGATTATGGAAGATATTAATTAATTATTATTTGTTTTAGATTATCTAAAAAAACTTAATTATTGATTTTTTTAATCCAACCTAATACAGTACTTACAAGTTAAAACAATAGTGTCAAAATAACTGTGATTCAGATCAAAAGCCACAGAGCTACACTTGTATATCTTAAATAAATATATCTTAGAT
>JAAUYG010145698.1_pt1 | contig 29761 bp, 16 predicted proteins | sample 7278091 | NCBI WGS metagenome assembly JAAUYG01 (sample SAMN14350201, study PRJNA611818) | marine sediment metagenome | isolation source: surface marine sediment (0.6m) | place: French Polynesia: Moorea | collected 2018-08 | reverse complement strand
TTTGCCTGTTGACAAAGATTTTGCTCTACTAATCCTGCTACGTTAATTATTTCTGTGGGTAACTCTTCTAATGCCTCGGCGGGATTAACCTCAAGTTCATTGATGGCGATCGCGCCATCTAAACCAAATTCGGAACTAGCATCTATGTCATTTGTTTGATTAGCAGGTATCGAACTTCTTTCTTCAATTCCAAAAATTGAATTGGTAGTAATATTAATGTTGCCCCCATCTCCTCGTGCAGCATTGGCAATAATATCGTTGTCTTGATTAGGCGCAGCAATCACAAAACCTGCCTCAATATCGATATTACCGCCATCAGCACCACTGTCTGCTCTTGCGGATATCAAACTGCGATCGCTCATCAGTAAGGTATCATCAATATTTAAATTCAGATTACCTCCCCGACCAACATCGGCAGTAGTTGAGGCAGAAATAGATGCTTCATTTTCCAGAGTTAAAGAATCTGCATTCAGCCTGAGATTGCCACCAATTCCATTGGCGTTATCTGCATTGATCTTGCCTTGATTACTAACTTCAACCAAGCCAGCTTGAATTTCCAGATTGCCAGCAGCACCTGTTCCTGGTGGAAGTGATTCACGACTTCCTGCAACAACTTGGTCAAAATTACCAACATTTACTACTGCTGCATCTCGAACTATTAATTTATCAGTACCTATTGTTAGGTTGCCAGCATCTCCAGTACCGTTAATAGCATTAGCAAACAAACCACTAGGAAATACTCCATCTGACCCAACCAATTCAATCAATTCTAAGTCTGTTAGAGTCAAATTTCCTGCATTTCCTTGCCCTCTAGTACTAGCAGTTACTTGACCTCCCTGGGTCAGCCCCAGATTAGTCGTAGTAATTTTTATTCCACCAGCATTACCTACCGCAGATTCATCTAATATACTGAACCTAGATTCACCTGCTGCACCTACTATACTAAAAATGCCACTATTATCTCCTTTTTGATTTTCTCCATCTGCTGATATAGTATCGGTCGCATTAATAATAATCTCTCCCGCATCTCCTCGTGCGAAAGTAGTAGCATTTACTTGACCTCCCCGTATCAGCTTTAGATTACCTGTAGTAATCTTTATATCTCCTGCATTGCCATTGGCTTCTACATTTTCCCTTCTAGTATCTACCTGACTAAAAATGCCACTGCTGTCAAGTCCATTGGGACTTTCCCCATCAATAGAAATAGTGTCTGAAGCATTAATAGTGATGTCTCCCCCATTTCCTCGTGCAAAAGTAGTAGCATTTACTTGACCAGTCTCTGACAAAGATAGGTTAGTTGTACTAATCTTTATATCTCCTGCATTTCCTTCTGCTTCTGTTGATATTCCTACTACGCTGAAAATGCCACTGACTACTCCATCAAATCCATCTACGGAGATAGTGTCTGAAGCATCAATAATAATTGCCCCAGCATTTCCTTGTCCGAAAGTACTAGAATTTATGGAACTTCTCGTCAGCTCTAGATTAGTTGTCGTGATATTAATTCCGCCAGAATTTCCTGCTGCACCTGCACTGACTATAGTACGAGCTGTGCTTCTGTCATTGAAAGAAACAGTATCATCGGCGGTAATAGTAATTACACCAGAATTTCCCCTACCTTCAGTACTGTTCTCAATTCTCGCTCCATCTTGTAGTAGTAGTGAGCCTGTACTTATACGGATATTCCCTCCCTGTCCCGTTGCTCCGTTTTCTACTCCACTATATACACCACTATTATCTATGGAGCTGCTATTCAATCCATTCAAGGTGATTCCATTGCTTACTTGTATATCTATATCAGCAGCATCCCCGTTGCCACGAGTTCGTGATTCAATCAGAGCCCCATTGGTTACCGATAGTGAATCTGCAATAATAGTAACACCACCTGAATTGCCTGTGGCTCCTACTTCTACATTGCTTAATACTGCTGTAGGCAATTGATTCACTCCATCAAGAGAAACAGCACCGTCAGCATTAATTGTTACTTGACCTCCATTTCCTTGTCCAGCAGTAGAGGCATTCACCCTTGCTCCATTAGTCACCTGGAGAGAACCTGTAGTAATGTTAATACCGCCAGAGTTCCCTACGACCGATTCTCCTCCTACCCGACTGAAAATGCTACTGTTGTTAAATGAGATAGTATCGGTAGCGTTAATCGTAATCGCTCCCGCATTTCCTTGTCCGAAAGTACTGGCACTTATAGAACTGCCTTCTCTCAGAAATAGGTCGGTTGTCGTAATGTTAATGCCGCCAGAGTTCCCTACGACAGATTCTTCTACCCGACTGAAAATGCTACTGTTGTTAAATGAGATAGTATCGGTAGCGTTAATCGTAATCGCTCCTGCATCTCCTTGTCCGAAAGTACTGGCACGTAATCGACTGTCCTGCGTCAGAGATAGATTAGAAGCTGTAATATCTATCCCTCCTGAGTTACCCATTCCTGTTGAGTTTACCTGACTGAAAATGCTACTCCCTTCAGCCAAAATAGTGTTTCCAGTAGTGTTAATATTAATCGTTCCTGCATTTCCTTGTCCAAAAGTACTGGCACTTATAGAACTGCCCTCTCTCAGAGATAGGTCGGTTGTCGTAATGTCAACTCTACCAGCATTACCTACTCCAGACTCTAGTACCCGATTGGCAATGACACTTTCTTGACTCACACTAATAGTATCTGTGGCATTAAGGATAATATCCCCTGCTTGGGCTGTGGTCGACCCTGAATTTTCCGCTATTCCTGCCAACAAAAAACTGCTACCTGATTCTCCCCCAGAAAGCTCAATATTGCCAGCATTAACAGTAATGCTACCTTCTCCTCCTCCTCTAACATTTACATTCGCAGCGTTAGTTAAGGTAACATCCGCTCTGGTTATTCCATCAGGAAAACTGAAACTACCATTGTCATTAATTCCAACTGTTCCTGCTTGAGATAAACCACCTAATTCTATGTTTCCACCTCTAGCAGTAGCTTGACCCGCTTCAAAATTAATCTGACCGCCAATTAAAGCTAGATTATTTCCTGGGGCAACTTCTAATCCGACAACTTCTTCTGCACTATTTTGGACAATTGAACGATTAACTATTTCCCCAGGATTATCCTGTAAACCTAACCCCAGAGGCGCATTGATAGTTAATAAAGGAGGATTTTCTGAATCTGTAGCACTAAATTCAATCCCATCAGGAAACAAAATACTACTAGCAGTGCTGCCTAAAAACGAACCACCAATATTAAGGGCTGCATCTTCGCCAAAGATAATTCCCGCAGGATTAATCAAAAATAAACTCGCATCACTATTGGCTCGAATTAAACCATCTATATTGGAGATACCTCCTCCTGTGACGCGAGAAAAAATATTAACTATGTCGTTAGCGTTATTAAAGAAAGCTTCGCTACCATTGGTGACAGAAAACTGCTCAAAACTATGAAATAAGTTATCTCCAGCTCTATTTCCTGCATCAATTCTGATGCCATTATCAGTAGAATTTATAGTCGTATTGGTAGTGCCATCAACACTTATTTGTGCCTTAACTGGGACGACGATCGCACTACCCAAAAATAACCCTAAGACTATTGAAGACCAAGGTTTCATTAAAGATATCTCTCAAGTCAATTTTCTCAAATTATACAGCTCAAATCAGTATTGTTGGCTCTAAGCTATACAATTTAATACCAGCTAGATTGTTGAATATCCTAAAACTATAAAATACTCCGCCGTAAAAATAATTCCTAGATTATTTATAAGTAATATTACGCAGACTGCGAGTTTGTTCGAGGATTTCTTCTATATCTTCGTTGGAGAGACGTTCTACATAATTAATTTTAATTTCTTCTAATAAATCAATTAATAAAAACTCAATTTTATTCATACTTTGTTGTGCCTGTAATTCAGTAGAAACGGTTTTGCCAATATTACTAACCAGACTTTCTAATAAATGATCGAACTGTTCATCCTCTGCTAAAGCCGCCTGTAAAGCACTGCTAAAAGCACTATAGGTTTGGGATACTAACTGATGGCTCAAAGTAGTAATAGTGCGATCGCCTCCAGGTAATCGTTTTATTGCCCGATAAGCGGAACTTTGTTGTAAAGCTTTGTCTACGCTATATTGTAAGAGGGTTTCGGCTTCTGGTTGAATTGCAGGTAAAACGCGATCGGCAAGTACCTTGGCGAGAATTCTAATTATTTCTACAGTTTCATTAGTGTCGTTGATATCAATATAAGGGTTAGTACTGTGATGGGATAGCAATCTACTGACATCCCCATTGCGAACTGAAGCCTGTATTTGATTAATCAGTCGAATAATTACCACTTCAGTTACATCTTCCGCAATTCCTGCTACTAAACCCTGACTTACCTGTTTCTGAATCGAATAGAGATTAATAATTTGCGCTTGATTTAAACGAATTGTCACGGGCAAAACTCTCAACCATCGCCAAAAAGGAACCAGGAAAAAAACATCGTACCAACGCCAAAGCATAGCATCGAGCCAGCTTACCCCAACACGTCGGCGGCTAATAAACCAAGTGCGTCCCAGAAATTCTAAGGCAAAGATTACCCCAAAAGGAAAATCAATAAAGCCAAAATAATCAACATAGCCGCCATTTTCTCCAATAACACGATAGTAGTTGGTTTCAAATAGAGGTTTAATTTCAGTATCAAAAAAATTTAGTTCCTGGTTAGCTTTCCTTTGAAAATGAGCAGGAGACCAAAATTGCCAAAATGCTGTCTTCGCTGAATTATCTTTATTCGGAAGATGCGATCGCATTTTGTTTTTGATTCTTTCTAGATTTCCTGTCTTATTCGCCTCAGAAAAAGGATCGGTTTGGATTATTTCAATACTGCGGCGGCGTAAATCACCCAAAAGATTGTTAACTGCAGGAGAATCAACACCATTAGTAGTTAATTCTTGTTTGAGCTGTTCTACCTTATCTAGATACTCCTCCGTATCTCGGTTAGGAATTATTCCCTTAACCACATCGTGTTGAGTAATAAACTGAGAAAAATTCTGCGAAATTAAATCGAGCTTAATCCCATCAAGTTTAATATATGCAGAATTAATTCCCCCCACTGTAACTTGACCCGATAGCCAAAAATCTCTTAGCGGTATATAACTAAGATCAAAAGCAACAATGGCTAAATTAATCACAGCCATTAGAGCCATAAATCTTTCAAACCAAAGATTTGGTCGATATTTTTTAACTCTTTGAGAGGATCTTTTTACAATAGTCATTTCATTTAACATTTATCATTTAACATTGATAACTGTTCACTGTTCACTGTTTAAGACTCCTCGCAGGAAAATATCGGAAATGCCTTCGGCCATTTCTTGCATAGCTTGGGGTGATGCTTCTGGATCGATGATCGTTTGTTCAGAAAAACCGGCGATCGCAAATATTCCTAAGAATACTTTTGCCACTATTTTCGGATTCATTTTACGGTAGATGCCTTTTTCCATCGCAGTTTCAAAAAAAGCTTCTGCTACATCGGTCATCTTGTTAATTACTTCGGCTTGAATGCTCTCTTTTAATTCGGGATGATATTGAGCTTCAATAAAGCAAACCCGCATTAGATCGCTATTTTTGCGCATATGGAGCATTCTTCGGCGCATTACTTGGGATACAGCTTTATAGCTACCCATTTCACTTAGTTCTGTCAATAAATCCGTGAGAATCTCGACCCATCCCGCAGTAGCAACTTCAATCAAAATGGCTTTTTTATTAGCAAAATGACGAAATAAAGTTCCTTCAGCTACCCCTGCTAGTTTGGCTAAATCTTTGGTTGTTGTGCCATCATAGCCTTGCCGCGCAAACAGTTTCAATGCCGCCTGTACAATTTTCGTGCGTGTATCTTCTTCTGTTTGTGGAGTTTTACGCATCTCTCTCCAGGCTTGCTGAGAAAAAACTTGCATAGTAGTTATGATTGATTAGAAACTATAGTGGGCTTAATGATAAAGCAATATTGATTATATATGTATAGTATTTCCCAATATTTTGAATTTTGATTGCTCAATACTTCACAATAATGGCATTAAAGGAGGGCAAGTTTGCTGGTATTAAATTCTTTACAGATTGTTATCTAACAGCAAATATCAAAATCTAAGTAAAATAACCATTAACCGCAATGATATATATGGCTAAATTAAGAGGCTTTTCGGGATCTCGGATGAAATTGAGCAAATTCAAGCTGTTTTCTCTCTGGCTGAATAGTTTGTACTTGAGAAAACAATGGCAGTGGATCAGTTCAATAGCGATCCGTAGGCTAAGCGCAATTCTAATCGCTTTATTCTGCTGGAATTTTTCTGGTTTATTTGCTTTGGCTGCACCACCAGATAATGATCAGAATTTTTCAATTGAGCCTTACTTGAATCGAGTAATGGAACAGATAACAGAATTTAGCTTAGATAATGGCTTAAAGTTTATTGTTTTAGAAAATCACGATGCTCCAGTAGTTTCTTTTGTTACTTATGCCAATGTTGGTGGTGTAGATGAACCCGATGGTAAAACTGGTGTGGCGCACTTTCTTGAACACTTAGCATTTAAGGGTACTAAAAAGATCGGCACAACCAACTATCGTGCTGAAGCCAAGGTATTAGATAAATTAGACCGCTTATTTGCCGATATAAAACAGGCGCAGAATTCAGGAAACGCAGAAAAATTAGCTAAACTAACAGATCGCTTTATTGCCACTCAATCTGCTGCTAGTGAATATGTGAAGCAAAATGAATATGGCGAAATTGTTGATACATCAGGGGGAGTAGGCTTGAATGCAGCTACCTCAGCAGACTATACTAGCTATTTTTATAGTTTTCCTGCCAATAAGTTAGAGCTATGGATGTCTTTAGAGTCGGAAAGATTTTTAATTCCAGTGTTTCGCGAATTTTACAAAGAAAAGCAAGTTATTTTAGAAGAAAGACGTTTACGTACAGATAATTCTCCCATCGGCAAAATGATTGAAGAATTTTTGGATACTGCCTTTACTACTCATCCTTACAGGCGACCTGTAATTGGTTATCAAGAAGATATCAAAAACCTAACGCGAGATGATGTTCAACAATTTTTCCAAGCTTATTACGCGCCGAATAACTTAACTATGGCGATCGCTGGAGATGTTGACCCTGAAGAAGTTCAAGAATTAGCCAAAACTTATTTTGGACGTTTTAAAACTCAACCCCAGCCATCCCAAGTAACTAAAGTTGAGCCACCCCAAACCGAAACTAGAGAAGTAACTGTTGATTTCCCTTCCCAACCTTGGTATCTAGAAGGCTACCATATCCCTGCCTTAAGCCATCCCGACTATCCCGTTTATGAAGTTATTTCCCAATTACTCAGCAGTGGTAGAACTTCTCGTCTTTATAAATCTTTAGTGGAAGAAAAACAAGTAGCTCTCTCGGCTCAAGGATTTAGTGGCTTCCCTGGAGATAAATATCCTAATTTGATGTTAGTCTATGCCCTTACTTCTCCTGGTACTAGCGTTGACCAACTGGCGATCGCTTTAAGAGCCGAAATTGAACGTTTAAAAACGGAACCTGTTACACATATGGAATTAGAACAGGTCAAAACTCAACTTAAAGCGGGGTTATTACGAACTCTTGATTCTAATATGGGTATGGCACGAATCTTGGCCGAATACCACGCTAAAACTGGTAGCTGGCGCAATATTTTTGATGAATTAGCCAAACTAGAAGCAATTACCCCAGAAGATATTCAGCGAGTGGCTCAAACTACCTTTATCCCCGAAAATCGTACTATCGGACGCTTATTACCTCAAAGTTGAATTGATACTCAAAGGGAAAACGGAGATTCCAAAAATTATATTTCTCAGCATTTAGTTGAATCTCCGTAATTTAATATGTCAATAATTCATTTGCCATTTTTGTAATACGAAAATGCTATCAGTATAATTAGCAAAAAAATTAAAAACCCACTATAAATAAAAACAGTTCACTAAAATATTTAATTTGGTAGTGAGAGTTTTAAATTATGTCGACACTTATTAGTAATATAGATGTCTCAGAGTTTGATGGTGGCGGTTTAGACATCATTGGAACAGATGGACTGAACGAACTTTCGGGTACAGAAAATATTGAGTTTGTTGATGCCGAAGTTGGAAATGACATTGTCTTGGGCAAAACGAGCGACGATCTCATTGATGACAGTGCTAACAATCCGATCGATGCTGGAAAAGGCGATAATAGTATTATTGGCGGCGATAGCAACGATCAAATCTTTGGTAATTTTGACGATGACTATATTCACGGAGGTGATGGTGATGACGTTATCTACGGCAGTGCAGGAAATGACACTATTTTCGGTGATGCAGGCTCAGATGTGTTTACATTTAATGCCGAAGATTTTACTGCAGATTCAGTAGATACCGTTGCCGACTTCCAATTAGAAGAAGATCGTCTAGTCATCAAAGGTTTGAGTGAAAATGACGCCGTAGCTTTTGATTCTACTACTAGCAGTATTTCTGTAAATGGTAATGATGTAATTGATTTTAGCGAGTTTACTGAAGCTTCTGAGGCAACAATAGAACAAAAGGAAGATGGAGATTATGAAATAATCTAAACCCCCTTTAAATTGAAAATAAAAGTATCAAAAATTACTTTTTGTTCAGACACAAAATTACTTTTGGTTTTCAGTGATCAATAATTCCATCATTGGATCTACTTAAGTAATAGTTCATTTTATATACACTCAATTTGTAAGTTGCTTGGTCTATCATTATTTTTTATCTAAAAATTTTTAAACGGTAAAATAGGCTACAGAAAAAAAATAAATTATTTTAAAAATATATTTTTTTACTAGAAAATTTTGTCCAAAAATAAAAGCTTAAAATCACTTTGTAGTCTAACTTTAGTCTCTTTGAAAGTTCAATCAACTAATTCTCTTTTAGTACAAATATTCTATTATCGTAATTGTCAAATTTTAATAAAGGAAATATAAAGGAGAAGGTTAATTTGTTAATTTGCTAGAAAGGAGTCCCCAATATGTCCGCAATTGTAGGAAACATAGATATTTCAGAATTTGATGGTGATGGTTTAGACATCATTGGAACAGATGGATTTAACGTCCTAACGGGTAGCCAACGAGGTGATTTTATTGATGCTAAAGATGGTAATGATGTTGTCTTTGGCAAAGAAGGCGATGATTTAATCGATGGTGGTGCTGGCAATGATATTATCGATGCTGGAAAAGGCGATGACAGTGTTATTGGTCGTAATGGCAATGATGTTATATTAGGCGGTGCTGGTGACGACATAATTGAAGCTGGCGGTGGACACGATGAAATTTTTGGTGGTCGTGGCAATGATCTGATCAACGGTGGTCATGGCGACGATACCATTCTTGGTGGTGATTGGATGGACACTATCAATGGTGGTGCTGGTTCAGATTTACTATTAGGTGGAATCGACGCAGACGTGTTTGAATTTGATGCCGAAGATTTCTCTTCTAATTCAATGGATACAATTGCCGACTTCCAATTAGATGAAGATCGTATAGTCATCAAAGGTTTGAGCGACAGTGACGAAATAGCTTTTGATGGAGCTACTGGCAATATCTCAGTTAATGGTAATGATGTAATTAGTTTTAGTGCTGGAGATATTTTTGGGTCTTCAGAGCCAAGAATAGAGGAAAATGAAGATGGCGATTTTGAACTAATGTAAATTACTATAAATTACTGTAGATTATGATGAATTATTGCCATAATTAGGCGATAATTAGTTTTATTGATTATAGTTTTACTGAGCATTAGTTTATATTATATATGCTCAGTTTTCTATTTTTCTACGTACAATGATTTGTGATAAGTTACTTAGCTTCTGTGAATTTTAGATAAAGAATTTGTGAACTCCGTTAAGCTAATATTCGGCGTTCATATAAATACAAATAATTCTTGTTGGTAACTGCCTTAAGGTGCTTTTTGTTTTTAACTATTTATCAAGAGAAATTTAACAGAAATTTACTGTTTATAAGTAGAAATTTCGCTAACCCTAGCTTAAAATCAATGTTCAGATGTTCCAGAATATTTTCAATTTATCAAATGAAGGCAAAAGTCTCGATCAAAAATTAGAAGCAAGTAGATCTTTCAATTTGAGTAATAGTTATTGGTCTAAAGATGATCTAAGGAATGAAAATATAGCAAGTACGGAGCAAGCTGAACACAAAATTTGGCAGGGGATAAAATCAGAAAAAAAAGGCGATTTGGATTTAGCAATTGCACATTACCGTCGGGCGATTGAGTTAGATCCTGAGTGTGCCAAAGCTTACCAGTTTCTCTCGATCGCTCTGAGAAAAGCCCGCGAACAACGCCAAGCTCAAGTAAAACGTATTGATGCCAATCAAACGAGGATTTCGCAATCATTAGTCAACGTAGATCTCTCTTCAGAGATGATAGATGTCTCTCTTGAAGAAACTGTAGTTGCTGAGCAGGGGAGTATCAATAGAGTTGAAAATTTGCATACAGCAGACATAACTGCTAAAAACTCTGCTCCTCAGACTACTGAGATTGAATTTGGCTCATTAACAGAAATAAGTTCTCAAGATTTAACCATACCTGACTTCTCTAACCTAGATTTAATAAATACCAAGGTGAACAACTTTAATTTGCCAGAACAACAAGCTAATAGTATTGTACTATTACCTGATGTCGATGTGTCTCCATCAGGAGATTTTGTTTTACAGGAAAACTTATCAGTAGCTCAAGTATATGTGCAGCAAGCCCTAGCTTACTTTGAGCAAAAGCAATGGGACAAAAGTATTGATGCTTGTCAAGAGGCTTTAAGAATTTGCCCGAACCTTGGGGAAGCTTACAAAGTATGGGGCAATTGTCTGCAAAAGTCTGGTAATACGACAGAAGCAATAGGCATATATGCAAAAGCTTTAGAAATTCAACCTGATATGGCAGAGATCTACTGCAATTTGGGGAGTATTTATGCTAAAGCCAAAAAGTGGCAGCAGGCAATTGAAAACTATCAAAAATCAACGATAATCGATCCCAATAGTGCTGCTCCATATCGTAATTTAGCTAGAGTGTGGGACGAGTTAGGAGAGTATGACAAGTCAGCCGATTGCTTCTTCAAAGCTTTAGAAATTGATCCTAAATTATTATCTCCTCAAAATCACTTTGACTTGGCCAATAACTTGCTAGCAGAAGAAAAACTAAACAGAGCAATTGACTGTTATAAGAAATGCATTGGTTTAGAACCTAAATTCCTTCAGGCTTATATTCGATTGGCTGAAGCTTTAGAAAAAAATGGACAAAAGGAAGAATCTCTCGTCTATTATAAGAAGCTAGCTAAACTGCAAACAGATGATACTGGGCGGGAAAACCATTCTAAGACAAGACAACAAATTCGCAGTTTTTTAAATCTATCTCCACAGAAATCTACTCAGGAATCTACTAAGAAACAAGCTATTAGCCTCCAAGGTGAAAGCACAGCCAAGCCAACACCTCGGCTTCAGCCTGCTAAAAACTCGACGCCCAAAGAGCAAATTAAACAGTATCATCAAGCTGCACAACAGAAGCCCGACTCTGCACCGATTCAGATTGAGTTAGGTAATATTTATTTTCGCACTCAGCAATGGCAAAACGCTATTTCCAGTTACCTCAAAGCAATTAAACTTGCTCCTAAAGTAGCCAAGTACTATATAAATCTGGGTAAGGCATGGGAAAAGGTAGGGGATTTGACCAAAGCTAATCAAGCTTATTACCAGGGTTTTAGTCTTGAACCAGATAAGGTTTCTGCTAAAAATCATTTTTTGTTGGGCAATAAACTGCTAGAACAACGAAAAGCAAAATCAGCGATCGCCTGTTATCGTCGAGCAATTACCCTCGAGCCAGATTTAATTGATGCTTACTGGAAACTAGGGGAAATTTTACTGGCTATTGGGAATCACCAAGGAGCAATAGCTTGTTATCAGCAGGCTTTAAAAGTTTCACCAAACCAAGCTCGAAGCTATTTTTTATTAGGACAAGCTCTATACCAACAGAAACGATGGCAACCCGCCTTAGCTTGTTACCAGAAAGCCTCCAATCTAGAGCCAGACAATGCAGACATACAGCATAATTTAGGCGAAGTTTTAGCCCAGGAACAACAATGGTCTGAAGCTGCTACTGCTTACCGCAAAGCGATCGCGATTAATCCAGATAATTCTTGGTCTCACAATAATTTAGGTAATGTGTTGCTCAAGTTAAAAAAATGGTCTGAAGCTGCTGAATGTTTCCGCCAAGCAATCAAACTTAGACCTGATTTTGTCTGGTCTCATTATAATCTGGGGGAAGCACTAGCTCAATTAGAACAATGGGATGAAGCGTCGGCAGCATATAGTTTGGCACAGGAAATTCAGCCAGATTTACCAGAAGTGCAAGCAAAAATCGGTGCAGTTTTACATCAGCGCACAAAGCAATCTCGACAAGAAGCACTATCTTTTTATGCGGCGCAGATAGCTAAAGATCCAGACAATGTAGATCTATATCATCAAGCAATATCTTTAGACAAGAAAAATCATCAGCTGTATCTTGGTTTAGGAAAAGCCTTGGTTAAGCAGGGACAATTAGATGAAGCGAGTGCTATCTATCAAATAGGTTTAGAACTACAGCCAAGAAACATTGAACTGGCAATGGGGCTAAGTGAAATCCTGTTGGCAAAAAATCCTGAACTGGGTTTTCAAGATATTGCCTCAAGAATTGCTGGAGGCGCAGGGGCTACAGCACTCCTTTCTGAGACAAGCCTAAAAAAGTCTTATAGGGCAGGGACAGCTGATTATTCACTTCAACTTCCCTGTCATGATGCTCCCGAGATCTCGATTATTATTCCTGTATATAACCAAATTGATTACACTTTTAAGTGTCTACGCTCTATAGCCAATAATATTAACCCTGATTTAGCTATAGAAGTGATTGTGGTTAATGATTGTTCTTCTGATGATACTATCCCAGTATTAGAGCAAGTAGTAGGATTAAAACGAATTGATAATCAAGAAAATCTAGGTTTTATCCATTCCTGTAATAAAGGAATAGCAGCAGCCAAAGGAGAGTATATCTATTTTCTCAATAACGATACACAATTGCGCCCTCAAGCTTTAGAACAATTATTGTCGATCTGCCAAAAAGATCCTCAAGTCGGTGGAGTAGGCTCTAAACTTGTTTATCCTGACGGTAGCTTACAAGAAGCAGGGGGAATTATTTGGCATGATGCTTCAGGCTGGAATTATGGTAGAAAAGAAAACGCTTATGCCCCTAAGTATAATTATGTCCGCCCTGTAGATTACTGTTCGGCTGCTAGTTTACTAGTGAGAAAATCTGCCTTGACAGCCTTAAATGGGTTTAATCGAGATTTTGCTCCTGCCTACTACGAAGATACCGATCTTTGTTTTGGTATCCGCCATCAACTAGGTTTAAAAGTGATGTATCAGCCAAAATCGACAGTGGTTCACTACGAAGGTGTTAGCTGCGGTACTGAACTAACTAGCGGGATTAAACAATATCAGTCAGTAAATATGACTAAATTTCAGCATAAATGGGCAGAAAAACTGCTAAATTATCCTTCAAATCAAGGTGCTACTGGAGTAGAATCAGCTAGTAGAAGATATCTGGGTAATAAAACTATTTTAGTGATTGATATTTATGCTCCTTGTTATGATAGAGAATCAGGAGCGCGTAGATTATGGCAACTACTACAAATATTTAAACAACTTAATTACCATGTAATTTTTGTGCCAGATAATGGAGCAAAGGAACAGCCTTATATGGGAATGCTTCAGGATTTAGAGATTGAAGTAGTCTATACAGAACCTGGATATGGCACGGCTATTGAGCAACAGTTAGAAGAGCTACTACCTCTAGTTGATTTGGCTTGGATATGTCGTCCACAATTATACGAGAAATATGCACCTTTAATTCGTCAGCACTCAAACATTAAGCTGATCTACGACACCGTAGATTTACATTACTTGAGGCTACGGCGTGCTGGAGAACTGGCAACCCATAGCATTGAAAGTATGCGTCAATGGGTAAGAATGCAGTCACGAGAATTAAAGGCTGCTCACGAAGCAGATTTAACAATTACTATAACTAGTGCTGAGCAGTCAATTTTGCAACAGCAACAAGTGAGTAATTTAGCAGTTGTTCCCAACTTACATCTTGCTTACTCTGGAGAAAAACCCAGTTTTCAGCAACGACAGGGATTACTATTCATTGGCAGCTATAATCACCCTCCTAATATTGATGGGGTGAAATGGCTTTGTCAAGAAATTATGCCTTTGGTGTGGGAACAATTGCCAGAGTTAACGGTCACTTTATTGGGCAGTAATCCCACTGAAGAGGTAATCGCCTTAGGGCAAGATGAACGAGTTACAGTGACTGGATATGTCTTTGATGTTACCCTTCATTTTCTCAACCATCGAGTATTTGTTGCTCCCTTAAGATATGGTGCAGGAATGAAGGGCAAAATTGGTCAAAGTTTAGAATATGGGTTGCCGCTAATTTCTACCGCAATTGGTGTAGAAGGCATGAATTTGACTCACGAACAAAATGTTTTAGAAGCTAATAAAACCCAGGAGTTTGCTCAACAAATAATTAGATTATATCAGGATGAACAGCTATGGAATAAATTAGCTAATAATAGTACTGAGGCGATCGCCCCTTTTACCCCTGAAGTAGTTAAACAAGAATTAAACTTAATTTTTAATAAATTATTGGCAATAAATTGAGCACAATAAATAAACAAATTTGAAAATAGTTGACAACCGAGCAATTTGATATATAATTCAGGAGAGATTTTTTAAACAAATAGTTTTTCTCTACAACTTATACCTGTTGCTTATTTTCTTATATTTTATTTGAAATTGGTAACAGTAGCTTTTTCCTACAATACTGAGCGGATATCAAACAAATTTTAGGACCGCTATCAAAACATTAATAACTTACTTGGCTTAAACATGGAATCAGTGGCGTTTCACCAAAATGACAAACAAAAATTAGATTTTTCTTCTATAGAATGGCTTACCACTCAAGCAGTTGCTAAACACAAAGAAGGTAAAGCGGAAGAGGCGATCGCTTTCTATTTGGAGGTAATTGAATTAGATAACAATCAGCCAGCTTGGGTATATGGCAATGTGATTACTTTGTTTGGTCAAGTAGAGCGTTTAGATGGAGGTTTAGAATTAGGAGAAAAAGCTTTAAAAATTCATCCTGAATCTGATGAAATTTATCGAGCTTTAGGATTAGTATATGAAAACCAAGAAAATGATTTTAAATGTATTGAGAATTATCAAAAAGCTATTGATTTAGAACCCAAACAACCAGATTGGTTATATTGTAACTTAGCCAAAAAGCTTTTAAAAGTAAATCAAATTGATGCAGCGATTTCCCTAAGTAAACAGGGAATAAATTTTTATAACAATTTTTATAATTTATATTATATTTTAGGCAATGCTTTAACAGAAAAAGGACTATGGAATGAGTCCATCTCTGCTTATCGTCGTGTGCAAGAATTAAATCCAAATTGGATAGAAATAGAAGAAAAATTAAATTTAGCTATTTATAAAAAAAGTCAAGCAGAAAGATATATAAATAATGCTTATCAACCTACAGATTTTTTCCCAGAAGTTACTCCAATAGAAATAGTTAGTAAAAAAGAGAAAGTTGATAGTAAAAAACAAGAGCATCATGAAATAGAAAAAGAAGACGAAACAAGCAATATTGAGGGTGATAATTTCAATAGCATTGAAATAAATTCTTTGTTTGCCAATCTGCAACAAGATAAATTAGAACTCAGTGTTTGTCAAAGGTTGTGGGATAACTTTCAAGGTCATCGGTTGGCTCTAAACTATGGTATTTGGCTATCTCCAAGTATTGTTTATTTTGAAGCTACTGTAGGTAGCTGTTGGGTATTGAACGAAGTAGAAATTTTAGTTTGTTCTAACTACAAATATGCTATAGCTAAAGCTAACTTTTTCCAAATTTCTCATGAACAGGTTGTAGGAGTTGCCTGTTTTGCCCAAGATCTATATGTAGAAGATTACGATAATTATCATATTTGTATTAACTACAACCATTCTTCTCCTGTATTAGTAGAAGGAACAATTTCGACAAAAGCCTATGGCTTAGAATTTATCCAACATCTCCAAACAAAACCAGATTATCAAAAACATCTAATTAGGGAAAACTTAAGTAATACTGTAATAAAATTAATTCCTGAAAATCTTAAACCTGAAGCAGGAGATTTATTTAAAAAATTGCAATACTTTCTCGACATTCCTGCTTCTAATTATGTCGATCCTAATCTGCCTTTCAAAATTTTTATCGACTATATTATTCCTCTTAAATTTGATGGATTATTCATTAGCGGTTGGTTACAAGACCCTTATCAGATGCTAGAGGAAATTATAGCTATCTCTGCTTTGGGCTTTGAACTTAAGTTATCTAAGCAAGATATCTATCGTTTAGAACGGCGAGATGTCAGTGAGTTTCTGCAAAACACTCGTTACGGTAACTTTGAAGGAAACTTGGGGTTTTGTGCTTACGCTCGAGTACCCGATTTGATTCGCAAATCGATCCAAGGTTTTGCTGAACTACATAGCTTTCGCTTTTTAGTCAGACTCAAAGGCAACATCGAAATTGAAATTATTCCCGATGTTAAATATAGCGACTTTTATAATGCTCGCCGACAAGTAATGCAAATTACTAGTCCTGATAAAGTTTCCGAGCAAATGTTGACTAACTGCATTGCTCCTGCTGGGTTGAAATTGCAGCAACTATGTATCGAGCAAGTCAGAATTAAAGATGTGACAGTTATCGGTACACCAGTAAAAGAACCTTTAGCTTCCATTATCATTCCCCTCTATCGCCGACTGGATTTTATGAAAGTACAGTTGGCAACTATGGCAAACGATCCTGCAAATAAACAATGTGAAATTATTTATGTACTTGATTCTCCCGAACAAGAAGAACAATTAAGGACTTTTTTATTAAACCACTGTACTCTCTATCAGTTACCAGTTAAGTTGGTAGTGATGGAACGCAATAGCGGTTATGCAGCAGCCAATAATGCAGGAGCATCTCAAGCTATAGGCAAGTATTTAGTGTTATTAAACTCTGACGTTTTTGCTCAAACTAAAGGATGGGTGTTAAAAATGGCGGAATTTTATGCCATTTTGCCCAAAATTGGTACTTTAGGCGCAAAATTGATTTACGAAGACGGTTCTTTGCAGCACGCAGGGATGTTTTTCGCTCAAACAACTTTTCCTTTCTGGTTAACGCTTCACTATTACAAAGGCTTACCTGGTAATTATTCACTTGCTCAGCAAACTAGAGCAGTACCCGCAGTTACAGGGGCTTGTTTGATGATTAGCAAAGAACTTTATGACCAAGTAGGAGGTTTAACGACTGATTATATAATTGGAGATTTTGAGGACTCGGATTTATGCCTCAAGTGTCGGGAGTTAGGCTATGAAAGTTGGTATTTTGCTGATGCTACTTTATATCACTTAGAACGGCAATCAGTTCCTCTCAACAGTGTATATAACGGTAGTTTGGCTTGGCGATTAAATGGTCGCTTACATCAGAAGCGTTGGAAAAGACAAATAGCTGAATTGATGAGCATTCACCAGTAATTATTGACTAATTGTTGACAAATTAATTGAAAGTTATGACATTAGCCGCACCGCCAAAAACCAAAAAAGTTTTAATTATCGCTCACAATCATCCCCATTTTTTTCCTGGGGGAGCAGAAATTTTTGCCTACGATCTTTTCAAAGCAATTCGCCAACATACTGAATACCAACCCTTTTTCTTAGCTGCTGCTGCTGGCGATAGCAGGGAAGTGCATACAGGAACACCTTTTCAGATGCTGGTTGATTCTGACGATGAAGCTTTATTCTGGGGTGGTGCGTTTGATTATTTTTATCAATCTCAGCAGATACTCAACTTCATGTATCTCGATTTTAAAGCTTTTCTGCAACAGCTTCAGCCAGATGTCATTCACTTCCATCACACGATTCGATTTGGAGTAGAAGCAATTCAAATTGCCAGACAAACTTTACCTGATGTCAAAATTGTTTTTACCATTCATGAATTTATCTTGATTTGCAATCGAGATGGGCAAATGGTGCGCAAAGATAATGAGGAACTGTGTGAATATGCTTCGCCAAATCGCTGTTATCGTTGTTTTCCCGAATACTCGCCTCAACAGTTTAAGATGCGAGAAGAGTTTCTCAAAGCTCACCTTGATTTAGTAGATCAATTTATTTCTCCTAGCCATTTTTTAGCTAAAAGATTTATCGATTGGGGATTACCAGAAGCAAAAATGACGGTTATGGAAAATGGTCGTCAGGTTTATCAACCTGCACCACATCGACAGTTAGGAGTGGAAAAAAAACGCAATCATTTTGGCTTTTTCGGGCAAATAAATCCTTATAAAGGTGTGTTATTAATCTTGCAAGCAGTGGAATATTTAATAAACAATAATTTTACTGACTTTAGAATCGAATTGTTTGGTAACATAGCTTCGGGTTTTCCTGAATTTAAACAAGAGTTTGCTGAGTTTTTAGAAAAATATAAAGATATAGTTACTCATCACGGTAAGTATAAACAGTCAGAAATTTCCGAACTAATTGAGTTAGTAGATTGGGTAATTGTGCCATCAGTTTGGTGGGAAAATTCTCCTCTAGTAATTCAAGAAGTTTTTATGCACAAACGTCCTATTATTTGCAGCAACATTGGAGGAATGGCAGAAAAAGTGGAAGATAAATTTAATGGAATACATTTTAAAGTCAGAAATCCTGTTAATCTGGCGAATAGAATAAGGGAGGCAGCTAATGATTTAGAGCTTTGGTCAGATTTAGTGAATAATATTAAGCCCCGTTTATCAATTGAAGCATCTGCTCAACAACACATTAAAGTTTATGACACATGAGTAGTAAGATAAAAAAATTATCTAAAGTTATGGCTTAATTATTATTTCCATGAAACACAGACCAATCCTTGTTGCTTCTACTGGTAGAGCTGGTTCAACCTTACTAATGAAGGTTCTCGCTTCTCATCCTGAAATTATAGTTCGTTCTCTATTTCCTTATGAAACCAGAGCATCTCAATACTATTATATTTGTAATTTTGAAGAGATGGACACGGCAAATTTTAATCCTATAAATTGGAATGGAATAGAATATCGACCTTTTCAGGGTAATGACAAAAAATCAGCTTTTTGGAGTCAACAACAGACTCAAAAAGGTTGGGAAAAGCAGCAAGTTAATTTGTCTGACGAATATTATTCTTTTGTTGCCGAATTAGAAGACAAACCACTAGCAAAATCTTTCGCTGAAAAATTGGTTGGGTTATCATTAGTTGAACCAATGATAAATTCTTTTCCAGAGAGCAAAGTTATTTTCCTCCAAAGAGATCCTAGAGACACATTTTTTTCAGTTAAATCATTTAACCAAAAAAGAGGTTATGTTTCTTTTGGAGAAGAAAAAGGTGAAGCAACTTTGTTTACCAATATAATTAGCTTTTATAAATATTCTCAAAAATTGAAAAAAACATTAAGTCAAGTAAATTATATAAATCTAAAATATGAGCAATTGGTAACAGAGAAAATGGCAACAATATCTCAATTATTTAATAGCTTAGATCTAGATAATAGCGATCGCCAGGTATTAGCAGCCATAGAATATGCTTTTGCTGAATCACCAGAATCACTCAAACACAAGACTTCTACTAATGTCTCAGCCTCTATGTCGAGGTGGAAACGAGAAGCAGATGACCAAGTTTTAGAAATCTTTGCTTCTTTTCAAAAAGACTTAGAACAAATTGGTTATCCACAATAAAATTTGAGAAAAAAACTCTATTTTTTGAAAAAATAATGCAAATTGTTATTGATCGCTCGAACCTAAAAGATATCTACTCTAGTTCGTCCAAAGTTTTTATTGCTGCAAGAGATAGAGATACTTTTTTGAATTTAAAAGTAGATGCTCAAATTAATACTTACGAATTTAATTACGAGCAGAATTCTCGAACACAAACTATTACACTTTTGCGTGAAAACACCAGTAATAATTTAAACAATTTGGATTTAGTTAGAATGCAACTTGTTCCTGGTTTTTGTCTGGGGTTAGTAGTTTTTTCTGAAGCAGGGAAAGAAGAATTAATCAAATTAAGACAATGGTGGTCTGAAAGAAGCTCCCAACAGCTACCTGTTCCTCCCTTAATAGAACTAGATTCAGATTCAGAAATAACGGTACTACAAGCAGAATTTTGGCAGCAAATGTATGATCGAATGGAACAACAAACCCATGCTGTAGCTGAAAGAATTGCCACTTTGCAAAAGCAGTATTTAGGTTTGAGAACACTGCACGAAAATATGCAAAATGCTTTTGCTACAGTTGAAGATTATTTAAGTCAGGCAAAATTACCACCACTACAGTTGATGTTTGATAATCAACCAGTCAAAAAACTGATTGAGCCAACTAATTTTGTTGATTCCAATTCACTACAAATTAAACAACTATTGCCAATATCCTCACGGGGATTAGCTATGGTAGAACTTCACGTAGTTAAAAAATACGATAATGTTTCAGGACACTTAACTGTGCAGTTAAAAGCTTGTGAAGACAATACTTGTTTTGCTAAATGGCAAATCCCCTATCAGCAATTGCCCAATGGTTGGTTAAGTTTAGATCTTCCTGTTATCGATCTAGGAAGAAAACGAGATGTAGAACTAATAATTGAATGGCATACTAATATCGGTCCTGCGCCTTCCTTGTCTCTAGGGCAAATACAGCCTGTTCCTGAAGTTCAAGCTCACAATGGTGAAACTGGATTAGAACGAAGTTTAGCTTTCCGTCTTTGGAGTGGTTTACCAGGTACAAGAAAAGTCACTAGCCCTTATCTGTTACCAATTGGTGAGGAAGATAGAGAATCTATTAATTTAGGCTATTTAGGACAAGGGACTATGGCAAAAGTTAGAGAGGTTACACCCAACTTACCTACCGAAGAATTTGCCCATATTGAAGTGCTGGATCATGGAGCGAAAATTCTGACTCATCCCCGCGCTAATGGCACACCTAGCATTGCTATGCTACCTTTTTGTTTTCCGACTACAGCCAATCATTTAACAGCTACAGTAGCTACTGAACACGAAGAAGCAGGCATAATTGAATATGCAATGGCAATTATAAAACCAGGAACCGATCCCAAAACAAGTTTAAACCCAGATTCGGCAATAGCTTTTTCTGGATGGACAGCGGTTGAAGCTAATGTTCCCCGACAGATTTCTGTACAATTAAACTCTACAGTGGAGGAGAATTGTCACATTGTCATTGCGGCTAAATTAGCTGAAGGCAGCATTCCTTACTATGCTTGGGCTCATTGGTTGAATTTCTTGATCTCGTCTCAGTCGGCAGAATATGACAATCAAGTTGCGGTAGTCAATATAGTTGAAACAGAAACTGCTCAAAATATAGCCAGGATACGAGATGCTTCTTTGAAGATATCTGACAATGGTTTTGCCAAAGTACAGGAGGTAGAAAATGGAGGAAAGATTCAAGTTCATCCTAGCTATGACTGTGAAACAGTAGCAGTATTAACTGATGAACTAACAGTCGGAACAGTTAAGATTAAATCTATAGTATGTACGGAAAACGAAGAAGCTTCAGCGGTTGAATATGCAGTAGCAGTTATTGAAAACAATGACGATGTTGCAGCAAGACTAGCAGTGACTTCCTCAGAATCTGCCTTGGCTTTTTCAGGATGGCATCGGGTAGAACCTAATCATCTTTATCAAATTGATGTGGAGTTACCCTATCCTTTAGACGAAAATTGCCATTTAGTGCTGGCAACACGTTTACCAGAAGATGGTCGTCAGCGTGATGCTTGGGCGCGTTGGCTTGATTTTGACTATGTATTAGCATCTGAAGCAGAAACCGCAGAGTTAGTAGGCAAGCAAGTTTAATTGACGGGGTTCGTTAGGAGATTATTCACATCAAGCAAATTAGGCAAATTGAATCATGCTTACTACTGAAATTACCACTAAACAAACCACCACTTCACCCAGAATTGCTATTGTTATTCCTGTTTTTAAACACAGCGTCTTAGTAGCCGAAGCTATCACTTGTGCTTTAGAACAAGATACAGAATTTCCTTACGTAATTATCATTGTCAATGATGGCTGTAAATTTGCAGAAACAGACAGAGTTGGCCGTGACTTTGCCTTAGCTTATCCCGATAAAGTTACCTATCTTTATCGCCCTAACGGTGGATTGAGCGCAGCCAGAAACACAGGTATTGATTTTGCTCTGACTACTTGGGATTCTGTAGAAGCTATTTACTTACTCGATGCCGATAATCGTATTTCACCTCAAACCATAGATCGATCTTTTCAAGTTTTGCTTTCCAAACCAGAAGTAGGTTGGGTATATCCCACTATTAATATGTTTGGACAGGAAGACAATGGCGAATATCGAGGAGACTATTCTGTACTGCGTCATCTGAGATTTAATACCTGTGAGGCAGGAAGTATGGTTCGTCGGCAAGTATTAGATCGAGGATGCCGTTATGACGAATCGATGAAACTCGGTTTTGAAGATTGGGAATTTTGGTGGCAAGCCATTGAAACAGGATATCGAGGAAAACATTTACCAGATTCGGGGTTTCAATATCGTAAACGTCCTGAGAGTATGTTGCGTAACTCTGAACGCGATCGCGATGGCATTGTTCAATATATGAAACGCAAGCATCGACAATTATTTACTCATAGCTCAATTATCGATCTAGAACATCACGAAGCACCAAGATATGGAATCTTTTTATCTGATACTGCACAGTTTATTCTTACTTCCGATCCCATTAAGCTAGACAAATCGGTCAGTTCCCAAGAATTTAGGCAAATATATCATCAAGCGAAATCTGCTCCAGTACGCTATCATCGACCTCATTTTTTAGTATTTACTCGTAAAACAGTTTTAGACTGTCTTGAAGAACATAAGCTTATAAGATGGGTTTTCTGGCAACTAGAACGCTCTTTAGAATTGACGAATTTTGCTAACCTGAATATTATTGACTCTGACCAAGAGGCAATTATCGTCCGTGATAATCAACCAGAATTAAATCATCAACTAGGAAATACCGACTATTTGGTTATGGCGACGGTAGATACGATGGATTCATGTTTGGAGGATTCAGGGGAAGATTGGATTCAAAGTTTAGCAAGTCCTAATCCAATGCCAAAAATCCATAACCTAGAAGTTCAAATACCAAGTACTAAACTGACATCAACTCCTTATGGTGGAGCAGTATTTAGTTTATTGTCTATCTTCAAGGATCTGCGTCTTAGTCTACAAAAGTGCGATCGTCAAAAGTGGACATGGCATTCAGAGTATTTTCCTGCTCGTTCCTATATGTTTGAAGAAGCTAGATGGAGTTTAAATAGTACACCAGTCTATCCCCTGCTGACCAAATCAGACAAAAAACATATTGGTTTTGTTTTACCTATTGTGGAATTCGGTGGAGTAGAAAAAGTCGCACTCAATATTGCCAAAGTATTTCAGGAGCAAGGCTGGAAAACCCATCTATTTATTCTGAACTCGCGAATGCAACAATTGCCAGCATGGGCAAATACTTTTGAAACAGTTAACTTTTTGCATGAACCGAGTATGTATCATTGGAATGGACCAAGATACCTAGGCAGTAGATACGATGATTGGTCGCAATCGGGAGATCATGGAGTTGCAGCAGGATTATTGTCTTGGCTCAATGTGGTAGTAAATTTTCACAGCGTTGCTGCCAATGGAATTATGGGATTATTAAGAAGAGCAGGAGTAAAAACAATTGCTTCCCTTCACGTCCACGACCTTACTCCTTCTGGTCGTTCCAATGGTTTTAGTCATCTTGCATTAGGATACGAACACGCTTACGATTATGTAATTCCTTGTTCCCATCAAATGGCTGATTGGTGTCATGGGTTGGGAGTACCTGAAGATAAGTTAGTGGTAGTCCCCAATGCTTGTGGCTACCCCTTAGAAGAAACAAAGGTTGAGCAGATATTGGCTCGTAGAAGGAAAAGAGGTTTTACAGGCAAATTACGAGTTTTATTTATCGGTCGTTTTGATCGTCAGAAAGGTTTAGACCGTTTAGTAGGAACAGTCATTAAGTCTCGTCAACTTGGTTTGCCGATTCACTGGCGGTTGGTAGGGAAAAATGTCGTTAAAGGAGAGGATGCTGCTAATGAATTGAAACCCATTGAAGATTTAATTGAACCCCCAGCGTTAACTACAGATGCACTCAATCAACTTTATGAATGGGCAGATGTTCTGCTTTTACCTTCTTATTGGGAAGGTTTGCCTTTGACAATATTAGAGGCAATGCGTTTGGGCGTAGTAGTATGCGCTTCTGATGTAGGTGCGGTTGCTGAGGCTATTGACCATGAACAAACTGGTTTAGTTATACCTAATGTTGCAGGAGATGCTTTTGTTGAAGAAGTTATTAGTGCCTTGAATAAGCTAATTAAAAACCCTAGTAAATTGCAGGCTTTAATCGAAAATGCTGTTACGTTTGCCTCAGAGCGTTCTTGGAAACAAGCTTGTTCTAATTTATTTAACAAGCTTGTTTAATAACACAGTTAATTGATAAAGGAAATTTGGTCATGGCTGCCTTGACACAAGAAATAGAAAATTTTTATGAATTCATGCCCAAAAGAGAATTTGAATATCACATTCATATCTCTACTCGGAATTCTTACATATATTTTGAAGTTCCAAAAGTAGCTTGTTCTACAACAAAACTTACGCTACAACAACTAGAAGCAAAAACAGCAGGACTGTCTTCACCGTCTCAAGAGATGTCGATAATTCATAATAAAAAACAATCTTTGTTACTTTCGCCTTCGGATATCGGATTAGATAAATTTTGCGAAATGCTAAAAGATAGTTCTGTCTTTAAGTTTGGTTTTGTTCGCAATCCATATACTAGAATACTATCTGCTTTTTTAAGCAAAATGAAATGGAAAGAGAGTCCTTACAAGAAAAAAATTGCGCACATTTTAAATGTTGATATCAATTCAAATATTACATTTAAACAGTTTGTATATGCTGTCAGCCAACAATCTAAATTTGAGATGGATCCACATTGGAGACCACAAAATATTCAGCTATTTCGAAATTTAGTTACTTATGATTTTATTGGTTTTTTTGAAAATTTTGAACAAGATTTACAAGAAACATTAAAATATATTGCTTTAAATAAAAATAATGAAAATTATTTATCTACGAGAGATAATGAAAGAATAAAAATGAAAGGAAGAAAGACTAGTGCTAACAACAAAATAGAAAGTTTCTACGATCCAGAAATTCAATCTTTGGTTCAAAGTATTTATCAAAATGATTTTATGAATTTTGGCTACTCGTTTGATTTGCCTATCTAAAAATACTGTCAAAACAAGTCTCTTAGTCTCTAAAAATTAATGAACGAAAAACTAAAATCTCCAATCACTTTAATTTCACACGGTAGATCTGGAACTTCTTTGCTTCAAAACATATTTGATGCTCATCCAGATATATCTGTGGCTGGTGAAACTGCCGACTTGATATTTAGCACTTGGTATTCGTTATGGAGAGCTAAAGGAATTGTTCCAGGGCTAATAGAAAATGGTAAGGTAGTACCTTGGAAGCAGAGAGCAGCGCGCGGTGTTCGTTCTGTATTTGATGAAATATTTAACCTGGAAACGCAGTACTGGATGCAAAAACCTATTGGTCAACCTTTTGTAAGTAGTTATCTGCGAAAACAAGGTAGTACTCTTGATGAATGGTTTGAGCTTTACTGGAGCATACTAGATGATGTTTTTCCCACAGGTAAATTCATCACAATTTTGCGTCAACCTTGTGATGTAGTACTTTCTGCTAAGGGTTATTGGGATCGAGATGAATCACAAATTTGGAGTGATATAGCCACTATGGCACGCTGTATTTTACATAAATCCTCCAAAATAACTTTTGCCGTTAATTATGATGAATTAGTTCAACAACCAGAACAAACCTCTAAAAAGCTCTTTGCTCATCTTGATATACCCTACGATCCGACAGTGCTAAAAGCTTTTGGGCATATATACGTACCAAACACAGATGGCTGGAAACAAGACAAATCCTCGTTTGAAGGAAAAGTTCAAAAGAATTTTTCTCGACGGGATGAATGGAACAAGCTTGATTTGTCAATTCCTAATCCTGATGATTTAGAGGTTATAGAGAAGCTATGGCATCGCTTTGGTTATTCTTTTGATTTGCCTGTAGTAAGTCAATAAAGAAAAATTCCTAATTACGTTGATTTAAACAAAGACTGATTCCAATAAGACTTGAATAAGGAATAATTGATGAAATTTGATTCTATTTTAATTGTTACTTATGGTCGTAGTGGTTCTACTCTTCTTCAAGGAATATTAAATTCTATTGAAGGATGCTTGATTAGAGGAGAAAATGACAATTTTTGCTTTGCTCTTTATCAAGCTTATCAGTCGATCAAAAATAGCAAAAAATTTAAAAAAGCAACAGAAGCAACTCATCCTTGGTATGGCGCACCTTTTATTAGTGAAGATGTTTTTTTAAAGCAAGCCAGTAAGATGACTAAAGATTTAATACTTTCTGATAAAAAAGATGACCCTACAATCAAATACTATGGATTTAAAGAGATTAGATATGCCGAACTAGAAGTACAAAATAATTTTGAAGATTACCTAAAATTTTTGGAAAAAATTTTTCCTAATCCATGTTTTATATTTAATACTAGAAATTTAGATGATGTATTGAAAAGCGGTTGGTGGTCAAAAACAAACCAGGCAAAATCCAGAGAACAGCTAGTAAGTTTGGAAAATAAATTTACAAAATTTTGTAGTCAATACAACAACAGTTTTCAAATTACTTATGAAAGTATTGTGTCTAAGTCTTTTACTTTAGAGGCAATGTTTGATTTTCTAGGTGTAAAATATGCTGTCGAAAAAATAGATAATTCAATTAGTACCAAACATAGTCATAATTTTAACCCAAAAAATATCAAGCAATAAGATGAATTAAGGTCACAAGCAACTAAAAATTTGCTGCACTAACTTGTATTATTATGAATCAACACATATACAGAAAAGAAAGTTTAGGTAAATCTTTCCAAAGACTAAATAATAAAAGCTGTAGAATTGCCTACCTTGGTTCTAGTGTAACTGTACAAAAAGAAGGTTACCGCTTTTTCTTACAAAAAATGCTGTGTGAACACTCAAAAAAGCAGCATTTAGAAATCAATGCTTCTATTGGTGATACTGGTTCAATTACTGCGGTATTTACTATGGAAGAGGATGTTGTCCCATACAAGCCTGATGTTTGCTTTGTAGAGTACATGGTAAGTGATAGGGTTGAATCTAATGTGCCACCTGACAAAATTGGTGCATCAATAGAAGGTATTGTCAGAAAGTTATACGCTATTGATTGTGAAGTTATCTTTTTATATCGTTTTTTAGAAAAAAAACTAATTACTAAAGCATATAATAAAGCTTTCTTAGAACATGAAAAAGTCGCCAAACACTATAACATTTGTTCGATAAACTTTGGCAGTTATATTCAAGAGAATATTGATAATGGCAAATATCAACAAGATCTGTTGTTCAAAGATCACACGCACACAACAAGACACGGTGGAGAAGTAGTAGCACAATATATATCTGACGTTATTTTTTCAGCTACAGATCGAGAACCTAGTTCTGGAGTAAAAACTAATGATTTGAATAAGCTGAACTCACTACACAATAATTGTTTTCAAAACACAGAAATTATTTATACTCACCAAGGATCAATTAAAGATCAAAGTAATTTTGAAATAGGTCAATGTGCAAGCAGAATTACAAATCATTGTCAGCATAGTAAGCAGCACAGTTACTTTGCTATTGACTCCAAGAACGAATTTCAGTTCGATGTGCAAGGTGAGCTAATTGGCTTGATGGTAATTGCAGGTAAAGACTCTGGATACATCAAATTAGAATCTCCAGAAGAAAAAGAAGATTATTTAGCATGGGACAAATGGTGTCATTATGATCGACTAAAAACTATTATTATTAATAAATCATATTCCCAGTTAACAAAGTTGAAACTAAGGTTAACTGATAAAAATGTAGACTACTCGGATTGTAGAAGAACTATCGAAAATCCCAATAAGATTATTAAAAAGCTCAAATTAGTAGCTTTAATGCTCAATAAAAATGATTTCCAGATCTCAAGATTCAATTCAAGCAATAACATTATTTGTCGAGGAATACAGCATAATTCAAAACTTGATTTTTTTATAAAAAAAGGTGATCAGCTAAAAGAAACAGATAAACTAGCTCAGGCAATTGAGCAATACTTCAATGCGCTTCAAATAAATCCAAGTTGTATACAAGCTCATCATCGATTAGCCGAAATTTATGAAGGTAGAAAAGAATTTGACAAAGCAATAATTCACTATCAAAGTGTTATTCTCAAGGAGCCAGAAAATAGTATGATATTAGCAAAACTGGCAAGAGTAATGATGTGGAAAGGCGAAACCAAGAAGGCAATTACTACTTATCAGAAAGCCCTTGCTCAAAAGCAAAAGCAACCTAAATGGTTTTATGAGTGGGTATATAAGGGATTGGATAATGCTTTAAGAAAGAACAATCAAACAGATGAAGCTAACGCGATTATTTCCAAGACTTATTAGTAATTACTAATGTCTATATTCGTAATTAAGTTGTTTGCAAATAGAAGAAATATTTTTATTTAATGCTATTAAATTATTGAAAAATATCTATCAACTTTATCCAACTCTTTAGAGAGGCGTGATACTAAAACTGACTAATCTCATAGTCTCAAAAGAATAGAATACACAATTGTGCAAAACAAGCATTTAAATGCATTTCTAAAATGCGATCATATATATCTTGTCTAGGCATATTCTAATTTGTTAAAACAGCTATCAAAAATATAACTTGATATTCACAGTTATTAATTTATATGAGTAAAACAAATTTTTTTATATCTTTTTTTGAACGTAGTGGTTCAAGTTTTTTAGTTGACTTACTCAACCAGCATCCTGATATTTCTTGTAAAACCGAAGTTTTTAGCATCAAAAAAATTAATGAAAATCGATGTAGGCTACCTCAATTCCCAAATAGAGAAGCTGTCAGAGATACACTAGATCGTATTTATCAAAAAGGCTTGAAGGCTAATGGATTCAAATTCAAATATCAAGGACAGTATGATCTATATCCTGATGTTTACGAATATTTACTGGAAAATGCTGACAAAATTAATGTAATTTTTTTATATAGAAAAAATAGACTAAAAGCTGCTATTTCTAAACAAAATCAGCTACGTTTAGTTAGTATGGGCAAACCAAGTAATCTTGACCAAGATAATTTTGTCAAATTGGAAAAGCTTAATCTCAATATTGAACAAGCATTTAAATATATAAATCAACGAGAAATTTTAGACAAGAAATATTATGAAGAACTTAAAAAATTTAAGAATAAATATGTAGTGGCTTACGAAGATTTAAACAATGAAACAGATTCAATTATCAAGAATATTTATTCATTTATTCGAGTAGATAGTACTTACAAACCTTCAGAAAAAATCAAGAAAATAACGAGCGACAATATTAAAGATGCATTAGCTAATTACGAAGAGCTTGTAGAAAAAATAAAGTGTACAAGATACGAGCAATATTTAGAAATGAGTCTTTGTTAAAAATAGAACCAACACTATAATCTGTTCAAGGCGATC
>JAAUYG010186916.1_pt1 | contig 29869 bp, 29 predicted proteins | sample 7278091 | NCBI WGS metagenome assembly JAAUYG01 (sample SAMN14350201, study PRJNA611818) | marine sediment metagenome | isolation source: surface marine sediment (0.6m) | place: French Polynesia: Moorea | collected 2018-08 | reverse complement strand
TGTCCCAGCTGTGGCCCTCCGGCCGATAAAGGGACGGTTGTGATCTTCAGTCCCCGGCGCCGGATGGTGACGGCGATCAGCCGACCCAATCAAAGCCGCTGCTGAAAAAAAAGTGAACGGCCTCCTCGTACTGTTCCAGTGTGCGTGACTTGTGGATGCGCTTGCGCGCCCGGGCGCTGCCTCGGAATCCGTTCGCAAAATAGTTCCAGAAGCCTTTCATGCGGTTCAGCAGGTGCCCGGGACCGTGGAGACGCCGACCATAGCGCGCGAACAGGTCGTCATGGAAGCGGTGGAACCGGGCCGTGTTGCTCTCCCGGTCCTCCCGGCCGCTTTTCAGGCTGCCCGGCAGGAAGGGGTTGGCCAGAACCCCGCGGCCGATCATCCATCCGGAAACCCCCGTGAAAGAGGCCGTAAGCCGGTTGAAGTCGGATCGGCAGGTGATGTCGCCGTTGTAGACCACAGGGAGGGAAAGCGCGCGCAGGCAGGCCGCAAAAGCCGCCTCATCGGGGCGACCGGTGTACATCTGGACGCCCGTGCGGGGATGAATGATAATTTCCTGAAGAGGATAACGGTTGAATACCGGGATCAGTTGCTGAATTTCATCGGGGTGGTGTCGTCCCAGGCGGGTTTTGATCGACATCCGTCCGGCCAGGCGTGGGATGACGGCCTCCAGAAAAGCCTCGATCCGCTCCGGAAAGGGCAGCATGCCCGATCCGCGGCCCTTGTTGGCCACCTGGGGAAAAGGGCAGCCGAGATTCAGATTGACACAGGCGTAGCCCATCTCGAATAGATGGTTGGCCAGGCGGGCAAAATCATCCGGGTGTTTGCTCAGGATCTGAGGGATAACCACCATGTCCCGATTGTTGGCGGGAAGCAGGTCCCGGACATGGGTGGATTTGATCCGACGCCCCCCATGAGTGGTGATGAAGGGGGCGATGGCCAGGTCGATGCCTTGGAAATGACGAGCAAAAGCCGTGCGGAATTCGGCATCGGTGAACCCCCGCAGCGGCGCCAGCCACAAACGTGGGGGATTGGGAGAAGTCGGTGAAAGCGGGCACATCAATGCTATGGGCTTATCTGGGGCTGGTCGCCGCCATGATTCTGTGGGCCAGCTCTTTCGTGGCCCTGAAACTGGCCTTCCGCGGCTTTGACCCCATGGTGGTCATCTTCGGCCGGATGCTGGTGGCCAGTTTCTGCTTCCTGCCGTTTGTCCCCCGTTTCCGGGCCCGTAACCGATTTCGCCGCCGGGATCTGCCGACGCTGCTCTTCATGGCCATCTGCGAGCCCTGTCTCTATTTTATTTTCGAGGCCCGGGCCCTCGAACTGACCACCGCCTCGCAGGCCGGCATGATCACCGCCCTGCTGCCCTTGATGGTGGCGGTCGCCGCCCGTTTTGTATTGAAAGAGACCTTGAGCGGCAGCATGCTGGCCGGTTTCGCCATGGCCATCACCGGGGCCATATGGCTCAGCCTGGCCGGTGAAGCCTCGGCCGACGCCCCTCAGCCCCTTTTGGGCAACTTCCTGGAATTTGTCGCCATGGTCTGTGCCACCGGCTATATCATCAGCCTCAAGCGCCTTACCCGTCGCTATACGCCTTTTTTCCTGACAGCCATCCAGGCCTTCGTGGGGGCGGTCTTCTTTTTTCCCTTCCTGGCGCTGCCCTCGACCGCTTTGCCCTCCCAGTGGGCCTGGGGGCCGACCCTGGCCATCGTCTATCTGGGGGCGGTCATTACCCTCGGCGCCTACGGTCTTTACAACTATGGGGTGAGCCGCATCCCGGCCAGCCAGGCGTCGATTTTCGTCAACCTGATCCCTGTCTTTACCGTGTTTTTGGGATGGCTCATTCTCGATGAGCGCTTTACCGGGCCCCAGTACCTGGCCTCGGCCCTGGTGTTTGTTGGCATCTATATCAGCCAGCGCCGCTCATCAGGTCCGGCGGCCGCAGGAGAAAGCCGCAGCAACTAAGGTTTGACGGCGACCTTGATTTTCTGCCCCGGGTAGATCTTGAAATCCTGGCCGATGCCGTTGAGTTTGCGGATGTCGTCGACGCGCATGCCGTATTTGCGACTGATCTGGTAAAGGGTCTCCCCTTTCTGTACCGTGTGCACACGGGTCGTGGGCTTCGGCGGGGTCTTGGCCGGCTTCGCCTTGGGCTGGGGTGGCGCCGGCGGCGGCTTGCGCTCCAGCTGGGTGAGCGCCGCCTGCATTTGATTCAGGCGACCCTCCAGCTTGCGTTCCAGCGCATCGAAACGCTGTCCCAGATCCTGATTGGCTTTCTGCAACGAGGCCATGTCGCCCTCGGCGGTACTTTGGACAATACTGCCGAGGCGAAATTCCATGTCGTCGAGGCGTTTTTCGAGGAGCTCCAGCCGGTTGTCGATTTCCTGGCGACCGGCGCCGCTTCCCAGCATCACGAAGGCCAACACCAGGACCAGCAGTCCCAGGCCCGCCGCCACATAAAAGTAGACGGCCTTGCGGCCCCCTTTGCGTTCTTCCAGCGCCGAGTAGGCATCATACTGGTTAAGTTCCTCTTCTTCGCGATCGGACTCGAATTGCATGCCCATAGGGTCTCTCCTTGGTTTTGCAATCAGCTCGGCGAAGTACCCGCCGAACCTGGAAGACATCAGATGGGGGCTTCAGGTCGTCGGGCGTCGCCTGATTGCTTGCGCAGACCGCGGCCGATCAATTCAAACGCCGTGGTCAATGTATTTGAAAAATCATAGCGCTCGGCACTGATCATCTTCTTGCTCTCCTCCCAGAGAACGATGCCGGAAAACAGCGCCCAGAAAATGTCTGCCAGTGCCATGGGATGACGATCGATCACGAGCTCCTTTTCGATCCCCGCGGCAAACATGCCGGCCATGGCCTGGAGGGCGCTTTGGGAGAGCGCATTGATTTCGTGCATCAACTCGGGGGACAACGACTTGAGGGTGTCGCTGGACTGCAGATGAAACATATTGTTCAGAATCAACGGATCGTAATCGTAGATTTCCCGAATGGCCGTCAGCAGCGATTCCTGTTTGGATTCATAATCGAGGTTTGCGTCACTCACAACGTGGTCGACCTTGACATTGATGAAGCGCAAAACGCGAAGGCACAATGAAGCGTAAAGTTCGTCTTTGCTTTTGAAATACAGGTAAATCGTTCCGGGGCTCAGCTCGGCTTCGCGGGCGATGTCCTCCATCGTACTTTTTTCATAGCCGCGCTGGGTGAATACCCGCTTGGCCGCGACCATGATCTGCTGGCGGCGCATCTCGCGCTCGCGCGCCTTGCGTTCTTTGATCCCCACGGGTAATCCTCCTGATGATTGGCAAACGGCGCCATAAGATCACAAAAAACCCTTTCCTGCAATCTGCAAAACCGGCTCCGCGACCAGGGGGTCGTTTAAGGCTGCGCTTCATCGGTGCCTTCGGGAGGAGAGGCTTCGGCGTCCTCTTCCTCGAAAAGCGGTTCGACCAATTTGATGGGCAGCTTGATCGTGTTTTTTAAAAGGTTCAACAGACTGCTGCCGACCGCCGAGGGCGCCAGAGGGGTAATACGGGGCTCTTCGAGCGAGCCGGAGACTTTGACCGGTATCGAGATCAGGGTGCCCTCCAGCCAGGTGTTGACAATCGGTGTGAACTTCACGATCGCGTCGACGGTTTTCAACGGGGCCACCAGAACGAGCAGGTCGAGTTCATCGGAATTTAGATCGATGTCCCCCTCGGCCGCAATTTCAGCCGAAGCACCGTCAATGAGGGCCTTGTCAAATCGCAGACGGCCGTCTTCGAGCTGGGCCTCGATCGCAATCTTGCGATAGGCCAATCCTTCGCCCAGCAGGTCCGATTTCTTCCCCCGCACGAGTTCCGTCAGGTTGATGGCCGCCAGAATTCTCCCCAGCAGATCGAACTTGTAGATCCGGCCGTCCTCGGCTTCGAAATTGAACTGCCCTTCAAGTGAACGGCTGAGCGATTCGGCCGAAGCGGCTTCACCCGCAAGTTGCCCCTCCAGATTGAAGCGCCCGTCAACCAGGTCGGACTTGCCCAGCAGACATGATATCGTCGGGTTTAGCGCAACTTTATGGGCAGTGTGATTGAGATCGACAGCCACGCGGCCGTTTTCCAACCAAACGGTCCCGGTGGTCTGGATACCGCAGAGCCCCGCTTCATCTAGCGCAACCTGCCATCGACCGGGAGTCATCCTTAAAGTCGTGTGCAGGGGTACCCAGCGCTGCTCCCCCCATTTGAGGGCGGACAGGCGTGAATGAATTTTTCCATCGACCGGCCACGATAAAAGCCGCTCGATTCGCGCTTGCCCATCCTGGGTTTCTTCGGTGGGGGCCACGTTGAAAAAGGCGCCTTCGTGCTGCAGATCGACGTGGTAGCGCATCGATGCCAGCCGGATCGAACCTTCCAGTGTATGCCAGCTGTCGTCGATCAGGAACGCCGCCGGTGATAGCTCCAGGCGATTATCGTTGGCGCTCAACTGCAGCTGGCTGAGATGAACCTTCCGGTCGATCTTGAGCGGGAGCCGGATATTGGCCGCCGTCAGGTTCCCGCTGGCGGTCGATTGTTCGGGGCGTCCCAAGTCGATGTTGGCTTGAAAATCTCCTTTCAGACGGCCGCTGGGGAAGGGGTTGCTCAATAAAAGGCGGTCCAGGGTTTTGCCCGTCAAGGTCCCTTCGAACGTCAGCCCTAACTGATCGGCGCGCCGATGTTGGGAAATCACCGCTTGGGTCTCGCCGTCGACGATGCGCACATGGTGCTGTCTGAAAACCTGCGGCTGCCATGTGCTTGACAGGGAAACCTGAACGTCCTGGCTTGTGGTGAACGCGGCCTGGCTGACGATGGGTTGATCCGCCGACCAGCTGAGCTTGGCCTCGGAGACCGTCAGCGGTGCTTGCGTCAGGAAGAAATCCGCGTCCTCCTCAAAAAGGTCGTTGAGCCATTTATCCACCTTCCCGCCCAGCTGACCCTTAAATACGAGATCGACCGACTGCAAGCGACCGGCGGCGATGGTGGTGTGTGCGCGTCCGGTCAGGTCGGCGTCCAGGACCTTGAGGGTCACACCTTCAGCCGTCAGAGAGTCCTCATTTGCGACGAGTGCGAAGTCGCTGAAATCAAGAGGCGCTGGCAAATTCCCGCCTTCCACCGTCAGACCCTCGACGTGTCCCTTGACCGCATAGGCCCAGCGGGAGGGCGCGAGAAAAGGGCCCTGCAGGCTCAAACGCTCAATTTCCGCCCGGGTTCCCGTGAAGCGGTAGGGGGACATTTTGGTGCGCAGGGCCTCGAAGGACATCAACCAGGGAAGCACGGCATCCAGATCGACGGTTGACCGCAACGATTCGACACGCAGCCAGAAGTCATCGCCGAAATCCACACGGGCCTTCAAATTTTTGAAAACGCTGGGACCGATGCTTCCGGTCATCTGATCCAGTGAAATCCGGTCATTGGTATAGCGCACGAGGCCGCTGTCGATATTGACTTCCCACGGCAGACGGTCGTAGCGCCCGGCGATTCGGCACTCCACCACGTCGGCCGTGACCTCGAGTCCTTCTCCCCTGCGGCTGTCGAGGATCATCATGCCGCGCGCCTCGCCGCCGAGCTGGGTCAGTCGCCCGAGCTCGTTTCGAAATCCGGTATTTCCGACCCATTGACGCAATCGCGACGGCAGCAGACCGACATCCTGCAGATGGGTGTCGATCTCCAGGAAAAAAGGAAGGTCCTCGGGTTTGAAATCGATCCAGAGTTTACCGGCCTGACCGGTCGTGGTGATGTGGCGGGCCGACAGACCCTCGCCCCTCAGAATGCCCTCGTCAATATCGGCGATGCCGTTGACATCCGTCAGTTGGAGGTCGGCGGCCGGAATGTAGAGCTCTCCGGATTGGACTTCTCCCGTGAGTTTCATATTGCGGAACACCTTGAGGTCGCTGAGGCGCGGGCCTTCCGTTCGCCAGCTGATCCAGGGCACGTTGCCGGCACGCAGCACATCGAAGATCTTGGTGGTCCCGGAATGGTCCCCCACCACGGCCAGCGTCGCTTGGCGCGCTTCGGCGATATCGATCCGGCTGCCCACGAGATGAAGGCGCAAACCCGGAGAATCGCCCCCCGCCTGGAAGTGCCCGGTAAGGTTCACCTTCGGCTGCTCCGCATACAGACGGCCGAGATCGAATCGAAACGAGGTCTCGTCAAATGTGGCCGTGCCGTCGAGGAAGGCATTTTTAATTGTCACGGGCGTTTCGAGTCGCTGGAGCAGAAGGTGAGGCAGCCTGAAGGATAGGTGGCTCTCTATTCGATCCGCCCCCTTCAAATCCACCGTTGCGTGACCGGACATGTGACCCTCGATTCGCGCCAGTGAGCGGCCGAGCCCGGTGATCTCGGCCAACTGGCTGGAATCCAGACGGTTAAACCACATGGTCAATTGACCGACCAGAGTGGCGGCATCCACTTCACCGGTGATGCGAAGCGCTTCTAAAAGACTGGACTTGCAGTCAAGTTCGACGCGAAGACTATCCGGCGGCAGCTTGAGACGGGCGTCGATGGCATGAAAAGCCAGCGGAGGCAGGGCCGCGTTTTCGATCAGAAGCAGGCGCCCTCTGCGAATATCGACCTTAGCGTCGGGGGCGCGCCCGGCCAGCCATTGGATTCCCAGACCCATTTGCCGGCTGGCGGCCAGCAGAATGCGATGCAGGCGCTCGGAGGTCAATTCGCCCATCGCCCCGGATACCGGCTGTTCGTCACTTTCGAAGAGGAATTGCGTATTCAGCCGGAGATCCGGGGCGATGATCTTGAGCTTCCGAAAGCGCACCCGATCGCTGAAAATGGAGATCAATGCCGGCTGAATTCGAATTTCCTGCCAGCGGCCGCTGGCAAATTCAGGGAGATCGATGGCGCCCGACGGAATGGTCAGGTGCGGGGCCGGAAAAAGGTCCAGCCTGATGGTGCCGGTGGAGATTGAGCCTCCCGTCGCCTTGTGGAAGGCGCTTTGAAGGTCGAAGTTGTTGAGCCAGCGTTCGAGCAGCACCGGCGTCAGAATCATCACCAGGCTGGCAATCAATACTGCCAGCGCGCCAGCGGTGGTCGCGATTCGTTTCACTCGGGGTGACAGGGGCATACGCGCTTTGATGCCTCAACAGTCCAAGCTTGTGGAGGCGGGGTTCACAACGTCGCCATGGGGTAGCTGGTAACGGTGATTCCCCGGCCCGGTAACGGCCGGATACAGGGGATCATGTCGGCCTGAGGGAAGACTCAAATCCCCTGGAGGGGCCGATGGGAAAAACATGGCTTCAGATCGGCTGCCAACAGATAAATCTTTATTAACGCACATGCAAGCCATTCCGTCTTTGGTGGGCGCCCATCCGGAATCGATACGCCGGCCTCCAGGGCAAGTGCGCTGCCGCGTAGGTGAACCCGACCAAAGCCTGATTGCACCGGGGGATTCAAATCCTGGAAAACCGCTCCAGACCGTATGATCTGCGCGGGTTGGCATGGGTGGGCATGAACCGCAAGTGGAAAGAACTGTTTCGGGTTGCCACCGGTCCGGAGGCTCGGATCATCGCGGCCTGCGCGTCTGACCTGCAATAGAGCCTTGATTCGATTTGTTGCGAAAGCCTCCCTTTGCGCCGCCAGCAAACCAAAAACAAACGCCCCGGCCTCTTATTGGAGGCCGGGGCGTTTGCTCGCCACAACGCGTCGTCTAACGACGCATGAGGAGGAGGGGATGGGGGGCATTTGGAGGGAAGGTCATGTTGACACAGGGTTCGGCATTAAAACATGACCTTCAGGGTCAGACAGGCGGCATAGGCATTCAGAGACACCCCGCCATCCCCATGAATCGGTGTTTGCACCAAATCCGGCTCTATTTCCTCGACATCTAGACTCAGCGTATAGGTATTGCTGTTGAAAACGTTAACGGATCCCGAATTGCTTTGAGCCGTTTGCAGGGCGTCCGGCGACAGGACCGGGTTTCGGAATGAGGTGTTGTGCGCCGGCACCCGGGTAACGAATTCGCCAAACGAACTGCAACCGGTGGCGCTCATGCAAAGGGTCATTGCCAATATGAGTAATCGTATCTTCATCGCGAGCATCGGTACCTTCCAGGTGTTCTGGAGCGAATAGATAAACAATTAGCATGCCAAGGCCGGACTTTCCGTTTCAAACAACGGATATAATGATATAATTTCATATTATCGTTGGCAGAAAGGCTTACTGGCTTGACGACATAGCGATATTTCGAGTAAAAATGTTTAAATATAACTATTAAGTTTAGATATCATTGTGCGCAACCGAATCAATTATTTCAAATCGTTATCCGAAGAACTCGATCCCGGGCGACTTCAACGCAAGTTCTTGGAATCCTTATTGGATCTTCAAGATGTCCGTCGTGGATCCATTTGGATCAAACAAGACCGGTTCTACCAGTGCGTGGAAGCGGCCGGACGCCAGCGCGAGTCCATGTTGGGCGTCCGAATTCCGGTGGGCCAGCCAAGTATTGCCGGATGGGTGATCGAAAATGGCCGTATGACCATCGCAGAGCCGGAGACCGACGGACGCCATCATCCGACGGCGGAAAGCGGATTCGACGTCAAAAGCAGCCTTATATTGTGCTTTCCCCTTTACCTGCGCGACGGCACGGTCTACGGGGCCGTCCAGATCATCGATACCGATCCCCGCAAAAGCAAACTGAATCTCGAAAGCGATTATCTGACAGACATCCAGGCACTTATTGACATCGGCGCCGTGGCACTCAGCAATGCATTGATTTACAGAGAAAAACTGGAAGAAACCGAATCACTCAAACAAACGCTGGAAAAGCTCCAGGGCAAGCCGGCCCTGATCGGCCAGAGCCCCGCATTTTTAGAGTCCCGCGATCTCATGCAGGAATATGCCCGCACGGACTACGCCATCCTGATCACGGGCGAAAGCGGTACCGGAAAAGAACTTTTTGCCCGCCAAATTCACCGGACGAGCCGCCGGCACAGCAAGCCATTGATGGTCCAGAATTGCAGTGCCATTCCCGAAACGCTTCTGGAAAGTGAACTCTTCGGCTACACGCGCGGCGCATTTTCAGGTGCCGACAGGAATCGTATCGGCCTTTTCGAGGCCGCAGAAGGGGGCACCCTTTTCCTGGATGAGATCGGTGATATGCCGCTTAATCTGCAAGCACGCATATTGCGGGTCATCCAGGACGGCGAGGTCAAACCCCTGGGGTCGAACCGCGCCAAGCAGGTCGACGTGCGCATCGTCGCCGCGACCCATCGCGACATGCGGCAGATGGTAAGCGACAAACTTTTCCGTGAAGACCTTTACTACCGGCTTTCCGTCCTTCCGCTTAAGGTGCCGCCCCTGCGTGAGCGGCGTGAGGATATACCCCTCCTGTTAAGGCATTTCATGACCCGGGAAGCACTTAAAATGACCGTCGAACCCAAGCAATTTTCAGCGCAGGCACTCGGTTTGCTGAAGACTTACGGCTGGGGCGGCAACATCCGGGAGCTTGAGAATTTTGTCCGCTATATGCTGGTCACGGTTGAAAAGGACTTAATTGCGGATGTCGATCTTCCGGCCCATATGACAGGCGTCGGCCAGCGCCGTCGTCGCAGCGATATAAAGTATTCGCCCAGGCGGCCCCACGTCATCCCGGAAGAGGCCATAGAACCGTATCCGCTGGATTTCGGTCGTCGTACCTGGCAGGATGTCGAAAAAGCTTATATCCACTATCTCATGGATGCCCACCGATGGAATATCACCCGGGCGGCTCGGGCGGCCGCAGTCAATCGATCCACTTTTGTTTCCCGGATGCGCCGCCTGGGAATCAAGCGAAAGGCATGAGCGCGGTGGTGATTTTTGGGGACCGACATCACGCCAGCACCAATGGAAGGTGCCGCATCACCCCGCTGCGGGAGAAGACCGCCACTGAGGTCGCACAGGGCGGGTACGCAAGGCCACGGCGCCGATCGGCCTCAGCTCATCAGCCGCCGCAGTCTTAGCATGAGCCGCTGGGGATGTAGGCGGGCCAGGCTAAAGCGCTCACGCGTTTCGATCAAAGCACGCGTGGTCTCTCTGAGCCTTTCGGCCAATACTTCAGCAAACACGCGATACAGGATATAGCTGTAAGCCATGCGGTCGTAACCCGTTAACACGCGGATCTGTTTCGTGTCGGTGGCGATACAAACCGTTTCCTTTAGTGCAGCAACGGTGGCCGACCGCCGGGCCCCGTCAATGGCACCCATTTCACCGATCAATTCGCCCTGCTGGCTGGTGGTGGTGACCACCCGTCCCCGGCGGGCAATGGAGACTTCACCATAAACGAGAAAATAGACCCAGCTTCCGGTGCGCCCCTCTCTGATGATGGTTTCACCAGGGGCGTATTTGTGCAGCTTGCTGCGTTTGAGCAAGCGACGCAGCTCTTTTTCGCCAAAGGGGTCAAAAACCGGGATGCGCTTCAATGACCGAAGAATTTTCTCGTTGTCCTCCAGAAAACTTGACTCAATCATTCCGATGCCTCCATGCAGCCGGGGATAGGGCAGCGGTCAAGACGGCCGACCGCACTGAATGCGAACCGCAACGGAAGATGCAAATTTCAGGCCTCTGTCGAATTGGCACCAAATTAGGAATTGACTGAAATCGTCATAGGATTTAAGGTCTGCCCCAAATGTTTGATTAACCCATGGTTTGGAAGGAAACCCGATGCCGGTTTACGAATTCGAGTGCCCCGAGGGCACTATCACCGAACAGCTGGTCAAAATGGGCACCCGAAGCATCAAATGTCCGGATTGCGGCCGAAGAGCCAAGAAAATCATCTCATCTTGCAGCTTCGAACTGAAAGGGGGCGGCTGGTACGCCGACGGTTACGCCTCCAAACGCGAGCAAAAATAGGGGCCCGGTCTCCGTGCCATCACCCGAAAAGTACTGAGGAGTTTATCGCATGCCCCTTTACGAATACAGGTGCCGCCACTGCCAGAGCGAATTCGAGTGCCTGGTCTTGTCCGCCCGGGACGACGACCCCGAATGCCCCTGCTGCCAAAAGAAGGGCGTCGAAAAATTGATGTCCGCCGGCAGCTTCCGTCCCCAGGGCATCCCCAGCGGCACTGGCGGATTTAGCCCACCGGCCTGCGCCCCGCGGGGGGGGTGAAAAGTCTGAGCGCCCCTGGTCGAGGGGACATTGAATCCTTCCCGAAAACGCTGAACGAGGTTACGCCATGAGTGAAATCCGCATGACCACGGAGATGCGAACCGACTACGACTGTGAAGCCACCGGCCTGCCGGCGGAGCGCTGGGGTGAGGCCGTGTTTAACGTGGCCGGGCTGGAACTGGCCATCGAAGTCAGCGTCGAGAACGATGTCATCGTGGCGATCATGGCCGGTGAGGACGCCATGTGGAAGGGAACGTTGGAAGGTTTGAAACGTCTGCTTCGTAGCGGTGTGGCCAAACCCTAAGCACCGTTCGGACGGTCACCGGCGGCACATTCGTCGCGTCCCTCCATGTGCCCGCCTGACAACGAGGCGGCGCGACACTATTCTTTGCAAACTTCATCCAGGCCTCTTGCGCCCACCACTCTCATTCAAATAAAATCGCTTGGCGTCAAAAATGCGGAGGAGAGGCCCCACGGCCTTTCTCCTCAACAGGTTTGCCATTCCGGTTGGTTTCCGCCGGCAGCCGATGGGACGCTCGCTTTATATCCCAGCGGGCAATGCGTTGTGTCCGGACGGAGGGTGTCTACCCCTCAGTGGATGCCGATCTGTGGCGTCTGAAGCGTGCTCTTGAGCGGACGGCTCGATTCAACGTTTTCCACGTCTCGCCTTTTTTGTTGACCGCAACTCAAATAAAATATAACGATCATTTTTCGAATGGTGTTCTAAATTCTATCCAGCCATTTGGCATCGCCGGCCAACCAAGGGAAAACAGACCCGATGTACAAGGATCTCAGAGGTAAAACCGCCCTCATCTCGGGTGCGGGGAAAAAAACCGGGATCGGCTTCGCCATCGCCCAAAACCTGGCCGCGAGCGGCTGCCATATCATCCTGGCCGACCTGGGCAGCGAGGGAAGCGACGGCGGGGTCGTGGCAGCGGGATCATCGGCCGAGATGGCCGAGAATGCGGCCGGCCTGGCGTCGCGCTTCAATATCCGCTGTTCGAGCGTCAGTGTCGACGTGACCGCCAGCGCTTCGATCCAAACAATGGTGGCAACCCTTTCCGAGCGGGTTGAACGCATCGACGTCCTGTGCAACAACGCCGGGGCGGTGTTCGGGGTGCCCAATGCCGTGCACACCTATCCGGAGGACGACTGGATGAAGACCATCGACGTCAACCTCCACGGGGTCTTCCGCGTCACCCGCGCCCTGCTTCCGCTGATGCTCGGACAACCGGCGGCCATCATCAACACCGCCTCCCGGGGCGGCAAGGTGCCCCCGCTTTTCAACGGGGCCTATGCGGTCGCCAAGGCCGGCGTCATCATGCTGACCAAAGTCATGGCCAAGGAGTTGGCCGGTGCCGGCATCCGGGTGAACGCCATCTGTCCGGGGCAGATTCACACCGATCTGGAAGACTGGCGCGCGCCCCTGGAGGCCGCGTTCACCGGGCAGACCCTCGATGAGCGCAACGATGCCGTAAGACGCACCATCCCCTTGAATCGGGTCGGCACCCCGGACGAAGTCGGCCGCCTGGTCGCCTTTCTGGCTTCGGAGGCCTCGGCCTACATCACCGGCCAGGCCATCAACATCACCGGCGGCCAGCTGATGGAACTCTAGCTTTAGCGGCCGCGCCCCATCCAACTCGCAGGCGGCGGCCAGGGCGATAAACCCCACACGATCTGCAGTCTGAGGAGGTGTTATGGCGGAGATCACAGGAGGCGAACTGCTGCTGAAATGCCTGCACGCCGAAGGGGTGCGGCATCTTCACGCCATCACGGACGGCACCTATATGATGGTCGTCGAAGCGCTCGAGCGGCTGGGAAAACAGCTCGATATACGCCTGATCGTTCCCCGGCACGAGGCTGCCGCCGCGCATGCCTGCGACGCCTACACCCGGGTCAGCGGGAAACCGGCGGTGGCCATGGCCTGCGCCGGTCCCGGGGCCGCCAATCTGCTCGCCGGCATGATGTGCGCCGAGGCCGAGGGCAGCCCGGTGGTGGCGATCACCACGACCCGGCGCAGCGATATCGCCGATGCCTACCTGCAGCAGGGGGGCATGCAGGTCAGCCGTCATCTGGAGATTTTCAAGCCGGCGGTCAAATGGAACGGCAAGGTGGAACACTGGCAGCGTATCCCCGACATGGTGCGGCACGCTTTCCGCGTGGCCCTGAGCGGCCGCCCCGGACCGACGCATATCCTGATCCCCGAGGATATCATCTCCTTCAAGGGGGATGAAGCCAGCGTGTCGATCCAGCCCCCGCCCAACTATCGATTGACCACGCGGTTGCCCGCCGATTCCGAAGCAACCCAGAAGGCGGCTCAAATGCTGGTCGAGGCCGACCTGGTCAACATTCACTGCGGCAACGGCGCGGAGCGCTCCGGCGCGGCCGAGGCGGTCCGCCGCCTGGCCGAACATCTGGGTTGCCCGGTCACCCACACGATACGGGCGCGCGGCATTATCCCCGACGACCATCCCCTGAGCTTTCATCCGACCTGCATGTCCCGCATCGCGGCCAACGGCCAGTCCGACGTCGTCCTGGCGGTGGGCACGCGCCTGGGGGAATTGAACATGTGGGGGCGCCCCCCCATGTTCGGGGAGCCCGAAAAGCAACGCCTGATCCAGATCGATACCGAACCCACCCATATCGGCCTCAACCGGCCGACGGACATCGCCCTGATCGGAGATGCCCGCACCGTTCTGAACCAGCTTCTGGAGGCGGTGCGGCCACTGACGGGGAAAAGAGAGGCCCATGCGAAGGTGGCCGAATTCAGGGCCCTTCAGGATCAGTTCGATCTGGAACTGGCCGCCGCACTCGAAGACACCGCGCGCCGGCCCATGCTGACCGGCCAGATTCTCAGGGCTTGTAACGCCTTCTTCGGTGATGACGCCATCTTTGTGATGGACGGCGGCAATACGACCCTGTGGGACATTCATTACCATGTGGCCCGACGGTCGCGCGCGGTGATCTACTCCATGAACTACGGGCACCTGGGCACGGGCCTGCCCTACAGTCTCGGGGCCAAGCTGGCCTGCCCGGAAAGGCCCGTCTACTGCGTCACGGGCGACAGCGCGTTCGGCTTCAATCTTCAGGAGCTGGAAACCGCTGTGCGTCACAACCTCCCGGTCATCATCCTGGTGGCCGTGGACGGGGCCTACGGCATGGAGAAAAGCGCCCAGCAGCGCCAGTTCGGCCGCGAAGCGCCCTGGTTCGGCCACGATCACGCCCCGGTACGCTACGATCAGGTGGCCGTCGCCATGGGGTGCCACGGTGAATTCGTCGAAACCGTCGCCGAGCTCACACCGGCCCTGGAGCGTTCCGCCGCCTCGGGAAAACCGGCCGTGATCCACGTCGTGGTCGACCCCGAAGCCAACGTGGACCCCCCGGGCAACTGGCTGTGGGCGGCTGCACGTTCCGGTAAAATGTAAGCGGGCCGGGCACCGACCGGTTCGATCATCCGCCAAGCGAACATGGAGCTTTTTTTATGGACATGGCCGCCGTCGATCAGGTCCGGCTGAATTTCAATCCCCAGGGGTTGTTCATCATCAATGCGGCCATCGGGTTGATGATGTTCGGGGTGGCCCTGGAGTTGAAGCTTGAAGATTTCAGACGGGTGATCGTGTCGCCCAAAGCACCCGGTATCGGCCTGGCCGCCCAGTTCATCCTTTTACCGGCCTTCACCTACCTGCTGACCCTGATCATCCACCCGCATCCCAGCATGGCTTTGGGGATGATTCTGGTGGCCGCCTGCCCGGGCGGCAACCTCTCCAACATCATCACTTACCTGGCCCGCGGCAACTGCGCCGTTTCGATCAGCATGACGGCGGTGTCTTCAGCCCTGGCGATCGTGATGACCCCTTTCAACCTCGCGCTGTGGGGACAGCTCAACCCGTCCACCGCCGCCATCCTGCGCGAAGTCCGCCTGAGCCCCATCGACGTCTTCGTGACCATTTTTGTCATCCTGGGCATCCCCCTGGCGAGCGGTCTGTTGGCCGCCAGGGTCTTCCCCGGTCTGGCCGACCGCGTGCGCCAACCATTTAAGATCTTCTCGCTCGGATTCTTCATCCTTATCGTCTGCGGGGCGCTGGCCGCCAATTGGCAGCACTTTCTCCACTATGTCGGCCTGGTGATCCTGGCCGTGTTTCTGCACAACCTGCTGGCGCTCAATATTGGCTATTGGTCGGCCCGGGCGGCCCGCCTGGACGAACGCGACAGTCGGGCGGTGTCGATCGAGGTCGGCATCCAGAACTCGGCCCTGGGCCTCGTACTGGTGTTCAATTTTTTCAACGGGCTGGGCGGCATGGCCATCCTGGTGGCCTGGTGGGGCATCTGGCACATCATCTCCGGCCTGACCGTCGCCTGGCTTTTCAGTCGGCGGCGGCTGCCCGGCGCGAACGACAAGATCGATGCCTGCCAGACACGCTGACACGAAAGACCGGCGTATGAACGTATCCATTCCTCCGCGCATGCCGGTGGTGGCGTATCGCAAGGGGCGCGGCCTGGTGCTGGAAGATTGGCCGGTGCCCGCCACCGGCCCTGACGGCGTCCTGGTCGCGGTGGCCCGAACGGGCTTCTGCGGATCGGACCATGCCCTGATCAAATCCGGCGGGCTGGCCGACGGCACCATCCTGGGCCACGAGGTCAGCGGCCGGGTGGCGGCCTACGGCGAGGCGGTGGCCGGGGTGTCAATCGGGCAGCGCGTTATCATCCGGCCCAGCGCCTGCGGGACGTGCCGCGACTGCCGCGCTGAGCGTCCCTATTTCTGCCAGAACGGCCGGCGCAGCATCGGCATTGGGGACATGCCCGGAGGCTTTGCGGCCTATGTGCGGGTGCTGCCCGCGATGCTCATCCCCGTCCCCGACGGGGTCGATGCCTGCAACGCCGCCCTGGCCGAGGCTTACGCCGCCGCATTGCATGCCATTCACTGCGTCGGGCACCGCCGGGGGTCGGCCCTGGTTGTGGGGGGCGGCCCGATCGGACTGGCCCTCGTGAAACTCCTCGGCCTGATGGATTTCGGCCCGATCATACTTTCCGAACCGGTGGCCGCCAAACGCGAGCTGGCAAAGGCGTTCGGTGCCCACGCCACCATGGACCCTTTCGCGGACGACACCGGCAGACAGGTATTCGAACATACCGCCGGACACGGGTTCGATTTCGTGTTTGAATGCTCGGGCGTTGCCGGCAACATTGCCCAGGCTCTGGACTGGGCCGCCCGCGGCGGGGATGTTTGCATCGTCAGCCTGATTTTCGATCCGGCCACGATTGTCCCTCTGGCGCTCAATTTCAAGGAGGCGCGCCTGACGGGCTGCTATTCCAACACCCACGAGGAAAACCGGCGGATTCTAAGCTGGATGGCGGAGGGCCGCCTCGACGGACGGCCGCTGATTTCAGATGTGGCTCGTCTGGAGCAACTGCCGCAGGTCTACCGTGAACGTATCGACCCGGGCCGGGCGATCAAACTCATGGTGGATATCGGCGAATCCTTTTGAAGCCGGCGTGCGTCGCACCGCAATCGGATGGTACACGTCAAATACAGGCAGGCAATCATGGGGTAAAACAGCGTCGTCACCGCGAACGGGCCGAGCGCCGTCGACAAATCCTGGATGCGGCCCGCCATCTTCTGCTGGAAAAGGGGCTGGCCGCGACCTCCGTCAACCAGATCGCCCGCATCGCCGAATTGAGCATCGGCACAGTCTATTTTTATTTTGAAAACAAGGAAGACATCTTTGCGGCCCTGCAGGCCGAAGGGCTGGAAATTCTGGACCGGGACGTTCTGGCCGCCTGTCGGTCAGCGGCCGATCCGGAAACGAAACTCGTGGCAGTTGCCGGCGCCTATTACCGTTTCAGCGAAGTCCACCGAAACTATTTCAACGTGATCCACTATTTTCTGTCGGCCACCGATGTGGTCTTCTCGCCGGTCGTCAAGGAAAAGATCGATCGAAACGGCAGCCGCATTCTCCACCGGGTCGAAGCCGTGATTGCCGAAGGAGTCGCCGCCGGCTGCTTTCGCCCCGTAGCGGCCGGGCGCTACGCCCTGCTCTTCTGGGGGCTGATCCACGGGCTGATTCCGTTCCGCAAAATGCGCGCGACCCTGCTGGCGGCCGAAAGCCACCGGACCCTCTACAACGAGGCGGTTGCCAATTTCATTGCCGGGCTGAAATACACCGACGCGTCCCCGGATATCCAACCGCTGGGGGATCGGGAGGAGTGAAAAGATGAAGATGATGGATCGCACCGTGAGCGTCGAGATCGACAGAGAAAGGTGCATCGGTTGCGGGGCTTGCATCGCCGTGTGCCCTTCGGAAACACTGTCCCTGAAAGATGGAAAGGCCGTGGTCAGCGGCTCCCAATCCCTCTCCTGCGGCCACTGCGAGGCGGTCTGTCCACAAGCCGCCGTCAGCGTGCGAGCGTTGCAGAACGACAGTCTGGATTTTCAGACCTTTGATCCGCGTTCCAACTGGTTGGCACCCGGGGCCGCGGATGTCGCCGGCCTGGTGCAGCTGATGCGCTCGCGGCGGTCCTGCCGCAACTACCGCGACCGTCCCGTCCCCCGGGACGCTCTGCAGGACCTCGTCCGCATCGGGCTGACCGCACCGTCCGGATCGAACTGCCAACCCTGGGCCTTTACCCTTCTGCCCTCGCGCCAGGCCGTGGTTCGCCTGGGGGATATGATCGCCGCCTTCTTCCAGCGCCTGAACCGCACAGCGGACCGAAGCCTGCTCCGCCAGGCCCTCAAACTGATTGGCCGCCGCGAGTTGGATTTCTATTACCGGAATTACCGCGATGCCGCAGTGGAGGCTTTGAAAGCGTGGGAGCAAACCGGCCGCGACGTTCTCTTCCACGGCGCGCCGGCCGCGATACTGGTGGGCGTGCGGCCGGGGGCGGCCTGCCCGGGAGAAGACGCGCTTCTGGCCACCCAGAACATCCTGCTGGGCGCGCACGCTATGGGCCTGGGCACATGCCTGATCGGGTTTGCCGTCTCGGCCATGAAGAACGATCCCGAAATCCGCAAGCAACTGGGCATCCCGCCGGGTGAGTCCGTGCAGGCCGTCATCGCGCTGGGCTATCCCGGTCGGGAGGAAGTCTACCAGGGCCTACCGGGCCGCAAGCCGCTGGTCAGCCGCGTGTGGGAGCCACCTCCGGAGAAATCGCCGAATGAGGGCCGAACCGGCGGATGACCTCGCAGGGTATCGCTATGAGATCCGCGCGGTGGTATCGCCGGCCGCGCCCCCGCTGAACAGATCGACCAGGCTTTCGATCAGAGCCTCCCGGTAGCCAAAAAAGAAATGATCGGCGCCGGAGAGGATCTCCAGCCGGGCGTCGGGGTTCCAGATGGCGACCAGGCGCTTGAGCATATCGGGCGGGGCGATGTCGTCCCGGCTGCCCGTGACGACGGACTTCAATCCCGTAAGATTTGATACCGGGCCGAAATCCATGAACGCCGCCGGGGGCGCCACCATGGTCATCGGGATGTCCGGCAACCGGCTCCCGGCGCAAAGCGCATTCACCCAGGTGCCGAAACTGTAACCGCTCAGCGCGACGTCGGCATATCCGCAATCCTTGAGGTAGTCCACGGCGGCGCAGACATCCTCCTGCTCGCCGCTTCCGTCGCTGTAACGGCCCTCGCTGCGCCCCACCCCCCGGAAATTGAACCGCAGGGTGGAGTGGCCCGTCTGTTCGAAGGCCTCCGCGATGGCGGTGACGACGTCGTTGTCCATGTCGCCGCCGTAAAGGGGATGCGGGTGTGTGACGACCACCGCGCACGCGCCGCCGATTGCAAGCCGTCCCTCGATCCCATAGCCCTCCGAACGGAACACAACGCGTGACGCGGACATGGCTGCCCTCCTTTGCCTCTCGCCGCCCGGCCTTGGTCAGCGAAGGGTTTTCATCAGATTGACGAGTTCGGGACCGAACGCCTTGCAGCGCCAACGGCGGATATCGGCGATGGTCGCCAGATCCTTCTGGCTGCGGGGCTTGGCCACCGCAATCGCCTGAATCAACATCTTGTTCAGCACCAGACCGGGATCGAGATCGAGGGCCGCCGCCTTGCGGTCACGCCAGGTTTTCAGCGCCGTCACCCGATCGGGCACCCCCGCGGGCAGGCGCGGGGAGCGCTTGCGCGGATAGACCGGCCGCTGCTTCGGGTTCAGGGACAGGGCCTTGACCACCGCCTTGAGCAGGGCCGGGCCGTGCATGCTCACCTGCCGTTTGCTCAACACCCCTGCCGCCTCCAACTGCTTGGGAGTCGTCGGGGCTGCCAAGGCCAGCGCCAGCATGGATTGGTTTGAAAAAATCTTGAACAGCGGCCGGTCGCGTTCTCGGGCCAGCTGGCGGCGCAGCTGCAGGAGAGCCTCCAGAACCGCCAGCTGTTTGGGCTTCAGTCGTCCGGCGCCCCTGAAGGAGAGGAAAAGCGGCGCCGCGTTGTCCCCCGGCGGCCGAACGCCGCTCAGGATCGCGCACTCCTCCTCGACCCAACCCAGGCGCCGTTTGGCCTTCAGCTCCCGCTGAATCTCGCGTGCCAGGGGCAACAGGTGCGCCACGTCGCCGGCGGCATAGTCCATCATCTCACCGGGCAACGGCCGGCGCGACCAGTCTTTGCGCTGGTATTTCTTGTCCAGCCGCACGTTGAAACGGGATTTCAGCACGGCCTCCAGACCACTTTCGCGGATCCCCAGAAACCGTGAGGCCAGCTCGGTGTCGAACAGATTCCGGATGCGGATACCGAAGTCGCGGTAGAGAGAGCGAATATCGTAGTCAGCACCGTGGAACACCTTGCCGATCCGGTCGTCGGCCATCAGGGGTTTGAGGGGGGCCAAGTCATCCAGCGCGAGCGGATCGACGACATAGGTGGCTTGGGGCGACGCCATCTGCAGCAGACAGACCTTTTCGCGGAAATGAAACATGGAATCCGCTTCAAGGTCCACCGCAATCCGTCGCGCGCGAGCGAGTTCCGCGGCCGCCTCCTCCAGCGCCTCGCGGCTGGCCACCAGGCGATATCCGTTCGAAGCCACGTTTTTCATTATTTTGCTTGACCCGACTGCATCAATACCCTAATTTTCATGATTTCGATAACTTGCTAAACACCCCCCGAAAGAGGACACGATGGTCAATATAACACTTCCCGATGGGAGCTCAAAACAATTTGATGAAATCCCCAGCGGTTTGGATGTGGCCCGCAGCATATCCGAAGGTTTGGCCCGCGACTGCGTGGCCATGGAAATCGAAGGCCAGATCATCGATCTCTACCGCCCCATCGAAAAGGACGTCGCCGTGCGGCTGATTACCCGCCGTGATCCCGAAGGCCTCGAGATCATGCGCCACAGCGCCGCCCACGTGATGGCCCAGGCCGTCTTGCGGGTCTACAACAAGGCCAAGTTGACCATCGGGCCGGTAATCGAAGACGGCTTTTACTACGATATCGACATGCCGCCCATCTCCGAAGACGATTTTCCCAAGATCGAGGCGGAGATGAAAAAAATCGTCAAGGCCAAGCTGCCCATCCGCCGCCGGGAAGTCAGCAAGATCGAGGCGCTCGAATTCTACAAGAACGAGCCCTACAAGCTGGAGATGATCCAGGACCTCGAGGATGGGCAGATCTCCTTCTATTCGCAGGAGGAATTCACGGATCTGTGCCGGGGGCCGCACGTGCCCCACACCGGCTTTGTCAAGGCCTTCAAGCTGATGAAGGTCTCCGGGGCCTACTGGCGGGCCGACCAGAGCAGAGCCCAGCTCCAGCGCATCTACGGCACGGCCTACTTCGATAAGAAGGACCTTAAGGCCCATCTGCATTTCCTGGAGGAGGCCAAGAAGCGCAATCACCGCAAGATCGGCGAGGCCCAAGAGCTGTTCAGTTTTCACGACGAAGCCCCTGGCATGCCCTTCTTTCACCCCAAGGGCATGGTCATGTGGAACCTGATGCTGGACTTCTGGCGCGAGGAGCACCGGCGGGCCGGCTATGTGGAGACCAAGACACCGATCATGCTGCAGCGGCGCCTCTGGGAGCAGAGCGGGCACTGGGATAACTACCGCGAGAACATGTACACCAGCGAAGTGGATGAAATCGAGTACGCGATCAAACCCATGAACTGCCCCGGCGGGATGCTGCTCTACAAGAACCGTCCGCACTCCTACCGCGAGCTGCCGCTAAGGGCCGCCGAAGTCGGCCTGGTGCATCGCCACGAGCTGAGCGGGGTGCTCTCGGGCCTCTTCCGGGTGCGGGCCTTTCACCAGGACGATGCCCATATTTTCATGACGCCCGATCAGATCGGAGCCGAGATCCTGGGCGTGCTGCGTCTGACGGAGCGGATCTACGGGGTCTTCGGGCTGGGCTTTCACCTGGAGCTTTCCACCCGGCCGGAAAAGAGCATCGGCACGGACGAGCAGTGGGAAGTGGCCACCAACGGACTGCGTGCGGCCCTTGAGGCCTATGGCCAGGAATACCAGCTCAACGAGGGTGACGGCGCCTTCTACGGGCCCAAGATCGACCTTCACATCAAGGACGCCCTCGGGCGCACCTGGCAGTGCGGGACGATCCAGCTCGATATGTCGCTGCCCGAGCGTTTCGACCTGACCTATGTGGACCGGGACAACCAGCGCCGCCGCCCCATCATGATCCACCGCACCGTGCTGGGCTCTCTCGAGCGGTTTTTCGGCATCCTGATCGAACACTTCGCGGGCAAGTACCCCATCTGGCTGGCGCCGGTTCAGGCGGTGGTGCTGCCCATCAACGACGAACTGGCGCCCTACGCCGAAACGGTACGCAACGACCTTCGGCAGGCCGGGTTGCGGGCCGAGCTGGACGACCGCGCCGAAAGCCTCAACAAGAAAATCCGCGAGGCCCAGCTCAATCAGATTCCGCTGATTCTCACCATCGGCGCCAAGGAGAAGGAATCCGGCGAACTGTCCGTACGCACACTCGACGGCAACGTCCGCTACGGCCTCGAGCGGGATGCCTTTCTGACCACAGTTGCCGCACACGTCAGCGAACGGCGGCTAAACCTGGATCTTTTCACGGATTGATCCGCAAGTGCCGTCCACACGAGCATCCACCCCCAGTGATTTCGCTCGCAGAGAATACGCCTTGCCTCCCCGATCGATGAGGTCCGTCTTTCGCGACATCGCCTTACCCTGGCTGCTGCTGATAGGCCTCTGCAAGCTTATTTTCTGGCAGTCTTCCGGTCCGCTGCCAGCCCTGACGCCGCCCTTGCCCGGTTTCGACAAGATCGCCCATGTGAGCGTTTACGCCTTGCTGGCCTGGCTGGCCGCCCGGGCGTTCGCCACCCTGCCCTTGAAACCGTCGGCCGGATGGGTCCCCTGGGCCGCCGCCATTTTCGCCGTCCTCTACGGTCTCAGCGACGAGGCGCACCAGTCATTTGTACCCGGTCGCAGCGCCGACGCCTGGGATCTGGTCGCCGATACGATCGGCGCGGCCATCGGCGCCCTTTTCTACCGACGGCGCACCCGGGCCCGCAACGGCGGGTAGTGCGCTTTCCTCCGTTGACAATTGCGGGCCGATTCTATAAAAATTTAACTCTTGCACACCTGCCCACCCGGCCCTTCACCGGGTTCACCAACCTGCCCAAAGGAGAGCGGTGACGCCATGACGGATCAAAACATTCTGGTGATGAACGGCAACGAGTTCACCTTCGCGCCCGGGGATACCATCCTGGACGTGGCCCGGCGCAACAACGTCGACATCCCCACCCTCTGTCACCTCAAGGGCGCCATCCCTACGGGGGCCTGCCGGATCTGCGTCGTGGAGGTCGAGGGCGCCCGCACCCTGCTGGCGGCCTGCGCCACCCCGGCCGGCAAGAACATGGTGATCCGCACCGAGTCGCCGCCGGTGGTCGAAGCTCGGCGCACGATCCTCAAGCTGATGCTGGCTTCGGGCAATCACAACTGTGCGGCCCGCGGCACCGACGACCAGGACTGGACCGCTTTTCAGCTGGCGGTCGAAGAAGGCGACCGCAGCGACAAGCTCTGCCCCACCTGGGGCGACTGCCGTCTCCAGGACCTGGCCTACCGTTACCAGGTTGACGGCGAGGGGCACCCGGGGACGGTCTCGCCCTACCCGCTCGAGGACGTCAACCCCATGATCGTGCGCGACTTTTCGCGCTGCATCCTCTGCGGGCGCTGTGTTCAGGCCTGCAACGAGATCCAGGTCAACAAAGCCATCAGTTTCGGGTTCCGGGGGGCCGAAACCAAGATCATTGCCGCCGGCGACAAACCCCTGAAGGATTCGGATTGTGTCTTCTGCGGTGAATGCGTCCAGGTCTGCCCGGTGGCGGCCCTGGTGGAAAAGGCCCCACGCTACGACGTTCGCCCCTGGGAAACCGAACAGATTCGCACCACCTGCACCTACTGCGGCGTGGGCTGCCAGATTCATCTGCACGTCCGCGACAACCGGGTCGTCAAGGTGACGGGCGTGGAGGACGTGGCCCCCAATTTCGGCAGCCTGTGCGTCAAGGGCCGCTTCGGCTTCGATTTCATCCACTCGCCCGACCGTCTGACCAAACCGCTGGTGCGTAAAAACGGTACGCTCCAGGAAACTTCCTGGGAAGAGGCCCTCGACTTCGTGGCCGACAAGCTGGGGCAGATCAAGAAGGACCACGGTCCCGACAGCATCGGGCTTTTGACCTCGGCCCGCGTTTCCAACGAAGAGAACTATCTGGCCCAGAAATTCGCCCGGGCGGTGATCAAGACCAACAACGTGGACCACTGCGCCCGTCTCTGACACAGCTCCACCGTGGCCGGTCTGGCCGCAGCATTCGGCAGTGGCGCGATGACCAACACAATCGCCTGTGTTGAAAAAGCCGACGTGATTCTGATCACGGGCTCCAACACCACCGAGAATCACCCCGTCATCTCCGCCGGTGTCAAACGGGCCGTGGAATCCGGCCGCACCAAGCTGATCGTGGTGGACCCGCGTTATATCAGGATCGCCGGCTTTGCCGACATCTTCCTGCGCCAGAACCTGGGAAGCGACGTGGCCTGGCTCAACGGCATGATGCACGTTATCATCAAGGAAGATCTCTACGACAAGGATTTTGTGGCCGAGCGCACCGAAGGCTTCGAGGAACTCAAGGCCGCCGTCGAAAAATATACGCCGGCCCATGTCGAGGAGATCAGCGGCATTCCCGCCGAGCGCCTGGTCGAGGCCGCCCGCATGTACGCCAATGCCAAAGTGGCCAGTATCCTCTACTGCATGGGCATCACGCAGCACACCAGTGGCACGGACAACGTCAAGTCCCTGGCCAACCTGGCCATGCTCTGCGGCAACCTGGGCATGCCGGGCGGCGGGGTGAACCCACTGCGCGGCCAGAACAACGTCCAGGGCGCCTGCGACATGGGGGGGCTACCCAACGTCTACACCGCTTACCAGGCGGTCAACAGCGAAGAGGTGGCCCGCAAGATGGAAGGCGCCTGGGGTGTTGAGGGCGTATCGCTCGAATTGGGCATGAAAGCCACCGACATGATCCCCGCGGCCCACGACGGACGCCTCAAAGCGCTGTATGTCCTCGGTGAAAATCCGCTGGTTTCGGATGCCGACCTGAACCATGCCGAGAAGAGCCTTGCCAATCTGGAGCTCATGGTGGTTCAGGACCTGTTCATGACCGAAACCGCCCAGACGGCGGACGTGGTGCTCCCGGGCCGCTGCTTCGCCGAGAAGGAAGGCACATTCTCCAACACCGAACGGCGCGTCCAACGCGTGCGCAAGGCCGTCGAAGCCCCGGGCGAGGCCTGGGACGACTGGAAGATCCTCGGCGAAATCGCCACCCGCATGGGCTATCCCATGACCTACGCCAATGCCGAAGAAATCTTTGAGGAAATCAGGCAGGTCACGCCCTCTTACGCCGGCATTTCCTACGAGCGCATCGAGATGGAGGGGCTTCATTGGCCCTGCCTGAACGAGGAGCACCCGGGCACGCCCATCCTGCACAGCGCACAGTTCACCCGCGGCAAGGGCGTTTTCCACGCCATCGATTGGCAGCCGCCGGCCGAGACCGCCGACGACGAGTACCCGCTGTATCTGACGACCGGCCGGGTGCTCTACCAGTACCATACCGGCAGCATGACCATGCGCTCGGAAGGCCTCATGGACCGGGCCCCGGAGAGCTTTGTGGAGATATCCCCCAAGGATGCCGCCACCTACGGCATCGAGGACGGCGGGCGGGTCAACATTGCCTCGCGGCGGGGCACCATCAACGCGCTGGTCAAGGTGTCGGCGCAGGCGGTGGACGGCACGGTGTTCATCCCCTTCCACTACGCCCAGGCGGCGGCCAACAAACTGACCAACGCCGCCCTGGATCCGGTTTCCGGTATCCCCGAGTTCAAAGTCTGCGCGGTGAAGCTCAGCGCCGAGAGCTGACCCCCTCCCTTACGGTACAAAAACATAAAGCCCCGAGAGGTTTTATAGCCTCTCGGGGCTTTGTTTGCCCCAATCGTTTTTGGGCCCCGGACATTGGGCCGGTGCCACACTTATTTTTTGTCTTCGTAGCGAGCCGCGTATTCGTCCTGGACGATCATCCGCCGGGTCTGGTTCTGCCACTGCATCGCCGTTTTGATCTTCAGGATATCGGCCACGCGGTTCTGCGCTTTAAGGCGTTCGTAGATATCCTGCCAAGCGCAGGGGATCTCGTTGCCAATCTCGCAGATGCCATTGTTGGTGCCGCCGCAGGGGCCGTTGAAAAGGCCCTTGGCGCAGCGGCTGATCGGGCAGATGCCGCCGGTATAACCCAGCACGCATTCGCCGCAGGCCCGGCAGCGCTCTTCGTAGATGCCGATCTGCCGGTCGACGCCGATGGCGATCGTGTTCACGGCCGGGAAAATCGGTTTGTCCGGATAGCGCTCGGCCATCAGCTGGACCCCGGCGCCGCAGGCCATGGACATGAGGCCGTCGTAGCGCGGCACCACCTTGTCCAGATCGGTCAGGAACGCCTCGTTGCACTGGCGCTCCACGGTGAAGCTGTCGACGCGGGTGGCCTTGTTCTCACCGCTTAAAGCGGCGTTGAGCTGGAGGTTGAGCAGGTTCACCTCTTTCTGCCCCCCGGCCAGACACACCGACACACACCCGCCGCACCCGATGTTCAACACCCGGGTGTAGCCCTCAATCGCCTGCTTGATTTCCTCGAACGGTTTTTTCTTGGCTTTGACCACGTGAACGACCTCCCAGTCGATTGAATAACATGTTCCCGTCCGTGTCCGCCGATAAAGGGCCGCTTCGGGTTCGTGCCGCGAGATGCCCTTTCGCGACGGACACTGTTTTAAGCTTCCGGCGGCAAATGGCAGGCGCCGCACATCTCCGGCCCCGAGGCCTCGCCGGCCTTGCGCACCTCGATGTGGCACCCCATGCACTGACGGTGGTAGGCCCGCTGGCGATCGATGGAGGCCTGGTCGTCGTGACAGGACCCGCAGGCGATTTCCGGCGCTTCCTCCACCAGAGCGTCCTCATCCAGAACATTTTCGCCGTTTTCGTATTTGTGATGACAGTCCAGGCATTCGTAGAGGCCCATGTGCAGCTCATGGGAAAAGGCCACCGGTGTCCGTTGGCGGGCTGTCGCCGGATCGGCGTTCAAATTGATGACCTCTTCCTGGGCAAAGGCGATGGAGAGCCCCAGCCCGGCCAGCACGAGGAAGCCGGCCAACAGAATGAGCGTCTTTTTGGATTTTCGATGCATTGATGTCGCGCTACCTTTCTTCAAAACCAGGCCGGCCGGGCCGAATCCATACACATCAGGCCGGCTGCTCGAGTTGATCCCACTGGAAATACACATCCTGGGACCGGCAGATATTGCGGGCCAGGGCGATCATCTCGGGGATGTCGATCCCCAGGGGGCAGTAGCAGCGGGTGCAGAGCACGCAACGCCGCCAGACGATCTCACTGATTTCCTCCAGGCCCTCGCGATCGACCCGGCCTTTTTTCTTGTAGAGCCGGCCGATCGAATTGATGAACTTGTGCGACGGCATGTACCGCGGGTCGCCGTCGTGCACGTGAAACAGAAAACAGCTTTCGGCGCACAGGCTGCAGTGGGCGCAGACGCGCAGGGCGGTTTTCATCTTGGCCCGGTTCGCATCCAGCACCTCTCGGATGGCTTCCGTGTCGACCGTCGTATCGTTGTTCGCGCTGCTCATCGAAGTCTCCAGCTTGAGAGGCGGTTAACGCCAGATCCGCGTTCCCCCGGCGCCGAAGGTGTTTTCGTGCACCAGAAGGAAGCGGTTGATGAAGAAAAAAGGCATATGGACCAGCTTGGTGAACGGGATCGCGATCAACATGATCTCGCCAGCCAGCATGTGCAGAATGATCACGGTATCGTAGTCGAAAATGTGGCGGTAGGCCAGAAAACCGGTGATAAAAGGCGCGGTGGCAATGGCCAGGATGGCGTAATCATAGGCGCTGGTGATAGCACGCACCCGGGCCATGAACAGCCGGCGCCCCAGGAAATAGACACCGCCGGCGATCACAATCAGGGTCAGGACGTCCGTGAAGGCCTCAGAGAGGCTCGGCGGGCTCACGCCCCAGGCCAAGTCCCAGAGGACATTGTGGCCCAGAACAAAAATCGGGGTCAACACCAGCAGGACGTGGAAAACGGTGGTCACGGTGATCATGACCGGGCTGGTTCCGGCGATGCTGAGCCGCATGCGCTGGCCAAAGGTCAGCACCGGCTCGGCGGGCGGCGCCTCGGTCTTGGGCGGCCCCCCGGTGGGCTTGGTCAGCCGAAACGGGGATGTTTCCCGACTCAGGGCGTAAAACCGAACCACCTGATAGACGGTGCCGACGATGAACACGATGAAGGCCACCCAAACAAAAGGGCCCCGAACCAAATCGTACATGAATCTCTCCTGAAGCTGTCGGCCCATCGGACCGTGAGCGCGTTGAGCGTCCATGCGGCCGCACCGCCCGGACGCCGGATCGCCTCCTTATACTTCGGGGCGGGGCAGCACGCCGGCAAGCTCGGCGATCTCGGGAACGCGGTGCTCCCACTCGATGGCCATCAGATGGACGCCCGCCACCCCTTGCATTTCCTTGAACTCCTCGATCTGCTCGCAGGCGATTTTGATGCCTTCGTCGGCCTGCTTCTTTTTGTCGACGCCCTGCAGGCGCTTGATGATCTCGTCCGGCACGTCCATGCCCGGCACCTTGGCCTTCATGTAGCGGGCCATACCGAGACTCTTCATGGGAGTCACGCCGGCGAGGATGTAAACCTTCTCGGTGAGGCCCATGTCGTTGGCCTGGCGCACCCATGCGCGCATCTTGTCCATGTTGTAGATACACTGGGTCTGGATGAAGTCCGCGCCGGCCTCGATCTTCTTGGCCAGGCGATGCACCCGCCATTCAAATGGTTCGGCAAAAGGGTTGGCCGCCGCGCCAATGAACATCTGGGGCGGCTCGTCGATCTTGGCGCCGCCCAGAAAAAGGCCTTCGTCGCGCATTTTGCGGACCATGTCGATCAACTGGATCGAATCGATATCGTAGACCCCTTTGGCATTGGGGTGGTCACCGAACTGCTGATGGTCGCCGGACAGGCACAACATATTGACGATGCCGTGAGCGTAGGCGCCCAGAACGTCGGCCTGCATGGCCAGGCGATTGCGGTCGCGGCAGACCATTTGGTAATTGGGCTCGAGGCCTTCCTGAATGGCGATCAAGGCGGCGGCCCAGCTCGACATGCGCACCATGGCCGTCTGGTTGTCGGTGATGTTGACCGAGTCCACCATCCCGATCAGCGGCTTGGCCTTTTCGCGGACCGCGCCCACGTTGGATCCCCGGGGAGGGCCCAGCTCACCTGTAAAGGCGAACTGTCCGGATTTGAGAATCTTGGCAAGTCTGCTGTCACTCATCAATCGTTCCTTTGCGCGTCGTGAAAAACCGGTGGGTTAGCGTCAGCCGATCTTTGGCGGGATCGTTTTTGAATCGGTTCGGCGGCGATATTCAAAAAGCGCTTCCATTCCAAGCCGGGACCTGTCCAGAGTTCCGTTTTATGGCACAATCCTTTATTTGGTGTCAAGGTAAGGGAACCTTGAAAAAAGCAATATCTATCTGTAATCATTTATTAATTTGTGTCGCTTGCATTTGATGATTCGTGTTCAGCGACTGAATGGGCATGCAGTATGCGTGGGGACGGGGACGAAGGCCTGTCTTCGAAAATAGCCATGGGCAATCGGAACGTTTGGCCAGACAGCCAAGCGGGAGGCTTGCAAGCCCGAGCAACGAGGTCTGCTGCGCGCACCGCCGCGGCAGGCGCCGAAGCCAAACACCGATAGCAAGCGCTTGGCCAAGCCGTCAAATTTAATCATCAATGATTTTGACCCGCACCCGCTTGCGCCGGCGGCCGTCGAACTCGCCGTAGAAAATCCGCTCCCAGGTGCCGAAATCGAGGTGCCCTGCGGTGATGGCCACCACCACTTCGCGGCCCATGATCTGCCACTTCATGTGGGCGTCCGCATTGTCCTCGCCCACGCTGTGCCGGTAGTAGGAGACCGGGGCATGAGGCGCCAGCTTTTCAAGCCACACGCCGTAGTCGTGGTGCAGGACCGACGCGTCGTCGTTGATAGATACCGAGGCCGTAATGTGCATAGCGTTCACCAGGCAGATTTAATTCTATTATGTACCTCAGGCTTCGTGGTACTTTGTTTGTAAGAATTGAGTCGCCTGATCAGATAATTTAAGTGGGTTTAAGGAATCGTAAAAAATTTTGGTGAAAATTTAAACTTGAGCCTTATGTTGTTAATTATTGATCTCAAATAAATTTTCCCACTGCTACAC